>Ga0164242_10009163_pt1 | contig 10709 bp, 7 predicted proteins | sample OricomgcompostMG_FD_108783 | JGI IMG/M metagenome (GOLD analysis project Ga0164242, IMG submission 108783) | Miracle-Growth compost microbial communities from Emeryville, California, USA - Original compost - Miracle growth compost (MG) ... | reverse complement strand
GCCTGGCCGACCTCGCGGCCGGGCTTCAGGCCGAGCAGCTCCATGACCTCGTCGCCGTTGAGGTCGGGGCGGATCGCGTCGATCGCCTCCTGCTCGGCGAGCTGGGCGATGCGCGCCTCGAGGTCGTCGTACGCGAAACCGAGCCGGTCGGCCTTCTTCTTGTTGCGCGTGGTGACGTCGCTGCGGGTGAGGATGTGCAGGCGCTCGAGCTGGTCGCCGGCGTCGCGCACGTAGCGGCGCACGGCCGCGTCGGTCCACTCGCCGTCGGTGTACCCGAAGAAGCGCAGATGCAGCTCGATGAGCCGCGCGACGTCGTCGATCGTGGCGTTGTCGAAGCGCAGGACGCGCAGCCGCTTGCGGGCGAGGCGCGCGCCGACGAGGTCGTGGTTGTAGAAGCTGACGGCGCCGCCGGGCTCCAGCTTGCGGGTCTGCGGCTTGCCGATGTCGTGCAGCAGCGCGGCGAGGCGCAGCGGCACATCGGGGGCCTCGCCCGGGTGGCGCAGCTGCTCGTAGCCGATCGCCTGCTCGAGCACCGTGAGCGAGTGCTCGTAGACGTCCTTGTGGCGGTGCTCGGCGTCGATCTGCAGCTGCAGCGCGGGCAGCTCGGGCAGCACGAGGTCGGCGAGGCCGGTGTGCACGAGCAGCTCGAAGCCCGAGCGCGGCGAATCGGTCGACACGAGCTTCACGAGCTCGTCGCGGATGCGCTCGGCGCTGATGATCTCGAGCGACCGCCGCATGTCGCTCATGGCATCCATCGTCTCGACGGCGACCTCGAAGCCGAGCTGCGCGGTGAAGCGCGCCGCGCGGAGCATGCGCAGGGGGTCGTCGCCGAACGAGACCGCCGGGTCGATGGGCGTCTTGAGGACGCGTGCGATGAGGTCCTCGACGCCGCCCGAGGGGTCGACGAGCTTGATCTCGGGCACGCGCAGCGCAAGCGCGTTCACCGTGAAGTCGCGACGCACGAGGTCGCCTTCGAGCGTGTCGCCGAACTCGACCACGGGCTTGCGCGTCTCGCCGTCGTAGCTGTCGGCCCGGTAGGTCGTGATCTCGGCGGTCTCGCCGTCGATGCGCGCCGCGATCGTGCCGAAGTCGCGGCCGACGTCCCACACGGCCTCGGCGAGCGGCTTCACGACGCGCAGGATGTCGTCGGGCCGCGCGCTCGTCGCGAAATCGAGGTCGTGCACGGGCCGGTCGAGCAGGGCGTCGCGCACAGGGCCGCCGACCAGGGCGAGCTCGAACCCGGCATCCGCGAACGCCGAGGAGAGTCGTGCGACGACCGGCGATTCGGCCAGTGAGCGCAGACGCGACAGGGAATCGGCCACGTTCTGCATGCCCCCGAGTCTACCGGCGGCCCGTCTGCGCGCCCCCGGCGGGCCTTTGGCCGCGGCCCGGCGCTGTCACAGGGTCGCACCCCGGCGCGCCCATAAACTGGCGGGCATGCAGGCTGAGGAGGTGCGGTGCTGAAGCGCGCGCCCGTGATCGGCGCGGTGCTCGCGGCGGCGCTTCTCGGCCCCGCCTGTGCCGCTGCGCCGGCATTCTCGGCGACCCCGGCGACGGCCTTCGAGAAGGCCGGGGCGAAGGGTGCGGATGCCGCGGCCGGAACGGCCCCGACGGTGGGCGTCTACGCCGCCGGCGGGGGCACGCTCACGAACGGCGCCGATCTCTCGCTGACCGTGACCATCGCGAACCCGGGCGACGCCCCGGTGATGAGCGGCAGCGTCACGGTCACCGTCACCAAGCGCCCGCTCGCGAGCGCCGCGGCCCTCGCGGCCTTCGAGGCTCACCCGCATGACGTGGACGCCCGCGCCCTCGGCGCCGCGTCGACGACACCCGTGCTCTCGGGCGCCACGGCGGCGATCGCGACGGTCACGGTGCCCGCGGCATCCGTCGGCCTCTCCGCCGCGGCGCCCGGGGTCTTCGGCCTCACGGCGACCGTCGCCACGGCGGGCGCCCCGCAGCTGCTCGGAACCGGCACGCTCACCGTCGCCGCCGAGCACCCGGACGAGATCGGCGTCGCGGCGGTCATGCCGCTCACCGTCCCGCCCCGCGCCGACGGCCTGATCACCGAGCAGGACCTCGCCGACTACACCGGCGACGGCGGCCTTCTGACCCAGGAGCTCGAGGTCGCCCAGCGCAACCCGCACCTCACCCTCGGCATCGACCCGATGATCCTCACGTCGATCCGCGCGCTGGGGACGCGGTCTCCGGCATCCGCGCTCACGTGGCTCGACACGCTCGACAAGCTGCCGAACCACACGTTCCCGCTGCAGTACGCCGACGCCGACCCGGCCCTGCAGACCCAGACGGGCCTCGCCAAGCCGCTCGCCCCGACCGACTTCGGCTACGCGATGACGCCCGCCGACCACAGCACTCCGCTCGAGGTCGGCGAGACGGGGGATGCCACCCCGACGACGTCCCCGGGCGACGCCACCGGCACCCCGACGCCGAGCCCCACCTCGGGCCCGCAGCTGCCGACGCTCGACCAGCTCACGGCGTGGCATTACGACCTCGGCGGCATCGCCTGGCCGGCGCCCGGCAAGGCGCGTGCGGCCGACCTGGCGGCCTTCAGCCGCGCGGGCATGCCCACGTCGATCGTCAGCGGCTCGAACACCACTGCGGCCTCGCTCGCCACCACCCCGGACGCCGTGCTGCGCGTCACCGGCGGCACCGCGCTCGTCACGAACGACGCCGTCGGCGCCGCGATGTCCGCGGTCGCCACGGCGGGCAGCGGCATCGAGGCCGACGCGGCGTCGTCCGAGCTCACCGCGCAGCTGGCCCTCGCCGCGCAGAACGCACAGGCCGGCGGCGTGATCGTCGTGAGCACGGGCCGCATCTGGCCGACGGATGCCTCGCGCGCGGCCTCCGCGGTCGGCGACGTCCTCGACTCGCAGTTCGTGCAGTGGGCGACGGTGCGCCAGGCGCTCACGGCGCCGGCGACTCCGGGGCTCTCCCTGGTCGACAAGAGCAACGAGGCGAGCCGGGTCGCGAGCACCGCGCGCCTGGTCGACCTCGCGGGCGAGGCCCGCGCGGGCGCGACGACCTCGGCCGACGACATCGCCGCGTTCTCGACCGCGCTGCAGACCCCCGCCCTGCTGACCGGCGACGTGCGCGCCCGGCTGCTCTCGCTGATGTCCGTCGGCTGGGCGACCGACAGCTCCGCGGCCGACTGGGCGACCGCCTCGGCCAAGCAGCTGTCGTCGATGGAGTCGACGCTGTCGGCGGTACAGATCTCCGCCCCCGAGTCGATCCGCCAGGCATCCCACCAGGCGCTCATCCCCATCACCGTCACGAACAAGCTGCCGTACCCCGTCAACGTCGTGCTGCGCGCGACGCCGTCCTCGGCGCGCCTCGACGTCGCCTCCGACACCGAGAAGACGATCGCGGCCGGCTCGAGCGCCAAGATCCTCGTCGACGTGAAGGCGCAGCTGAGCAACGGGACCGTCTGGCTCGGCCTGCAGCTGTTCAGCCCGACCGGCGTGCGCATCGGCGACCCGACGGGCGCCTCGATCGAGGTGCACGCCGACTGGGAGGGCATCGGGGCCCTCGTCTTCGGACTGATCGTCATCGGGTTCTTCGGCTTCGGCCTCGTGCGCACCGTGCAGCGCCGCCGCCGCGAGAAGGCCGCGCGCGCGGCCGGCGACGGGGGAGCCGCAGCCGACGACGAGGCCGATGCGGCCGCTGCGGATGCCCCCGCCACCGCCCCTGCGAACGAGGAGCCGAGTGGCGACTAACAGCATCCGCCGCGCCACCGCCGTCCTGGCGAGCGGCACCCTCATCTCACGCGTGCTCGGCTTCGGCCGGCAGTGGCTGCTCGTGCAGGCGATCGGCACCACGGGCTTCGTGACCGACGCGTTCCAGACGGCCAACAGCACCCCGAACACGATCTACGCGATCATCAGCCAGGGCGTGCTCAACGCCGTGCTGATCCCGCAGATCGTGCGCGCCGCGAAGCACAGGGACGGCGGCCAGTCGTACATCAACAAGCTCGTGACGCTCGGAATGGTCGTCTTCGCGGCCGTCACGCTCATCGCGACGCTGCTCTCGCCCGCACTGATGCACCTCTTCGGCGTGCACTCGAGCACGTTCGAGCTGGCGGTGCTGTTCGCCTACTGGTCGATGCCGCAGGTGTTCTTCTACGGCCTCTACTCGCTGCTCGGCGAGGTGCTGAACGCACGCAACTCCTTCGGACCGTTCACGTGGGCGCCGGTGCTCAACAACGTGATCTCGATCGCGTCGCTCGTCGTCTTCATCGTGCTCTACGGCCAGCACGGCGTCTCCGACGACAGCTCGTGGTCGGCGCTCAAGGTCTTCATCCTCGCGGGCGGCGCAACGCTCGGCATCGTCGCCCAGGCCGTCGTCCTGTTCTTCTTCTGGCGCCACGTCGGCCTGACGTTCAAGTTCGACTTCGTCTGGCGCGGCATGGAGCTGCGCAGTGTCGGCAAGACCGCCGGCTGGACCTTCGCGATGCTGCTGTGCACGCAGCTCGCCGGCGCCTACCAGACCTTCGTCGGCAACAGCGCGTCGGGCCCGAACCGCGTGGGCCCGACGGGTCTCGCGACGACCTGGCTCATCTTCATGCTGCCGTTCTCGATCATCGCGGTCTCGGTCGTCACGGCGTACTTCACCCGCATGGCCGAGCACGCGCGCGACGACGACATGGGCGCCTTCCGCGGCGACTACTCCGCCGCGGTGCGGGCGATCGTGCTGTCGATCTCGATCTGCGCCGCCGTGCTCATCGTCACGGCGTTCTCGTTCTCGCGCGTCTTCACCGCCAAGGACTACCTGGCCTACGGCTATGTCCTCATCGCGTTCCTCGTCGGCCTCGTGCCCTCGGTCGTCGGCTTCGTCTCGCTGCGCGCCCTCTATGCGCTCGGCGACACCCGCTCGCCGTTCATCTACACGTTCGTGCAGGCCTGCGTCGTGGCGCTCGGACTGTCGGTCTGCCTCGCGCTCCCGCTCGACATCCGCGCGATCGGCATCGCCCTCACCGTCTCGATCGCCGGCACGGTCCAGACCGCGCTGTCCATGCTGTTCCTGCGCCGGCGCCTGCACGGCCTCAACCTCGACCAGGTGTTCCGCTCGATCGCACAGGGCGGCGCGGCCGCCTTCGCCGCGACCGCGGTCGGCGTGGTGGCGCTGCTCGGCACGAACTGGCTCAACGGGCGCGGCGACTTCTCGGTGGCCTCGCCGTTCACCGCGATCGCGTCGATGATCGTCGTCGGCCTGGTCATGCTGGCCGTGTATGTCGCCGTGTTGCGGGCCATGCGCGTCGCCGAGGTCGCGGATGCCCTGGCCTCCGTCCGACGCCGTCTGGGCCGCTGACGCGCACCGCTGGACGCCCCCTGTGCACGGCCCCGAAGCTCGGAATATGTCTGCCTAGGATGTGTTCTACCTTCTGGCGCTCGCAGGCATGCGGGCCCGCACCGTCTTGGAGGACCAATCGTGCGTGACGTGATCATCATCGGCTCCGGCCCTGCCGGCTACACCGCCGCCATCTACGCGGCGCGCGCCGAGCTGAAGCCGCTGGTCATCGCCTCCTCGGTCGAGGCGGGCGGCGAGCTCATGAAGACGACCGAGGTCGAGAACTTCCCCGGCTTCGTCGACGGCGTCATGGGCCCCGATCTGATGCTCAAGATGCAGGCCCAGGCCGAGAAGTTCGGCGCCGAGGTCGTGCTCGACGACGTCGTCGCGGTCGAGCTCGAGGGCCCCGTCAAGAAGGTCGTGCTCGGCTCGGGCGAGACCCACGAGGCGCGCACCGTCATCTTCGCCACCGGCTCCGCCTACCGCCGCCTCGGCCTCGAGGACGAGGCCCGCCTTTCCGGCTACGGCGTCTCGTGGTGCGCCACGTGCGACGGCTTCTTCTTCCGCCAGAAGAACATCGCCGTCGTCGGCGGCGGCGACTCCGCCATGGAAGAGGCGACGTTCCTGACCCGCTTCGCCGACAAGGTCACGATCATCCACCGCAAGGACACGCTGCGCGCGTCCAAGGTCATGCAGGCGCGTGCCTTCGACAACCCGAAGATCGAGTTCGCCTGGAACAAGGAGGTCGTGGGCATCACGGGTGCGGATGCCGTGACCGGCGTCACCCTGCGCGACACCGTCGACGGCTCCGAGAGCGCCCTCGCGCTCGACGGCCTCTTCATCGCGATCGGCAACGACCCCCGCACGCACCTCGTGCACGGTCAGCTCGAGCTGACCGAGTTCGGCACGATCAAGGTGGACGGCCGCTCCTCGAAGACCAACCTGCCCGGCGTGTTCGCCGCCGGCGACGTGATCGACCCGACGTACCGTCAGGCCGTCACCGCTGCCGCCTCGGGCACAGTCGCCGCGCTGGACGCGGAGCACTACCTCGCCTCCCTGGACCAGGCAGAGGCATCCGACGACGCCGTTCTCGCGGTCGCCAACTAACCCCTCACAAGGAAAGAAGAACATGTCCGCTGCAAAGGCTGTGACCGACGCCTCGTTCGAGGCCGACGTCCTCAACTCCGAGAAGACCGTCCTCGTCGACTTCTGGGCCGAGTGGTGCGGCCCGTGTCGCGCGGTCTCGCCGATCCTCGACCAGATCGCGGCCGAGCACGCCGACAAGATCGAGATCGTCAAGCTCAACGTCGACGAGAACCCCGCCACCGCGGCGAAGTACCAGATCACCTCGATCCCCGCGATGAAGGTGTACCAGGGCGGCGAGGTCAAGAAGACCGTCATCGGCGCCAAGCCGAAGCCGGCTCTCGAGCACGACCTGGCCGAGTTCCTCGCGTAATACCAATCTCAAGCAGCTGGCCCCGTTTCACATGAAACGGGGCCTTTTGCGTATCTCGGGGGCGGGTGCGGATGCCTCGCCCGCGCAGGCCGCGATTCCCGCGCCTTTACGATTGGAGGAACCCACGAGATTGGATGGACGTGATCGAGAGCTCGCCCGTGCAGGGCAACAACTTGGACCCCTGGTATGACTCCTACGCAGGCCGCACCGCAGGCCTGGCTGCCAGCGAGGTCCGAGCTCTCTTCGCCGTCGCGTCGAGGCCCGAGGTGGTCTCGCTCGCCGGCGGCATGCCGTTCGTCTCGGCGCTTCCGCAGGACCTGGTGACGGGTGCGATCAACAAGGTGATGGCCGAGCGCGGCCCCGTCGCGCTGCAGTACGGCTCCGGCCAGGGCGTTCCGGCCCTGCGCGAGCAGATCCTCGAGGTGATGGCGCTCGAGGGCATCAGCGGCTCGGCCGACGACGTCGTCGTGACGACCGGCTCGCAGCACGCGCTCGAGCTGTTCAGCAAGCTCTTCCTCGACCCCGGCGACGTCGTCATCGCCGAGGGCCCGAGCTATGTCACCGCGATGGTGATCTTCAACTCGTACCAGGCCGAGGTCGACCACGTGCCGATGGACGAGCACGGCCTGATCCCCGAGGCGCTGCGCGAGCACATCGCGAGCCTCAAGGCAGCCGGCCGCCGCATCAAATTCCTGTACACGATCCCGACGTTCCACAACCCGGCCGGCGTCACGCTGACCTGGGAGCGCCGCGTCGAGATCCTCGAGATCTGCAAGAGCGAAGGAATCCTCGTCCTCGAGGACAACCCCTACGGCCTGCTTTATTTCGAGGACAAGCCGCCGGCCGCGATGCGCTCCATCGAAGAGGACGGCGTCGTCTATCTCGGCACCTTCTCGAAGACGCTCGCGCCGGGCTTCCGCCTCGGCTGGGCGCTCGCGCCGCACGCGATCCGCGAAAAGCTCATCCTCGCGAACGAGGCCGCCGTGCTGTCCCCGTCGTCCTTCACGCAGCTGATCGTCTCCGAGTACCTGTCGCAGGCGGACTGGCGCGGCCAGATCGACACCTTCCGCGGCGTGTACCGGGAGCGCAAGGAGACGATGATCTCCGCCCTGCAGGAGAGCCTGCCGGAGCTCTCGTGGACGAACCCCAACGGCGGCTTCTACGTGTGGGTCACCCTGCCCGAGTCGCTCGACTCGAAGGCGATGCTGCCCCGCGCCGTGAAGGAGCTGGTCGCCTACACGCCCGGCACCGCGTTCTTCGCCGACGGCACCGGGCGCCGCAACATGCGCCTGTCGTTCTGCTACCCGACGCCCGAGCAGATCCGCGTCGGCGTGCGCCGCCTGGCCAACGTCGTGAGCGGCGAGCTCGATCTGCTCGAGACCTTCGCGGGCACCGGCGAGCTGGGGCGTTCCAGGATGCCGCGCGCGGCGTTCCCGCCGAGCGACCTCCGCTAGCTTCCGACACGATCGAACGTCAGAGATTCTGGGAGAGAAAGCCTGATCATGACCGATTTCGAACAGATGGATGTGCTGGTGCTCGCCGGGGGCATCTCGCACGAGCGCGACGTCTCGCTGCGCAGCGGCCGCCGGGTCGCGGACGGCCTGCAGGCGCACGGCCACACCGTGACGATCCGCGAGCCGGATGCCGACCTGCTCGGCTATCTGAAGGAGCGCCGCCCGGATGTCGTGTGGCCCGCCCTGCACGGCGCGAGCGGCGAGAACGGAGCGCTGCGCGCTCTGCTGCAGGCCGCCGGCGTCCCCTATGTCGGTGCCGAGCCCGAGCCGGCCCGCCTCGCCTGGCTCAAGCCGATCGCCAAGACCGTCGTCGCCCGCGCCGGGGTTCCGACGCCCGCATCGGTCACGCTGCCCCGCGAGACCTTCCGCGAGCTCGGAGCCAATGCCGTGCTCGACACCCTCAAGGAGTTCCTCGGCGCCCCGCTCGTCGTGAAGCCCTCGCAGGGCGGCAGCGCCCAGGGCGTCACGATCGTCGACGACGAGTCCGACCTCCCGCGTGCGATGGTCACCGCCTACACCTATGCGGATGTCGCGCTGCTCGAGCGCAAGGTCGTCGGCGCCGAGGTCGCGGTCACGGTGCTCGACGGGGGAGACGGGCCGCAGGCGCTGCCCGCGGTAGAGATCGCGCCGAACCAGGGCGTCTACTCCTTCGAGGCGCGCTACAACGCGGGGGAGACCCACTTCTTCACCCCGGCACGGCTGAACCCCGAGATCGCCGAGCGCGTGGCCGAGGTCGCCGTGGCGGCTCATCAGGCCCTGGGCCTGCGCCACATCTCCCGCGTCGATCTCATCGTCGATGCCGAGGGCACCCCGTGGTTCCTCGAGGCGAACGTGCTGCCCGGACTGACCGAGACCTCGCTCGTCCCGCTCGCGATCCAGGCCGCCGGCCTCGATCAGGGCGCCGTCTACGCCTCGCTCGCAGCCCAGGCCATCCGCGACGCCGCGCGCTAGACCTCGCCGGCGCTCGTCCGTCGCCCACCGTCGGTCGACTGAAGTGAGTTCTACGAGCGCAATGGAGACCCCTCAGCCGCAAGAAGGCCCAGTCCATATGGACTGGGCCTTCTTCTGTCAGGTCACGTTTCACGTGAAACAACTTTGAGCCGGTCGAGCTCCGCTCGTCCCGCGCGCGGAGCGCGGCAACCCACTGGGTTGCCGCTTTGCCGCGCGCACATGAAACACAACGATGTGATTCCTAAGCGGAATACCCCGGCTCACCGATCTCCGCGAGAATGCGATTGAGGTCCTGAATCGTCGCGAAATCAATCGTGATCTGGCCTTTTCGAGCCGAGAGAGAGATCTTGACGCGGGTGTTCAGCCGGTCTCCGAGCCGTCCGCCGACCTCGTCGAGGTGCCCCTTGTGTCGGCCGGCGGTGGGCTTGGTCTTGAGCGGCTTGGGCTCCTTGCTCACGACCGCCTCGGCCTGGCGCACGGAGAGGTCCTCGTTCACGATCTTCTCGGCGAGGCGGATCATCGCATCAGGCTCGTTCGCCGCGAGGATCGCGCGCGCGTGACCGGCGGAGAGCACGCCGGCGGCGACCTTCGACTGCACCGACGAGGGCAGCTTCAAGAGACGCAGCGTGTTCGAGATCTGCGGGCGCGAGCGGCCGATGCGGCCGGCGAGCTCCTCCTGCGTGATTCCGAAGTCCGAGAGCAACTGCTGATATGCGGATGCCTCTTCCAGTGGGTTCAGCTGAGCGCGGTGCAGGTTCTCGAGCAGCGCGTCCCGCAGCATGTGCTCGTCCTGGGTGTCCTTGACGACAGCGGGGATCGACTCGAGGCCTAGCGCCTTGCTCGCGCGCAGACGCCGTTCGCCCATGATGAGCTCGTATTTGCCGTCCTGGCCCTTGAACGGGCGCACGACGATGGGCTGCAGCACCCCGACCTCGCGGATCGAGGCGATGAGCTCCTCGAGCAGCTCCTGATCGAACTCGGTACGCGGCTGGTTGGCGTTCGGCGTGATGTCCGCGGGGGACAGGCTCGCGAGCCGGGCGCCGGGGACGCTGACGAGCCCGGCCTGGTCGACGGCGTCGGCGGATGCCGGCGACGCGGCATCCGTCGACGAGAAGAACACGTCGGCAGGGCGAGCCCCGGTCTCCGTCGGCGCGGTCGGGATCAATGCTCCGATGCCGCGTCCGAGTCCAGTGCGCTTCGCCATTACCGGGGTACTCCTCTACGTGCGATTTCAACAGCTGCTTCGAGATAGGCGAGCGAGCCCGACGACGAGTAGTCGTACGCGATCACGCTCTGGCCGTAGCTCGGGGCCTCGGAGATGCGGACCGAGCGGGGGATGACCGTCTCGAGCGTCTCCTTGGGGAAGTGTTCGCGGACATCCGCAGCGACCTGGTGCGCCAAGTTGGTGCGCGAGTCGTACATGGTCAGCAGGATCGTCGACAGGCGCAGCTTCGGGTTGAGGTGCTTCGCGATCAGCTGGATGTTCT
>Ga0164242_10009162_pt1 | contig 10710 bp, 9 predicted proteins | sample OricomgcompostMG_FD_108783 | JGI IMG/M metagenome (GOLD analysis project Ga0164242, IMG submission 108783) | Miracle-Growth compost microbial communities from Emeryville, California, USA - Original compost - Miracle growth compost (MG) ... | reverse complement strand
CCTCGACGATGCGGCCGCCGTCGAACATCATCACGCGGTGCGAGACGTCCCGGGCGAACTGCATCTCGTGGGTCACCAGCAGCATCGTGATGTCGGTGTTCTCGGCGACGTCACGAAGGACACCGAGCACGTCGCCGACGAGCTCGGGATCCAGTGCCGAGGTCACCTCGTCGAGCAGGAGGATCTCCGGCTCCATCGCCAGCGCCCGGGCGATGGCGACGCGCTGCTGCTGACCACCGGACAACCGCGTCGGGTGCTCGTCGCCACGGTTGCCCAGTCCGACCTGGTCGAGCAGGCCCTGTGCCCGGGTGCGCGCGTCCTCCTTGGACAGGCCGAGCACGTGCACGGGTGCCTCGATGATGTTCTCCATCACCGTCATGTTCGGGAAGAGGTTGAACTGCTGGAAGACCATGCCGATCCGCTTACGGATGCGCGAGACCTCCTTGGGTTTCAACGCGATCCGTTTGCCCGACGAGTTCTTGGCGTGCGTCAGCGGCTCACCGTCCACATAGATGTAGCCGTCGCTGAGCTCCTCCAGCGTCATCAGCAGCCGCAGGATCGTCGTCTTCCCCGAGCCGCTGGGGCCGATGAGCGTGACCCGCTCGCCCTTGGCGACGTTGAAGTTGAGCTCGTTGAGGACCGACACCTTGCCGAAGCGCTTCACGACGTCCTGGAAGACGATCCTCGGCTGGTCGTTCGGGGCAGCCTGCGAGGTCCCGGCCGGCTCGGGCGACGCCGGTTGCCCGGGCCGTTTGGTCATGTCAGTAGGCAAGCTTCTTCTCCAATCGGCGCATGAGGATGGCGGTCGGGTAGCTCGCCGCCAGGAAGATCAGACCGGCGATCGTGAACACCTCGACGTACTTGAAGTGGCCACCGCCGATGTCGTAGGCCTTGGACACCATCTCCGGGACGCTGATCGCGATGAGGTACGGCGTGTCCTTGAACATCGCGATCGCCCAGTTGCCGAGTGACGGCAAGGTGGCCCGCAGCGCCTGTGGGACGATCACGCTGCGCCATACCCGCGCCTGCGGCAGCGAGAGCGCCGTCGCCGCCTCCCACTGACCCTTGGGGATCGAGTCGATGCCGGCCCGGTAGGACTCGGCCATGTAGGTCGAGTAGTGCACCGAGAAGACGATGATGCCGATTGCGATCAGCCGGTGCTGCAACTGGTCCGGGTGCAGGTGCGCCAACCACCCCAACGGCGTGGCGATCCCGAAGTCGACCATCAACAGCTGCAACGGGATCGGCGTGCCTCGCACCACTCCGAGCAACCAACTGAGGAACTTGCTGGCCGGACCCGGTAGCTCGCGCAGGCCGATCGCCCAGATGAGACCGAGCAGCGCCGAGAGGATCGAGGCGACCACCGTGGTCAGCAGCGTCACCTTGACGAACGCCTCGAGCATGTCCGGGAACGCCTCGCGGGCGATGCCCCAGTCCCAACTCACCGATGACTGCATCACGCCACCGCCTCTGCCGTCGCCTTGGTCGTCCTACTCTTGCCCGGACGGATCCCGAGCCGCCGTTGCGCGCGAACCTCCAACAGTCGCAGGAACGCCGAGAAGGCCATCGCAGCCAGGTAGTAGATGACGAACGAGATGCCGTAGACGGTCCAGGTGGCGACGCCTTCCTTGCGCAGATCATCGCTGACGGCAGTGAGGTCCTGCAGCGCGATGAACGACGCGATCGCCGTTCCCTTGACCAGCATGACCATCAGGTTGTTGAGTCCGGGCAGCATCAACGCCCAGGCCTGCGGCCAGATGATCCGACGGATCTTGGTGACCCACGGCATCGACAAGGCTGTCGTCGTCTCCCACTGCCCGGGTGGCACGGCCATCAGCGACCCGCGCACCACCTCCGAGCCGTAGGCGCCGTAGTTGAGGCCGAGCGCCGCGATCCCGAACAGCAGCAAGTGGGATCCCCAGCCGAAGATCTGCGGGGTGGCGTAGGCGAAGAAGAACAGCTGCACCACGAGCGACGTCCCGCGGAAGAACTCCACGATGACGCGGCAGACGACGCGCAGTGCTGCCAACCTCGACATCGCGCCCAGCCCGAGGGCGACGGCGATGACGAACGCGAGCGCGCCACCGAAGACTGACAATTCGAGCGTGACGCGCAAACCGTCGAGGAGATCAGACCAGTGATCTTGCAGGGTGTCGATCACGCCCGTGGGCATTGTGATTACTTCAGTCACAATCGGTGAGTTCCGGGTGCGGGAGGGTTACTTCGCGTCGGGGAGCTGACCGGTGCACAGGTACTTGGTGTCCGCCGTCTTGCCCTTCGGACGCTCCGCCTCGGTGAAGCCGAAGGGTCCGACGATCTTCTTGAACTGCGCCGGATCGTCGATGATCTTCTTCAGTTCCTTGTTGTAGGCGCTCCGCAGTTTGGTGTCGCTCTTGCGGAAGACTGCAGCGCCGGCACCGATCTGCAGCTTGCCGTTGACGGTCGCGGTGAAGGCCTTGGTCACCTCGACCTTGCCACCGGCGTTCTGGTCCTTGACCAGGGTGCGCAGCGAGATCGCGGTCAGCGCGAAGACGTCGGCCTGACCGCTCTCGACGGCCTGCATGCCGTCCTGCGGTGAGCCGACGGTCTGCGTCTGGATGCCCATGTCCTTGGCATACCCCGCCTCGATGGCACCGTTCTCGGTGACCAGGTTGGCACCGGTCTTCTTGATGTCCTGCATGGTGTGCAGGTTCTTGGGGTTGCCCTTGGGGACCAGGAAGGCGGTTTCGTAGGTGATCTCCGGGTAACTGAACGCCGCCTGCTTGCAGCGGTCCGGCAGGATCGACATACCGGCGCTGACCTCGTCGAACTGCTTGGCGTTCAGGCCCGGGATGAGGGCGTTCCAGTCGACCTTCTTGCCCTCGACGGTGTTGATGCCCAACTTCTTGTAGACGGCGCGGTCCAGCGCGATGGTCGCGCCGGTCAGCTTGCCGTCCTTGTCGAAGTAGCTGTAGGGGTTCTCCCCGTTGATGCCGACGGTGATCTTGCCCGCCTTCTGCAGCTTGGCCAGGGTGGAGCCGCCGCCACCGTCGTCACCACCGCCTCCGCCACTGCCCCCGCTGGAGCCACCACACCCGGCCAGTGCGAGCGAGCTGGCGGTCAGGACTGCGGCGGCCGTCACGACGGAACGCCGGGTACGCAGCGACATGCTGGGACCTCTTTCGACATGGGGAGCCACGGCATCGCACCTCCGGGGATAGGACTTTTCGAGGCTATGTCGATCGCGCAGCACATCTCAACGGCGCGAAAACTGCCGGATCGGCTGCCTTTTGGCGGCGCGACTGCGGCATCTCCATGCCTCCTGACCTGCACAAACGACACATTGTCGACATGTCGACGATAGCCGAATCCGAGCCGGTGTGACGGAAAATCTTCGTTATGACTTCGAGACCTTCGAGCCGTTTGCTGCGGCGCGTCGCGGTGAGAAGCCTCACATCCCGCGCCGTTAGAGTCGCTTCCCGTGAACATCCGACCGATCACCGACGAGGAACTTCCCGGCTACATCGCGGCCACGATGCACGAGTACGCCGAGGACAAACACATCAATGGCGGGCTGCCGCTGGACGAGGCCCGCAGGCAGGCCGAACAGGAGACCGCGCACTACTTCCCGAACGGTCGGCTCACGGCCGGTCACGAGGTGTTCATCGCGACCGACGAGGCCGGCGAGCGGGTCGGGCGGCTGTGGATGGCGCCACGCCACAACCCCGCCGACGAGGCGTTCATCTACGACATCCAGGTGGAGCCCGCCGCACGGGGCAACGGCTACGGGCGCGCGCTCATGCTGGAAGCCGCGAACTGGTCCCGGGAGAAGGGGTTTCGCGTCCTCGCGCTCCATGTGTTCGGCGGCAACAGCGTCGCGATCAACCTCTACGAGTCGCTCGGCTTCGCCACCACGGACCGGATGATGAAGCTCGAGCTGTGATGCGGCGGCCTAGTGGGTCGGCACCTCGCGGACGGCGCCGCGGTCGGCGGACGTCGCCATGGCGGCATACGCCCGCAGGGCTTTGCTGACGACGCGATCACGCGACTTCGGCTGCCACGGCTGCTCGGACGCCTCCATCTCGGCACGCCGGCGCTCGAGTTCTGCGTCGTCGACCTGCACCCGCAGCGTGCGGCTGACGACGTCGATGACGATCAGGTCGCCGTCCCGGACCAGGCCGATGGCGCCACCAGCCGCCGCCTCGGGTGAGATGTGTCCGATCGCGAGGCCGCTGGTGCCGCCGGAGAACCGGCCGTCGGTGACGAGCGCGCACTTCTTGCCCAGCCCGGTGCCCTTGAGGAACGCCGTGGGGTGCAGCATCTCCTGCATGCCCGGACCACCGGCCGGACCCTCGTAGCGCACGACGAGGACCTCGCCCGGCTGGACGATCTTGCCCAGGATGACCTCGACGGCCTCCTCCTGTGACTCCACGACGCGGGCCGGGCCCTCGAAGTGCCACAGCTCCTCCTCGACCCCCGCGGTCTTGATGACCGCACCGTCGACGGCGATGTTGCCGCGCAGGATCGCCAGGCCGCCCTCGGCGGTGTAGGCGTGCGCCGCGTCGTGGATGCAGCCGTGCTCGGCGTCGGTGTCGAGGTCGGCCCACCGGTTGTCGGTCGAGAAGGGTGTCGTGGTGCGCACACCCCCGGGTGCGGCGTGGAACAGCTCGATCGCCTCGTCGGCGGCCTTGCCGGAACGGATGTCCCAGTCGTCCAGCCACTTCTCCATCGTCGGCGTGTGCACGGTGGTCACGTCCCGCTCGAGGAGTCCTGCGCGGCGCAACTCGCCCAGAATCGCCGGTATGCCGCCGGCTCGGTGCACGTCCTCCATGTGGAAGAAGGAGTTGGGGGCGACCTTGGCGAGGCACGGCACGCGCCGGCTGATCTCGTCGATCGTGGCGAGGTCGAAGTCCTTGACCTCACCCTCCTGGGCGGCGGCCAGGATGTGCAGCACCGTGTTGGTCGAACCACCCATCGCGACGTCGAGGGACATCGCGTTGCGGAAGGCGGCGGAGGTGGCGATGTTGCGCGGGAGCGCGGTGTGGTCGTCCTGCTCGTAGTAGCGCCTGGCGATGTCGACCACGACCCGGCCGGCGCGCTCGAACAGCGCACGGCGGGCCTTGTGGGTCGCCAGGGTGGAACCGTTGCCGGGGAGCGCAAGGCCGAGCGCCTCGGTCAGGCAGTTCATCGAGTTGGCGGTGAACATCCCCGAGCAGCTGCCGCAGGTGGGGCATGCGGACAATTCGATCTCGGCCAGCTGGGCGTCGTCGATGTTGTCGTCGGCCGATGCCGAGATCGAGGTGATCAGGTCCGAGGACGGGTGCACGACGCCGTCGACGACGACCGACTTCCCGGCCTCCATCGGACCCCCGGAGACAAAGACCGTCGGGATGTTCAGCCGCATCGCGGCGTTGAGCATCCCGGGGGTGATCTTGTCGCAGTTGGAGATGCACACCAGCGCGTCGGCGGTGTGCGCGTTGACCATGTATTCGACCGAGTCGGCGATGATCTCGCGACTCGGCAGCGAGTAGAGCATCCCGCCGTGACCCATGGCGATGCCGTCGTCGACAGCGATGGTGTTGAACTCGCGAGGCACGCCGCCCGCCGCCCGCACGCCCTCGGCCACGATCTCGCCGACGTCCTTCAGATGGACGTGTCCGGGAACGAACTGCGTGTACGAATTCGCAATCGCGACAATAGGTTTGCCGAAGTCGTCGTCAGTCATGCCAGTTGCCCGCCAGAGCGAGCGAGCGCCCGCCGCAGCACGTCCGAAAGTGGTTGTCTTAGACCTCAGAGCTGGCATGGCGCCAGTGTACGGCCGCCGTCCACGGACTGGGACGGCATCCCATTACTCGGACGAACGTGCAGTGTGCACCGCGACGAGACGTGCTGTGCCGGGCGCCAGCTCCTTCCAGGACGCCGCGATCTCCAGCACGGCGGCCGTGCAGGTCGGGAAGCCTTCGTCGAGCGTCGGGGCGTCCGGGTCGGCAGCGGCACCTTCGGTCAGGGTCGCGGCCAGTGCCGGCACACCCGGTGCGTGACCGACGAGCGCGATCGATCGGGCCGACCGGCCCTCCTCCGCAAGGGCGTCCAACAACCGCTGGACGGACGCGTTGTAGATGCGTTCGTCGTGCTCGACCAGCGCACCGCGGCCGCTGCTCTCCACGATGTCCGCCCACGTCTCGCGGGTGCGGACGGCTGTCGAGCAGAGCACGAGGTCCACGCGGATCCCCTGCTCCTTCAGCCATTCGCCCATCGCGCGCGCGTCGGCATGCCCGCGCTCGGTGAGTGCTCGCTCGTGATCGGGGTGACTCCCGGGCTCAGCGGTCTTGGCGTGCCGGATGACGACCAGTTGGCGGGTGTTTCGCTCGCTCATGGGTCAGAGCATTACACCTCTACCCGGTCACCACGACATTGCGCAGCGATTCACCTGCGCCGAAGCGGGTGAGCTCCTGCCGCAGGAGCCGCAGGGCGCGTGGCTCGAACGCGGTCGACGCCCCGCCGACGTGCGGGGTGATCAACACTCCGTCGGTGCGCCAGAGCGGATGGTCGCTGGGCAGCGGTTCGGGATCGGTGACGTCCAGTGCGGCACGGATGTGTCCACTGGCACACGCGTCCACCAGGGCGTCCGTGTCGACCACTCCCCCACGAGCAACGTTGACCAGCAACGCGTTGCGCGGCATACGGGCCAGGAAGTCAGCGTCGACGAGGTGATGGGTCTCGTCGGTGAGCGGCACGATCAGGAAGACGATCTCGTGGGTCGGCAGCAGGTCGGACAGCTCGTCGATGCCGTGCACCGTGTCGACGATCTCGTCACCGGCACGGGCCCTCGAGGCGACCGCGGTGATCGAAACCTCCATCGGCACCAGGCGTTTGGCGATCTCGACACCGATCGAGCCGTATCCGATGATGAGCGCCCTGCGGTCCGCGAGTGACGGCAGGCCGGCCAGGTGGGCCCACTCACCGCACTCCTGCGCGCGGACCGCGTCCGGTATGCCGCGTTGCGCCGCGATCGCGAGACCCACCGCGAGCTCGGCGGTCGAGGTGTCGTGGATGCCGCGACCGTTGGCGAGCGCCACACCGGCGGGCAGGTACGGCAATGCGTGCTCGAAGCCGGCCGTCACCAGCTGGACCGCGCGCAGCTGCGGCAGCTCGGCGAGCCGGGCCAATCGCTTCGGGTTGCTCAGGTACGGCGGCACCACCAGCTCGATGTCGTCGCGCGGGGGCGTGGTCTTCATGTCCCACACGACCAGCTCCACGCCCTCGACCTCCGCCAGTGCAGCGGCCCAGTGCTCCTCCGGCAACGACACGACAGTCATGCCAGGAAACTAGCGCGCCCCGCCCCGCTCACCACACAGCGCCCCACGTCACCGGCAGGGCGGCGTAGCCGGCGCCCAGCCAAGCCGACCGAGCGTCAACCGCGGGTCAGCCGGTGAGCTTGGCCAGGATCAGCTCCCGCGCCTTGGCCGCGTCGGCCTGGCCCTTCAGCTCCTTCATCACCTGACCGATGAGCGCGCCGGCGGCGTTCAGCTTGCCGTCGCGGACCTTGGCGGCGATCGCGTCGTTGGCGGCGATGACCTTGTCCACGGCGGCTTCGAGCGCACCGTCGTCCTGGACCAGCTCCAGGCCGCGGGCGTCTGCGACCTGTGTCGGGGAGCCTTCGCCGTCGATGACACCCTCCAGCACCTGGCGGGCCATCGAGTCGTTGAGCCGGCCACCCTTGACCAGCCCGTCGAGCTCGGCGACATACGCCGGGGTGACGTTGAAGTCCTCGACACTCTTGCCCTCGACGTTGGCGCGCCTGGCCAGCTCGCCGGTCCACCACTTGCGCGCACCCGCCGGTGTCGCACCGGCCGCGACGGACTCGTCGATCAGATCGATCGCGCCCGCGTTGATGACGTCGCGCATCTCCAGATCGCTGTAACCCCAGTCCGATTGCAGGCGCTTGCGCCGCTGGGCGGGGGGCTCGGGCAGCGTGCCGCGCAACTCCTCGACCAGCTCGGCAGGAGGCGCCACCGGCACCAGGTCGGGCTCGGGGAAGTAGCGGTAGTCGTCGGCGTCGGACTTCGGGCGGCCGGAGGTGGTGACTCCGGTGTCCTCGTGCCAGTGCCGGGTCTCCTGGGTGATCGAGCCACCGTCGTCGAGGATCGCCGCCTGGCGGCTGATCTCGTAGCGGACCGCACGCTCGATCGAGCGCAGCGAGTTGACGTTCTTGGTCTCGGTGCGGGTGCCGAGCTTCTCGGTGCCGATCGGTCGCAGCGACACGTTGGCGTCGCAGCGGACCGAACCCTGCTCCATCTTCACGTCGCTGATGCCGAGCGCCTTGACCAGGTCACGCAGTGCCGCGACATAGGCGCGGGCGATCTGCGGTGCCCGATCCCCTGCGCCCTCAATCGGTTTCGTGACGATCTCGATGAGGGGGATGCCGGCGCGGTTGAAGTCGACGAGGGAGTATTCGGCGCCCTGGATGCGGCCGGTGGCTCCGCCGACGTGCAGCGACTTGCCGGTGTCCTCCTCCATGTGGGCGCGTTCGATCTCCACGCGAAAGGTTTCGGTGCCCGCGCCGGACGCGGCCGGGATCTCCACGTCGAGGTGGCCGTCGAAGCAGATCGGTTCGTCATACTGACTGGTCTGGAAGTTCTTCGGCATGTCCGGGTAGAAGTAGTTCTTCCGGGCGAAGCGGCACCAGTCGGCGATGCCACAGTCCAGCGCGAGGCCGAGCCGGATCGCCGACTCGACGGCCTTGCCGTTGACGACCGGCAGGGCACCGGGCAGTCCGAGACAGACGGGGCAGGTGTGCGAATTCGGCTCTGCACCAAAGGTGGTCGCGCATCCGCAGAACATCTTGGTGGCGGTGTTGAGCTCGACGTGCACCTCGAAACCCATCACTGGGTCGTACTTGGTGAGCGCCTCGTCGTAGTCGATCACTGCGTCGGTCATCAGCGCGCTGCCTTTCCTGCCAGGGCCGGTGCTTGTGCCAGGATCGGCGCACCCCACTTGTCGTGCAATGCGGCCTCCAGAGCAGCGGCGACTTCGTAGAGTCGCTCGTCCTTGGTGGCGGGCGCGAGGATCTGGAACCCGCTGGGCAGGCCGTCCTCGGCCGCGAGGCCGTTGGGGATCGACATACCCGGGACGCCGGCGAGGTTCGCCGGGATGGTGGCCACGTCGTTGAGGTACATCGCCATCGGATCGTCGAGCTTCTCGCCGAGCTTGAACGCCGTCGTCGGCGCAGTCGGCGTCACGAGCACGTCGACCTTTTCGTATGCCGCCGCGAAGTCGCGCGCGATCAGCGTGCGGACCTTCTGCGCCTGACCGTAGTAGGCGTCGTAGTAACCGGCGGACAACGCGTAGGTGCCGAGGATGACGCGGCGCTTGACCTCGTCGCCGAACCCGGCCTCACGGGTGGCCGCCATGACCTGCTCGGCGCTCGGACTGTCGACACCCTCAGGACTGACCCGCAGGCCGTAGCGCATCGCGTCGTAACGCGCCAGGTTGGAGCTGGCCTCACTCGGCAGGATCAGATAGTAGGCAGCCAGGCCCTTCTCGAAGCTGGGGCAGCTGACCTCGACGATCTCAGCGCCTCGGTCGACCAGCAGTTGCACCGACTCCTCGAAGAGTTGCTTGACGCCGGGCTGGAAGCCGTCACCCGAAATCTCTTTGATGACACCGATCTTCATGCCGGAGACGTCACCGCGACGGGCGGCCTCGACAACAGCCGGCACCGGTGCGTCGATCGAGGTGGAGTCCATCACGTCGTGGCCGCCGATGACCTCGTGCAGCAGCGCCGCGTCGAGGACCGAGCGCGTGCAGGGGCCCGCCTGGTCCAGCGAGCTCGCCAGCGCGATGATGCCGTAGCGGGACACGCCGCCGTAGGTCGGCTTGGTGCCGACGGTGCCGGTGACCGCAGCCGGCTGCCGGATCGAACCACCGGTGTCGGTGCCGATGGCCAGCGGCGCCTCGAAGGCTGCGACCGCTGCGGACGAGCCGCCGCCGGAGCCGCCGGGGATGCGCTCCAGGTCCCACGGATTGCGCGTCGGCCCGTAGGCCGAGTGCTCGGTCGAGCTGCCCATCGCGAACTCGTCCATGTTGGTCTTGCCGAGGATCGGCATACCTGCGGCACGCAGCTTGCTCACCACGGTCGCGTCGTACGGCGGGATCCAGCCGGCCAGGATCTTGCTTCCGGCCGTTGTTTCCAGGCCCTTGGTCGCCAGGATGTCCTTGACGGCGATGGGCACACCGGCGAGCGCGCCCAGCTGCTCACCGGCGGCGCGTGCTTCGTCGACCGCCTTCGCCGCGGCGAGCGCACCCTCGGCGTCGACCTGCAGGAAGGCGTGGATGTCACCGTCGACGTCGGCGATGCGGTCCAGGTGAGCCTGGGTGACCTCGACGGACGTCGTGTCGCCGGACGCCAGAGCTGCGGCGATGTCTGCCGCGGTCATGCGGGTGTAGTCGGTCATCGGATCCCTCAGTCCTCGTCCAGGATGCGCGGCACGGCAAAGCGCTCGGCCTGTGCCTTTGGTGCGGCGGCCAGCGCCTGTTCGGGCGCCAGGCTCGGGCGCACGACGTCCTCGCGGGTGACGTTCTCCAGCGGCAGCGGGTGCGACATCGGCGGGGTGTCGTCAGCGGTGATCTCGCCGACCGTGGCGACGAAGCCGACGATCTGGTCCAGCTGACCGGCCAGCCGGTCGAGCTCGGCGTCGGTGAGTTGGATGCGGGCGAGCATGGCGACGT
>Ga0164242_10009161_pt1 | contig 10710 bp, 11 predicted proteins | sample OricomgcompostMG_FD_108783 | JGI IMG/M metagenome (GOLD analysis project Ga0164242, IMG submission 108783) | Miracle-Growth compost microbial communities from Emeryville, California, USA - Original compost - Miracle growth compost (MG) ... | reverse complement strand
TCGACGAGCAACTGCCGGACGACATTCCCGACAGCGACACGATCGAAGGGGCGCAGAGCCGCTCGAAGCTCGTCGTTGGGCTGGCGCGCCGCGAACAGCTCACGGTCCGGGAACTGATCGGCCGGCTCGGCGGCGGTCGCGGCCATTTCACCTTCATCGGCACGTACGGGCAGGCGGCGGATGTAATCCAGCAGTGGTTCGAGAACGGCGCGGCTGATGGGTTCAACGTGATGGGTGCGGCATTGCCCTCCGGGCTGGAGGAGTTCGTCGACCACGTCGTGCCCATCCTGCAGGAGCGTGGCCTGTTCCGGCGTGAGTACACCGGACGGACGCTGCGCGAGCACTACGGCCTGCCGCGACCGGTCAACCAGTACGAGCAGTTAGCCCAGGTCACTGCAGGGTGACGGGCCCGGCCGGGGTGTCGAGCACGCAGCGCAGGCCCGGCTTCACCGCGGGTCAGGTCTGCAGGTCGGCGACGGCGTCGGCCAGCGCGGCCAGCTCCGCGTGCCAGGCGCCCGGATCGTCGGCTGCCGCAGGCGTGGGCGGACGGAGCACGAACTTCGACATGCCAGCCGCGACGTGGGCCTGCAGCAGTTCGCGTAGCGCCGGATAGCCGACCGGGACGAGGGCGCGTGGGTCCGTCTCGCGGTTGCGTGTGGCGAGCGCGGCCAGCTGACGCTCGTCGGGTGGCCGGTGGGTGTAGGCGATGCTGAGGCCGAAGTGCTCGGGATCGATGCTGCGGCCGTCGGCCTCGGCAGCGTCGTCGATGGTGGTCTTGGCGGCGGCGGCCTGCGCCGGTGTGCACGCGGCGCCGAGCCAGCCGTCGGCCAGGCGTCCGCAGCGCACCAGCGCCGGCGTGGCGAGCCCGCCGAGCCAGACCTCGAATGGGTCCTGCACCGGCCGCGGTGCCAGGGTGATGCCGTCGACGGGCAGCCCTGCCCACCAGTCCCGCAGCCTGGGCAGCGTGCGCTCGACGGCCGCGGCACGGTCGCGGACCGCGACGCCGATCGCGTCGCGTTCGGGCCCACGAGTCAGCCCCGGGACGAAGGTGAGCAGTAGCCGCCCGCGGGAGAGCACGTCGAGGCTGGCCAGTGCCTTGGCCAGGCGCAGTTCGTTGCGTCCGGGCAGCAGCAGTGTGCTACCAGCTTGAGGTCCGGGTCCAGCTGGGCTGCGGTGGCCAGCGCGAGCAGTGGGTCCGGCCCCGGCCCGGTCAGCACCTCCGACACCCACAGCGAGTCGAACCCGAGCGGCCGCAGCGCGCCCACCACCGCGGTGAAGACGTCGGCGTCGAGACCGGTCGCGCCCAGCCCGACCGCGATGCGAACCTTCACCGGCTGCCGCGCGGCGGGACGAACTGCGCGATCAGCGCGGCTAGCGCCGCGGGCTGATCGCTCTGCACGGCGTGTCCGGCGCCGTCGACGGTCTCGACGCGGACGGCCGGTGCCCGGCGGGCGAGCTCGGCGCGGTCGGCGGTGCTGACGAACACCGAGTCGCCGCCGGTGACGAGCAGGGTGGGCATGCTCAGCCGGGCGAGGTCGTCCCACAGCTCGGCGGTGGGGAAGGGCAGGTCGGGGTCGAGCTGGTCGTAGCGCCAGGCCCAGGTGCCGTCCGGCAGCTGATGGGAGTTGTGGATGACCCCGCGGCGCACGGCCGACGCCGGTCGCCGAGGGGAGGCCGACACGGCGGCGTCGATCATCTCCTCGCGGCTGGCGAACGCGCGGGGGCCGCGGGTGAGCTGCACCGCCCCGCGCTGCTGCGCGCTCATCGCGGCGGCCGCGTCCCGCGAGCCCGGGGTGACGTCGACCAGCACCGCGCGGCGCACCAGGTCCGGGCGGGTGGCGGCGAGATGGATGGTGGTCAGCCCACCGAGCGACATGCCGATCACCGCGTCGGCTCGCGGCGCACGCTGCTCGATGACGGCTGCGACGGCGCCCGCGTTGCGCACCGGGCCGTAGTCCCGGTCGGGCCGCCAGGAGGAGTGGCCGTGCCCGGGCAGGTCGATCGCGACGGCGGGCCGGCCGAGCAACAGCAGCACGAGGTCCCAGGTGTGCGCGTTCTGCCCGCCGCCGTGCAGCAGCACCAGCTCCGGCTCGCCGGTGCCCCAGGCCAGCAGGCTCAGCTGCTGCGACCCGGGCACGTCTACCGAGTGCCGGCGCACCGGCGGCACGGTCGCCGGGTCGAGGCCGACCTCCGTGGCCGCCTCGGCCAACGATGCGAACTCCGACGGTTCGACGGATGGCTCGCTCATGGCGCTCAGTTGCTGTAGACGCGCGTCGGGGTCACGAGTACGACGGTCCGGTGCTGCTCGGCCATCACGCGATCGTAGGTGTCCCAGTCGTCATGGGCGCCGCCGGCCGCGATGAACACCTCGCGCAGCAGCAGCCGCAACCGCTCGGCGTCGACGCCGGGCACCGGATCGTCCGGGCCGATCAGCTGCGCGGTGCCCTCGACGCCGGCCCACGCCCAGTCGGAGCGGGCGGTGACGGCCAGCTGCGGCCGGGCCCGCAAGTTGGCCAGCTTCACCCTGCCGTAGGTGACGAACCCGAGCACGGGCTCGCCGCCGAGCGGGTGCGGCAGCACGCCGGCGTTGACCAGCGAGGTCTGGATGGTGTCGTCGGCCCGCAGCGTCGACACGACGACGAGGCCGCTCTCCTTCGCGGCCAGGCTGGCGAACTCGTCCAGCGTCGTCATCGTGCTCACCAGCGCCCGTGGTGGACGACCTCGTCGAACGGGCGGCGATCCGGCCGCAGGATCGGCTTGAGCGGGCGGTCGGCGGGGTAGCCGACGCCGAGCAGGTAGGAGACGAGGTGCGTGTCCGGCACGCCGAGGATCGCGCGGGCCCTGTCCTGCTCACCGACCGAGGAGTGCGCGGTGCCGAGGCCGAGGTCGGCGGCGGCCAGCATGATCGCGAACGTCGCCTGGCCGAGGTCGTACTGGTCGATGACGCGGGTCCGGTCGTCGCCGGGCACCGGCACGACCAGCGCGATCGCCGCGGGTGCGCCCGCGATGTGCCCCGCGCCCTGCCACACGGTGGACAGCTCGGTCAGCTGCTGGCGGTCGGTGACGATCACGAAGTCCCAGTGCTGCCGGTTGGACGCCGACGGGGAGCGCCAGCCGGCCTCGACGATCCGCGTCAGATCGTCAGCGGCCACCGGCGCGGCACTGTACGCGCGCACGTTGCGGCGGGCGCGGATCGCGTCCCAGGTCTGCATCAACTTCTCCTCGGGGCTCAGCGGGGGATGGAGGTGTGCTTGAACTCGTTGAGATCGGGCCAGCCGGCCAGCAGGTCGACCACCCGCTCGACGCTGCGGATCGAGGCCGCCGGGTCGGCGCCGGTGGGGGAGCGGTCCATGAGACGGACGAACACGGCCTGGTCGCCGGCGATGAACGTGGGCACGCCCCACACCGTGTGCGAGGCGACGTAGCGCTCGTGGTCGGCCCGGACGGCGGCCAGGGCCCGGCCCGAGTCGATTGCGTCGAGGACCGCGTCCGCGGGTGCGCCGCTGTCGGCGAGCACCGTGGCGACCTCGCCGCGATCGTTCAGCTGCTTGGCCTGGTCGTGGCGCAGCGCGAACAGCGCGCGGTGCACGGCGGGGAAGACGTCGGGGTGCTCGTCGCGGACGACGACGCCGGCCTGCAGCGCGAGCAGCCCGGAGTCCTCGTCGGGGGCGTCCCACACGTCGGGCTGCCCCTCCTCGACGTGGGCCTGGCCGAGGGAGAACGCGGCGAAGGTGACGTCCCAATCGGCGCCGGCGGCCAGGCCGGTGAGGACGTGTTCGTGGGCGTTACGCGCGAACGGGCAGCGGTAGTCCCAGGTCAGGGTGAACTCGAGTGCCATGACCGGACAACCGCGCCGGTCCGCTCCGGCATTCCCCAGCCGCGAAGTAGGGATTGCGGTCAGCCGCGCGCCGTCGATCTCGGACATGTGGGTCTCGGCCAGTCGCGCAGCGCAGTCGGCCAGCTCGCGCCGTCCAGGCCGAGCGCGCATCCCCGGATCATCCTTGAAGAGCGCGGCCGTGGCGGGTGGATCGAGGGGACTACTTGTGTCGCGCCCGCCAGCGAGGCAGTTGACCACGTCGTCGCGGCTGGTCGGGCTTGTAGGTGGCGCCCGTGCTGCGCAGCGTGTCCCGCAGCGCGGTGGCGATCTGCACGCTGCCGCCGCTGGGGTCGTTGGGCAGCGAGGTGCCCGCGGAGTTGGTGAAGACGAACCGCAGGCCGGTCACGTCGGCCTCGGGCTCGTCGCCGAGGCGGAACCGACCGGGGAGAGTACATCCAGACCCGGGGGAGCACGTCCAGAAGTGCGGCCGTGGCTTCATGCGCGGATGAAGTGCAGAGCGGATGAAGTGCAGAAGTGAGACGAGACGACGCATGGCACGCTGGACGGCGTGGACGTCGAACTCACCGACCAGGTACGCGCGATCCTGGCGGCACCGCGCCCGTGGAGCGTGACCCAGGTCGGCGAGCCAGTCCTGCGCCAGCGGGCGGCCCGCTACGACGGGCAACTTCCCGACGGGGTGCTCGGCGAGCTGCTGGACGCGATGCGGGCACACCTGCCGGGCGTGGGTGTTGGCCTGGCCGCGCCGCAGATCGGCATCCCGTTGGCGTTGGCGGTCATCGAGGACCCCGCGGAGGTCGCGCCCGAGGTGGCCGCCGTGCGTGAGCGCCCGCCGCAGCCGCTGCTGGAGTTGATCAACCCGGTGGTGACGCCGCTGGGCGAGGAACGCCGCGCGTTCTACGAGGGCTGCCTCAGCGTCGCCGGGCTGACCGCGGTCGTGTCGCGCGCAGACCGCGTGCAGCTGTCCGCGCAGGACCGCGCCGGCCGCGCCTACGAGCAGGAGCTGTCCGGCTGGCCCGCGCGGATCGCCCAGCACGAGACCGACCACCTGCGCGGCGTGCTCTACCTCGACCGCGCCGAGTCGCGATCGCTGGCGACCATCGCCGCCTACGAGATGCGCTGGGCCCAGCCCACGCCCGAGGTCGCCGCTGCCGGACTCGGTTTCGCGTACTGACCACGTACTGACGACGTACTGACGACCTGAAGGGGACGCACGGTGACCGACCTGCTGCCGTTGACGCCGGACGAACTGTTGACCACGACCCGGGCGGTGCGCCGCCGGCTGGACCTGTCGCGCCCGGTCCCGCTGGACGTGATCCGCGAGGCGCTCGAGGTGGCGCTGCAGGCTCCGTCGGGCGGCAACCGTCAGCGCTGGCACTGGATCGTGCTGACCGACCCGGCGCTGAAGGCGCAGGTCGCGGACTACTACCGGCGCTCACACCTGGCCTACCGGCAGGCCGGCGGCGAGCGTGTCGACCCGGCCGCCGCGCGGATCGCGACGAGCTCGGACCATCTGCGTGAGGTCATGGCCGAGGTGCCGGTGCTGGTGATCGGCGCGATCACCGCCAGTGACGCGGATCTGGCGGGCAATCAGGCCGGCTTGTGGGGCTCGTTGCTGCCGGCCGCGTGGAGCCTGGCGTTGGCGCTGCGGGCCCGCGGGCTGGGCACGACCTGGACGACGCTGCACCTGAACTACGAGCGCGAGGTGGCCGACGTGCTGGGCCTGCCGGCCGATGTGCGCCAGGGCGTGCTGCTGCCGGTCGCCTACACCAAGGGCACCGACTTCCGCCCCGGCCCCAGGGTCGACCTGGACTCGGTGCTGCACGTCAACGGCTGGTGATCTGCTCACATTGCCTACTCGTTCAGTAGGAAATGCAGCCGGTTTCTGGTAGTACTGGTCAGGTGAGTCCTTCGCCGCGGCTCGTACGCCGGCTGCACCTCGACCTGCAGCACGCCTGCGGCGACTTCTGTCCGTCTCGCTGATCTTCCACCGTCGACGACGTCCCGGCCCGACCTCGTTGTCGAGGCCGCCAGCGAGAGAACCCACCACAGCTGCATCGTGCGCCGCTGCGCGCCGAACACCACTGAACTGCTCACATCAACAGGGAGAAGATCCGATGACCGCCACCACCACAACCGCCTACGAGGTTCGCCCGGCCAGCCCCGTCCTCGGCGCCGAGATCGTCGGCCTCGACCTGACGTCCGACCTCGACGAGGCGACGAAGGCCGGGCTGCGCGCGGAGTTTGACCAGCACAAGGTGCTGGTGTTCCGCGACCAGAACCTGTCGCCGGACCAGCACGTGCAGGCGGTGCGGATCTGGGACGAGCCGTTCGACCACCCGCTGTGGACCAAGCGCGACGAGCACAACCGGCTCGTCTACACCTTCGACCTGGAGAAGGCCGGCGCCGCGTCGCACTGGCACGTCGGCGGCACCTGGCGCAACCCGCCGTTCCACATCGAGTCGCTGACCTACCAGGTCGTGCCGGAGGTCGGCGGGCGCACGCTGTGGGCGGATCTCCAGGCGGCCTACGAGGACCTGTCCGAGCCGGTCAAGCAGCTGCTGGAGTCGGTGCGCGGCGTCTACAGCGCCTACCCGGGCGACGGCACCTACGAGCGGCCGGCGGTCACCGAGACCATCGAGCAGCCGGTGGTGGTGGCGCATCGGCACACCGGCCGTAAGGGTCTGCTGCTGAGCCATTCGATCCAGCGTCTGACGGGTATTTCGGAGGCCGAGGGTGACGCGCTGCTGCCGTTCCTGCTGGCCCACGCGGCCTCGCCGAACTACACCGTCGGGTTCGGCTGGAAGCCCGGCGACTTCGTCATCTGGGACAACCTGGCCACCTGGCACTACGCGGTCAACGACTACGACGGCCCGCGCGCGTACCGCAAGGTCATCGCCGGCTGACCCGTCGACGTCGCGGCGGGCAGCGGGAGTTCTGATGGCGGTCTACGAGTCGACCGACGACGCGATCGGTAACACCCCGCTGTTCCGCCTCGGCCGGCTCGATGCGGGCATCGCGGCTCCGATCTACGCGAAGGCGGAGTTCCTCAACATCGGGGGCAGCGTCAAGGACCGCGCGGCCCTGTCGATGATCGAGCAGGCCGAACGCGACGGCGTGCTGCGCCCGGGCGGGACGATCATCGAGGCGACCTCGGGCAACACCGGCATCGGGCTGACGATCGTCGGCCGGCGGCGCGGGTACCGGGTGATCGTCGGCGTGTCCGATCGCTCGGCGAAGGAGAAGGTCGACATCCTCACCGCCTACGGCGCCGAGGTGGTGATCGCCCCGACCGCACTGCCCAAGCAGCACCCCGAGCATCTGTTCAACGTCGTGCGCCGCCTCGAGGCGGAGATCCCCGGCGCGTGGCTGGCGAACCAGTACGACAACCCGGCCAACCCGGACGCGCACCGGCGCGGCACCGGGCCGGAGATCTGGGCCCAGACGGGCGGGCGGCTCACCCACTTCGTGGCCGGTGTCGGCACCGGCGGGACGATCAGCGGCACCGGGGCCTATCTCAAAGAGGTCTCCGACGCGACGGTGACGATCGTGGGCGCGGACCCGGAGGCGTCGGTCTACTCCGGCGGCGACGGCAGCCCCTACTACGTCGAGAGCATCGGGCACTTCGTGCACCCGCAGACCGACGAGGACCTCTGGCCGCAGTCCTACCACCCCGACGTCGTCGACCGCTTCGAACGTGTATCGGACCGGGAGTCGCTGCTGACCGCGCGCCGGCTGGCCCGCGAGGAGGGGCTGCTGGCCGGGCCGTCGTCGGGCACCGCGGTCGCCGCCGCGCTGCGCGTCGCCCGCGAGTTGGGGCCGGAGGATCTCGTCGTGGTGTTGCTGCCCGACTCGGGCCGCTCCTACCTGTCCAAGGCGTTCAGCGACGACTGGCTGCGGCAGTGGGGGTTTCTCGACGACCACGACGCCACCGCGCACCCGGAGCCGATCGTGCGGGACGTCCTCGACCGCACCGGGTCGTGGGCCGGGCGACTGGTCACCGTCTCCTCGCTCGCCACCGCAGGCGAGGCCGTGATGAGTCTGGCCGGGGCGCCGGGGGCCTTCCCCGTGGTGCTGGCCCGGGACGAGCGCCGGCACGGCATCACCGCCACCGAGATCATCGGCTCCGTCGATGCCGACCTGCTGCGGACGGCGATCAGCACGGGCCGCGTCGATGCGCGCAGCCCGATCCTCGAGCACCTCGCCGACCCGTTACCGACGGTCGGCCTCGGCCAGACGGTCAGCGAGGCCCGGGCCGCCCTCGGCCACCAGCACGCCGGCGCCATCGTTCTCCGCGACGGCCGCGCGGTCGCCCTGATCACCCGCAACGAACTCGGCTCGGCCGGCCTGCGCACCGGCGCAGCCACCCCGGCATCGACGTCGGGCACCGCCAACGTGCAGCGCACCAGGCTCGTATAACCCGTCCCGTCCGCGGAGTCGGGTTCCTCCCAGCCAGTGACACACGGCGAGCGGAGGGGGAGTGTGGTCGGTATGACGCAGACCGACGTGACGGGGCCGCTGAGCGCACAGGAGCTGGATCGGATCGACGCCTACTGGCGGGCCGCGAACTACCTGTCGGTCGGCCAGATCTACTTGCTCGACAATCCGCTGCTGCGTGAACCGCTGCGCGCCGAGCACGTGAAACCAAGGCTGCTCGGGCACTGGGGCACCACACCGGGTCTGAACCTGCTCTACGCGCACGTCAACCGCCTGATCAAGGCCCGCGACCTCAACGCGATCTTCGTGACCGGGCCCGGCCACGGCGGCCCGGGCCTCGTCGCGAACGCCTATCTCGAAGGCACCTACAGCGAGGTGTACTCGCACATCAGCCAGGACGAGACCGGCCTGCAGCGGCTGTTCCGCCAGTTCTCCTTCCCCGGCGGCATCCCCAGCCACGTCGCGCCGGAGACGCCGGGCTCGATCCACGAGGGCGGCGAGCTGGGGTACTCGCTGATGCACGCCTACGGCGCCGTCTTCGACAACCCCGACCTGATAGCCCTGTGCGTCGTCGGCGACGGGGAGGCCGAGACCGGTCCGCTGGCCGCCAGCTGGCACTCCACCAAGTTCCTCGACCCGGCGCGGGACGGCGCGGTGCTGCCGGTGCTGCACCTCAACGGCTACAAGATCGCCAACCCCACCGTGCTGGCCCGCATCCCCGAGGCCGAGCTTGCCGAGCTGATGCGCGGCTACGGCCACGAGCCCTACTTCGTCACGGGCGACGAGCCTGAGGTGGTGCACCAGCAGCTGGCCGCCACGCTGGAGCACGTCCTCGAACGGATCGCAGCGATCCAGCGCGACGCGCGCGACGGCGGGGCCACCGACCGGCCGGCGTGGCCGATGATCGTGCTGCGCACGCCCAAGGGCTGGACCGGGCCGAAGGAGGTCGACGGGCTGCCGGTGGAGGGCACGTTCCGCGCACACCAGGTGCCGCTCGCGCAGACCCGCACCAACCCTGAGCACCGGGCCATGCTCGAACAGTGGCTGCGCAGCTACCGTCCCGAGGAGCTGTTCACGTCCGAGGGTGCGCTGCGTCCCGACCTGCAGGCGCTGGCACCGGAAGGCGCGCGACGGATGAGTGCCAACCCGCACGCCAACGGCGGGTTGTTGTTGAAGGATCTGGAGCTGCCGGACTTCCGGGGCTACGCCGTCGACGTTCCCACCCCGGCGGCGGGGTCGAGCGAGGCGACCCGCGTGCTCGGCGCGTTCCTGCGCGACGTGATCGCGGCCAACCCCGACACGTTCCGGCTGATGGGGCCGGACGAGACAGTCTCCAACCGGCTCGGAGCGGTGTTCGAGCAGACCGACCGGGCCTGGGACGCGATCACGGTTGCCGGTGACGACCACCTCGCGCCGGACGGGCGAGTCATGGAGGTCCTGTCCGAACACCTGTGCCAGGGCTGGCTCGAGGGCTACCTGCTCACCGGGCGGCACGGGCTGTTCAACTGCTACGAGGCGTTCATCCACATCGTCGACTCGATGCTCAACCAGCACGCCAAATGGCTCAAGGTCACCGCCGGTATTCCCTGGCGCCGCCCGATCGCGTCACTGAACTACCTGCTGTCCAGCCACGTGTGGCGCCAGGACCACAACGGCTTCTCCCACCAGGACCCCGGCTTCATCGACCACGTCGTCAACAAGAAGGCCGAGATCGTCCGGGTGTACCTCCCACCGGACACCAACACGCTGCTCTCGGTCGCCGACCACTGCCTGCGGTCACGCGACTACGTCAACGTCATCGTCGCCGGCAAGCAACCCGCGCTGACCTACCTGACCATGGACGAGGCGATCGCGCACTGCACCCGCGGCCTCGGCATCTGGGACTGGGCCGGAAACACCGACGGCGAGCCGGACGTGGTGCTGGCGTGCGCGGGCGACATCCCCACCCTGGAGACCGTGGCCGCCGCCGACCTGCTGCGCACCCACCTGCCGGAGCTGAAGGTCCGGGTCGTGAACGTGGTCGACCTGATGCGGCTGCAGCCGGACACCGAGCACCCGCACGGGCTGTCCGACCGGGACTTCGACGCCCTGTTCACTCCGGACAAGCCGGTGATCTTCGCCTACCACGGCTACCCGTCGCTGATCCACCGCCTCACCTACCGGCGCCACAACCACGACAACCTGCACGTGCGCGGCTACAAGGAGGAGGGCACCACCACCACACCGTTCGACATGGTCATGCTCAACGACCTCGACCGCTTCCACCTCGTCATGGACGTCATCGACCGAGTGCCCTCGCTGGGTAGTCATGCCGCGACCCTGCGCCAGCAGATGTCAGATGCCCGGCTGTCCGCCCGCGCCTACACCCGCGAACACGGCGAGGACGACCCGGCCATCGCCGACTGGACGTGGACCGGCGGGCGCACCGAGGGCACCGC
>Ga0164242_10009160_pt1 | contig 10710 bp, 9 predicted proteins | sample OricomgcompostMG_FD_108783 | JGI IMG/M metagenome (GOLD analysis project Ga0164242, IMG submission 108783) | Miracle-Growth compost microbial communities from Emeryville, California, USA - Original compost - Miracle growth compost (MG) ... | reverse complement strand
TGGATCGGCGGCGGCACGACCTCCGTACGAGGGCGGTGGGGCGTCGTTGTCGTCACCAGTTCGGGGTTCCCCCTGCGCCACGGGAAATGCCCTGCTCGTCGTGGCAGGATGCGGCCGTGATCGAACGCGCGCCCTTCGGCCGCAGTGGCCACGAGAGCTCGCGCGTCATCTTCGGCGCCGCCGCCCTCGCTCGCGTCGACCAGGACACCGCCGACAAGGTGCTTCCGCTCCTCCTTGATCACGGTGTCAACCACATCGACACCGCCGCGATGTACGGCGACGCCGAGCTGCGGATCGCGCCGTGGCTGAAGGCGCATCCGGACGAGTTCTTCGTCGCGACGAAGACTCACGCGCGCGACGGCGACGGGGCTCGGGCGAGCCTGGAGAAGTCGCTCGAGCGGATGGGCGTCGACCACGTCGACCTGATCCAGCTTCACAACCTGGTCGAGAAGGACGAGTGGGAGATCGCGCACGGCCGCGGCGGCGCGTTGGAGGCTCTGCGCAAGGCGCAAGACGAGGGGCTGGCCCGCTTCATCGGCGTCACGGGTCACGGCCTGCGCATCGCCGACATGCACCTGCGCAGCCTCGAGCGCTTCGACTTCGACTCGGTGCTGCTCCCCTACAGCTTCACGCTGATGCAGCACTCGACGTACCGCACCGATGTGGAGCGGCTCCTCGAGCTGTGCGCACACCGCAAGACCGCCGTGCAGACCATCAAGGCGATCGCACGCCGCCGCTGGACCGAGCTCGGCCCAGGTCCGGGTCAGCGAAAGCAGAGCTGGTACGAACCGCTCTGCGACCCGGTCGCGATCTCGCGCGCGGTGAACTACGTGCTCAACCGGCCGCGGCTGTTCCTCGACTCGACGTCGGCGCTCGACCAGCTTCCGCAGGTCCTCGCGGCGGCTGAGAGCCGGTTCGTGCCCACGGAGCAGGAGCTGGTCGCGGACATGGCCACCTACGGCGTGGCGCCGCTGTTCGACGGCGGCGGGCTGGAACGGATCTAGCCGGAAGCCGGAGATAGGCGAACCGGGCCCAAAGCCCGGCATCGACGAGCCCGAGCCCGATCGCTGCCGCGCGCCCAGGCTCGGCCAGGCGGCTCGTGCGGATATCGGCCGAATCCACCCCTTGTGCCTCGCCCATTAGGGCCAAAAGCCCTCTTGACCACTTGATTTGACAAAACTTTACTCACGTCATGCCAGATCGGCATGCCGAGAGGAGCCTCCAATGATTCGCCGAGTCACGACCCTGCTGATCGCCGTCGCGATGGCCGCCCTGACCTCCGCGACACCCGCGGTAGCAGGTGGCAACGGGCACGGTCCCGGATCGGGCGGCACGGTCCAGCCCGACGGCAACCTGCACTGCTGCTGACCCAGCCCGGTCGCCCGCCTGTCGTCAGCGGTTGACGGGCAATCCGGCAGGCAAGCGCAGCCCGCTCGAGATGGCGGCACGCCGGTACGCATCGCGTGCGGCGTCGGCGTCGCCGAGCAGCTCGAGCTCGGCACCGAGCTCGAGCCAGAGCTGCGCTGCCTGCCGGTCCTGACCGACTCCGGTCAGCAGCGCCACCGCGTTGCGGTAGTGCTCGCCGGCGCGGCTCGTGTCGCCGGCTCGCGAGGCAACCATCCCGAGCACCGACGCCGCCTCCGCGGCAAGAGCGGGTGCGATCTCCTGCGTCACGCCGAGCACCGTCGTGGCGAGAGCCGTCGCTTCGGCGGGGTCACCGTCGTGCAGCCGTGCTCTGGCGAGCGCGATGTCGCAGTGCGCGAGGTCGACGACGCCGGCACTCGACGCCGCCAGCTCGGCGCGCGCGTTCTCGAGGTGCTCGATCGCGTGAGTGGCCTCGGGTGGATCCAGGCGCAGCAGCATCACGCCGACCTGCGCGCGCAGGCGCGCCAGGTTGCGCCGATCTTCACTTTCGGACAGCAGGGCAAGAGCGCGCTGGGCGTACGGGATCGCCGCCGCCAGGCCACCCCGCTCCGACTCGAAGACGCTGGCCTCCCAGTAGGCCGCAGCCCGCGCCATCGGGGAGCCCATCTCCTCCGATCGGCGGATCGCCTCCATCGCGATCCGCACCGCATGTCCGGTGTCGCCTCGCTCGAAGTAGGCGGCAGCGACCGTCACGACCAGGCGGATCGCCTCGTCACCACCGTCGACGCCGGCCGCCTTGATTGCTGTCAGCGCCCGCTCTCCGACGTCGATCGCACGATTGAGATCGCCCGACTCCCGATGACAGCGGCTGAGCGCGAGTGCCGCCTCGAGGTCGACGTGGCTGGAGTTCTCGACCAGCCGTTCGAGAGCGATGATCGCCTCGTCGTACCGGCCAAGGGACTCCAACGCGCGCGCATGGAGGAAGCAGGCCCGGTCGCGGTGGTCACGCGGAAGGTCAGCACCCGCCTCACCCGTCAACGGGGCGAGTGCCTCGAGGGCCTCGGCGGCGGACCCCGTCTCGAGCGCCATCTCGGCGCTCAGCAGGGCGAAGGTGATCTCGTCCGCTCGCGCCGGATCGACACCGGTGACGATGTGTTCGGCCGTGGTGGCGAGCACACGCGCGAAGTGCTCGAGCAGCGCGACGTCAGGGCGTCGCTGCCCGGCTTCGATGCGCGAGATGTAGCCGACCGTCACGACGCCGTCGGCCAACCCGCTCTGGGTGAGACCGCGGGACAGCCGGAGGTTGCGAATGCGCTCACCGAGCACTGCGGGATCGCAGTCTCGCAGCCGACCGGCCAGGACAGGGTCCATCGACAAATCCACCCCCCTCTGGGCAAGGGCACGCTGGACTGGATCGCCAGCGTCGGCCCAAGTTGACAGTACTTTTCAGCGCTGTCAATGCCCAGGTGCGAGGCATCAATGGAGATGAACCGGGATGACTAGGAGACATCACCCGCGCGGGACCTTCTCGATGGGACCTCTTGCTCTGGCGAGCCCCGGCAACTTCCGTCAATTTGAAATCACGGCCAAACGGCACCGAAACGACCATTCCGGAGACCGATGATGCGCGCACTACGACACGTCGACGGGACGGAGTCCGGTACTCCGCCGAAGGTGCCCAGTGCGGCGCTCGGGGGACGCACCCACCGGCTCGCGCTGCTGAGCCTGCTCGTCGTCGTGGTCGCGCTGGCGAGCCTCGCGACCGTGGTGACCCGCGGCATCGGCTCCGAGTCGCGCAAGGCGGCCGACTCCGCCGCGGTCGCGGACCACTACCAGGACGCACGGTTCTACGCCGCGCAGGCGCTTGGCTACTTCGACGAGTACCGGTTGCACAACGACACGGCGTTCAGCGCCGCCGCCGCCGACTCCATCACCAAGATCCAGCAAGCCTTGAACCAGCTCGGGGAGGTGCCCGGCCAGGCACAGACGATCGCCGACCTCAAGCGCAAGGCGAAGCAGATCATCGCGATGGGCGACCGCTCCGACAAGCTTTCGGCAGCAGGTCGCACCGCAGCGGCCATGCGCGCAGACCAGCAAGCGGACGAGGCGGCGCAGTCGGGGATCGCCGAGCTGAGTGGCCTGGAAAGGTCGGCACACCTGCGGAGCGAGACGCAGCTCACCAGCATCCGCACCAACGCCAGTCGGCTCGGCTACGCCACCCCGTTCGTGCTGCTGGGTGTCCTGCTCCTGGCCCTCTGGGTGTCGATCGTGCTTCACCGCGACCGCCGCCGGATGGCCCGGCTCGCGACCACCGATCCGTTGACCGGGCTCCCGAACCGGCTGGGACTTGCGAACGTCGTCGACCGAGCACTTCGCCGCGACCACGACGAAGCGCGGTGCGGCTGGGCACTTCTCCTGCTCGACCTGGACCGGTTCAAGGAGATCAACGACGGGCTCGGTCACGAGTACGGCGACGAGCTGCTCCGCGCCGCAGCAAGACGCCTGCGTCAATGCGTGTCACCCACGGACACCGTCGCTCGGATCGGTGGGGACGAGTTCGTCGTACTTCTTGCCGCGAGCGACGCCGCGCAAGCCGAGTCAGCCGCCAAGCGGATGCGCGCTGCGTTGTGCGCGCCGTTTGCCATCGATGGCGTCGAACTCGCCCTCGACGTGAGCATCGGGATTGCACTTGCGGGCGGCGAAGCGAGCACCTTCGCGAACCCCTCGGCGCTGCTTCGCGCCGCGGATCTGGCGATGTACGCCGCCAAGGAGGCAGGCGGCGGGCACGTGCTCTACACCAGTGCGCTCGGCACCCGGATCACCGACAAGGTGACCATCGTCGGTCAGGTGCGCCGCGCGCTCGACCACGACGAGCTCGTCCTCTTCTACCAACCGCAGGTAGGCCTCGACGACAACCGGCTCGTCGGTGTGGAGGCACTGTTGCGGTGGCAGCACCCGGTGCGCGGCATCCTGCCGCCGGCTGAGTTCCTGCCCGCAGTCGAGGACCACCAGATCATCGACCGTGTCACGCACGTCGTGCTCAGCAAGGCGTTGCGGCAGATGAAGATCTGGCAGTCGGAGGGCCTGCACATCCCGATCTCGGTGAACATCGCGACCCGGACGCTGCTCAACACCTCGTTCCCGACTGAGGTCGCTGACCTGCTTCGCGACTTCGACGTCGACCCGTCGCTGCTGTGCCTGGAAGTGACGGAGACGAGCGTCATGCGTGACTCGGGACGTTGCGCGCGCACCTTGCACGCCCTTCACGACCTCGGTGTCCGCCTTTCTGTCGACGACTACGGCACCGGTTACGCGTCGATGGTCTACCTCAAGGACCTCCCGATCGACGAGCTGAAGATCGACCGCAGCTTCGTCGCGCGCATGACCGAGGAGCGCCAGCACCGAGTGCTCACCCAGTCGGTCATCGAGCTCGGCCACAACCTCGGACTGTCTGTGGTGGCGGAGGGCGTCGAGGACCACGCCGTCTGCCAGGCACTCCGTGCGTCGGGCTGCGACGTCGCGCAGGGATACCTCTACAGCCGTCCGGTTCCGCCCGAGGAGGTGCTCGCCTGGAGCGCTGGGGCGACGGAGACGGCGATACTCGACATTCCCGCGCAACGGACTGGCAACGAGCTCACCGAGCCCGCGTAGCCGTCAGGAGGCGACGATCCCGCCGTCGGAGGTGATGATGTCGCCGACGGTGAACGAGCCGGCGCGGGAGCAAAGGAAGATCGTGAGCCCGGCGATGTCCTCGGGCGAGCCGACCCGGCCGCGCGGAATGCCGGCGCCGACCGCGCCCCAGTCGGTGCCTTCGACATCGCCACCGGTGCCGACTCCGGTCGAGAGCATCCACGTCGGGTACGGACCGGGCGCGATCCCGTTGACGATGATGTTGCGCTTCACGAGCCGACTGCCCATCTGCCTGGTGAGCGAGTGCAGGGCCGACTTCGACGGCCCGTAAGACCACGTGTCGAAGACGGGCGTCTTGATGCCGTCGATCGACCCGATGTTCACGATCCGTGACGGGTCGTCCGCGGTCGCGTTCGCTTCGAGCAGCGGCAGCAGCCGCTGGGTGAGGAAGAAGACACCCTTCACGTTGGTGTCCATGACCTTGTCCCAGCCAACTTCCGGGAAGTCCTCGATCGACGCGCCCCAAGATGCGCCGGCGTTGTTGACCAGGACGTCGAGGCTCGAGATCTCGGCGGCCAAGCGCTCGTTGAGCGAGTCGATGCCGTCGAGGTTCGACAGGTCTGCCGGCAACGAGACGCAGGTGCCGCCGTACTCCGCGCTGAGGCGCTTCGCGGTTGCGTCGCAGGCGTCGGCCTTGCGCGAGCTGATGTAGACGGTCGCACCGTTGGCCAGGAAGCCGGCCGCGATCATCTCGCCGATTCCGCGGGAGCCGCCGGTGACCAGAACGGTCTTGCCCGCGACAGAAAAGAGGTCGTTGATTCCCAGCTTCGTCACGTGAGAACGATACGGTCTAGCCGTTCCACACCGTCGGGTGGCGGGTCTGCCAGCCGAAGGCTCGTTCGAGCTGAGCCGACAGCGACACCAGCAGCTCGTCACTTCCAGCCGACGCGGAGAGCTGTACGCCGATCGGCAAGCCGTCTGCGGTGACGTGCACGGGAAGGCTGACCGCAGGTGTGCCCGAGATGTTCGCCATCGGGGTGAGCGCGCTCCACCGGGCCATCGCGGCGAGCGACTCCTCACCGTCATCGCACCGCAGCGCGCCGATCGGCTGAGGCGGCGCCGTCGTGGTTGGCGACACCACTGCGTCGTACGGCGCAAGCACCGCGCGGTACTGCAACGCCGCGGCGTACAACGCCGACTCAGCCCGCGACAGGTCGACCGAGCTGTACTCGGCTGCGGACTCGGCGAGCCAGCGCGTGTACGGCATCAGCAGGTGGTGTTGCTCGGGTGCGATCACCGTGCTGAGCAGTACCGCGAAGTTGGTGCAGAGCATCACCTTCACGGCCGGGCGCACCGCGTCGACGCCTGGCAGCTCGGCGGCATCGATCAGGTCGACGGTGTGCCCCGCGGCACGGAGAGCCTCGGTCGCGGCGTGCACCGCCGCGGTGCACTCTGGTGCGATTTCGACGTCGCTCGGCGGGGACTCGAGAACGCCGATCCGCAGGGATCCCGGATCACGGGTTGCTGCCTGCCGGAATCCGTCAGGCGCGGTGGCACCGGTGCTCCACAGGTCGGTGTCCGTCGCCGCCCCCATCGCGTCGAGAAAGAGCGCGGTGTCGCCGACCGTGCGGGACAGCGCACCTTCGACGGCGAGCGCCAGCCAGCCGGTGCCGGCGCCTGCCCGGCGGCCGCGCGTGACCTTGAATCCCACCAACCCGCAGTTCGCAGCTGGCGTCCGCAACGAGCCGAGGCCATCGCTGCCATGCGCGATCCCGATGAGGCCGGCCGCCACCGCGGCGGCCGAACCGCCGCTGGATCCGCTCGGCGACAGCCCGTCGCCGTACGGGTTCAACGTCGCTCCCCGTACGGCGGTCTCGGTGTAGCAGGTCGGGCCGAACTCCGGTGCATTCGTCTTGCCGACGAAGATGGCACCGGCACGACGCAGCGCTGCGATGACGGGGCCGTCCGCAGGCGTGATGAGATCGGCCAGCGCTGCGGACCCAAACGTGGTGCGGATCCCCGCAGCGGGATGCAGATCCTTCAGCGCGATCGGCAGGCCGTGCAGCACCCCGGTGCTGTCACCACGTCCGCGCGCTTCGTCGCTCAGCTTCGCGGCCGCGATCGCCTCGTCCGCAACGACAGTGATGAAGCAACGCAGCTTGTCGTCGTGCCGGTCGATGCGCTCGAGGTAGTGAGTGGTCAGCTCGACGGATGAGAGCTCGCCGGCTTCGAGTGCCGCGACCTGCTCGGTCGCGGTGAGGTCGTGCAGCTCGCTCATCTGCCTGCCTTTGCGGTCTCGCGCACGCATTGTGCAATCAGGTTCGGCTCGTCGAGTGGCACGAGGTGCCCGCTGTTCGTCGCGTAGACCTGCCGACCCTTCGGCAGAACCGCGGCCTGACACGCATGGAGCTCGTTCACCGTTGTGCGTGCCTTCTCCTCGGCCTTTGTACGCGCGGGTGCAGCAGCCGTGATCACGGTCAGCGGAATGTCGGGCAGCGGATGCGCGGCCGTCACGGACGCAACCTCTTCCAGCGCGGACGGCAGGCCGGCAAGCTCGGCGGCCACCGCGCGCAGACCCCGCGCGTTGTACAACGTCAGGCGCGCAGCCGTTCTCATCAACCCGCGGGTTTCGTCGTCGAGTGGCTGCCGCACCTGGGACCCGACGACCTTCGCGTACGCGCGGCCGAGGAGACCCGCCGTACCGAACCGTGTCGTCGCGACCATCATCCGCACGCCTGCGCTGAAGCGCTTGGAGCTGCGCAGCGCCGCCTCGTCCTCGAGCATCGCTTCGTGCGACGGGTCGACGAGCACGAGACCGGCCACCTGCTGCGGGTGCAGCGATGCGACCAGCCGGACAGTGAGCCCACCCATCGAATGACCGACGAGGATCCAGGGCGCCGACAAACCCAGTACGCGCAACAACGCGACGATTCGTTCGGCGGCAACGACCGGTGAGTGCGGGCGCCCCGGCGGTGACCACGCGAACCCGGGGCGGTCGTAGCGCACCACTGTGAAGTCGGCAGCAAGATCGGCGGCCACCTTGGCCCACTCCAGACACGAGCCGCCCAGCCCGGAGTCGATCAGCACGGCCGGGCCGGTGCCGTCGATGACGACGTGCACCGTCTCGTCGCCGACCTGAAGCATCTCGCCGATCGGCGGAATGGCCGTGCGCGACTTCACGGCCGGACGCAATGGTCGAGTGCGGTGAGCACCAACGACTCCGTGATCACGTCAGGACCGAGCATCGCGCGCGTGCACAGCAGCGCCCACGACAGATCGGTGATCACCTCGACCAGCTCGAGCGCCGGCATCGGCAACGTCTCCCCCGACCTCGCGGCGATCGCCTCGAGCACCTTCGCGTGCTCCCGATGCTGCCGCTGCCGTTGCGGAAGTCGTCGGCCCCGGGTCTCCGGGTCCCGGATCGCAGCGAGCACAAACTCGAGCGACAGCACAGTCAGCTCAGGCTCGGTGTCGGACTGCTCGACCAGCCGCCGCCCGAGATCAGCGACGCACTCGCGAACAGTCGACGCTCCGGCATCGAAGACGGTGCCCGCCCGCTCGGCGTCTTCGAGCAGATGGACCATGAGATCGGCCTTGCTCGAGAAGTTCGAGTAGATGGCGCCGACGGTCACGCCTGCGGCGCCGGCGATCTCAGCGTGCGTCGCGCCGAGCATGCCGCGCTCGGCGACGACCTTGCGAGCCGCGTCGAGCAGCGCACGACGGGTCTGCTGCTGGCGCTCCTTGCGCGTCGGCGGCCGGTCTTCCCCCATTGACATACTCGTCAGTATCTGAATACTGCTCGATATGTCAACGGCGGTCCTCCGGCGAGCCCGGATTCGGCACGGCGCCGTGGCAATCGCGCTCGTCGCCGCCGCGGGCTGCGGCAGCACCGTGCAGCTGACCGGCCAGCCGGGCGGGCAGCCCGCTGCTGCGCAGACGAGCGACAACGACCTCGGCCTGACCCCGCCGACGGCCTCCGCGGCGCCGACCGAGCGGTCAAGTTCGACGTTCGATCCGGGTTCGGTCCAGGCGCCTCCCGGTGCCAAGACGTCCGCACCCGCGAACGTCACCCCCACAGCCACTAACGGCGACGCGACCCGACCGGGCCCGGCCACCAAAGCACCGCTGGTCGTCGGGACCTACTCGCTCAACGGCGGCAACTCAGCGCTGTCCGCACTCGGCTTCGGCGGCCTGGTCATTCCCGACAACAAGCCGGTCTTCGACGCGTTCACTCGCTACATCAACGCGCACGGTGGGGTCGGCGGGCGCAAGATAGTGCCGGTCTACTTCCAGTACTCCTCGGGCGGAGACCCCCAGGCGCAGGACGCCGCGGCGTGCGCGACGTTCACGCAGGACCACCACGTAGACATCGTCTTCGGCGGCATCAACTCCGGCGCCGGACAGCTGCTGCCCTGCCTCGCCAAGCACGGCGTGCCGTTGATCGGGTCGGGCGGCGGCGGGGACGCGTCGTACTTCGAGCGCTACCGCGACTACGACTACGAGCCCGACCAGATGAACTTCACCACGGCGTTGCGCGTCCTCGTTGAGGACATGAAGCGCCGCGACTACCTCACCGACGTGCACAAGGTCGGGGTCGTTCAGTACCCCGGCGACATCTACACGAATGCAGTCAACGACGGCCTAGCACCCGCGCTTCGCAAAGTCGGGCTGAAGATCGACGCGCGCGCCACTACCGGGTCGACCACCGACAGCGGCGCCATCGCGCGTGCGGCCAGCGCCGCCGAGCTGCGGTTCGCCGCGCAGGGCATCGACCTCGTCATCTTCATGACGCCGGGTGGTGCGGGCGAGCTGTACTTCATGACGGCCGCGAGCACTCAGGGCTACAAGCCGAGATACGGCATCTGGAGCGCCGACTCTCCGTTCGTCCTCGAGAAGCTCGCATCCAAGGGACAGCTGCAGAACACGATCGGGATCGGCTACGAGCCCGGGCTCGATGTCGGCGCCGCACAGGACCCAACCGCAAGAACGAAGGCCGGCAAGTCGTGTCTCGCACTCGGCCGCAAGCTCCAGCTCAGCGAGAGTGGGCTCGGCAACGGCCTGATCCGCGCCGCATGCGATGACTGGCTGCCGATCCTCAAGGTGGCAAGACGCGACCCGCACGCACTGGACTCCGCGAGCAACCTCGCAGCGGCACTCAACGCGCTCGGCTCGAGCTACCAGTCCGCGAGCACGTTCGCGATGCGGTTCACACCGGAACGCCACGACGAGGCGCACGGTTACCGCGACCTGTTCTACAACTACTCGTGCGCCTGCTACCACTACGTCGGCCCGACGCGCCTCGTCGACTGAGGACGCCGTCTTGATGACACGACTGGCCGGTGGGATCGCCGGCATCGGCGGGATCGGCGAGACGCCGCTGCTGCGAATCCCGCTTCCCTCCGGTACACCGGGCGCCCTGTTCGCCAAGGCGGAGCTGCTACAGCCGGGCGGCAGCATCAAGGACCGCGCTGCGCTCCGCTGCATCGAGCACGGGCTCGAGACGGGCGCGCTCGAACCGGGACAACCGGTCGTCGAGATGACCAGCGGCAACATGGGAGCGGGACTCGCGATCGTGTGCGGTGTCCTCGGTCATCCGTTCACGGCGTACATGTCCGCCGGCAACTCGCCGCGTCGCGCCGACATGATGCGGGCGCTCGGCGCGGCCGTCGTACTCGTCGATCAGGTCGATGGCAGACCGGGTCAGGTGACCGGCGC
>Ga0164242_10009159_pt1 | contig 10711 bp, 11 predicted proteins | sample OricomgcompostMG_FD_108783 | JGI IMG/M metagenome (GOLD analysis project Ga0164242, IMG submission 108783) | Miracle-Growth compost microbial communities from Emeryville, California, USA - Original compost - Miracle growth compost (MG) ... | reverse complement strand
CCACCGGAGCCCGTGAGGTGCTGCTGGCCGCGCCCCGGTCGTTCTGCGCCGGGGTGGACCGGGCGATCGAGATCGTCGAGCGTGCGTTGGCGATGCACGGTCCGCCGGTGTACGTGCGGCGGCAGATCGTGCACAACCTGCACGTGGTGGGCGAGCTGGAACGCCGCGGCGCGGTGTTCGTGACCGAAGTCGACGAGGTGCCTGAGGGTGCGGTGGTGGTGTTGGCCGCGCACGGGGTCGCGCCGAGCGTGCGGCAGCAGGCCGAACAGCGCCGGCTGCAGGTGATCGACGCGACCTGCCCGCTGGTGAGCAAGGTGCACACGGAGGTCCGCCGGTTCGCCGGTCGCGACCACACGGTGTTCCTCATCGGCCACCCCGACCACGAGGAGGTCGTCGGCACCAGCGGCGAGGCGCCCGACAACGTCGTGGTGGTGGCCGACGAGGAAGCGGCCGAACGCGTGCAGGCACCCGACCCCGAGCACGTCGCCTACGTGATGCAGACGACGCTGGCGGTGGACGAGGCCGAACGCACCGCCGGCATCCTGCGTCGCCGCTTCCCGGCCCTGACCGCACCGCGCAAGGACGACATCTGCTACGCCACCACGAACCGCCAGTGGGCGGTGCGCACGGTGGCCCGCGAATGCGACCTGGTGCTGGTGCTGGGGTCGCAGAATTCGTCGAACTCGCACCGGTTGGCCGAGGTGGCCGCCGATGAAGGGGCTCGAGCGCAGCTGGTCGACGATGCCGGTGCCGTTGACCTGAGCTGGCTGGCCGGGGTACGCCGCGTGGGCGTCACCGCCGGTGCATCGGCACCACCAAAGCTCGTCGACGAGCTGGTGCACTGCCTGTCCGGGCTCGGCCCGGTCAGCGTGCGCGAGACCAGCGTCGTCGACGAGGACGTCCGATTCACACTGCCTCGGGAGGTGAGCTGACGTGGCAATGCCACTACGTCAGTCCATGCGACTCGGCGGCTACCTGTTCAAGCAGCGGCTGCTCCGGCGCGACAAATACCCACTGATCATGGAACTGGAGCCGTTGTACGCGTGCAATCTCGCGTGCGCCGGCTGCGGGAAGATCCAGCAGACGCACGAATGGTTGAAGATGCGGATGCCGGTCGAGCAGGCCGTCGGCGCGGTCGAGGAGTGCGGTGCGCCGATGGTGTCCATCGCCGGCGGCGAACCGCTGATGCACAAGGAAGTCGACGAGATCGTGCGGCAGCTGCTGGCACGGCACAAGATCGTCTTCTTGTGTACGAACGCGCTGTTGCTGCCCAAGCATCTGCACCGGTTCACCCCGAACCGCAACTTCGCCTGGATGGTGCACATCGACGGCCTGCGGGAACGCCACGACGCGTCCGTGTGCAAGGACGGCGTGTTCGACAAGGCCGTCGAGGCGATCCGGATGGCCAAAGCCGCCGGGTTCCGGGTGATGACCAACACCACGGTGTTCGACACCGACACACCGCAGGACGTCATCGACGTGCTCGACTACCTCAACGACGAGTTGGGCGTCGATAACATGCAGGTAGCGCCCGGGTTCGCCTACGAAAAGGCACCCGACCAGGAACACTGGCTCGGGCCCGAGCAGACCAGGGCACTGTTCCACAAGGTGTTCGACGACGGACGGCGCAAGAAGTGGCGCCTGAACCACTCTCCGCTCTACCTCGACTTCCTCGAGGGCAAGGTCGATTTCGCCTGCACTGCTTGGGGTGTTCCGCTGTACACGCTGAAGGGCTGGCAGCGGCCGTGCTATCTGCTCGACGACGGTTATGTGCGTACGTACAAGGAGTTGATCGACGACACCGACTGGGACAGCTTCGGCCGGGGCAAGGACCCGCGCTGCGAGAACTGCATGGCGCACTGCGGGTACGAGCCGACGGCGGTGGTCGCCACGATGGGGTCGCTGAAAGAGTCCATAAGAGCCGCTGTCGGCTCATGAGCGTCCGATCCGGGCACGGGCGGCGGTCCCGGGGGCAGCCATGCCCGGGACCGGCCGGGGCGGCCGCGCAGCCGGGGAACGATCTGCTGGACGCGATCCGGGACCCGGCCGACCTGCGCCGGCTCCCGGCGGACCGGCTGCCGGCGTTGGCCGCACAGATCCGGCAGCGACTGATCGACGTCGTGGTCGAGACCGGCGGACATCTGGGCCCGAACCTGGGCGTGGTTGAGCTGACGATGGCGATCCACCGGAGTTTCGAATCGCCCCGTGACGCGATCGTCTGGGACACCGGGCACCAGGCGTACGTACACAAGATGCTCACCGGCCGGGTTGCCGGACTGGCGTCGCTTCGGCAGGCCGGCGGCCTGTCCGGCTACCCGTCCCGGGCGGAGAGCCCGCACGACGTGGTGGAGAACTCGCACGCGTCCACGTCGTTGGGTTACGCGGACGGCCTGGCCAAGGGGTTCGCGCTCACCGGTGGCGGCCGACAGGTGGTGGCGGTCATCGGTGACGGCGCGCTCACCGGCGGCATGAGCTGGGAAGCGCTGAACAACATCGGCGCCGGCCGGCGCCGCGTGGTGATCGTGGTGAACGACAACGGTCGCTCCTACTCCCCGACAGCCGGCGCGCTGCCGGCACATCTGGCGCGGCTGCGCGCCGGCGACACCGACGGCAACCTGTTCGAACAACTAGGTCTCGACTACCTGGGGCCGGTGGACGGACACGACGTGGTCGCGGTGGAGCGGGCCTTGCGGCGTGCGCGCGAGAACGACGGGCCGGTCGTGGTGCACTGCCTCACCCGCAAGGGCGCTGGCTATCCGCCCGCGGAGGCGGACGAGGCCGACTGCCTGCACACCGTCAGCCCGAAACCGGCAGGTGGTGCAACCGGCGCCGCGTCTGCTGTGCCGGCCGGGCCGAAATGGACCGATGTCTTCGCCGAGCAGCTGGTGACCGTCGGCGAGCAGCGGCCGGACGTGGTGGCCGTGACGGCGGCCATGCTGCGGCCGACCGGGCTGTACCCGTTCAGCCAGCGTTTCCCGGATCGGGTGTTCGACGTCGGCATCGCCGAACAGCACGCGGTGACTTCCGCGGCCGGGCTGGCGATGGCCGGCCTGCATCCGGTGGTGGCGCTGTATTCGACGTTCCTGAACCGAGCCTTCGACCAGGTACTGATGGACGTCGGCTTGCACCGGCTGCCGGTGACGTTCGCGCTCGACCGGTCCGGGATCACCGGGCCGGACGGCCCGTCGCATCACGGCATGTGGGATGTGTCGGCGCTGTCGCTGGTGCCGGGCATGCGGGTGGCGGCGCCGCGGGACGCTCAACGACTGCGCGAGCTGCTGGACGAGGCGGTGGCCGACGAGCGCGGGCCGACTGCGCTGCGGTACCCGAAGGATCGGGCCGGTGAGGATCTGCCTGCGCGCGGGCACATCGGCGGAACCGACGTGTTGACCGCGCCGCAGCCGGCTCGCGACGTGCTGCTCGTGCCGATCGGTTCACTGGCTGCCGCAGCGCTGGCGGCCGCGCATCGGCTGCACCGGCGGGGGATTCCGACCACGGTGGTCGATCCGCGCTGGCTGGCACCGGTGGACCCGGCGCTGGTGCAGGTGGCGGCCAGCTACCGGCTGGTGGTCACGATGGAGGACAACGCGGTGGCCGGCGGGTTCGGGGACGGGTTCGCCCGGGCCGTCCGGGCCGCCGGCTACTCGACGACGTTGCTGACGCTGGGGTTGCGGCCCGGCTACGTCGGGGTGGGCGAGCGAGCCGAGGTGTTGGCCGCACACGGCCTGGATCCGTCCGGCGTCGAGTCCGCCGTGCGGACCGCGCGTGCCCGCCTGCTCGCCCCGGCCGGCGAGAAAGTCGACGTCCACCCTGCTTTTCGTGGCTTGGCGCCTCTTGCAACGTGAGCGAACCTTGGGGAATGGGGGCTGAGTTCAGCCCGCGGCCAGCCGGCTCGACCTAGCCGGGGCGGTGGGCCTTGTGTCCGTCCGGCGCCGACACGGTCAGAATGTCGCCGGGCTGACAATTCAGTGCCCGGCAGATGCGGGTCAGGGTGCTGAAGCGGACGGCGCGGGCGCGCTGGTTCTTCAGGACGGACAGGTTGACCAACGTCACGCCGACTGCGTCGGACAGCTGGGTCACCCGCAGCTCGAGCGCTGTGGCCGCCGAGAGAGTCGACGTTCACTCACGTCTCCCGGGGTTACCCCCGTTTGCAAACGGGGCTAAGCCCACGAAAACGACGTCAACGTCGGAATTTCAGCCCAACCTACCGCCCGCTGTGGCCATGCCCAGCCAGCTGTGCGGGTTGCCACCCCAACACCAGCCCAGCCGCGGCGCGCCCTTGCTCACCCACATCCCGGTGACCCGTTTGTCCCCGGCCCGCGATCCCAGCATCTGAAAGCAGTTGCGCTCGCGCAGCCACTCCGGGTGCGCCAGCGCCACCGCCACCCCCTCCTCCAAGGTCAGCGGGGTGCGGCCGGATGCAAGGATCTCCGGCAACGCGTCGTTCGGCCGTACCCCGAGGGTGCCCGCGCCGGTATCGACATCGACGATCAGCCACATCTCCTGCTCGGGGACCGCCACCTCCGGCGTCGGCACGAACCGGGCCAGGTCCTCGCCCGGCATCGAGGTGAACCCGGGTCGGCCAGCCAACCGGGCCAGCTCGACCAGCCGATGCGCGGGGGCGAGCTGGCGTCCGGGCACCAGGATCACCGAGTCAGCTGCAGCATCTTGGGGCAGGAGCGGCTCCAGGGCACCAGCCAGCCGGCGCAGCCGATCAGCGGTGCAGCCGGCGAGCGCGGGCAGCCCACCCTCGATCAGCGACTGCGTCTGCCGGCGCAGCTCGGCGACCGCCGACGCTACCCGGTTCCCACCATCGAGGGCTACGGCGTGATCGTGCACAGAGGCCTCCAGTTTCGGCCCGATCCCGAGATCGGGCACGCGTGGACGTTCCGGTGACAACGCGCCGAGCGCCCCATCCGTTCCACGCGTCGGGGCGGGCAGAGCGCATACTGGGGTCAAATGTCTGGGTCTTCTGCAGGTGCGCGCCGCCGTCCACCATCGAGCCCGTTCGCCGATGCGGTGCCGGCCGTGGTCGAGCAGTTCGCCGTCGGGGACCGGGTGACCCACGACGAGTTCGGTCTCGGCACGGTCGTCAACACCGACGGGAACGTCGCCGTCGACGCCGTGTTCGGCACCGGCCGGGTGCGGGTCGTCACGCCGTTCGCCAAGCTCACGAAGCTCTGAGCCCGGTCGGGCACCGGGCCGATCAGCTCGAGCCTCGACCGGCCATCCACGGCTGCTGCTCGCTTCGCACCCGCCGCCGGCTACCGGCCGCCTCGTCGATCAACAACCCCAGGTAGTGGTCGTGGCAGGCCTCGGCCAAACCGTAGAAGCCCTCGCCGCCGGCGACGAATACCGCCATCCGAGCCATCAGGTCACCGATCGCGATCTCGTCGTCGGCCAGCGCCGCCGGCGCCATCGGGTTCGTGTACAGCACCCGGTCACCGAGCACGAGCCGGTTGAGGTGATTGCCGGTCAGGTCGCCCTCGAAACCGCCCTGGTCACGGCGCAGCCGCTCGTGCGCCACGAGTCCGGGACGGGCCAGGTAGGTCACCTCGTCGTCGACGATCTCGCCCTTTTCGCCACGCACCCACAGGTGCCGTGAGCGGTACGGGGCGAAGTACTGCTGGTCGTCGAACTCGAACACTCCGACACGCTGGTCGAACCGCAGCGTCGCCAGCGTGGTCGTCGCGGTGACGGTCTGCGGCTCGTCGATCCAGCCGCCCCGGTCGCGCGGCGACACCACCGGATCCGGGAACGCCGTCGCCTCGATCTCCACCGCGTCCAAGCCGACGTCGAGCAGCCGCCGGATCAGGTTCACCCCGTGATACCCGTGGGCCACCGACACGCGTGCCGACCCGACCGGACCGATGAGCCCGGAGCGGGCCAGCGCGATCCGCGCGGCATGGTGCGGCTGGTACTGGTACTGCTCGGCTATCTGTACCGGCGCCGAAGCGCCCAACCGGCGATACAGCTCCTGCATGGCCGCCACGTCGGTCGCCGGGGGAGTCTCGACGAGTGCCGGTGTGCCGGCTTCCACCAGCCGGCAGGTCAGGTCGGGCGCGGCCGACCGCGGGACGCTGACGATCACGTAGTCGAACGGTCCACGCGCGGTGAACGCGTCCCAGTCGGTGTGGACGTCCACGTGCCAGCGGTCGCGCGCCCGCGCAGCGGAGTCGTCGCTGCGCGTCCACACCGTGTCGAGCGTGAACAGGTCGGGCCGGGCCCGAGCAACCCGGTGGAAGAAGTCGGCCCGCCAGCCGGTGCCGGCCAGGCCGATCCGGACGGGGCCGCGGCTGCCGGCTTCGCTGCTGCTGGCGGCTTCGCGGCTGCTGGCGGCAGTGCTGGCGTTGATGGCGGTGTCGTTCATAGGGTTCGTCCGTTCCGGCCCCCGCCGACACCGGAATACGGCGCGCCGGGGTCCCAAGGCGAGAGTTCGGCAGCCGGCGGGGCGCTCGCCGGCTGTGACAGTGGCAGTGACACGGCTCGGCGCTCCCGATTCGACAGGTAGGCGGCCTCGACCACTTCGAGCGCTCGCACGGACGAGCGCGGCACCGTCTCGTCGAGCCGGTCGGCGGCGATCAGGTCGGCTAGGTGTTCGAGGTGGCGCCGGTGCCCGGACACCTCGAACGGGGCCACGTCGACGACCTGCCGGCGATGGTCGTCGACGACGGTGTAGCGCGACTCCCAGGCCGCGTACTCGAGCATGCCGTGGTCGCCGACGATGCGCATCAGGCAGCTGGTGTCCGGGTGTGCGGTGGGTATGTCGTCGCCGGTGTTGAGCAGCAGTCGGGTGCCGTCGGCGCAGCGGGCCTGGGTGATCGCCTCGGTTTCGACCTGCATCCCGTCGCGGTAGGTACGGGTGCTGACGTCGCAGGCGGTGAGGACCGACTCGACCGGGCTGCCGGCCAGCGTGAGGAAGAACTGGATCCAGTGGATGCCGGCGTTGATGATGTCCCAGCCCGTGCACTCCATCTGGACCAGCCGCAGAGGCCCGATCGCGCCGCCCCGCACCTGCTCGATCACCTGCAGCGGCGCGGCCTGGGCCATCAGCCCGTGCGGTACGACCATCGGCACCCCGGCGGCGCGGGCCGAGTCGAGGACGGCGGCACCGTTCGCCGTGGTGTCGCCGAGCGGCTTTTCCACCAGCAGCCCACGCACGTTCGCCGCGAGCGCGGCTTGCGCGATCGGCAGGTGTGTCGGCGCGTAGGTGGATACGCAGACGACATCGGTCGGGCACGCGGCGAGCAACTCTTCGTGCGAGCCGAACGTGCGCACGTGCGGCGCGCGCGCACGCACCCGGTCGCGCGCGGCCGGTTCGACGTCGGCGACCCCGAGCAGCCGGAACCGCGGACTGGCGAGCAGCGCGTCGATGCTGAGTGTGCCGCCGCTGCCGGCTCCGACGACGGCAGCCGTGAGCGGCGCGCTGGGTTCCCGGGGTTGCATGGCGCGACGGTATCGGCTGCTTGCCGACGGTAGCCCCGGCAGCGACGGATGCGCCGAAGTCGGCCACCGCCGACGCACGGAGCCCGCGACCGGTGGCCGGGCCTAGGCGGCTGCGTGCGCCAGGATCGTGGTCGGGTAGTCCGACGTCACCCCGTCCATGCCCCAGCCGGCCATCGCGTCGTAATCCTCGACGGTGTTGCAGGGCCAGCCGACCACAGCCAGGCCGGCCTGGTGCGCGGCCTGGACCACGTCGCTGGACGTGGTGGAGTACTGCAGGCCGCCACGCGAGCACCCCAGCGCCACCGCCGTGTCCACGCTGTCGGTGTCCTTCCAGTCGCCGATGAACGACCGTGGAAGCTCCGGTGCCAGATCGCCGACGATGCGTAACGCCGTCTGGTTGAACGACGTCACGATCACCCGGTCGGTGGCTCGCTGCGCGGTGATCTCGTCGATCACCTTGGGGATGAGGACCTCGAGGCGCTCGGGTTTGTCGGGCTTGATCTCGACCTCGGCCATCTCGAACCCGGCGGTGACGTCGAGCACCTCCGCGAAGGTCGGGATGCGGCAGTCGTCCGGCCAGTCGGCGAACTCGGCGCGAGCATCGAGGGCCATCAACTGTGCCAGCGTCTGCTCGCAGACCGGGCCGGAGCCGTCGGTGGTGCGGTCGACGGTGGCGTCGTGGATGACCGCGAGCTGGTGGTCGGCCGTGAGCCGGACGTCGTATTCGACCCAGGGAACGCCGATGCTGCTGGCGTAGCGGAACCCGGGCAATGTGTTCTCCGGGGCCTCACGCCGAGCTCCCCGATGGCCGATCACGATCATGGCCCCGAGGTTACGGCCCGACCGGGACAACCGGGCGGTGACCCCTCGCGTCGGTCTGGTGTCAGCCCGCATCCGGCCAGCTGGCTCAGTCGCGCAGGGCGGCCACGACGTCGATCTCCACTTTGATGCCCGACAGCGTGGAGCCGACGGTGGTGCGCACCGGGTACGGCTTGGGCATGGTCGCCGCATAGGTGGCGTCGAAGCCGGCGAAGTCGTTCTTGGCGTCCTGCAGGTGCACGGTGGCCTTCACCACGTCGGACAGGTCGAGGCCGCGGGCGCCCAGCACGGCCGCGACGTTGCGCAGGGTGGCGGCGGTCTGCTCCTCGATGCTGGTGCCGACGATCTCGCCGGTGGCCGGGTCGTGCGGACCGAAGCCGGATGTGAAGACGAAGCCGTTCGCCACGATGCCCTGCGAGTAGGCGAACACCGGCGTGAATGCCTCGTCGGTGACGATCTGCTCCTTGGCCATGTCGGATCTCCTGTCTGGGTGCGAGCTGCCGGCCGTGCCCGGCCGATGTCGACACCGGCATCGTGTCAGATCCGCCCAGTCACCGCCGGTGGCCCCCGAGACTCGCGGTCCGCACCCGGTATCCTGGTGTCGACGGCGGAGGGGCTCGCCGACAACCGCGACGGCCGTCCCGGGCAACACTCCGGACGCCCGCGCCAACGGTCCCTACCTCGATGGACGTGCAGCAGCGGAGGTAGCGGAGACGATGGCATGCCGGTGAGTGCATCCAGCGAGCAGCAGACGACGAGTGCCGGCGTGGACGAGTACGAGGACGTCGTCGATCCCGACATCGACCTGCACGATCCGGCGCAGGCGGGCGAGGGCCGGACCCGACAGTGGGATCTGATCGCGGCGATCGCCGCCGGCGGGGTGGTCGGTGCCGAGGCCCGCTACCTGCTCGGCTTGGCGCTGCCGCACACGGCCGCCGGCTTTCCGACCGCGACATTCCTCGTGAACGTGTCCGGCTCGCTGGTGATCGGTGCGCTGATGGTCGTGCTGCTCGAACTGACCTCACCGCATCGGCTGGCCCGTCCGTTCCTGGCGGTCGGTGTGCTCGGGGGCTACACCACCTTCTCGACGTTCGCCGTCGAAGCCGAACGCCTCGTCTCGGCGAAGGAACCCTTGCTGGCGGTCGGCTACGTTGCGGCGACCCTGGTGTGCTGCCTGGTCGCGGTCTGGCTGTCGACGTCGCTCACCTTGGTGTTGGGTCGGCGCATCCGGGCGCGCCGGCGGCGATCCGCGGCCGCCGGGAGGTCACGATGACCACGGGCCGGGCCGGTTACCGATGATGCCGGCCGGAGTGACGTGGTGACCGTTCTGATGGTGGCGGTCGGCGCTGCGGTCGGCGCGCCGGCGCGATACCTCGCCGACCGCGCGGTGCAGGCACGTCACGAAACCACGTACCCGTGGGGCACGCTCGTCGTCAATGTCATCGCCTCGCTGATACTGGGGATCGTGACCGGTGCCGCAGCCACCCTGGACCCGCGCATCGTCAGCCTGGTGGGCACCGGCTTCTGCGGAGCCCTCAGCACGTATTCGACGTTCAGCTACGAGACGGTGCGGCTCGCCCAGACCTCCGCCCGGTTCTATTCGCTGCTCAACGTCGGCATCAGCATGCTGGCCGGGATCGGCGCTGCCGCGCTGGGATTGTCGTTCGGGATGTCAGTGACCTGATCCGTCGGTTACCGCGGTGCCGGGCAGCCGCAATAGATGGCACCGTCGACGATCGTCGGTGCGCGCGACCAGGCGGTGCGTTCGGCGCCGCGCGGGTCGTAGCGCTGGTCCCACCGCACATGGGCACCGGCCTCGTCCAATTCCCAACGCACCATGTGCAGACGCGCCCGCAGCCGGGCCCGCACCGGGTCGGTGGCCGGCAGGGTGTGCCCGTGCGCGAAGCACACCCCGTGCGAGCGTTCGAAGGCCGCGCGCAGATCGGTGTCGAGCACGCCCGCGTGCACCAGCTGCCAGGCACGGTCGGCGGCCTGCCTGCCGGCGTCGCACGCCCGGCAGCCCGGTGGGCGGATGAGCCCGGTCATGGCTTCGGGTAGCTGCGGCCGCCGTGAACCGCGGGCATGCGGCCGCGCACAGGCCTGCAGGAACGTGCTGATGCGCCGGTCCCAGAACCGGACGTTGGCCGCGACGATCGACCACACCGCGTGCAGGTCGCGGGTGGACGGTGCAAGGTCTGCGCCGGCCGGGACCAGCAGGTCGTGCAGGTGCGTCGGGCACAGAAGCGACTCGCGGCGCTCCAGGTCCGCGCCCTCGGCGTGCTGGTCCACCAGCCAATGCAGGTAGTCGTGCTCGGCGACTGCCGACCGCACACAGATCGGGCAGGCCGGCACGCTCAGCAGCCGGCGTAGCCGATGGGTCGGGTCGGCGTCGACGCCGGCCCGGTGATGGCCGCTCAACTCGGCCCGTTGCGCCGTCCAGCCGGCT
>Ga0164242_10009158_pt1 | contig 10711 bp, 9 predicted proteins | sample OricomgcompostMG_FD_108783 | JGI IMG/M metagenome (GOLD analysis project Ga0164242, IMG submission 108783) | Miracle-Growth compost microbial communities from Emeryville, California, USA - Original compost - Miracle growth compost (MG) ... | reverse complement strand
GGCCGCGGGTCTGGTTTCGGCCAGACGAGGCAGGCCGAGCAACCGGCAACTGCCGGTGAACGTGCGGGCCCGCGTGATCGCCATCATCCGCGAGCGCTACGCGGATTTCGGCCCGACGCTGGCGCGCGAGAAGCTGTGCGAGTGTCACGGCATCCGGCTGGCGAAGGAAACAGTGCGGCAATGGATGTCCGACGCCGGACTCTGGGTGCCGCGTGTGCAGCGCCCGCCGAAGGTCTATCAGCCCCGCAACCGCCGTGCGTGCCTGGGCGAACTGATCCAGATCGACGGTAGCGATCATCGCTGGTTCGAGGCGCGCGCGCCAGCCTGCACGCTGCTGGTGTTCATCGACGATGCAACGGGTCGGCTGATGACCCTGCACTTCACGGCGACCGAGTCGACCTTCAGCTATTTCGAGGCGCTGTCGAAGTATCTGGCGGCGCATGGCAAGCCGGTCGCGTTCTACAGCGACAAGGCCAGCGTGTTTTACGTGAAGGGTCGCTCGGAGACCACCGGTAAAGGCGTCACGCAGTTCGGTCGCGCCCTGTACCAGCTCAATATCGAGGCGTTCTGTGCGAACTCGAGCCAGGCCAAGGGTCGGGTGGAGCGCGCCAACCTGACGTTGCAGGACCGGCTGGTGAAGGAGTTGCGGCTGCGGGGTATCAGCACGCGGGAGGCGGCCAACGCGTATGCGCCCTCCTTCATCGCGGACTTCAACCGGCGCTTTGCAAAGCCACCCGCAAGCGACCACAACGCACATCGTGTGCTACGCGAGGATGAGGATCTGCGACAGGTTCTGGCGTACCGGGTACCGCGCAAGGTCACGCATTCGCTCACCGTGCAATACGACCGCGTGATGTATCTGCTGGAGGACACACTGGCCAATCGTCGCCTGATCCATGAGTACGTGGAAGTCGTCGAGTATCCGGATGGCAGCATTGAAGTACAGGCCGATGGGCGTGTCCTGCCGTATCGCGAGTATGACCGGATCACGAACATTGACCAGGGGGCGGAAGTCGATAACAAGCGGCTCTCGCATGCGCTGGCGGTGGCGCGCTCGTTACAGGACATACGTGACGATCGGCGCGCAGCAGGCTCGCCTTCCCGGACACATATTGGCGAAGCGGTGCGGGCAAAGAAAGCGCTCATCGGTTTGAAGAAGCAGCGTGAAATTTCACTCGCCGATTACAACGAGGCGCTCGGTCAACTCATGCAAAACCCACTGCCCGAACGGGGGGCGGCTGCGCCGCCCCACCCCCAAACCGTAAAAAGAAATAGAACTAAAACTGCTCAGAAACCGGACATTTCTATCTAGCCCGCACCCGGACATCTGAATCTGGCCTCGACATTGCTTGTGACGGCCATTTAGTAATGTCTGGTTTTCGACCCATCGTAAGCGATCGGCCGCTGGGAACCGCCCGAAGAGTGAGTTCGACGCGCATCGCCCACTACGGGCCGATCAGGGCTATACAGACGAGGACGCAGCGCAGGTCGCGCGTGACGCCCGCTCTCGAAGGCAGTCAACGCAAGAAGTCGTGCCATTCACCGAAACCCGTTGCGCGCGCATTCATGTATGCAAATGCTGGTGCGGAAGCAGATCTGGCAAATGGCCGTGCCCGGATGTCTCGACCCGGACCGGCAGCAAATGCAGATTCGCATGGCGCACGCCACGCTGCGTCGACAGGGATTCGGCGAGCCTGCGCACGTCGGCGACTGCGCCGCGCAACACGGAAATCTCCATGCAGCTGTCGTGGTCGAGGTAGACGCGCGCGCTCAGTTCGACCATTTCATGGTGCGCGTGGTGGGCATGGGCGATCCGCTGAGCGAGATCGCGCACGCCGTAATCGAACACGAGCGAGAGTGTGCCGATGCATTGCGTCTCCGGACTGCTCAGGCGTTCTCGTGCCGCATGGCTGCGAATGATGTCGCGCAGGGCTTCAGAACGGCTCTCGTAACCTTGCCGCTCCATCAGGGCGTCTACGGTACCGAGCAGGTCGTCGTCGATCGTGATCGTGATGCGTTGCATGGGGCAATTCCCCGGATGGGTGGACAGGAGCCCCTTGACAAATTTCGGGGGCGGCATGCATGATTCTCCCTAAATTCCGATGTATTGACCATCGTTCCTCATAGAAGAACGAATGCGTCCCGACCGGTTCGGGCAAACATCTGTCCCAGCCATCTGGCTTGGGACGTCACCGCCATTTCACTGGGCGAATCATGCCGCCAGAGCAAATGACGCACGCCATCGAGTGTGATCTTTCCGCAAAGAGGTGTGACGCGTCGGGCCAATCAAGCCGTGCGGTTGGAATACGTCGCGCACACTGCAGCGACTCAACTTGGTAAATGGAGATAGGATGCGCCGCTTTCTGAAGTTCTTGTTCAACGATGCCAGCAACGACGTAAAGGGCAAGGTCGCCGCCATGTATGCGTTGCTCACGGCCTTCAATCTTGCCGCTTGGGGCTGGGCGCTCATTGCATTTCACAGCCATCCGCTGTTGCTCGGCACGGCGTTTCTCGCCTACGGGTTCGGCTTGCGCCACGCAGTCGATGCCGATCACATCGCCGCTATCGACAACGTGACGCGCAAGCTGATGCAGGAAAATACGCGCCCTGTCGCTGTGGGCTTCATGTTCTCCCTGGGCCACTCAACCGTCGTGGTGCTGGCCACCGTGGCGATTGCCGCAACAGCGCTCGCCCTCCAGCATCAACTGGATTCCATCAAGGAAATCGGCGGCATTATCGGCACGCTCGTCTCCACGCTCTTTCTGTTTGCGATCGCCGTGATCAATCTCGTCGTGCTGGTTTCGGTCGTCCGTGCATTCGGTCGCGTGCGGCGTGGCGAACCGTATGTGGAAGAAGATTTCGATTTGCTGCTTGCAAATCGCGGTTTCCTCGCGCGAATCTTCCGTCCGATTTTCGGCATCGTCAGTAAGAGCTGGCACATGTATCCGCTCGGCCTGCTATTTGGTCTCGGCTTTGACACCGCCAGCGAAATCGGGCTGCTCGGCATTTCTGCAGCCGAAGCCACGCGCGGCCTGTCGGTCTGGTCGATCCTCGTTTTCCCTGCGCTGTTCATGGCCGGCATGTCGCTGATCGACACTACTGACAGCATTCTGATGCTCGGCGCTTATGGCTGGGCCTTCGTCAAGCCGGTGCGCAAGCTTTTCTACAACATGACGATTACGTTCACTTCCGTGGTCGTTGCGGTTGCTGTAGGTGGTGTGGAAGCGTTGGGCCTCATCGCAGATCAGTTGCATCTGGGCGGCACGTTCTGGAACGCCGTCGGCTCGCTCGGCGACAACTTCGGCACGATCGGCTACGGCATCATCGGGCTCTTCGCGCTCACGTGGATCCTTTCGCTCGCGCTCTACAAATGGCGTCGTTTCGATGAGCTCGAATTGAATACGGCACCACAACAATGACAACTACAGAAATGGCGAAATTCAATCACAGGATATTGGCGCGCTGGGTGGCTGGCGCCGGTGTGACGACGTCGCTGGTCACCCTCGGTCCGGGTGCACTGGCCCAGAGCAGCGTCTCTCTGTATGGCGAAATCGATGCCGGCTTCGCATGGCTGAATAATGTCGGCGGCGCCCGCAAGGTCGAAATGACTTCGGGTCTGATCGATGGCAGTTTCTGGGGGCTGCGAGGCACTGAAGATCTGGGCGGTGGCAATCAGGCCATGTTCTGTTTCGAACGCGGCTTCAATATCGCGACGGGTGCAGAACAGAACGATCACCCCTATTACGTCGGCATCGATAACGACACGTTCGGCGCGCTGACTCTCGGTCACCAGTACGATTCGATTCACGATTATCTGGCGCCGTTCACTTTGACGGGCGGCACGGGCGGCACCGCCTTCGCGCATCCGTTCGATAACGACAACGCCAACAATTCCTGGCTCGCGCGCAATGCGCTCAAGTACACGAGCGCCACGTTCGGCGCGCTCAGCTTTGGTGGCATGTATGCGTTCTCCAACGCGGCACAGTTTGCCAACAATCGCGTTTATAGCCTCGGCGCAAAGTACAGCATGGGCGAATTCAATGCGGGCGCCGCGTGGCTTCACGCGAACGGGCGCGGTGCCAACGAAGGCGGGGCTTTTGACGCGATGACCTTGCCGGGAACGAATCGGGACACTTTTGACGCCTCGGTCCAGACGCAAAACACCTATGGTGTCGGCATGAGTCAAGCGCTCGGTCAGGTCACACTCGCAGCAGCATGGACCCACTCGACGTACACCGGCGTCGTCGACACCGGTACGGGCTTCTCCGCTCCTTCCGCATCGTTCTCCAACTACGAGATCAACGCGAACTGGCAGGCCACACCGACGGTGGCGCTCGCTGGCATGTTCACGTACACGCGCGGCGCAGGCGCACATTGGAACCAGGGTGCGCTACAGGCCGACTACGTGCTATCGGAACGCACTGACACCTACGTCGAAGCAATCTATCAGCGTGCTTCAGATGGTGCGCCGGCTGTCATCAATTCTGCTATGCCATCGAGCAATGGCAATCAGCTTTTGTTTGCGGCGGGCATTCGCCATCACTTCTGAAGCGCCAACCGGCGGCTTGTGCCGCCTTGGGCCGCCGACGGACCTTATGTTTTCGGATCTTCAGGGCGTGCTGGGCAACCTGGACGACAATCGGCGCAGCATTCATTCAGCGTCAGGTTTCGGCGCGGCTTCATGCTCATTCATATGGCATTTGCGCGGAGGGAATTCGGACGGGCGCATCCACTCATCTTCCTGTTTGAAATTCTCGCTCGCTTCCAGTGCAGTATCTTCAGTACATACCGCTAAAGAGCTGGAAGTAGAAAGGTATCGTGAAAAAAAATACGGCGATCTTACAGGGACCGGATAAAACTGACACTCGCCGCAGTTAGTGCGAAGGCCGTTGCGACATAAAGTGCGACTGAGCCAACATGATTCGGCGCGATCATCAGAATCAGGGCAGTCAACGTAGCCCCAAGAATCTGCCCGGATATCCGTGCCATGCTGATCATGCCGCTGCCATTACCCGTACGCCCCGGAGGTACCTGCGACAGAATCGACTTATTGTTCGGGGCCTGAAAGAAAGCGAATCCCACACCGCAAATGGCCATCCGCCAACCAATAGAAAGAAGCGTCGCGTGGCCCGGAAGAACGGCCAATGCTGCCAGGCCTGTGGCAAGAATAAGCAGCCCTATGCCACTCAGAATGCTAGCCTTATAACGATCCGTCAGGATACCCGCGATAGGTGCGGCGCAAATAATAGCAACCGGCCACGGCGTAATTGCCTTTCCCATCGATACTGCGCCGTATCCCATAGCATGCAGCATGAATGGCATCGAAACGAGCGCCAAACCTTGTGCCGAAAAAGACGCGATCGACGTAAGTACCGCCAGCAAGAACTTGGGCTTTCTCAGTAAATCAACCGGCAGCATGGGCTTGGTACGTTCCTTTTCCCGGCGAACGAGAACCACCGCACAAATGATTGCCACACCCGCTTGTGCAACGGTCAGCATACTAAATCCCGCGCCATGCCCAAGTCTTTCCACTGCCAGCATGATCAGGCCAACCGATGCTGCGTTCAGGATGGCACTTGGGAAATCATAAGGCGCTTTCGCAGGCGTCTCTCGTGGCAACGCCAGATAGCTGGCAGTAAAAGCGGCAATCCCGACCGGCACGTTCACCATAAAGAGCCAGGGCCACTGCGCGAACGAAAGAATCAGTGCGGCAACAGATGGGCCTGCTATCGCGGCAAATGCAACAACGCAGGAGTTAATACTCACGCCGCGCCCCAGCAAGCGGGGCGGGTATATCTGCTTTACCAGCGCAGTATTGACTCCACTAATTCCTGCCGCCCCAACCCCCTGTAAAATTCGCGCGGCAATCAATTGGTTCAGCGTGTGCGATATTGCACAAAAAAAAGATGCCAATGTAAAAATGAAAAGGCCACTCATATAAATGCGTCGGAATCCGATCCGGTCGCCCAGTGACGCCACTGGTAGAATGGACATCGCCATGGGCAACTGGAAGGCATTCACGATCCACACACAATCGGCAGGCGTCGCATGCAATGTAGTCGAGATGGATGGAAGAGCCACGTTGGCAATGCCGGCATCCAGAGAACATATCCCCGCCGCCAGCAGCAAAGGTATAACCGCGAAATAAAGCCTGCTGCCTTCGATGCCGTCTTCAGTTGACGTTGTCTGTGCTGCTACCTGCATGTCCCCTCGCTATCCGGTTTAATTTCCCGAGCATCAACTATAACAAGGAATGCGTAGCTACTGGAGATGTATTGTTAATAGTTCGCCATATATTTCCATGAAATCTCATGCATTGGCGGCAAACCTTTATGCAACTCGATACAGATGCTCTTGTTCGTAATCTCCCGAATTGGGCAGGCTACATTTTCCTCTCGACTCCGGTGAGCGCACACCAGCCTCGCGCCTCGCGACGCTGCTTCGCGTCCGGCACATGTCGAACCGCCGTACAAGTCGCTCGCCGGGCGTGGCATGACGAAGCCGATGATTCCGATCGAGGAAAACCTGAAGGATCAGCGAGTGCCCCCGCGGTGTGGAAGTACTTGGCGCGCTCGACAACGCACTGGCGAAGAATGCCGTTCGCAACGGTGCTTCGCCTGGCGAGTTCTGGACGTGAACGGCAAGCGGGTTCCAGCACGCTTTGGAATCTGGCAAGCGAACGCTGTCTAGACGTTCGGTGATTACTCTGGTCGGCGACTCGCAAGAAGGCCGGTCATGATGATTCTGGAGGAAACGCCGTCAGGAACGGTCGGGCTTACTTCGCTTACGGCCTGGTCCCGCAACAATACGATTTCGACTATAAGAGTCTGTTCACCACCGAATTCACAAAGCCTGAAACTGAACACGAATATCTCGCCCTCATTGGTCGCGTGATCGACGGCGACGGTGACCCGGCTTCGCATGCATTGGCGCCAGCACCTATCCGCACAGCTGTTTCATCGCCGTCGATCAAGCCCGCTGACGTGAACGGCGAAGCTCCCCGCATCAACGGCGGATCGCATACATGCGTGGCACGCTCAACCGCGCATCACACAATCGACGGTATAGAGGTGGCTAATAAGGGTTTAACGCTATAGTGAAAACCCTATATAATAGGTTTCACCGCGAACTGGTCGGTTGCTGTCAATAAACAAGAGGCCACTATGAAAAAGTTCACCATTGTCGCCATCGCTGCTGTCGCTGCAGCGATCCTGACGCCGGTTGTTTCGAACGCAGACATGACGCGCGATAAGGTTAAAACCGAACTCCTGAAGATGGAGACAGCTGGCTACTATCCGGGTTCGAATGACGAAAGCTATCCGATTGAAATGCAGAATGCTGAAGCGGCGATGGCGGATACGAACAGCATCATGGTCGATGCCTACGGCGGTGATGCCGCAGGAAAGACGCAAGCAGGTGCCCCCGAAAAGTCGAAGTAACCATGCATGCCCGAAGCCGGAGCAGAGCAAGCTTTCGCAAGCTGCCCGGTCCTTTGTTTCAGGCATTGGATGCCACCCAGGCATCTGCAATCTCGGAACCCGTGGCGAACCAAACGCCAGCGTGCTTTTTCATGTATTGCAGCGCCAGGTCGAAATATTTTGATCGGAAAGGGTGGCCCATCACAAATGGGTGCGTAGGGATCGTCAGTACTTTGCCGCCCTCGCTGCTTTCCTCGTAGAGCACGTCGAACTGATCCTTGAGAAGTTGCAGGTATTTCGGCGCGTCGTATCCGGCTCGCAGAAACAGATGAAGGTCATTCAACTCGCAGGAATACGGCATCGACAGTAGCCTGCCCTGCTCCGTTGCCATGCGATATGGCTCGTCGTCGTTGATCCAGTCGCAGACGTACTCCACGCCGAGTTCCTCGAGAAGTCGAGGCGTGTTCCAAGTTTCACACAGTGCCGGCCCAAGCCAGCCACGCGGACGTTTCCCGCTCGCCTGCTCGATCATATCCAGCGTGCTGTTGATTACTGCACGTTCGGCATCGATTTCCAGGCCGCTCATGTTGTGGGAATTCGTCAAACCGTGCCCCATGATTTCCCAGTCGCGCGAAACGATTTGATCGATGATCTGCGGATAATGCAGGCATACGAGAGCATTGAGCGCTACGGTTGGCTTGACGCCGTGTTTTGCCAGCACCTTCATCATGCGCCAGATGCCCACACGCGGCCCGTAATCGCGCCACGAGTGGTTATAGACGTCCGGTGTGTATTCCGCCAGCCTTGGGTTAGCGGATGTGCCACGCTTACCTGGTTCGAAATATTCGACGTTCACGACGACGTGTACCGCGATCTTCGCCCCGTTGGGCCATACAACAGGCTTGCGGTCGATGATTGGGTCGTATTTGACGGGGAATTCCATTTGCTCACCGTTTGTTCCAGTGCACGATGCGACGTTCGATGCGTACGAAAGTAAAGTTCAGCAGGTATCCGACCACGCCCAGCGTGAAGATGCCGGCGTACATGTTGGACACTTCAAACGTGCGCTGTGCTTGCAGAATGAAGAAGCCGATGCCGCTATTGGCTGCGACCATTTCCGAAATCACCACCATGATCAGGCTGATACCAAGACTGATACGCAGCCCTGTGAAGATGTTCGGAATAGCGGCGGGCAACACGATACGGCGAAGAATCGGGAAAAAGCCCAGACCGAATGTGCGCCCTGTGTTGATCTGTACTGGATCAACCGCCTTTACGCCGGCATAGGTATTGAGCAATAACGGAAAGAACGCCGCCGCTGCAATCAGGGACACCTTCATTGTAGTACCCAGACCGAGCACGAGAATTGCAATCGGAATATACGCGGGAACCGGTACCGGGCGAAGCAGTTCAACCAGCGGTTCCAGAAGGTTATCGATCCAGCGCAGGTAACCCATGCACAGGCCAATGCTGATGCCGAATATCGCGGCCACGAAGAAGCCAAAGAACATGCGATACAGGCTCGCACCCAGATTTTCCAGAATCGTGCCGTCAGCCAGAAGCGAAATCCACGATCCCACCACGTCCGAGACGGGCGGAAATGTCAGGGCGTCAATGACGCCGAGGCGAACGACTGCTTCCCACAATGCCAGTAGCGCAACAATCAGCAGTACGCCGGTAAAACGGGTGTTGAAGAGGTTTTTCTTTGGCATCAGTGTTCCCCTTCGATCTGATAGATCTTCTTGTACAACATGTGCCGATATTCCAGAAACTTTGGCAGTTCCGGCGTACTCAGTCGGTCGCGAGGATACGGCAATTCAACAGGAATATCGAGAACCAGATTCTGGGGAGAACGGCGTAGCATAATTATGCGGTCAGACAGGTACACCGCTTCCTCGATATCGTGCGTGATAAAAAGGATCGTCAGACCCAGGTCCTTCCACAGCTTCAGCACCAGATCCTGAAGCGCTCCACGTGTCATGGCATCAACTGCGCTAAAAGGCTCGTCCATCAGCAGCACGTCCGGTTCGCAGGCAAGCGCGCGCGCAATAGCTACCCGCTGCTGCATACCCCCCGACAGTTGTTGCGGATAGTAATCACCGTAATCTTCCAGGCCAACGAGTTTGATCATGCTCTGACATCGTTGCGCGATTTCAGCCCTCGACCACTTCTTGCGGCTTTCCATACCAAATGCGATGTTCTGCGTCACCGTCAGCCACGGAAAAATCGATTTGGTGTACTGCTGAAAAAGATACACCAATTCGAAAGGCGGCTTTTCGATGACCTTGTCAGCCAGACGCACGCTTCCGCTGGTTGTGTTGTGCAGACCTGCGATGACCTGGAGCAGCGTGGATTTGCCACAACCCGACGCACCAAGGATCGACAGGAAGCTGCCCTTCGCAACGGAAAAACTCACATCGTTGAGAATGTTTCGCGTGGTCTTGCCGTTCGCGAAGTCTTTACAGACATTCTCGACACGAATGAAGTGCCTGTCGCGCTCAGCTGCAGCGCTACCGGCCTGAGTCTGTGCTTGCATCAGCATGTTCCCTTCCCTTAGTTGGTCTCGACCGGATCTGTAGCCGTGTGATACAGAATGGTGTCTGCCTGAATCGCTGTTTTGGTCAAGCCGTGTTCATGCATGAGATCCAGCAGCTTCTGCCACGTGGCTTTGTCCACCGTCGTGTTCCACAGCACCGGATGCATGCCCTTCACAATGTCCAGTTTGACTCCCGTGTATTCGGAAATCAGTTGAAGCGTTTCATCGGGGTGCGCGGCCAGGTACGCGTTCGTCCTGGTCATTGCCGCAATGAATTTTTCGGCACCCTTGCCCTGCGTCGCGTCAAGCCATTTCTTTGAAGCCCAGAATGCGCCCAGCGGTTGTGAGGGCAAAACTGCTGTACTGGGGTAAGCAATTACCTTGTAGTTCGGGTTATGCAGGATTTTCGAAGTATACGGCTCGACTGTTAGAGCACCGTCAATCTGCTTGTTGCGCAATGCGTCTTCCATGCTCGCAAAAGGTAATTCGATGTAGTTTACATCGCCTTTTTTCATGCCTTTACGCTTGAACATTTCCTCCGACATGACCCACAGTTGAGTCTTGATCGTACTGACGGCGAGCGTCTTTCCCTTCAGTTGTTCCAGGCTGTTGATGCCGCCGTTGGCGAGAACAGACAGTGCCTGGCTATCCTTGCCGCTGCTGGCCGCGACTTCGTTCTGCATGATCGCGCGGAAATCGAAGCCCTTGTCAAGTGCCATGATCGGCGGTGCAGGCGTCGCCAGCGCGATATCGATCT
>Ga0164242_10009157_pt1 | contig 10711 bp, 7 predicted proteins | sample OricomgcompostMG_FD_108783 | JGI IMG/M metagenome (GOLD analysis project Ga0164242, IMG submission 108783) | Miracle-Growth compost microbial communities from Emeryville, California, USA - Original compost - Miracle growth compost (MG) ... | reverse complement strand
ACCGTGCCGTCGTCGAGCATCAGGCTCGCCGTCGGCAGCTGGATTGCGGCGCGGTTCGAGCGCGTGTTGACCAGAAAGACCGATTGCGGCTCGGCGCGGGCGATGGCCAGCGCCTCGGGCAAGCGGAGCGGGCGGATACGATCCTTGCGCGCGACGGTGAGCACATGCGACTGCGCGCCCGAAACCGGATGGGTGTAGATCGTGCGCCGGTCGGTGATGGTGATGCTCTCCGCCGTGATCGTCTCCACGCCCATGTCGTAGGTGCCAGCGGCGATGGCGCCTTCGACCTTGGCCGCCATCAACTGCTCGAACACCTCGAAGAGAAGATTCTGAGTCTCGATGCGCAGCGCCAGCAGCCGGTTGAGCCAGGTGGTGATCGGCGGCAGTTCGTCGCGCAATCCGCCCTCCTCCGTGATCAGCGAGAGGCCGGTGACCGCTTCGAAGGTTGTGAGCGAGCAGCCTTCGATCTTGCCCTGATACAGTAGCCAGTAGAATTGGCGCAGCGCCGCGCGGGCATAGGGGCTTTCCAGATTGTCCTCGGATCGGAACAATCCTGCCCCACCCGTCTGGCGCTGGCCGCGCGTGATCGCGCCCAACGCGTCGAGCCGACGCGCGATGGTCGACAGGAAGCGCTTTCCCGCTTTCACATTTGCAGCCATCGGGCGAAACAGAGGCGGCTGCGCCTGATTGGTCCGATGGGTGCGGCCGAGACCCTGGATGGCGTTGTCGGCGCGCCAGCCTGCTTCGAGCAGATAGTGCTTGCGCAATCTCTGGTTCCTGGCCCCGAGATCGGCGTGGTATGACCGGCCGGTGCCGCCCGCATCGGAAAAGATCAGTACGGCCTTGTCGTCATCCATGAACGCCTGCGCCTCGGCGAGATTGGCAGAGGCCGGGCGATTCTCGACGGCAAGCCGGTCGATGCCGTCGCGACCGGTCTTCCTGACGATGCGCCGCGAACGCCCGGTCACCTCGGCGACGACATCGGTGCCGAAATGATGGAGGATCTGATCGAGCGCGCTGCCGACCGGCGGCAGGGAGGCGAGCTTCTCGATCATCTCGTCGCGGCGGCGCACCGCTTCGCGGCACTGGACCGGATTCCCGTCTTCGTCGTGAACGGGCCGCGAAGTGATGTTCCCCTCGGCGTCCGAATATTCCTCGAACAGCTGCGTCGGGAAGGAATGCATCAGGTACCCCGCTACATACTCCCTGGGCGTGACATCAACGTGGAGGTCCGACCATTCTTCGGTCGGGATTTCGGCCAGCCGCCGTTCCATCAGCGCCTCACCGGTCGAGACGATCTGGACAACCGCCGAATGACAATCGGCACGGTCCCGCTCGATCGCGCCGATCAAGGTCGGCGTCATCATCGAGGTGATCAAATGGCTGAAGAAGCGCTGCTTGGTGCTTTCGAAGGCCGACCTTGCCGCAGCCTTGGCGTTGCGGTTCAGCGTGCCAGCGTCGCCGGTGATGTTGGTGGCCTCGAGTGCGGCGGCCAGATTGTTATGGATGACCTGAAATGCGTCCGCGTAGGCATTATAGATGCGGATCTGCTCCTCGGTCAGCTCATGCTCGAGCAGGTCGTATTCGACGCCGTCATAGGAAAGCGAGCGTGACGTATAGAGTCCGAGCGATTTGAGGTCGCGGGCGAGCACTTCCATGGCGGCTACACCGCCATCCTCGATCGCCGCGACGAACTCGGCACGGTTGGCGAAGGGGAAATCATCGCTGCCCCAGATACCGAGGCGCTGTGCATAAGCCAGGTTCTCGACCGCGGTCGCGCCAGTCGCGGAGACATAAACGACACGGGCGTCGGGCAGTGCGTGCTGTAGTCTAAGACCGGCCTTGCCCTGCTGCGAGGGCGCGACATCGCCGCGCTCGCTTTTTCCACCGGCGGCATTGGCCATGGCGTGGGCCTCGTCGAAGACGATGACGCCGTCGAAAGATTTCTTGATCCCCGCCGCGGCTTCACCGCCCGTCGCCATGTCTTCTTTCGTCCCCGTCGGGCCTTCGGCCCTCCCCGTCTCTTGTCCGGCCCAGTCGAGGATCTGAGCGATGCGGGATTTCTTGCCGTCGCGCTCCTGGGAGCGCAAGGTGGCATAGGTTGTGAACAGGATGCCTTCGGCAAGGCGGATCGGCGTGCCCTGCCGAAAGCGCGAGAGCGGCTGGACGAGAAGACGTTCCTGGCCGAGCGCTGACCAGTCGCGCTGGGCGTCTTCCAGAAGCTTGTCCGACTTGGAAATCCAGATCGCGCGTCGGCGGCCTTGCAGCCAGTTGTCCAGAATGATGCCGGCGACCTGGCGTCCCTTGCCGCAGCCGGTGCCGTCCCCCAGAAACCATCCACGGCGGAAGCGGACCGCGTTCTCCGCACCCTCTGGCGCGGCCGAAGCAACATCGAAAGTCTCGTCCACCGTCCAGGCGCCGGCGAGGTGACCGGAATGCGCCTCGCCGGCATAGATCACGCTTTCGATCTGGGCATCGGATAGCAGGCCCTCGTCGATGATCGCGTCGGGGAGGAGCGGCCGGTAGGAGGGTTTTGGCGGCGCAACCGCCGCCATGGCGGCCGACTGCACCAGCGGCGTGGGATGGGGTTTGGCGCGGGGAATGTGGATCGACTGCAGCGCATAGGGCTCGTAGATCGCGTCGGTGAGCCGGCCGCCTTCGTCTGGCATCCAGTCGCGCAACTCATAGGCGAGCGGGACGGCTGGTATGCTGGCCGGAGTGGCCGGACGAACCGGCCTCAGCTTCCGCTTCGCCCGGACAGCGGAACGTGCCGGCGGCATGGTCTTCGCAACCGTGGCCGTTGCTGCGATTGGCGCAGCTACCGCCGCTGAGCGGGTGGCCATTTGCATGGCGGCGGTGCGTATGATGCCGTTCGACAGGGCGCCGATCGAGTCTGGAAAGCCGCCTGGCGAGCGCGGAGGCAGATCCGAGATCCATGACAGCAGCGTCTCGACGTCCGGGGCCTTGCCCGGCGACGCTACGAACTCGGAGGGGTCGGTCGCTGGCGTCTTGTCGATGACGGTCAGCCGGGTTTCGGCGGTGGTGCCATGGCGGACATAGACGCGGCCGTCGATCGCCGCGGTGAAGATCACCCTGCCCTGCTGCTGCAGCCGCTCGAAGGCGGACCGCCATCTGGGGTTTTCGGGGGAAAGGCCGGTGCCGGTGATGGCGATGAGGCGTCCGCCGGCGCGCAGACGGGCGAAGGCCGAAGAAAGATGCCGCCACGCGGCATCGGCGACATGGCCGTCGACATAGGCGCCCACGCTGAAGGGCGGGTTCATCAGAACAACGGACGGTTCGATCCCGTCATCGAGGTGATCGTCGATATGGGCTGCGTCATGCCGAGAAACGGCAACTCGCGGAAACAGACGGCCGAGCAGATCGGAGCGCGTCGCGGCAAGCTCGTTTAGTGCGAGCGACGCCCGAGCGATCTCGGCATGGACGGCCAGAATGCCGGTGCCGGCCGAGGGTTCGAGAACCAGATCCGACGATGAGATCACGGCAGCATGCGCCGTAATGAATGCGAGCGGCAGCGGCGTCGACAGTTGCTGCATGGCCTGGCTCTCGTCGGAGCGCCGTGTGTGGGTGGGAACCAGATCGGCGATACGTTTCATCATCGCCAGCGCCGCATGCGGCGAGGATGACTGCGACACGATCGCCGAGCCGAAGCGCCGGAGAAAGAGGATTTGGGCGGCTTCAAGCGCCTCATAGGCATCCTTCCAGACCCAGAAGCCTTGTGCATCGCTGCCGCCGAAGCTGTCGGTCATGGTCGTGCGCAGTGCTGTGGTCGTGATGGGTTTGCCTTGTTCGAGGAAGGGAAGAAGCTGGGTTGCTGCCTGATGGATAGCCTGAACAGTATCGATGGCATGGGATGCCGGGGCGACAAGTGGAGCGGCCGTCCGGGCGACGGGCGACGGGGTCGTGAAAATATTCATGGAGATGTCCTTCGAGCGAGAGTTTTCGCCCTGCCGGCGCACTCTCTGCGCCCGGCAAGGCCGAACTCCTCCCGGCCCCGCTCTCCCTCCAGCGACGTGGACGAAAAGAACCGGCGATGGCACGTTCAATGATGGGCCTGGTCGACAGGACTGTGATGCAGGTGTTCGGCAGAGCTGACCCGATCCCGACGATTGCCGGCGCGGTCGCCGACGCTTCGATTGGCGTTACCGGACTGACGCAGTTCCGCGGCGCGCGCGAGGAAACGGGCGCGGTCGGTCTCGCCACGGCGGACGCGAAACGCCTCATCGACGACGCCGTTCACCCTTGCCCACTGGTTCCACGAGAAGGAGCGCCCCAGGCCGACGGTCGTGTTCGTGCTCGGAAACCGGTCGGCGTTGCGCACCAGTCCTTCCCATGTGCTCCCGAACTGGATTTCATCGAAGCGGCTATGGCGACCTGTCAGCGCGTTGCGCTCGAGGACGAGCGCGCGTTCGAGCAGTTCGGGATGATTGGCGGCTAGCCAGAAAAGCTCCCACGTTTTACTCGCGGGACAGAAAAAACAGGCCGACTTGATCGGGACGCAGTCGGCGCCGAGCACAGCAGTGATGATGTCGACGCAATCCTGCCGTGTCCATTCCAGCATCTGGAGAGGATAGAGGAAGTCGAAATCGGTATCGGCGCTCGGCAGCTTCTTCGATCGACGAATGTCGGCCGCGCTGCAATCGTAGCCGATCAACTTGACGATGCGTTCGCCGCGGCGCTGCGCTTCCATCCAGATCGGATGGGGGGCGCTCGCGTTGGGACCGGATTTGCAGCCCTTGATCGCCTGGTCCTGCGGCTTTTGTTTCCACTTGATCGAGCAGCTGCGCATCCCGAAGGCCAGCGAGGGCAGCGTCTCATTGGTGATGCAGTTACCGTAAAGGTCGTCATAGCCGGTTCCGGGAAGCGTATGTTTTCGGCATATGGTGATTGCTGGCCAGCCCCATTGGGCGAGGATGGATTGCATGCGGTCGAGATGCGCCATCGTCTTGGGCTTCTCCGACGAGAGATCGGCGAACGTAATGATGTCGGGCCGTAAATCCGCGAGCTTCAGAGCAACAAGCAGCGCGGTGGAGTCGACGCCTGCGCCGTAGCAGACGGCGAGTAGACGGTCTGCCAATGCGGTGCGCAGTAGCCGGCGCTGTTGACGGGTGAGGAGGCCGCCCGACATGCCCGCCGCGCTTGCGGCGCGCGATCTCACGGATTCCTGTTTCTGCATATGCGGGCTCCATCAGGCAAAGCTCCGCCGTGGCGCCCGAAGGCGCGGCAAGGCGGGTGGGGAAAGTCGTGAACAATAGGTGGAAGACCGTCAGCCGCGGGATTGTGCGACCTATCTGAAGATGCGCCGCTCGACCTTGGCGATGACGGCGCGTGCGAGGTCGCGCGCGGCGATTTCCGCCGGAGACAAGGATTTGTTGGTGGGTAAAGCTTCGAGGGCTTTTAGCGCTGACAGCATTTCGTCATTGGCGTCGAGCATGGCGAGACCGCGAACGATCCTGTCGCAGTCTTCATCGAAACGCTGGAGCTTGGTCCGCGACCCGCTGACCAGCGTACCGATATGGTGCTCGTTTCCCGGCGCCAGCGAGAACAGGTTGCGGCGCCCGGTAAAGACGGTCCCGGTCGCAGCATAGCGGCCGGCGACCAGGTCTCCGGAAAGATCAACCATTGTTCCGACCCTCCGCCTCTTCGGTGATCCGTTCGGCATTGAGAAGGAAGACGCTCAGCATGTTCACAGCCTCGTTGCCGACCCTCAAATGCGGCGCGCGCCTGTAGGCGTCGTCCCTGAAACCGATCACCGCCGAGCGCAGTGCCTTCAGGGCATCGAGCAGAACAGGTCTGAGCTGCTCGCGACGGATCGCTGCACGAAGACCCGCAAGGACGTCGGCGATGCCCTCCTGCGTCTCGTCATCTTCGAAGCCGATGACGAAGCGTTCCGCCATCATGAGCGCATCGACGGTGTCGTTGGGATTGTCGGCGTGGACAACAGCGGCGGCGATATGTTGCTGGGGAACGCTGTCCTCGCTATTCCACGCTCCAGAACTGAGTGCCTGGTCGCGCTTGCGGAAATCCGCGAGCAGGTCTTCGCTCGTAGCGTGGAAAATGCCGTTTTCGGTAATCAGCGACACGCTGGCGCCGAACGTATCCGGTCGTTGGCTGGGATCGCTGATCCATTGGATGACGACAAGCTCCCGTAGCGTCGCCGATCGCGTCACGATGTCCTGCACGACGAATTGCCATGGGAATTCGCTGAGATCGATGAAGACAACGCTCTCGGGGTCGGGATCTTCCACGGGGAGAATGGAGAGAACGCGCTCCCTCATGAATCTTTTCAGCAGGCCCTCGTTCGCCTGTTCCGGCGTATCCATCGCCTCCAACAGTTCGCGCCGCGAGACGACGATCGGGTTCATGGGCCCCGTGTCGGTGTAGAGTTCCAAGCCTCCATCGATTTCCGCGCAATCGAGCACCCTGGATAGGATCAGCTTTTCGAGCGGTGTGATGGCGGCGACCGGAAGTGCGGGATAGGTGGTGATCTTGATCTGGAGACAGGTCATGGATTTGCCTTTGTGAACGCAAACAGCCCGGCGCGAGGCCGGGCTGCGGGTGAGGATGGTGCTATTGGCGATTGGGAAGTCTAGGTGATCAGGAGGAAACTGGGGCGTCGGGGCTCCGCCGCCTCGGCGCGGTTGACGACGAAAACCTCATCCGTATTGGCTTCGAACAACTTCAGGATGCGGTCACCGACGGCCACGCATTCGTTGATCCAATGCCGGTCGGCATCGCAGTGCTTTGCCGCCCGATCGGGCGGCACATAGACGATGGTGAAGTGCGACAGCGTCTCGCCCGTCGGCGCTGCGTAGAAATATTCCTTCACCTCGATCACCACACCGCCCGTACCGTAGGAGGTGGAAATCCTGTCGCCGGGCCGGATGAGGTCGGCCACCGCCGGGGCTCCAAGCGGTGTGCGACGATAGCGGCAACGATTGGGAGCACCGAGGCTGGCAGTATAGGTCGAATGCGCTTCGTAGGTCTTCGAGGGTGTCGACGACGTCTGCTTACGATGGGTCCGCATCGCTGGCCCCTCCCCTGTTGGCGCGATGCGCCCTGATCGCCGCCATGCGGATGTCGATCTCGTTGTCCGACAGCTCTTCGAGCAGCTTCAGGACACTGGCTGGTCCGCCGCGGACGAGGACAAAGCGTTTGCCATGGTGCTCCGCAGGCCAGCCGCCAGGGTCGGATTTGCCGGCGATTCCCTTGAAATCCGGATGCGTTGCATTCCAGATCGCCTCGAGCTTTTCCTCGCGGGTCATGCTGTCCGCCGCGCCGGTTTCGCGCGCGATGATGGCGGCGCGCATCTTGTCAGGGGACTGTCTGTCGCCAAGGTCGCAGAAGCCGTGAAAGAACCGCTCGCGGCCACGAATCCTGATCGCAAAGAACACGCTGGTGACGTTCCCCGCCTTGTATTCGGACAGACCGAACATGCCGGTTCTCTGGAAGAGCGGCGGCAGCAGCCCGAGCATGAAATGATAATCCGTCCCTTCGATTTCGAACCATTCCGATGAATAGGGCGCGCCGGAGAGGGGATCGAAATCGGGGTCATCGCGGTGATGATTGAACAGCCGGAACATCTCTTGGCGCGTGGCGACGCCATCGAGGACCTTCCTGAAGGGTGGATGCGTGGTCATGGAGCTTCTCCTGAGCGCAGACGATGCCGCGCGGCGTGAACCGCGTCGTCGCAACTGCCGGGTGGTGTCGTTGGAAGGCGGTCGGGTTGGCCGGCCGCGGTGGATCAGGGGGTCAATCGAGCCCGAGCTTGCGTGGCGAGGTCGCCTGCAGCATCCAGCGCTCGCCCTTGATGCGCCTGAGGAAGTCGGTGGCGGATGGAACGCGGCCGAGAACTGTCTGTACGTGGCGTTCGGCCACCACGCGTGTTGGCACCGTCTTGCCGCCGCCCGAAGCGATCACCGGACCGAAACGCGCTTCGGCTTCGAAGATGCCGAAGGCATGGTGCCTGAACACAAGATGTTCCGGGCCGTCGGACCAGTTCCGGGTCTCTAGGAACCACGTGTGCAATGCGAGATAGGTGCTCGGGTCGCCTCCGAAGCGGGCAGCGCTGGCATTGGCAAGTTCGACGCTATCCGGCTCCGAAGTCGACGACCAGATCGGCAACCAGTCAGGCGCATCGAAATCGATAAGCCAGACCGTCGCTTCGGGCGGATGCGTGCAGTCCTCCTCAAGGTGCTGCATGCCGAGTTGTTCGGTCGCTACCTTCACGCCGTCATGATTGACGACGGATGGTCCGAAAATCGAGACGGCCTCCGCCACGCCCTCGATATGATGACGAAGGGCTCTGTGGGTGAATCGACATTGGGCGACCTTGGTGGCGTCGAACCAGGCATGGACGGCAAAATAATCGCTCCAGCAACCGCCGTGGATTTTTGCGGACGAGCGGGCGTGGTCGTACGGATGCATCGCACGGTCCTTCTTATGGGGATGAGGTTGGAATCTCGGATCAGGCCGAGCGTGAAAGCAGGGCCACGGCGCGATCGAGGGCGGCATTGAGGCCGGTCTGTTCGCACCAGCTATCGAGGTCGGCCGGCGTGCCGCGCGGCAAGAGCGGCAGATAGAGCGGAAAGACCTCCCGTGCATGAGCAATTGGGAGTGCGCGGGCGCTCCAGAGATAATCGCCCTCCTGCTCCATGCGCTTGCGATGGGCAGCAAGCTGTGGCCGGAAAATCGGATGGGTGCCGCTGTTCAGGGCAGTGAGGAAGGCCCGCAGGGCGTCATGCAACTCATCGTCGGGGCGCCTGTTGCGACGCGCCTTGAACTGCCCGACCTGGAAAGACAGCGTGTCGGCTGTCTTTCCAGAGAGCTTGAGTTCGATCGTCGCGACGTGCATTCCGTCGCGCCTCAGCGAGAGGATCTGCACGGCCCCGGAGCGGCATTGCTGGTAGTAGCCGCCGACGCAATGGTCGAGGCGATTGCCTTCCTCGACCAGACCGGCCGCCGAGGTAATGGGGACGATCTCGTGGACGCCTCGGTCGCAGCGCCATGGCGGGCAGATCGCCGGCCAGCCGGGCCTGTCGGTCCTGCGCTCGTGGCGAACCGCCGAGATTGTCGAGACGCGGCGATGCCAGAGCTCGACCGCCTCCTGGAAGGCCTTGACGCCGCGCAAGCCGATGATGGCGCGGTTAAGGACGACAAGGAAGGCCTGACGATCCCGGCTGTTCCTCAACCCGGCCGGGAATTCGAACGAATGCAGGAAGCTGTAAGCAAGGTCTCTGCGCTTTGCGATTGTCGCGCGATGAACGGCAAGCGGCCTCAGAATGTCCTCGGCGAGCGCGCCGACGGCATCGCGTGCATGCTGATTGCCGACATAGTCCACCCTGACGATCGTATTGCGATGAACACCGGCCCAGGGCGATTGCAGCCATGCGGCGGGCTGGTCCGGCTCGCCACGACTCGGCCATTCGGCAAGCGGCACGCCATGGGCCTTGAGTTCGACCACGGCGTGTTCCAGATCGACAGCGGTTTTGAGCGCGGCCGGGAGGGAACGGGCGCCACGAACGGCCCTCAGTTCAGCTGTGGAGACTCCGAGCCGGGCCATCAGGATCGGCTTGAGCGGGCAGCCCTCGTCGATGGCGAGCGTTATGGGCTTTTCGCACAGGACGGTCGAGAGCGCGGCGTATCGCCCGAGGGCCTGCCAGCGCCGCGTCAGAACGACAGGCCGCCCCACGTCGCCGGAACGATCGACTGCCAGCAGCCATTCCAGCGTCGCGGATGGACCGGAGGGGCGTTCGTCAAGATGCGGCAGATCTCGATGCAAGAGACGATCGAGATGCACGTCCGTGAGGTGGCCGACCTGCGATGACAGTTTCGCGATCGCCTCGGAGATCATGCCGGCCATGTCCTTGAGCTCGGACTCGTTCGCTCCGGCCTTGATCGCCCTGGCGAGCAGATCGATGTATCCAGACTGTTCGAGCCAGGTGCCAGGATCGAAGGGCTTGGTATTGCGGGCATGACATGCGCTCCCGGTAACCGCCGCTTCCATATGCCTGACAAGACGCAGGACGGCAGGATCGGCATCGGGCCTTGGGCTGATGACGACGCGTGCGGCCACGCTGTTTTCCGAACGCCTGGCCGTGATCGCCGTTCGCGCGAAGGTCATCGCCACCGTCAGCGCGGCAATGGCGGGATGCGTGCCGCATTTGGCGAAGGCCGGCACGCTGGCGTACAAGTCCCTGGCGGAACGGACGTGGAGGTCCTCCCAGGTTGAGGTAGAGGAAGCGGTTCTCATCGGGCGTCCTCCTCAGCTTCGGCGTCTTCGGGATCTTCGTCGAAGTCGTCTTCGTCCTCGTACTCGTCGCGGAAAGTCATGTTGCATTCGAACCGTTCGTCCTCATCGGCCGTCGGCCGGATGAAGACCTCGCCGTAACCGCCCTCATTATTGACCCAGTCGCCTTCGGGCAGATCGGATGCGAGGTTTTCGAGGTAGCTTTCCAGCGTGGAGGCCTCACCACGGGGGTGAAAGCCGATGGCGATATCCGGGATACGGTTGCCTTCGTGGCCATCGGCATAGCGGACATGCTCCAGTGTGGTATCACCGGAATCGCCGCCGCCATCGAGGGAGAATTCGATCTCCTCGATGCCGAGCGCGCCGAGAAGCGCCATGATCTGATCTTCCCTGCTCTCCAGGACGTCATAAGCGGTTGGTGGATCGCCAAGGGCGATGTGCGGT
>Ga0164242_10009156_pt1 | contig 10712 bp, 12 predicted proteins | sample OricomgcompostMG_FD_108783 | JGI IMG/M metagenome (GOLD analysis project Ga0164242, IMG submission 108783) | Miracle-Growth compost microbial communities from Emeryville, California, USA - Original compost - Miracle growth compost (MG) ... | reverse complement strand
TCCATATGCCGTCAATTCTGCCCGTACGGCGCCGCCGGCCGCGCCATGTTACATCCCGGTCTCGCACGCGGCATTAACGACGTGAGGTGCGGACTTTGGTCCCGCGCACCAAGGTGCAGGCGACCAAAGTCCGCACCTCACGGGCGGAACGGATCGAGTGTGTTACGCGGTGACGCCCTGCGCGAGGCGACGCGCGGCGGCGAGGCCGGCCTCGAGATCGGCCTTCAGGTCGGCGACGTTCTCCAGTCCGATCGAGAGTCGCACCAGTCCGGGCGTGACGCCGGCGGTGAGCTGCTGCTCCGGCGTCAGCTGTGAGTGTGTGGTCGATGCCGGGTGGATGACGAGCGAGCGTACATCGCCGATGTTGGCGAGGTGGCTGAACAGGCTCAGGTTGTCCACCAGCGCCCGGCCGGCGTCGACGCCGCCCTTGAGCTCGAACGACAGCACCGCACCGACGCCCTTCGGGGCGTACTTGTTCGCGTTGGCGTACCAGGGGCTGGAGGGCAGTCCTGCGTACGACACCGATGCGACGTCGTCGTGGTTCTCCAGCCACTCGGCGATCTCCTGCGCGTTCTGCACGTGGCGCTCGATGCGCAGCGAGAGTGTCTCGATACCCTGGATCAGCTGCCAAGCGCTGGCGGGAGCGATCGCCGAACCGAGGTCGCGCAGCAACTGCACGCGCGCCTTGATGATGTAGGCGAGACCGTCACCGACCGCGGCGGTGTAGCTGACGCCATGGTAGGAGTCGTCAGGAACCGTCAGGCCGGGGAACTTCTCGGCGTTCTTCGACCACTCGAAGTGTCCGCCGTCGACGATCACGCCGGCGATGACCGTTCCGTGTCCGCCGAGGAACTTCGTCGCCGCGTGCACGATGATGTCGGCGCCGTGCTCGAGCGGACGGATCAGGTACGGAGTGGCGATCGTGTTGTCCACGATCAGCGGGATGCCGTTCTCGTGCGCGATGTTCGAGACGGCCTCGATGTCGAGCACGTTGATCTTCGGGTTGCCGATCGTCTCGGCAAAGAAGAGCTTCGTGTTCGGCCGGATCGCACGGCGCCACTCGTCGAGGTCGTCCTGGTCCTCGACGAATGTCGTCTCGATGCCCAGCTTGGCGAGGGTGTACTTGAACAGGTTGTACGTGCCGCCGTACACCGCAGCGGACGAGACGATGTGGTCGCCGGCCTGCGCGATGTTGAGCACAGCGAACGTGGTCGCGGACATCCCGGAGGAGAGCACGAGGCCGCCGGTGCCGCCTTCAAGCGCTGCGACGCGCTCTTCGACGACGGCGGTCGTCGGGTTCTGGATGCGCGTGTAGATGTTGCCGAACTCGGCGAGTGCGAAGAGGTTCTGCGCGTGCTCGGAGTTGTTGAACACGTATGACGTGGTCTGATAGATCGGCGTCGCGCGCGAATTGGTCGTGGGGTCGGGTGCGGCCCCCGAGTGGATCTGCTTGGTCTCGAACTGCCACTTCTCGGCGTCGGTCATGGTGTCTCCTGGCTTGTGCTTCGGGTCGGCGTCTGACGCCTGCTTCCGATCGAGCGTATGGACCCGCGCGGCGGACGGCAATCCGGGCGCAACACGGCGTAACGCAGGGGCAAGGAGACGTCGTCAGACGGTACCGTGCGGCTTCGGTGCGTCGTCTGGCGCCCCCGGCGGCGGCACGGCCGCCAGAGCCTCGCGCCGGAACAGCCAGGCGGCATCCGGCTCGATCACCGGATGGAAGACGCGCCGCACGAACGGCTGTGACAGCAGCGCCGAGATGCCGATGGCCAGCACGATCATGCCGATCAGCCACCACGGCGAGGTCTGGCGGTCGAGGACGCCGGACTCGCGGATGGGGTAGAGGAAGAAGCTGTGCAGCAGATAGATGTATAGCGTCGCCGCGCCCCACGCGCTGAAGAACGTGCGGCGACGGGGCATCAGCGTGAGGAAGGCGAGTGTGAGCAGCATGCCGATCGCGATCATCAGCAGGCGGATCGCGCCGGCCCACCACTGCTCATAGCCGAACGTGTCGTACTGCTCGTCGTAGAGCAGAAAACGTCGGATCAGCAGGTCACGCCAGGTTCCGATGCCGACGGCTAGGGTCGTGGCGACGCCGACGAACAGCAGCAGCGAGCCGACGCGCCACCGCCAGACGACGGCGCTGCGCAACGCCAGCCAGCGGTCCGTGATCCGCACGTGACGCAGCTTCCAGCCGAAGACGAAGAACGGCAGCAGCCCGGCGATCCGGTCGAGTGCGAGCGTCGAGTCGACGTTGTCGAGATAGCCGGCGGCCACCGAGATCAACAGCGCGAAGGCCATCGGGTACCGCAGCATCACCAGGTACGGCAGCGCGACCCGCCAGACGCCGAGGGCGATCAGGAACCACAACGTCCAGCTGGCGGTCGTGTAGTCGAGCGAGAGCGTGCCCGAGACGCCCCAATTGATCAGGCTCCAGACGGTCTCGAAGATGACATATGGGAAGACGATGTCGGTGAGCAGCCGTTTCAGCTGCCGATAGCCGGGCGGGCCGGACTTGGCGAAGTAGCCGGCGACGGTGACGAAGACCGGAACGTGGAACAGGTAGATGAAGAGATACGTCGTGTACGCGGCGTCCGAATGCGCGATCAGCTTGAGGATCGCGTGCCCGATCACGACGAGGGTGATGGCGACCCAGCGCGCATTGTCCCAGAACGGCACCCGCCGCTTCTGGCGTGGGCGAACCGGTGCCGAGCCTGCCGTCTGCGTCATCGTCGCCAGCCTACGGTGCTCACTCAACCGTCGGCTATGGCGGGTGCGGCCGGCCGGGCAGAATGGATGGATGACGAATCGACGAGTTGTTGTCACGGGTGCCAGTTCGGGAATCGGGGCGGCCAGCGCTCGGCTGTTCGCCGAGCGTGGCTGGGATGTCATCGCCGTCGCCCGGCGTGGCGAGCGGCTGCGCGAACTGGCGGGCGAGACCGGAGTGGACACCTTTACCGTCGATGTGACCAAGCAGCACGACATCGACGCGCTGCGCGACCAGCTCGCCGCGACCGGTGGTGTGCATACCCTGGTCAACAACGCGGGCGGAGCGTTCGGGCTGGCCAGCGTCGAGACCTCCGACCCTGACGACTGGCAGCGAATGTTCGAGGTGAACGTGCTGGGCACGAAGCGCGTGATCGGAACGCTGTTGCCACTGCTGCGCGCCGGGGCGGCCGAGACGGGACACGCGGACATCCTGAATGTCACATCCATCGCCGGACACACTGCCTATGTGGGAGGCGGCGGCTACAACGCGGCCAAGTTCGCCGAGCACGCGCTCACCGAGGTGCTACGGCTCGAGCTCAACGGGGAGCCGATCCGGGTGGTCGAGGTGGCGCCCGGCATGGTGCACACCGAGGAGTTCTCCCTGGTGCGGTTCGGAGGCGACCAGGCGCGTGCTGACGCGGTCTACGACGACGTGCCCGAGCCGTTGACGGCACACGACATCGCCGTCACGATCGTGGATGCTGTGGAGCGCCCCCGTCACGTCGACCTCGATCTGATCCTGATCAAGCCGGTCGCGCAGGCGGCGCCGTACCGGTTCCACCATGGCCCGCTGCGCGTCGCGCACTAGGTACCCGGGCTGGATCGCGGTGGCCGCTGGCGCTGCGGTCGCGCTCAGCGTGGCACAAGGCTGTCCTGGATCAGGTCGAGCATGCGGGACGCGTGCTCTCGCTGATCGGCAGCGCCGGCTACGGCGAGGACCCCCGCGAGGAGTGCGCTGACATCGGCGGCGTCGACGTCGGCGCGAATGTCGCCTGCTGCTGCGCCGGCGTCGAGGAAGGAACGAACGACGGCGGTGAGCTCGGCCCGCATCTCGCTCATCCTCATTCCCGCAGTATCGGCGGCGGTCGCTCGCAGCGCATCGACCATGCCGTGTTTCGTGACGGCCCAGTCGCTGAAAAGGTCCATCCAGAGCCGGAACGCTGTGGCGGGCGTGTGCGTCGCCAGGAGCTCCCGCGCGCCGACCCTGAGCCGATCGACCTGCCCCTGATACACGGCCTCGACGAGCGTTTCCCTGGTGGGGAAATGCCGATACAACGTGCCGATTCCGACTCCGGCCTCTTTGGCGATCGCATCGAGCGGAACGCGTGAGTCACCGGACGCGAACGCGCGCGCTGCCACCGCGATCAGCCTCTGACGGTTTCGTCGAGCCTCCGCGACGCGCGCTCGCGGTGGACGCGCGTCCGGCGATTCCATGTTGCGGAGCCTACTCCGATTGAATAGAGTCACCTCAATCGGAGAATCCTCCGATTGGAAGGTCGCGTCGCTCGGGCGCCGTCAGAATCGTGAGGGTCACGCTATGGGAGTGTTGTTGGTCGTCGGCTACGGGCCGGGCATCTCGCATGCCGTCGTCACCCGTTTCGCACGGGAGGGGTACGGCATCGCACTGGTCGCCAGACGCGCGCAGATGGTCGATGAAGCGGTCGCCGAGTTGAAAGCGGCCGGAGTTTCTGCGGCCGCGCGCCGAGCCGACGCGAGTGACCCGTCCGCTATTCGCTCGGCGGTCGCCGCCCTGCGCAGTGAGCTCGGACCGATCACCACGGTCCTCTGGACCGCGTTCCGAAACGGCGACGTCACGAACGTCCTCACGACCGCGCCGGAGGACATCGAGAGAGCATTCGACATCGGCGTCGCCGGACTGCTGACCTGCGTGCAGGAGGTGCTCGACGACCTGACGTCCAGCCAGGGCGCCTCGATCCTGGTGGCCAACGGCGCCTTGGGAGAGAACACGACCGAGGCCGACGGGTACGCGAAATACCTCGACAACGACGGTGTCGCGCTCGAGAACGCCGCGAAGTCGAAGCTCGTCGGAATTCTCGCCGAACGGCTCCGAGAATTCGGCGTCTACGTCGGCGAGGTGACCATCGCCGGGTCCGTCGCCGGTACCGCGACGGCAGGAGCATCGCCGATTCCGTCCGAGCGCATCGCCGAGCAGTTCTGGGCGCTCACCCGCGCACGTGACACAACCCGCGTGCGGATGACCTCCTAGACAACGTCATTCGATCAGCGACTGCGCCGCGACCGCTTCTTCCGGGGCGTCGGTGAAGGCAAGCCGCGGCACGAAGAACAGCAGGACGGCAGCGACGAGCGCCCCGACGCCGCAGATCGTCCACACCAGGACGTAACCGAACAGACTCGCGGCGGTCGCCGTCACGGCGGCCCCGCCGCTGAGCAGCACGACGCCGAACACGGCGGATGCCATCGATCCGCCGATCGTCTTGGTCGTGTTGGTCATCGCGGAGGCGATGCCGGTCTGGCCGCGTGGTGCCGCAGCGGCCGCCGCGGCCGGCAGCGCGCCGACCAACGCGCCGGATCCGATGCCGGCAACGGCCATGTTCGCCGTCACCTGCCAGACCTCCGAATGGAACGGCAGGAAAAGCAGGTAGCCCGCGGCAACCAGGAACGACGCGACGATGAGAGTCGCCCGCGGCGACCACCAGCGCGAGGCGAGCGGGAACAGCACGGCACCGATGATCATCGACACCAGATAGACGCCGATCAGATTCGAGATCGCATCCGATTTCAATCCCAGCCCGTACCCGTTCACCGGATCGGTGCCGGCGAAGGTCGACAGCGGGGCCTGCGCGCCGAGCAGGCTGATGCCGATCAGCCCAGCCGTCAGCTGCACCGGCCACATATTCGGTTTCCGCATCACGCGCAGGTCCACGGCTGGGTCGGTTTGGCGCAGCTCGTACAGTCCGAACGGCAGGAAGGCGAGCGCGCCGAGAGCGATCAGCGCCCACACCCACCACGTCGCCGGCCCGTTGGTGCGCAGGAAGGTCAGGCCCGAGGTGATCAGCAGCAACGCGAGGGTGAGCAGCACGAACCCACCGGCATCCAGGGTGCGGCCAGGCAGCGGCTCCGACTCGGGAACGCCGAACAGGATGGCGAAGAACACCAGCGTGACGGCGATCGCCGGCACCATCAGGGTGGGGGTCACCGCGCCGCCGAAGGCGATGAACAGTCGTCCGCTGAGCAGCGCGCCGGCGATCGCGCCGACCTCGAGCGCGACCACGAGCAGGCCGGCGGCGCGGCGGGTGCGCGCCACACCGGAGTTCGTGCGCCGGCCGCGTTCGAAGATCAGCGCCACCTCGAGCGGCAGCCACACCACATAGAAGCCCTGAAGCGCGAACGCGATCAGATAGCTGACGAAGTCGCCGGCGAATGCCAGCCACCAGGTCGCCCCTGCCGTCAGCACCGTCGCGATCAGCAGCATCCGCTTGTGCCCGTACATGTCGCCGAGCTTCGCCAGAATCGGCACGACGAGCGCGGACAGCAGCAGCTGCGCGGCGTCGAACCAGTTGTAGTCGGCATCGTGGATGCCCAGATGATCGACCAGGTCGGGGATCAGTGGAACGTAGTAGCCCTGCAGGATGCCGCTGGTCAGCTCGACCAGGAACAGCCAGCCGATCAGGCCCGCCGTGATGCCCAGGGCGCTTCGGGTATTCGTCAACGGTGACGTCATTGTCGGATGCTAACAGGAACCCCGGATGTCTCCGTCAGTCGTCGTGGGGCTTTTCGTCCGGCGTGAACGCGACGGTCTCGGCGTTGGGCGTGAATGCGGCGGTCTCCGGCTCAGCCGGGGTGGCCGCTGTCGCTGCCGGGTATGCGGACATGCCCGGCGCGAAGGGATAGGTGTCTGGTCTGGGTTCCACGTGCAGCTTCTCGAGCCGCACGGTTCGCACGACCGACGCCTGCTCGCGACTGTGCTTGCGGAGCGCGCTCAGCACAGCGGACTTGATGATGGCGCGCAGAATCAAGACGAGGAGCAGAAAGACGAGCACGCCGGCGCTCACCCAGATGATCATCATCAGCGTGGCCGTCGTCGACAGATTGAGCGGGTTCCCCATGTCTGCAGGGTAGCCGAGCGGAATGCGCCGAGGCCGTCAATCGCTCGGACGGTCGTGGCAACGCGTCGACTAGGGTCGGCACGTGGCGAAATCCCTGGACGAGCTTGCGGCAGACGGTTCGATGGATGCCGGTTGGGCGGCAGCGCTGAAGCCGGTCGCCGGCCGGATCGCGGCGATGGGCGACTTTCTGCGCGCCGAGACCGCGGCAGGCCGCGGCTACCTGCCGGCCGGTGCGAACGTGCTGCGGGCGTTCCGCTATCCGCTGCGCGACGTGCGGGTGCTGATCGTCGGGCAAGATCCGTATCCGACCCCTGGGCATCCGATCGGGATGTCGTTCGCCGTCGAGGGGCATGTGCGACCCATCCCACGGAGCCTGCAGAACATCTACAAGGAACTCCACAACGATCTTGGCGTGACACCGCCGGCGCACGGAGATCTGACGGCCTGGGCATCCAGCGGCGTGATGCTGCTGAACCGAGTGTTGACTGTGCGCCCCGGTGCGCGGGCCTCGCATCGTGGAAAAGGATGGGAGGACGTCACCGAGCACGCGATCCGTACACTCGTTGCCCGCGGCGGTCCGCTCGTCGCCATCCTCTGGGGCAGGGACGCCGGGACGTTGCGGCCGCTGCTGGGTGAGACGCCCGTGATCGCCTCCGCGCATCCGAGCCCGATGTCCGCCGACCGGGGGTTCTTCGGGTCGCGCCCGTTCAGCCGGACGAACGCGCTGCTTGCTCAGCAGGGTGCAGAACCGGTCGACTGGTCGTTGCCCAGCTGAATCGTCCGCCAGCGTAACGCGCCCGAAATCTGTGCCGATTACCCTGTTCCCATGCTGGAGGAGGAGTACGTCACACGCCGGCGGCTGCCGCCGCATCTGCGGAAGCCGGCCGCCCAGGAGAGGCCGTTCGCCTTCACGATTCGTGACGCCGTCGCCGCCGACCTTCCGCACATCCGCGAGATCTACAACCATTACGTCGCCAACAGCACGGTCACCTTCGACGAGGACGCGATGACACTGCGCGAATGGCGGTCGAAGCTCGCCTACCTGAGTCGGCTCGGAATGCCCTTCATCGTGGCGCAGTCGCCGAGCGGCCAGATCCTCGGTTACGCGCTCGTCTCGCCGTGGAAGCAGAAGAAGGCGTACCGGTTCACGGTGGAGAACTCGATCTATCTGGGGGCGGCATCCACCGGCAAGGGCCTCGGCACGGCGCTGATGACCGAGCTGATCGAACGCTCGAAGGCCGCGGGCCTGAAGGAGATGATCGCGGTCATCGCGGACCGCGGTGCCGAGGCGTCGATCCGGATGCACGAGGCGTTCGGCTTCACCGAGATCGGGCGGATGGGGCGGGTCGGCTTCAAGTTCGACCGCTGGCTCGGCACCGTGCTGATGCAGCGCAGCCTGAAATGACTCCGCGCCGCCGTGGAAGCCACACGGCGGCGCGGGCGTCGGCTTCTCAGCCGCGCGGGGTCGCCCGGCGCAGCACGAAGAATCCGATCACCGCCGCGATCGCGGCTGGGATGAGCAGCCAGGCGACCACGCCGGTCGGGCCGGTCGTCACGAACCAGGAGCCCAGCGCTGCCCAGGCGTTCGTGAGCACGACGATGGCGAATCCGCCGACAACGATCACGACCACGATGCCGATCAGCACCAGCATCCCGTTCATCTTCCAGCGCACGAAAACCGAGCCGGCGGTCGAGCCGATGAAGAAGCAGAACAGGAAGGCGCCGAAGACGGTGAACAGCCGCGGCAGCAACGCGCCGGTGCCGAAGTAGACGTTGGAGAAGAAGTGCCCGCCGAGCCCCCAGCCGTTCGTCCACTGTTCGATGTACGACAGCAGTACGAACGCGATCGAGAGCAACGCTGACTGCACCCCGAACGCCAACACCGAGCCCAGGTAGTAGTCCCGACGGGTCACCGAGTAGCCGAGTGCGAACGAGAACGTCTGGTTCATCGACTGCACGGCGACGACGATGAAGTAGATGAAGATGTACGCCGTCGAGCCGGACCATTCCGTGCCGGTCAGCGGCTCGCCCGATGCGCTGCGGATGATGATCCAGATCGCGAGGTTGATCAGGAAGATGAATCCCATCACCATCAGCGGCACGCCGACCATCGTCCGGCGGTTGGTGTAGTGCAGGCGAACGACGTTCCAGGCGCGCGTGAATGCGCCCGGCGTGCCGGTCGTATCGAGCAGCGGTGCTGCGCTCATCGTGTCGGCCTCCTTCGGTGTTGTCTGGGTCGGATTCGCGCTCATCGGTCGCCCCCGTCTTCGCCGAGTGTTGCGGTGGTCTTGCGAACGATCAGCTGCTGCAGGGACACGGGCGCGAGCTCGAGGCCGGCCGCGGCGGCCGCGCGTCGGTCGTCCGCGTCGAGTCGGCCGACCGTGACGGATACCAGTCCGCCGATGCCGTCCCGGTGCAGAATCTCGCGCCCGGCGACGAACTCGTCGACCGCTGCCCGCATGCCGACCACGGTGGTCGCCGAGCCGCGCACGTCCTCGGATGCGGCATCCATGATGATGCGGCCCTTGTCGATCACCACGACGTGTTCCAGGATGTTCGAGACTTCGTCGATCAGGTGCGTGGAGAGCACGACGGTGCGCGGGTGCTCCGCATAGTCGCTGAGGAGCCGGTCGTAGAAGATCTGCCGGGCGACGGCATCCAGCCCGAGATAGGGCTCGTCGAAGAAGGTCAGCGGCGCGCGCGAGGCGAGCCCGACGATCACTCCGACGGCGGAGAGCTGGCCGCGGGAGAGCTTCTTGATCGCGCGGTTCACCGGCAGTTGAAAGTCGTCGACGAGGCGTTCGGCGAACGTGGCGTCCCAGTTCTCGAAGAACCACGGGGCGCTGGCGAAGACGTGCTTGGGCCGGAAGTCGTCCGGGTAGCGCTGACTCTCCTTGATGAAGGAGATGTTGCGCAGCACCTGCGCGTTCTCAGCCGGGCGATGACCGAACACGCGCACGTCGCCCTCGGTCACGAAGTCCTGGCCGGTCAGCAGTTGCATGATCGTGGTCTTGCCGGCGCCATTGCGGCCGAGCAGCCCCGTGATCGAGTCTTTGGCGATCGAGAAGCTGACCCGGTCGAGCGCTGTGACGTCGCCGAAGTGCTTGCTGAGGTTGTCGACCTCGACGACCGTCGTCGTGGTCGCTGTTGCGGATGTCATGGGATGACTCCTTCACTGGTTTCGATGGTGATCATGTCGGTGAGCGTGGCGGCGTCGATGCCGAGTTTCGCGGCCTCGGCGAGCAGCGGGCGCAGGTATTCGTCGCGGAAGCCCTCGTGCCGGCGAGCGATCAGCCGATCGCGCGCGCCGGCGGCGACGAACATGCCGATGCCGCGCTTCTTGTAGAGGATGCCGTCGTCGACGAGCAGGTTGACGCCCTTGCCCGCCGTTGCCGGATTGATGCGGTGGAACGCGGCGAACTCGTTCGTGGACGGCACCTGCGCCTCTTCGGGCAGACGCCGTTCGATGATGTCGTTCTCGATCTGTTCGGCGATCTGCATGAAGATCGGTTTGCCTTCTTCGATCACTCCGCCTCGCTTCGGTTACGTGGTTAGTTACTCATGTAACTAACCAACCAGGTTCGCATTCATTTGTCAACCGCCCGGCTCCGCTGGGCGCGCCGAGAGCGGGCACGTAGGCTCGAACACATGACGGATCCGCACGAGTTGACGGCGCTCGAGCAGTGGGAGTCGCTGCAGCGCGGCGAGCTGTCGCCGGTCGAGCTGACCGACCACTATCTGGATCGGATCGCCCGCCACGACGGCGGACTGGGCGCGTTCGCCGCCGTCACGCCCGAGGCCGCCCGGACCCGCGCCGCGGCGCTGGCCGGGGAGTCGCGTGCGCTCCCGCTGTGG
>Ga0164242_10009155_pt1 | contig 10712 bp, 7 predicted proteins | sample OricomgcompostMG_FD_108783 | JGI IMG/M metagenome (GOLD analysis project Ga0164242, IMG submission 108783) | Miracle-Growth compost microbial communities from Emeryville, California, USA - Original compost - Miracle growth compost (MG) ... | reverse complement strand
CAGCACCTATTCATACGCGAACACCGGCACGACCTACGACTCGCTGGGCGTGCAGCACATCATGACCACGTACTTCACCAAGACCGCCGACAACACGTGGGAGGTCCGCGTCGGGATGGACGGCACGTTCGATCCCGCCAACCAGGGCACGCTGGTGTTCGACACCAACGGCGTGTTGAACGCCGGCGCCAGCACCATGCCGAACGTGACGTTCACACCGCCCGGTGGCGCCGCCGCGATGAACTTCACCGTAGGCTTCGACGGCACCACCCAGTTCGGCAACGATTTCGCATTGTCGTCGCTGGTGCAGGACGGCTACACCTCGGGCAGCCTGGTCGGCATCCGCTTCGACAAGAACGGCGACATCGTCGGCAGCTATTCCAACGAACAGACACGCACGCTCGGCACGATCGCGCTGGCGAACTTCCGCAATCCCGAAGGCCTGGCGCCGGCCGGCGACAACGCGTGGACGGAAACCGGCGATTCCGGCCAGCCGCTGCTCGGCACCGCCGGTGCCGGCCAGCTCGGCAGCCTGGAAGACGGCACGCTGGAATCGTCCAACGTCGACCTCGCCACCGAACTCGTGAACCTGATCATCGCCCAGCGCAACTATCAGGCCAACACGCAGACCATCAAGACGCAGGATCAGGTGCTGCAAAGCGTCGTCAACCTGCGTTGACGGAAAGCTGAGGAATCCCCATGGACCGCATGATCTACACCGCGATGAGCGGCGCCCAGCAGAGCTTCAACCGGCAGGCGATAGTCAGCAACAACCTTGCGAACGTATCGACCACGGGCTTTCGCGGCCAGATCGAGGCCATGCGCGCGGTGCCGGTCCAGGGCGACGGCGCGCTGCACACCCGCGTCTCGGTGATGGCCACCACGCCCACCAGCAACTTCGCGCCCGGCCCGATCGACGCTACCGGACGCGATCTCGACGTGGCGCTGGAAGGCGGCGCGTGGCTCGCGGTGCAGGACGAGAACGGGCAGGAAGCCTATACCCGCCGCGGCGACCTGCAGGTGGACGGCACCGGCATGATCACCAGCGGCGGGCGTCCCGTGATCGGTGACGGTGGCCCGATCATCGTGCCGCTGGGCGCCCAGTTGACCATCGGCGCCGACGGCACCATCAGCGCGATCGGTCCGGGGGACAAGCCCGACGCGCTGGTACAGGTCGGCAAGCTGAAGCTGGTCACGCCCGATGAAAAATCACTGGAGCGGGGCGAAGACGGCCTGTTTCGCTCGCTCAATGCCAATGGCAACGCAGTCCCGCTCGCGGCCGACGACAACGCACGCCTGCAGACCGGCGCGCTCGAAGGCAGCAACGTCAGCGCGGTGGAATCGATGGTCGACATGATCGCCACTTCGCGCATGTACGAAATGCAGATGAAGGCCGTGCAGTCCAGCGAGGACAACGCGCGCCAGGCCGACCGGCTGTTGTCGCTCGGCTGACACCTGGAGGAATAACCGATGATCAAGTCACTCTGGACCGCCAAGACCGGTCTTGAAGCGCAGCAGACCAAGATGGACGTGATCGCCAACAACCTGGCGAACGTCAGCACGAACGGCTTCAAGAAATCGCGTGCCGTGTTCCAGGACCTGCTGTACCAGAACATGCGCCAGGCCGGCGGCCGCAACGACATGCAGAACGTGCTGCCGGCGGGCCTGCAGATCGGTTCGGGCGTGCGTCCGGTCGCGACCGAACGCGTCCAGACGCAAGGGAGCCTTGAGCAGACCGGCAACTCGAAGGACATCGCCATCGACGGCAAGGGCTTCTTCCAGGTGTTGATGCCGGACGGCAACTTCGCCTACACCCGCGACGGCAGTTTCCAAGTCAACGAAAGCGGCCAACTCGTCACCGCCGATGGCTACCCGATCCAGCCTGCCGTGATCATTCCGCAGGACGCGCTGTCGATCACCATCGGCAAGGATGGCGTGGTCACCGTGACCCAGCCCGGCAGCAACGAATCGACGCAGGTCGGCCAGTTGAGCCTTTCCACCTTCGTCAATCCGGCCGGGCTGCAGAGCATCGGCGACAACCTGTACCTCGAAACCAGCGCGTCGGGCATGCGCAACGAATCCACGCCGGGCCTGAACGGCGCCGGCCGCCTCGACCAGGGCTACGTCGAAACCTCCAACGTCAACGTGGTGGAGGAAATGGTCAGCATGATCCAGACCCAACGCGCCTACGAAATCAACAGCAAAGCGGTCCAGACCTCCGATGAAATGCTCGCCAAGCTCAGCCAGCTTTGACGAAGCCCCAATTTTGATCGTCATCCCGGAATCGCGAAGCGATATCCGAACGCCGAAGGCGGCCCGCAGGGCGAGCGCCGTGGATGGCGCGAGCAACCCAGTGATTTTGAAAATGAACATGTCCAAGATGCTTCGCATTGTCCTGTTCGCCGTCGCCGCGCTGGCGATGACCGGCTGCTCGCACTTCGTCCACAAGCCGGTCGTCCCGCAGATGCCGCCGGTGGAAATTCCCGCGCCGCCGCCGCCGGTCGCCAATGGTTCGATTTTCCAGGAAGCGAGTTACGGCAATCGCCCGCTGTTCGAGGACCAGCGCCCCCGGATGCCCGGCGACGTGCTGACCGTGGTGTTCAACGAACAGGTCAGCGCGTCCAAGAACGCGCAAGCCAGCGCCAGCCGCAAGAGCGAATCCAGCTTCGACCCGACCGTGGTGCCGAATGGCCTCAAGGACCTCGGCAAGCTCGGCATCGATCTCAAGGGCGGGCACGACTTCCAGGGTTCGGGCGGCGCCAAGGCCAACAACACTTTCACCGGCACCATCACGGTGACGGTGGTGCAGGTGCTGAACAACGGCAACCTGCGCGTGCACGGCGAGAAGCAGATCGCCATCAACCAGGGCACCGAATACATCCGCTTCGCGGGCACGGTCGACCCGCGCACCATCAGCGCCGACAACTCGGTGCTGTCCACGCGCGTGGCCGATGCGCGCATCGAATACGTGGGCGACGGCTACATCAACGACGCGCAGCGGATGGGCTGGCTGCAACGCGTGATGATGAAAGTGTCGCCGTTCTGAGGATGCTCCCGTGATCGTCAGTCGTGGTTTGGACAAGCTGTTAGGGACGGCGCGCAAGTCCGCGTTGTGGTTGCTGCTGGCCTTGCTGGCGACGACGCAGGTGCACGCGCAGACGCTGCGCGAACTCGCCGACTTCGCCGGCGTGCGCGACAACGCCCTGGTCGGTTACGGACTGGTGGTGGGCCTGGACGGCACCGGCGACCAGACCATGCAGACGCCGTTCACCACGCAAAGCCTGACCAACATGTTCTCGCGGCTGGGCATCACCGTGCCGGCCGGCACCAACATGCAGTTGCGCAACGTCGCGGCGGTGATGGTCACCGCCACCCTGCCGCCGTTCGCGGCGCCTGGCCAGCGCATCGACGTGGTGGTGTCTTCGGTCGGCAATGCGAAAAGCCTGCGCGGAGGCACCTTGCTGATGACGCCGTTGAAAGGTGTCGACGGCAACACCTACGCGATCGCACAGGGCAACATGCTGGTCGGCGGCGCGGGTGCCAGTGCCGGCGGTTCCAGCGTCCAGATCAACCAGCAATCGGGCGGCACCATCAGCGATGGCGCGATCGTCGAGCGCAGCGTGCCGCTGGAGCTTGGCCAGAACGGCGGCATGCTGGCGCTGCAGTTGAAGCGGGCCGACTTCGGCACGGCGCAGCGCGTCGTCGACGCGATCAACACGGCGATGGGCCGGCAGGTGGCCGCTGCCGAAAACGCGCGCACGATTCGCATCGATGGCCCGCAGGATCCGAACCAGCGCGTCGATTTCATTGCACGGATACAAAGCCTCGACGTGACGCCGGTGGATGCACCGGCGCGCGTGATCATCAATGCCCGCAACGGCTCGGTGGTGCTGAACCAGCGCGTCACGCTGCAGCCCGCGGCAGTTGCGCACGGTGACCTGTCGGTGGTGATCAGCACCGAGAACACCGTCAGCCAGCCGGCGCCTTTCAGCGGCGGCAAGACCACGGTGGTGCAGAACAGCGCCATCAACATCACCAAACAGCACGGCAGCCTCAACGTGGTCAAGGGCGCCGACCTGATGCAGGTGGTCGATGCGCTGAATGCGCTCGGCGCCACGCCGCAGGACCTGATGTCGATCCTGGAGGCGTTGAAGGCCGCCGGTTCATTGAACGCGGACCTGGAGATGATGTGATGGCGGTCGGCTCGCTCGACACCGCACGTTTTGCGCTGGACGTGAAAGGCCTCGATGGCCTGAAGCGGGCTGCCGCGAAGGATCCCCAGGCGCAGTTGAAGGAAGCGGCCAAGCAATTCGAGGCGGTGTTCCTCGGGCAGATGCTGAAGAGCATGCGCGACGCCGGCTTCAAATCAGACCTCACGGACAACCGGCAGATCCAGTTCTATCAATCGCTGCTCGACCAGCAACTCTCGCAGAACATGGCGGGCAAGGGCACCGGCATCGCCGAGATGCTGGTGCGGCAGCTGTCGCACCACAAGCCTTCGCAACCCCCACCGGCAGGCGATGCCGCGATGGCGATGCGGATCGCCGCGATTCCGCGCGGCACGCCGCGTTCGCTGGAAGGCATGCCGGCCATCGCCGCGACGAACGACGACGGCGACGGCGATGGCGATGGCAATCAGGATGGCGGCATGGTCGCCGCGGTGGTCGCGCAGATTCGTGCCGCCGAGGCGGCGGCCAAGCCCGTCGCGCGCGCCACATCCGATTCCGCCACGAGCGTCGCCGCACCGACTGTCGCATCGAACGCGGGCGATGCGTCCGACGATGGCGAAGGCAATGTCTACACCCGCTTCGTGAACCGCTTCGTCGGCGCCGCGCGGGCGGCAGCGCGGATGAGCGGGTTGCCGGCACGGTTGATCCTCGCGCAGGCCGCGCTGGAAACCGGCTGGGGCCGCCACGAGATGACGGCGGACAACGGCGCCAGGAGCCACAACCTGTTCGGCATCAAGGCCGGCGGCAGCTGGAACGGCGCCACCGCCAACAATGTGACCCACGAATACGTGGACGGGCGCAAGGTCGGGGTGCGCGAGACCTTCCGGGCCTACGGCTCGTACATCGAATCGTTCGTCGACCACGCGAAATTGCTCGGCAACAGCGCGCGGTACGCCGCGGTGCGGCAGGCGGGCAGTCCGGAGCAGGCGGCACAGGCCTTGCAGGACTGCGGTTACGCCACCGACCCGCGCTACGCCGACAAGCTGATCGCGATCATGCAGCAGATAGGACGGGTGGTCATGCCCTAGTCATGGGAAGAACATAAAGCCGATCTACGTGATAGCCATTTCAAGAGCTTCGTCATTCCGGGCCTGCGCCGGCTTCATCGGCGCAGGCACCCGACCGGGTTTGCAGGATTGCAAACGCGAACGCCGAAGGCGGCTCGCAGAGCGAGCGCCGAGGATGGCGCGAGTCAACCCGGCGACTTTCGCGGACGAAAGCAAAGTCGCTGGGTTCCGGATCGCGCCCACTCCGTGGGCTTGTCCGGAATGACGGAGCTGTTCCGGGTCATGCAAATGTGACCGAGACCGGAATTCACAATCGTTCAAGAAACCCGGCGGGCTGCCGATAACCTCAACAGAGCTTCGAAGGAAAACCGACAGTGAGCATCTTCTCCATCGGATTGAGTGGCCTGAATGCCGCCAGCGCCGCGTTCAACACCGCCAGCAACAACATCAGCAACGTCTACACCCCGGGTTACAACCGGCAGATCGTGGACCTGGGTGAGCTGCCGGCGGCGCAGGGCGTGCACGTGCAGGGCATCCAGCGCCAGTTCGACAGCTACATCGCGCAGCAGCTCAACAGCGCCAACAGCAAGACCAGTGCACTGGACGCCTACCAGACCCAGGTCAGCCAGATCGACAACCTGCTGGCCGACCAGGATTCCGGCCTCGCACCGTTGATGCAGAAGTTCTTTTCCTCGGTGTCGGATCTGGCGAGCACGCCGTCCGATCCGGCGGCACGCCAGGGCGTGATCGGCAGCGCCGAGACCTTGAGCGCGCAGTTCCGTTCGTTCGACAGTTATCTCTCCGACATGGCCTCGGGGCTGGACGGCCAGTTGCACGACGAAGTCACCCAGATCAACAACACCGCCAAGCAGATCGCGAACCTCAATACCCAGATCGCGTTGGCCAAGGCCAAGCAGGGCCAGGCACCCAACAGCCTGCTCGACCAGCGCGACCAGCTGGTGGCGGACCTGAGCAAGCGCGTGAACGTCCGCGTGTCCACGCAGGACAGCGGCAGCTACAACATTTCGTTCGGCAATGGCCAGCCATTGGTCAGCGGCGGCAAGCAGTTCGACCTTGAAACCATGCCCTCCGCGGTCGACCCCAGCCGCATCTCGATCGGCTACCGCGATGCGTCCGGCAACCTGGTCGAGATGCAGGATTCCACTTTCAGCGGTGGCACGCTGGGCGGATTGCTGACGTTCCGCGATGAAACCCTGAACCCGACCCGCAACAAGCTCGGCCAGCTCGCCGTGGCGTTCGCAGAAGGCATCAACACGCAGCACACCCAGGGCCTGGATCTGAATGGCGACCCCGGCGGTGACATGTTCGCGGTCGGCCAGCCGCTGGTGTATGCGAACGCACACAACAACGGCACCGCTTCGATGAGCGTCGCGTTCGATCCCGCGAATGCCAGCCAGCTCACCGCCAGCGACTACGACGTGCGCTACGACGCTGCCGGCGGCAATTTCAGGATCACCCGGCTGGACACGGGCGAAAGCACCACCGCGACACTGAGTGCCGGCAACCAATTGAGCTTCGGCGGCGTCACGGTCACCGTGGATGATCCGTCGCAGTTGGCCGATGGCGACCATTTCCAGGTGCAGCCGACCCGCATCGCCGCGTCGGGCTTGCAGAACATCATCGGCGATCCGGCCAAGCTCGCCGCCGCCGATACCGCCGGCGGCACCGGCAACAACAAGAATGCGCTGGCGCTGCAAGCCCTGCAGTCGCAGTCGCTGGTCGGCGGCAGCGCCAGTTTCAACCAGGCCTACGCGTCGCTGGTCGGCGACGTCGGCAACCGCACCAACATCGTGCAGGTGAACCTGAAGGCGCAGCAGAGCCTGAGCGACCAGCTCACCGACGTGCAGCAGTCGCAGTCCGGCGTGAACCTCGACGAGGAGGCGGCCAACCTCGTTCGCTACCAGCAGTACTACCAGGCCAACGCCAAGGTCATCCAGACCGGCTCCACCATCCTCGACGCCATCCTGGGCTTGCGGTAACCGACAGGAAAACTGCCATGCGCATCAGCACCCAAACCCTCTTCGCCCAGAGCATGCGCTCGCTGAACCAGCAGCAGGCGGAACTTTCGCACGTGGGCCAGCAGATTGCTTCCGGCCAGCGCGTGATGCGTCCGTCCGACGATCCACAGGCCGCCTCGCGCGCCGTGCAGGTCGGCCAGGCGCAGGCGATCACCAGCCAGTACACCGATTCGCGGGTCAGCGCGCGCAACGCGTTGTCGATGGAAGAAAGCGTGCTCAACAGCGTGGGCGACGCGGTCTCGAGCGCGAAGACACTGATGCTGGAGGCCGCCAACGGCACCTTGACCAACGCCGATCGCGCCTCGATCGCCAGCCAGTTGGAAGGGATCTACCAGACGGTGCTCGGCCAGGCCAATGCCACCGACGGCAACGGCCGCTATCTGTTCGGCGGTTACCAGGACAAATCCGTTCCGTTCGTGATGAGCGGCGGCGCCGTCACCTACACCGTGACCGACCCGAGCCAGGATACGAACCGGCAGCAGCAGATCGACGCGTCGCGGCTGATGGACGTGAGCGACACCGGCAGCACCGTGTTCCAGGGCACGCGGGGTGCGACCGGCTTCATGGCCGTCGCCGAAAGCGGCAATACCGGCAGCGTCACCTTCAAGGGCCGGCCGAATGTCGTGGACAGCAGCGACCCGAATTTCGGGGCGCCCTTCAAGGTCGCCTTCTCCATGGATGGCGGGGGCAATGCGACCTACGAAATCCAGGATGGTTCCGGGGCGGTCCTTCAGGCGGCGCAGCCCTACCAGTCGGGGCAGGCCATCCAGTATGGCGGCTTGTCGTTGACCTTGAGCGGTACCCCTGCGAATGGCGACGCGATCGACGTCGATCAGGCGCAGAACTTGAACACCGACCTTTTCAAGACGTTCGAGAAGGCGCTGGCCATCCTGAAACAGCCCGCCGATACGCCGGCCCAGCAGGCCGCCCTGCAGAACACCCTGGGCAATGCGATGACCGAGTTCGACAGCAGCCTCGACAACGTGCTGATGGTGCGCGCGTCGGTCGGTTCGCGGCTCAACGAACTGGACGTGGTCGACAAGGTCGCCAGCAACCGGCAACTCAATTACGCGCAGACCAAGTCCGATCTGGTGGACCTGGACTACAACACCGCGATTTCCGAATACAGCCTGCGCACGGTGGGCCTGCAGGCCGCGCAGAAGGCGTTCGTTTCGATGCGGCAGATGAACCTGTTCGACTTGCTGTAAGCGCGGCGCGCTCCATGTACGCGAGGCGTCCGGGTGGGTGACGCGCAAGCGTCGCTGGAGGTTGAAATACCGGATCGGAGCGCACGCCGCGGCGGCTGCCATCTGCAATCCCGATAGCTTCAGCGTCCGCTTCCGCGTGGGCCGCAGCCGCCAGGCCGCGCAGTACGCCAGGCCAGGCAGCCGGCCGGCGATGAGAAGCCGGAACAGGTGTGCAGTCGCGTCCTTGGCTGCCGGCGCGGCCGTCCCGACCAGCGCGATGCGGCCGAGGACCAGGCCCAGGGCGATCGCCGACATGGCCAAAGGCCATCCAGCAGTGGATCGACCCCTGCGGCGGCTTTCATGGTGGGTGCCTCCGTGCGCGACGGTCGTCATTTTGCGCCCCCGGTGGCGGTGGCGAATGCGCGGCAGGCTCTTGGCCGTCACCGTTCCGGCGCGCGGCAGTCCGGACATTCCGATCGCCTCATGCGGATGTTCGGTCGGCGGAAGCCCCACGCCGCGCAAAACTTTGTTTTCGCATACGTATGCGGTGGTCGTGTAACGAATTTTCACATCTGGCGGCCTGAATCGTGCTTGGGTTACGCCGATACCCCTGAAGTATTCCTGCGTCAGTCCCCCCATGATTCAAGGCACTTATGCCCCCGGTCTGGTGGGCATGTCCATCCTCGTCGCGATCGTCGCGGCGTATACGGCCATCGACCTGGCGCGGCGCATCGCCTCGACGCGCGATCGCGCGTCGCGCTGGTGGCTGATCGGCGGAGCCTGCGCGATGGGCACCGGCATCTGGTCGATGCATTTCGTGGGCATGCTCGCTTATCGCTTGCCGGTACCGACGGGATACGACCCGGGCATCACGCTGCTGTCGTGGCTGATCGCGATCGCGGCGTCGGGTTTCGCGTTGTGGCTGACGTCACGTCCGCAACTTTCGCTGCATCGCTGGATCGTGGGTTCGCTGATCCTGGGCGGCGGCATCGCGGGCATGCATTACACCGGCATGGAAGCGATGCGGATGCAGCCCGCCATTGATTACGCGCGTGGCTTGTTCGCCTCGTCGATCGTGGTGGCGGTGGTGGTGTCCGGCATGGGCCTGCGCGTCATGCACGTACTGCGCACCGCGCCGCGACACGCCCACTGGCTGCGGCTGGCGGCGGCGCTGCTCATCGGACTCAGCATCGTGGGCATGCATTACCTTGCAATGGCGGCGGCGCGCTTCCCGGCGGGCAGCATCTGCGGCGCGGCCGGGTACGGCCTGCACGCCGAACGCCTGGCCACCCTGATCATCGTCGGTTCGCTCGGCATGCTGACGATGGCGCTGGTGATTTCATTGCTGGACCAGATGTTGCAGTCGCGCACCGCGGCGCTGGCCAATTCGCTGGCCAGCGCCAACCAGAAGCTGACGCAGCTTGCCCTGCACGACCCGCTGACCCGTTTGCCAAACCGCATGTTGCTGGAGGAACGCCTCGCGCAGTCCATTGCGCTGGGCAAGCGCTTTGCGGTGATCTACATGGATCTGGACGGCTTCAAGGCGGTCAACGACGCCTTGGGCCATCACATGGGCGACCAGTTGCTGGTCGAGGTGGCCGGACGGCTGGAAGCGGTGCGCCGCCCCACCGACGTGATCTCGCGGCAGGGCGGCGATGAATTCGTGTTGCTGGTCCACGTCGATGACCGCGGCGATGCCGAAGCGGAAGCGCTGCGCCTGATCGAGCTGATCCGCCAGACCGTGGTCGTGGATGCGCAGCCGCTCCACGTTTCCGCCAGCATCGGCATCGCGCTGCACCCCGCCGACGGAGCCGACCCCGCCACGCTGCTGTCCAACGCCGATGCGGCGATGTACCACGCGAAGAAGCAGGGCCGCAACGGCTACTGCTTCTTCGAATCGCGAATGAACAAGCAGGCACAGACGCTGCTGCAGTTGACCAAGGCCTTGGCGCCGGCGCTGGCCCGCAACGAGTTCCGGCTTCTGTACCAGCCGCAGTACGACGCAACCACCGGATCCCTGGTGGGTGTCGAGGCGCTGGTGCGTTGGCATCATCCCACGCGCGGGGTGATCGCGCCGGATGTCTTCATCCCGCTCGCCGAACGCAGCGGATTGATCGTCGAGCTGGGGGTGTGGATCCTGGACGCGGCTTGCCGGCAACTCCTGGCCTGGCATCGTGAAGGCCATCCCGTGCAGATGTCGGTGAACCTGTCGGCTGCCCAATTCTGCAACATGCGGCTGGTGGAGGACAT
>Ga0164242_10009154_pt1 | contig 10713 bp, 12 predicted proteins | sample OricomgcompostMG_FD_108783 | JGI IMG/M metagenome (GOLD analysis project Ga0164242, IMG submission 108783) | Miracle-Growth compost microbial communities from Emeryville, California, USA - Original compost - Miracle growth compost (MG) ... | reverse complement strand
CGCGGAGACGGCGGGTATCGAATGCTACATCGACAGCGCGCAGCAGGTGCTGGCGGTTTGGCCACGCGGCGGCTCCAGAGGAGGGACCGTGCCGCTGATCTCGAAGAAAACCGGCCTTGCCGGCTATCCAGCATTCACCGAAAACGGTGTGCAGTTCCGCTCCCTCTACAATCCGAACATCGTCTACGGCGGGCAGGTCGACATCGAGAGCGACCTTAGTGCCGCGACCGGGCGCAAGGTGATCGTCGACGTCTCCCACAATCTCGACGCGGGCGTGCCGGGCGGGGAATGGTTCACCGAGGCAGAGTGCTCTCTGCTTGAAGTGGAGCGAGCGATCCGATGAGCAGCACCAAGGTGGCCAGCTTGGCGAACATCTCCGACACGACCAGCGAGACGGCCCGCACCGAATTCATCGTCCGCCAAGTGTTGAATCGCATGGCCACCGCGACCCTCGTGCTGGTGAAGGCGGTCAATACCGATGCTCTGACGGTCGACGTGCAGCCCATGGTCGCGCAGATCGACGGCGCCGGCACCATCATGGAGCACGGCACGATCTTCGGTGTCCCCGTCTTCACGCCCCGTGGAGGAAGCAGCGCGGTCCTGCTGACGCCAGCCGTCGGCGACATCGGCCTCGCCGTGTTCTGTCACAATGACACCACCTCGGTGAGAGCCAGCCGTGCGCCGGCACCACCGCCAACCCGCCGCCGCTTCGATTGGGCCGACGCCCTCTATCTCGGCGGGTTCCTCGGTGGCCAGCCAACGCAATATTTGAAGCTCGACGATAACGGCATCGAGTTCCGCTCGCCCACCGCGATCAACGTTTACGGGCCTGCTACCTTCCACGATCAGGCGAGCTTCCCGGCCGGCTTCACCGCGGATACCAACGTCACGATCGATGGCAAGGCATTCGCCACCCACAAGCATGGCGGCGTTCAGACTGGCAGCGGCGAGAGCGGACCGCCGGAATAGGAGCAAGATCATGGTCACCACCAAGGGCGGAGACCAGCTTGCCGCCGGTCTGCGCAAGATCGCCAAGAAGCTCGGAGATGGCGCCGAGGTTCGCGTCGGCTTCCTGGAAGGTGCAACCTACCCCGACGGCACACCGGTTGCCGAGATTGCGGTGATCCAGAACTTCGGCGCGCCGGCAGCGGGTATTCCGGCCCGCCCCTTCTTCAGCGACATGGTGGAGGAGAAGCATCGCGACTGGGGAGCCCGGCTCGGCAGAATTCTGCAGTCGAACGGCTATGACGGGACGAAGGCTCTCGCGATGCTCGGTGAAGGTATCGCCGGACAGCTTCGACAGGCCATCGTCGCGATGACCGACCCGCCGCTATCCCCGATCACGATAGCGCGCAAAGGCAGCGCGAAGCCGCTGGTCGATTCCGGCCAGATGCTCGCATCGGTAGACACCGAAGTCGTCGACGACTGACCCTGTCGGCAATGTCCGGAGGGATCACTTGCGCCTTGCGGCACCGGCAGATCGGACGCCCAAAGCGGCTCCGGCTCGGACGTCCATATACTGGATTGCCTTCGTGCCGACAACGTAGCGAATTGCTCGAATTTGGTGGCGCGTCCTTGTGAGCTCCGCCTCGCGGGTATAGCCTTGCAATCGGGGACAATCTCGGGGGGCATTTCGATGAAGAAGACGGTCGGCACGATCGTTCTTATCTGCGCGCTCATTTTCGCTGCCTATGTCGCATCCCCATTGCTCGCCGTGCATGGCTTCATCGGCGCCGCCCGGTCTGGCGACCCTGATAAGCTCGAGGCGAACGTCGATTTCCCTGCCGTCCGCGACAGTCTCAAGTCTCAACTGGGTGCCGCGCTCATGGTGCGCATGCAGAGTGACCCTGACATGAAAGATAACCCCTTCGCCGGGCTCGGGATGATGATGGCGCCGACAATCGTCGACCGTATGATCGACACGATGGTCACGCCGGATGGCATCGCGGCGATGGTTCGTCAAGGTAAGCTCCACGAGGATGCGGGTGCTGCCAAGACGCCGGCCGGCCCCGTGGATTACGACTACGGCTATCTCGGCCTCGATCGGTTTCGCGTCACCCTCAACGGCAAGGACGCAACCAACCCTCTGAAGCTGATCTTCGAACGGCGCGGGCTGTTCTCATGGAAGCTGGTCAAGATTGATATCCCCGACAGCGTTTTCGACGACAAGGCTTCGGCTGACGCATCATCTGCGGCCTCGCCAAGCTCTGGTGCCGCCGATGCTGATACTCAGGCGGCTAGCAACGCCGCCCCGTCGCCGGTCTTTTTGCAGCCGGCCGTGCCGACGCCGATCGAACAGGCCGATTGCCACATGGGCGAATGCACCTGGCAACAGATCGAAAGCGTGGCCGACGTGAAGCAGGTCGGCACCGCAATCCTCCGCGTCGTTCGATCACGTGTCGCGAAGACTGAAACGCCGGAAGGGGAGGATTATCCTGCAGCCCTCCCCTCGGACGCGCGGGTTACGTGGCGCGACATCACCTCGTATGACCTTTGTTCGATCGATCATCCAACGGCGGTCTCTTGGGACGACAGCACCTCGAGCTACCTCGCCACTCCTCTCGATGTTGCCTCACCTTTCGGTTATCAGATGAGCGCGGTCGCCGAATATAAGAGGGTTTGTCACAATCTCGCCCCGGACTCGCAGGACTATGAGCACCCGGAGCAGCTGGGCTATGCGGATGCCGGCGACTCGGCGCCTCAATACCACCTGAAAAGCCCAGAGCAGGTGCTCGCCGCGGTATCGACCGGCAGCTGAGGCCGATCTCAATCGATGACAGGCGGACGGACACCGCTCACGCCGGCTCGGAGCTCACAATGACCATCGACGCGGATTCGCCCGACCCGGATTTCTCCGAGCTGCCTGCACTGGTCCGACGAATAGCGCGCCAGATTCAGCTGGGTCGAGGCATGCGCTTTTCGCAGGCTGAGCTTGACCTTCTCGTCCTGACGGGGGCGTATGAGGTAGTCTCGTTAAAGGCGGCAGAATATCAGCGGCGCCAAGCTCAAGAACGGCTGGCGCAGCGGGGATCGATGTCCGGCCGACGCCGCGGCTGAAACCACGATGCCGACACATACTGTGCTGGCGCAACGGCCGGGCGCTTAAGTCATTCCTATTGCAGCTGTCCGTTCCTCAAACCTATTCTGGATGCGAATTTGACGGGTGCCCTACCGCCGTTGGCTTCTGTCGCGGGAGCGGGAACTTTTTACTCTTTTTTAGGTTGACCAAGTGCACTACCTATCATAATGATAGGCAATGGATGCCGAGAGACAGCGCGTAATAAGCCTCCGCCTAACTCGCGAGCGGATAGAAGAAAGGGTCCACGAGCTGGCTGTTCAGGGTGAGGTTGCGTTCAGCGGCCACGCGCTCGATCGCATGGAGGAACGCGATATCTCTGACATCCAAGTGATCCGCGTTTTGAAGCGGGGCGACCTGCGTGGCGAGGTCGAAGCGGGCACGAGACAGGGAGAATGGAAATGCAAAATCGTCGATACTGGCAGGGGTGCACGAGAGATCGGCGTCGTCACGCTGTTAATTAAGAACAGGAGACTATTCGTAAAGACTGTAGAATGGGAAGATATGAGATGAAAACCGCCCCCGAGCACTTCATATTACGAGGAAGCGCGCCATGCGCCGCGCCTCTCCTTTACAGAGGCTGCGGGTTGGACAACATTTACCTGTGCAACGGCTATGAAACCGAGACGGTTGATGGTGAGCAGTTCGTCCATGTTGAAGATGTAGAGGGTCTTCATAAGGCGATTGCGTCCCATCTGGTGCAGAACCGCAAGGCGCTTGCAGGCAGCGAGATCAAATTTATCCGCCGCGTCATGGATCTGACGCAGAGCGAGCTCGCCCGCCGGATCGGCGCCACCAGCCAAACAGTTGCACGTTGGGAGAAGGGGCAGACCGAGATGCCGGGCGCCGCTGATCTTATGCTGCGCGTCAGCTTCTTGGTCTCCCTTATGGATGCCGAGCAGTTTGCCGCCATGGTCAAGGATCTTCCGCTCGCATTGGAGCAGATGGACGAGGCTAAGGATATGCCTGTTCAATTCAGACACATGCGCGAAACTGAAACTTGGCTGGAGGCTGCATGAGCGCTTAACGAAATTGGGGACGCGGTTGCAGCCGCGCCCCCAATGCTCGTCCAGATCGCCGCCCCTGGATGGGCAGCGCCTTCGAACGACTAGCTCGTGCTTCCTAGCATGACATTCGACAGGCGCCAATATCGGGCCGCAAGACTAGGTGTTAAGCAGATGTCGAACGGTAAGGGGCCGAAAGCGCCCACCCAGACTTCCTTCCGGAACTCCGTCAGTGGACGTTTTGTAACTGAGCGATATGCGAACGCGCATCCGCGCACAACAGAACGAGAGAGAATCAAACACCCGAAGTGAAGCAATGGGCCGGCGGGAAACTGTCGGCCCATCTTCTATGTTAAGGCTGTTTTACCAGGCCACGTGTGGGCGCGTCGCCTGCTATCAGCTCTCGCGTTTCGAAGCCTTAGTGGGGCGGTGCTGCGACAGCGCGCCACCACCGCGCGCTGCCGAATACACTCCGGAAAATGGCGCGACGAAGGTTTTAACCGCAGTCCGGGCTTGATCGCGCAGGTAAGCGCCATCGACCACAAACTTGCCGTCGCTTGCACGACGATACGTGCCATTTCGCGAATCAGCCACCTGTGATCTCCTTCCAAAGGCCGCGGCCCAATTTAAACGCCTCAGTGAGCAAAAACAAAGCAAACGTGAAAAGGTCCAGCCCGAACAGCATCTGTTCTGCCCATTCGGCCGCAGTGACCAGCCATTCGGGAGCGAACGGCAGCATGGCGATACCACGGATTGCGCCCGCCACAATCACAGCAACCAGCAAAACCAATATAAACACGATCGCACCGATTACGACCTGAACGACGAAATCGGCGAGAGGCTTGGCAGCCTCGGGCAGTTTAATCGCCATGCATCCCCCTGACCTCTACCCGCTAGCCGCGAGAATCATCGCTTGCAACGCAACACCTAAATTACCGAAGTCCAAAAGCTCACGATCGCAGCTGAGACGGCATCATGCGGCATCATTTACGGCACCCCAATTTCAAGGTGTTCGCGGGCGCACGCTTGCGTCTGTCATGTTGGCGTTCTTGGGCACCGCCGCGAGAGTCTGGGCAAACGGAGCGACCAAGCCAACTTGCGAAAATTCCAACAACCCATTCAACCCGCTCGAGCTCTGCAGGTGCATCGTTTCGTAGAGGCAAATCGGTATCGACGCCGAACTGAGCCTCAGGACTTGCCGTTCATGCGGACGCCAACACCACCGGCATCGGACCGTTCGCCGCGTCCGATGAACGTGACGCCCGCCGCCTCGAACGCACTGAGGATCGACGCCACGTTGTTGCCGATCGGCACAGAGCGCCCCTTCTCGAAATTGCGGATCGTCGACAAGCCGACGCCGGCGGCATCAGCGGCTTGTTCCTGGCTCCAGCCGAGGAGACCACGAGCGGCCCGACAGGTTTCTGGCGTCAACATGCGCACCATATTGCAGCACAACTATTTTAGATCAAGATAACGATTATCGTTGACGAAAGATCAATCGGTCTGCATAACGATATTCGTTAGCCCGGTAGGGCGGCGGTCTGGCAGGGGTGATTGAGCCCACCCCGCCAGACCTGATCGAAAACCCTGGTTGAGAGGGAGAACGACTGTGTTTGTCGATAGCAGACTCACGCCTGCAGTTCGAGCGGTCCCCGCCTCGCCTGCGACGGACCGCAGGTTCACCGTCGAGCCCACGCATTCGTGCTGGCACGCTCGCGGCTTCTACGCCCGGCTGCGTAAATACGGCCACGGCGGCGGCTGCGTTGCGGAAGGCATTCCCAATTATTTCGGGTCGATCAAGGCGGCTCTCGAGGCTGGCCGTCGGTGGGTGGAGATGGGGAATTGAGCGCCGCGGACATCGTCACGGCGACGATCCCGATGCTGCCCCGCATCGCTACACCGGTTCGCCAAGTCAACGATCGGCTCTGGGCGCTACTGTCAAAGCCGGGCCCGCTCTCGGCCGAGGAGTGGGCCTATGTCGAGGAGTGCGAGCGCAATGGCTAATCCCTATGCTCGATCCGGCCTCGGTGCCAACTCTCGGCGCGATCCCGGCCAACCGCGCCCACTGACGATCTCGCCCCGGCTTGAGCAGCCGCTCAATCCCGATCTCCTGCCCCGCGTCTACGCCGCGACGGGCAAAGGCGATTGCCTCGAACCAATCTACCACGATGGCTGTTGTCTCGTGTTCGATCGGTTGGCCCAATGCCTGCCCGGCGACATCGTCGCCGTATGGCTTCGACCAGAGATTGTGATGCCGGGCAGCCCGCAGCAGATCGTGAAGCGTCTCGTCTGGCGATACGGCGGGACCGTGGTGGTCGAAATGCTCAATCCGCCACGTATCTTCACGTTCCGCTCCGAGGACGTCCTGGCGATGCACAAATGTCTCGGCGAGGGCGAAAGTGACGGGCACGGACGCGCGCGGGTGCGACGCTCGCTCTTGGCACCAGAGGCGCTGGAGGCTTGCTATGCTTGACCATCAAGTCGCACTTCCACCGCGAATCGCTGATTTTCTTGGCGCGAAGGCCGCACCGCGGACGCTGGTCGAATCGATCATCGAGGAGCTCGTCGAAACACTGGACGCCGCCGACGGCGACACCGACCTCGAGGAAATCGACGTGGAGGATAGTTTCGTGTTGTCCGATATTGCGCACGGGTTCGCCGCGGATGGGCCAGGCTGCATCGCATCCGACCCCGATTGCGGTGTCGAGGATGATTTTCGCGGCTTCGATCCCGAAGAAGATTTCGGCATCGACGATGTTCGGCACGATGGCGAGGGACTGGACGAACCCGACGACGCCATATCGCGCGCCGCCCGGCGTCCGCACCGGGACCGCATCCGCCGCACGCGCTGCGATCGCATTCCTACCAACTGGTTGACCGGTGCAGAATATCGGCTTCGCGACCTCGATGGCCGCGCGCTAGCACGGACGGCGGTGAAGCTGTGAGCGCGTTCGACCCCGCCGCTTGGTTGTCGACTTTCGAGGATGCTGGCGGCTGGTTCGTCGTCACGGACGACGGCATCAACGCCGGCTGAATGTTCAACGACACGAATGACGCGGCGACAGCCAGGGCGCTCATGGGCCAAATAGAGCGCGACGACCATCGACGGCAGCGCGTTCGCAGCTTGATCTACGCGCGACACCGTGGACTCCAGCCGGAGTCAGACTGAGCCACCGCTCGCTGGTTGGCCTATCACGAAGATTCGGGGACCCGGCAAAGGACGGCGGGTCCCCGAACACCTTAAGCGAAGGCCGATGTGCCGGCGGGAATGCGCTCGATCATTGCACGACCACTGTCGTCTTCGATCGCGGCATCGAGGCTCAGGTTACCCCAAGGGTTGGCGAACGCCTGGAATATACGGCTGCGGACCTTCTTCACCCCTTCGACCAGTTGATCCTTGGTCAACCGCCCTTCCAGCACTTCGAGATAGGCCTGGCTGATCATGTCATCGCGAAGAGCCGGATCGATTGCGCGCGGCACGGCAGCTGCAATCGCGGCATAGAGCGGATCACTCGTCGGATTGGTCGCGAAAGGACGAGCAATTCTTTTGGCCGCCGAGGCTGCCCGCCGGCGCCCGGCGTTAGTCCGGAATGCTGCTTCTCTCTGCTGACGCTCTTCCCTCGTCAGCGTCCGCAGATAAGACCGTACCAGGGCCTTCGACAGTCCGACGCGTTCGGCAATCGAGCGCGCGGTCTGCCCCATCAGCAGCCGACGATGCACGTCGGCTTTAGTTTCGGGTTCGAGGGTGTGCACCGACGCGACCCCCTTCCGTTTCATACTGTCCAGCGTCCTTGCCCAGCATAGGCGCGGGTGATGTAAATACTGACCGCATCCGCATCGTGGCAGCTCGCCGCCCGCCTGGACCAGCGCGAGGTTGAAGCGCTCGCGAGACTTATTAACGGTGCTGAGCGGGACGCCGGTCTCCCCGACAATCCGCCTGTTCGACATGTTCGTTGTCCTGAACAGTTCATGCAACCGAGCCTCACGATCAGCATCGAAGCGAGGCGCGACATAGCCGTCCAGAGCAAGCCCATGCTCTTGTAGGGCCGCGATGATGCGGTCGATGGTTGATCCGCCCATCCCCGCTCGCTTCTGAATCGAAGTCTTCGATTCGCGATTGATGAGACGGGCGCACACGTCGGCGATCGCCGCAGCGGTGAGCTTTGATCTTGGCATTGTTCGTTCCTTATGGTCGGATCGACTCCGACCAGACCCGGTCGTCAACAATGGCGGCTCTCGATCTGGCGACGCCGATCGGTTTGCGTGCTATTCACGCGCTCGCGGTTTCGCGCTTAGGTGGCCATCGTGCGAGCATCTGGCGGCAAGGCGGTTCGACGCTATGGCGAGCCGTCGCGCATCGCTGCAGCCCATCCGCGCGTTTGCGAACGTTCGTCAACGATCGTTGCTCAATGTGGGATAGAGTGTGGGAACGGCAATTCTGCATTACCGCAAGATCGGCAGATTTTAGGGAAAATCGCCTCGGCGAATGGTGGACAGGGCTGGATTCGAACCAGCGTACGCTCACGCGGGCAGATTTACAGTCTGCTGCCTTTAACCACTCGGCCACCTGTCCGTTGGGCCGCCGAAGCGAGGGCGTGCCAATGCCGACCCGGTGACGCCCTGTCAACCGCCGAGGCGCTTGCGCGGGCCTCTCGTCGCGCATAGGGCCGCCGCGACGCGAGAAATGAGGAACGAATGGCACGCAGGGGACATCGGCCGGGCCAGGCACCGGCGGGACGACCGCGGTTCTGGGGACGGCACGCGGTGCTCGCTGCGCTCGCCAACCCGGCCCGGACCGTGCGCAAATTGTGGGGCACGCGCGAGGCGCTGGCGCAGCTCGACTTGCCGCCGGTGATCCCCGTCACTTACGCGGACGTCGCCGATCTCGGTCGGCTCGTGCCCCCCGACGCACCGCACCAGGGGTTGGTTGCCGAAGTCGAGCCGCTCGAAGAAATCTGGCTGGGCGACTTGCTGGAACGACGTGGCGACGACAAACGCCCGTTGGTCGTGCTCGATCAAGTGACCGATCCGCATAACGTCGGCGCGATCCTGCGCTCGGCCGCCGCGTTCGACGCGCTCGGCCTCATCACGCAGGACCGTCACGCGCCGCCCGAATCGGGCGTCATCGCGCGCGCCGCCTCGGGCGCGCTGGAGCTGGTACCATGGGTGCGCGTGGTCAACCTCGCCCGCGCGCTCGAGGAGATCGCCGAGGCCGAGTTTTGGCGTATCGGCCTCACCGGAAATACGGATACGACGCTCGGCCAAGCGATCAGTGGGGCTGCCCGTGTTGCCCTGGTCCTCGGCGCCGAAGGCGAAGGGATGCGCCCCAATACCGAGGCGCATTGCGACGTGCTGGCGCGCCTTCCCATTTCGCCGCGGGTCGAAAGCCTGAACGTCTCCAATGCCGCCGCGATCGCACTTTACGCGGCAAGCGAGGGTTAGCGCTATACCACATATCTCGCGGAAATCCGCGGGATTTGGCTGATGCCAAAATGCCGCACCTTGCGACAAAATAAACCTATGCCAGTTGCCGCGGGATCGTGAAACCGGTTACAAGAATTTTGGAACCGGTTTCTCATGAAGGAACCCGGACGGGAGGGATGCTGGGCTGTCGATCGATCCGGTCATCGTTCACGGCGCCGCAGATGCAGCGTGCGATCGCGCCGACGTCGTTGGCGCGAGGCCATCACCCCTTCCCATATCCAATCGGTCACCCGTCAACGGGGGTGTTGGGAGGAGTGGAATGACCAAGACCAAATTTGGCGCTCGTCGCTGGCGCCTCGCGACGGCGCTGATGCTAGGCAGCGCTGCAGCCGCGTTCGTTCCCGCCGCCGCGGTGGCGCAGCAGTCGAACGCCTCCCTACGCGGCGTGATCACCGACAACGGTACGCCTGCCGGCACCCAGGTCACGGCGGTCAACGTCGATACCGGCTTCCGCACCGTATCGCCGATCAATAACGGCGCCTATAATTTTGCGCAGCTCCTGCCCGGCCGCTATCGCCTCGACGTCGCCACCGCGAACGGCACGCGCCAAACCGACGTCTTCACGCTGACCGTCGGCCAGAACGCGCAATTGAGCTTCGATTTGTCGCAAGGCGGCGCGAACACCCCGGCCACCGGCGCCAATGTGCAGCCAAACCCCAATGCGCCCGCTGAAACCGCCTCAAATGCGCCCACCGGCGGCAATGACATCATCGTAACCGGCAACCGTATCAAGAACCTCGACGCGGGCGAGGTTGGCGTCACCGTCAGCCAGCACCAGATCGAGGCGCTGCCCCAGGACAATCGCAACTTCCTGGCCTTCGCCAACATCGCTCCAGGCGTCCAGTTCATCACCGCCGCGGGCGGCAACTCAAAACTTCAAGGCGGTGTCCAGCGAAGCGACGCAATCAACGTCTATATCGACGGGGTCAGCCAGAAGGACGACATCCTGACCGGCGGCATCACCGGACAGGATTCAAGCCCCGGCAACCCGTTCCCGCAGCTCGGCATCGCCGAGTACAAGGTAATTTCGCAGAACTACAAGGCGGAGTTTGATCAGGTTTCGTCGGCCGCGATCACCGCGGTCACCAAGTCGGGCACCAACCAGTTTCACGGCGAGGCATTCTTCGATTTTTCCAACCAGAGCCTGCG
>Ga0164242_10009153_pt1 | contig 10715 bp, 9 predicted proteins | sample OricomgcompostMG_FD_108783 | JGI IMG/M metagenome (GOLD analysis project Ga0164242, IMG submission 108783) | Miracle-Growth compost microbial communities from Emeryville, California, USA - Original compost - Miracle growth compost (MG) ... | reverse complement strand
GGCGGGCGGCAGCTGTTCGGGGTGCTGGGCGTATTGCTGCTGCACCGCCTGCACCGCCTGGTCCAGCTCGCTTTCCAGGATCACATCTTCCTCGACGACCGCAATGATGCGGTCGAGCGGCTGCTCCTGGCTGTTGCTGCCCTGCCCGGATGCGGCTTGCGGCAGCAACTGGGCATGGGCGAGTGGCGGGATCGCGAAGGCGATCGCCAGCAGGAGTAACGCGAAGGTCTGCTTCATCAGTCGGGGGCCTTCAATCGCCAGTGGCGACAGGAGTTTATTGATAGCCAAGAATACCACGGCGCAGATAGTCCTCTGCCTGGCCGTTGAACGCGCCCATGCCCTTGAATTCCAGCTCGAACATGATCGCGTTGTTGGTTCCCGGATGGGTGGAGGTCGTGGTGTACAGGCCGTCGTAGCCTGTCACGTAGTGACGTTCCATCAGGCTCAGCTTCACGCAGCAGCCTTCGTACTGGATGCCGGCCATGGCTTCCACGGTGCGTTCGTCCTTGACCGAATAGGTCCAGTGGCCGAGCAGGCGCCAGCGGTCCGAGACGGGATAGACCACGGAGGCGTCGTATTGTTCCAGCAGGCTGCGCCGGAAGCGGTAGGAGAAGTTCAGCACGCCGTCCAGGCCGACGCGGCGCTGCAGTTCCACCGTGCCCATGTCGGTCTGGCGGGTATGCGGGTTCCACTGGTAGGAGCCGTTCAGGCGCCAGTCGTCGCTGAGCTGGCTGCCCAGTTCCATCACGTAGTCCGAACCGCCGAAGTCGGTGGCGGTGGTGCCGGTCAGGGGCACTTTCTGCGGCGTGAAGTAGCGGATCTGGCCGAAGCTCAGCGACAGCCGTTCCACGCCGCTGTCGTCGAGCAGGCGGGTGGTCACCGCCGCGGTCAGGTTGTTGGCGTTCATCTGGCGGTCGGCGCCGGAGTACTCGTTGGGCGAGAACAGCTGCCAGTAGTCGAACGACATCAGCGTGGTGTCGAACAGCGGCAGGTTGCTCTGGTTGCGGTACGGCACGTACAGGTAATACAGGCGCGGCTCCAGCGTCTGCGTGTAGTGGTTGCCGAACAGCGAGGCGTCGCGTTCGAAGATCAGGCCGCTGTCGAGGCTGGCGATGGGCAGCGAGCGGCTGGGCGTGCGATCGGTGAACGGCGAAACCTGGCCTTGCGAGAGGTAGCCGTGGTAGCCGAAGGCATCGTAGCCGCTGTTCAGCTGGTAGGCGGTGTAGCGCCAGGCCACCTTCGGCCGCACGAACCAGGCGGCGCCCTGGAAGTCGGCGACGATGAACGGATACAGGTCGAGCCGGTCGCCTTCCACCACGTCGGCCTTGCGGAACGCCACGGCCTCGCTGCTCAGGCCCGCTTCGAACCAGCGGTCGAGCGGGATGTCGAGGTCGAACGTGGCGCGCGGCCAGCGCTTGTACTGGACCACGCTGTCCGGCAGTGACGGGTCGACGTTCTGGTAGTAGTCGGCGCCGAACGAGGCGCCCCACCAGTTGCCCGAGCCGCGCAGGTACGCGTTCGAGGACAGCGAGCCGGTGGAGATGGTGTACAGGTCGCTGCCGAAGTCGCGCAGGTAGTTGCGGTCCGACGCGCGGTTGATGCTGGTGCCGAACGACCAGCCCGGCCACAACGCGGTGCGGTCGGTGTATTTCATCAGCCAGCGATCGTGTCCCTGGGTGTCGGTGGCGGTGGGCGACAGCGTGGTGTCGTCGAACTTGTCGTTGGGCAGGTATTCGAAATCCAGCTGGCCGCGGGTGCCGGGAAACAGGTAGCGCGCCTGGCCGGCCAGCATGGCGCCGCGCTGCGAGTACATGCGCGGTTCCAGCGTGGCGTCGTAGTTCGGCGCCAGGTTCAGGTAATACGGGATGCTGAACATGTACCCGCCACGCGTGGTGTGGCCGAAGGTCGGGTACAGGAAGCCGCTCATCCGCCGGTCATCGACCGGGAAGCTCATGTAGGGCAGGTACAGGAACGGCACGTGCCCCATGCGCATGGTGGCGCCGCGCGCCACGCCGCGGCCGGTTTCCTTGTTGATGGTGAGTTTCCTGGCGCGGATCTCCCACAGGTGATGGCCGATGTCGCAGGTGGAATAGGCCACCCGGCTGTAGCGGCTGTGCTGTGCATCGAGCATGTGCGCGCTGTCGGCCGTGCCGTTGCCGTGCGACTGCAGCATCTGGAAACGCAGGTTGCCGTCGGCGATGCCGCGGCTGGCGTTGGTGTTGCCCTGCAGGTGGTCGGCGGAGAGCAGTTCGCCCGCCTGTTGGTAGCGCACGTTGCCGCGGGCGTCGTAGTCGGTGGTCTCGTCGTTGTAGTCGACCCGGTCGGCCTGCACCTGCTGATCGGCGCGATCCATCTTCACCCGGCCGGAGAGGTGGTAGACGGTCTGGTTCGAGCTGTCCACGCGCTCGGCCTGGACGAAGGTCTTCGCGGTCGGGCGCAGACCGGTGTCCTGCGGCAGGCTGGGGTCGTAGAATGCCAGCAGGGAGTTGGGGCGGCACAGCGCGAAGTTGTCCGGTCGGGGCGGACAGACGAAGGTGCCCAGCGGGCAGACCGTTTCGGCGCCATCGAGCGATGCCTTGGGATGCTGGTGGCCCTTGGCGCTGCCCGCATCGGCCTGGGCGCTGATCAGGGCCAGGGCGGCGGCAACCGCCAGCAGGCGACGGGGAGGCAGTTGGCGGGGCGTACGCGTCACGATGGCAATCTGTCGACGGGAAGACGCAGTAAACTAGCAGAAAGGCCCTGCCGGCGGCAGGAAAAGGCATGCTGGCTCGTGGGGGAACGGGGCATGAACATCACTTCCAATCCGCTACCGAATCCGGTTCCGGTCCACAAGACCGACTCGCAATGGCAAGTCGATCTCACGCCCGAACAGTACGCCGTCTGTCGTTGCTCGGCTACGGAACCGCCGTTCAGTGGCCGCTGGTATCGGCACCGCCAGATGGGCACCTACGTTTGCGTGGCGTGCCGGGCGAAGCTGTTCGCTTCCGAGGCCAAGTTCGACTCCGGTTCCGGCTGGCCCTGCTTTTTTCGGCCATGCCAGCCTGTGGCGGTGAGCCTGTGCCGGGTCGAAAACCAGGGCCGGCACCTGACCGAGGTGCGCTGCGCCAATTGCGAGTCGCACCTGGGCCACCTGTTCAGCGACGGTCCGCGACCGACCGGCATGCGCTATTGCGTCAACTCCGTGGCGCTGGATTTCATTCCTGCTCCGGTCTAGGGACGGTGCGGTCCTGGAGGTGGTGGTCCAGCGTTGCGCGTGGGCGCGGGTTCGAGGTGGCGGTGGGGGGCGGCGGCGGGCGGTGCCCGCCCTACGGGGCGGTGCTCTTGGAACGCTTGAAGAGCGTCGTGGCTGATGTTGCCCGGGCTCACTCCATCAGCTCCTCGACGTGGGCGGCGGCGCTGGCCGCCAGTGCCGCCGGGGCGTAGCCGCCCTCCAGCGTCGAGGCCAGCCGGCCGCCCGCGTGCGTGCGGGCCACGTCGACCAGCTTCGCGGTGATCCAGGCGTAATCTTCGCGGCCCAGCTCCAGCCCGGCCAGCGGGTCGTCGCGGTGGGCATCGAAGCCGGCCGACACCAGCAGCAGCTGCGGCTTGAACGCGTGCAGCCGCGGCAGCAGCAGGCCGTCCCACAGTTCGCGGAAGGCCCACGATCCGTCGCCGGCCGACAGGCAGGCATTGACGATGTTGCCCACGCCACGCTCGTCCTCGCGTCCGGTGTCGGGATACAGCGGCGACTCGTGGCTGGACACGAACAGCACGCGCGGCTCGCGTTCGAAGATCGCCTGCGTGCCGTTGCCGTGGTGCACGTCGAAATCGGCGATCGCCACGCGCTTGAGGCCGTGCGCCGCCAGCGCATGCGCCGCCGCCACCGCGACGTTGTTGAACAGGCAGAAGCCCATCGCGCGATCGGGCGTGGCGTGGTGACCGGGTGGCCGCACGGCGCAGAAGGCGTGTCGGCATGCACCGGTGATAACGGCGTCCACGGCCGCGACCATCGCGCCCGCCGCGCGCAGTGCGGCCTCGGCCGAACCGGGCGACATCACGGTGTCTTCGTCGAGCTGCAGCAAGCCGCTGGAGGGGGCGGCATCGAGGATGCGTTCGACGTGGCCGGGCCGGTGCACGCGCAACAGTTGTTCGCGCGTGGCACGCGGCGCCTCGACGCGATCCAGTGCGGCGAAACGATCGTGGTCCAGCGCGCGCAGCACGGCGGCGAGCCGCGCCGGCGATTCGGGATGGCCGGGACCGGTATCGTGCTGCAGGCAGGCGGGGTGGGTGTACAGCCGCAGCATGCGGGCGGCTTATGGAGTAGCGGGCTTGCGCCGGCGCTCGTGCTGCCACAGCACTTCGCCATGGCCGTCGGCCCGGGCCAGCACGCGGCACAACACGAACAGCAGGTCGGACAGGCGGTTGAGGTAGCGCTGTGGCTGTGGGCGAACGTCTTCCTCACGGGCCAGCGCGATCACCTCGCGCTCGGCGCGCCGGCACACGGTGCGCGCCAGGTGACAGCACGACGCGGCCATGCCGCCGCCGGGCAGGATGAATTCCTTCAATGCTGGCAGCGGTTCGTTGAAGCCGTCCAGCACGGTTTCCAGCCGCGCTATGTCGGCGTCGTGGATCATCGCCATGCCGGGAATGCACAGCTCGCCGCCGAGGTCGAACAGCTCGTGCTGGACCTGGGTCAGGGCCTCGCGCACGGCATCGTCCACGCCGCTGCATGCCAGCACCATGCCGATCGTGCTGTTGAGCTCGTCGACGGTGCCGTAGGCGCCGACGCGGAGCGAGTCCTTGCCGACACGCGAGCCGTCGCCGAGGCCGGTGGAGCCGTCGTCGCCGGTGCGCGTGTAGATCTTCGAAAGGCGGTTGCCCACGTCAGTGCTGCGGCTGGCCGTGGTGCTGCGTCACACGCGACAGCTGCACCGCCAGCACGTGCAGCACCGCGCCCAGCGCCACGTACACGGCCGTGGTCTCGAGGAACGGCAGGTACCAGTCGCCGAGGTTGGCGAACCACGCGCCGAAGTTGCGCGGCGCCGGCACGCTGTCGCTCAGCCAGTAGAAGCTGCCGTTGGAGATCAGGTAGCACACCGCCTCGCTGGCCAGCAGCGCCAGCACGGCCAAGCCCAGCGTGGTCAGCGTGAGGCCCTGCTGGCGCTTCGCCAGCCAGTTGCCGCCCAGCCACAGCGCGCCGTAGGCGGGCACCAGCGCCCAGTAGGCCGGCGACACGCAGTAGTGGCTCCAGAACGGGAGGCCCTGCTGGCTGATGACCACGTAGTCCACCAGGACCGCCTCGGCCATCAGCAGCGGGAACGCCCAGCGCGCGGAACCGCGCAGCCAGAAACCGGCCAGGAAGAACACGCCCCACGAGGCGTCCCACACCGCGTGGTGCAGCAGCGACGGGTGGATGCGGGTGACCGCCATCACCAGGGCGAGCGCGATGAAGATGCTCAGGCGGCGGGTTTGCGGGGTGGCCATGGCTTGCTCCGTGATCGGATGGCGGAATCAGGCGCCCAGTTTAGCCCAATGCGTCGCGGTCGATGCGGCGCCGGGGTGCCCGCGCGTATCATCGGCCGCATGAGTCCCCCTGAAACGCTTTCCCGCGATGCCGGCGTGCTGATCGTCGGCGGCGGCCTGGTCGGCGCCAGCCTTGCCATCGCGCTGGACGTCGCCGGCATCCCCGCCACCCTGGTCGAGGCCGCCGCGCCGCGCGTGGGTGCGCAGCCCAGCTACGACGAACGCAACCTCGCGCTGGCCCGTGCCACCGTCAACGGCCTGGACGCCATCGGCGTCTGGGCCCACGCGGCGACGAGCGCCACGCCGATCCGGCATATCCGGGTCAGCCGTGCCGGCGAGTTCGGCAGCGTGCGCATCGACGCGGCAAGGCAAGGCGTCGATGCGCTGGGCTGGACCTTGCCCGCGCGCGAGCTGGGCGAGGCCTTGCTGCGCCGGCTCGATGCCTGCACCCGCCTGACCCGGCTGGCGCCGGCGAAGCTGGAGGCGCTGGAAGCGCATCCGGCCGGCTGGCGCGCGCGCATCCGCATGGCCGACGGCGAGCGCACGATCGATGCCGCGCTGCTGGTCGGCGCCGACGGTACCGAGTCCTTCGTGCGCGGTCGGCTCGGCATTGACGCCGAGCGGCTCGACTACGAGCAGACCCTGTTCGTCGCCACCGTCACCCCCGAACACGGGCATGCGAATCGCGCCTTCGAGCGTTTCTCCGATGACGGTCCGGTGGCCCTGTTGCCGCTGGCCGGTCACCGTTGCGGATTGGTGCTCACCGTGCCGGGCGAGCAGGCGGAAGCCGTGGCGGCGCTGGACGACGACGCCTTCATCGCGCTGGCGCAGCAGCGCTTCGGCTGGACGCTGGGCCGGCTGGCGCGCCCGGGCAAGCGGCATCCCTACGCGATTCGCCGCGTCGCCGCGCGGCAGTTGACCGGCCCGCGCGCGGTGCTGGTCGGCAACGCCGCGCAGACCGTCCACCCGATCGGCGCGCAGGGTTTCAACCTCGGCTTGCGCGACGCGCTGACCCTGGCCGAACTGGTGGCCGCGGCAGCCGATCCCGGCGCGGCCGAGCTGCTGCAACGCTACGCCGTGCGCCGCGCGCCGGACCGTGAAGGCACCATGGCGATGAGCCACGGGCTGGTGCGCCTGGCGTGTCTCGAACAACCGCTGTTGGCGCCGCTGCGCTCGCTGGCGTTGCTGGCCTACGACCGCGTGTCGCCGCTGCAGCACCTGCTGGTGCGGCGCGGCATGGGTTTCCGCGGCGAGCCGCCGCGTGCCGTGCTGGAGCGCCTGCCATGAACACGATTCCCGAACGTCGCCGGGCACCGGCGCTGGGTGTCGCCGTGGTCGGTGGCGGCATGGTCGGTGCCGCCGCAGCACTGGCGCTGGCGAAGGCCGGCTTTTCCACCGCCTTGCTGGAGGCGCGCGAACCGACGCCGTGGCATGCGGGCGACGAAGTCGACCTGCGCGTGGTGGGGCTGGCGCCCTCATCCATCGGACTGCTTGACAGTTTAGGCGTCTGGACGTCCATTCGTGATGCGCGATCCAGCCCCTATGCGCACATGCACGTATGGGACGGCGAAAGCGGCGCGGCCATCGATTTCGCCGCCGCCGACGAAGGGCGCGATCTGCTTGGCTACATCGTCGAGAACAACCTGGTGCAGTGGACCTTGTGGCAGGCGCTGGAAGCGTCCGGCGTCCGGCGCCTGTGCCCGGCCGAAGTGCGCGGTTTCGAGGTGCGCGAGGATCGTGTCGTGCTGGACCTGGCCGATGGCGAAAGCCTGTCCGCGCGCCTGCTGGTGGCGGCCGACGGTGCGGCCTCACCACTGCGCGGCATGGCCGGCATCGCCACGCATGGCCGCGACTACGCGCAGCGTGCGGTGGTGGCGCACGTGGCTACCGAGCGGGTGCACGAAGCCACGGCCTGGCAGCGTTTCCTGGCCGGCGGCCCGCTGGCGCTGCTGCCGCTGGCCGATGGGCGCAGCTCAGTGGTGTGGTCGTTGCCGGAAGAAGAGGCGCGGCGCGTGCTGGCGCTGGACGACGCGGCCTTCACGGCCGAACTCGGCATCGCCAGCGATTTCCGGCTTGGCCGCATCGTCGGCAGTACGCGCCGCGCGGCGTTCCCGCTCAGGTTGCAGCTGGCCGGGTCCTACCAGTCCGACCGCTTCGTGCTGCTCGGCGATGCCGCACACGCGGTGCATCCGCTGGCCGGGCAGGGCGTGAACCTGGGGTTGCGCGATGTCGTCGAGTTGCGCGACACACTGCGCGCCGCGCGCGATGCCGGCCGCGATATCGGCGCCGCACACGTGTTGCGCCGCTACGCGCGCCGCCGCCGCAGCGCCGACACGCTGGATGCGCGCGGCTTCGATGCGCTGGCGCGCATCTACGCCTGGCAGTCGCCGCCGCTGGTCGCCGCACGCGCGCTGGGCGTGTGCTTGCTCGATCGATCGACGCCGCTGAAGCGGCGCATCGCGGAGCACGCCGCCGGGCTTTAGGGAAGGTCTGATCGATCGGCCTTTCGCTCGTCATTCCTGCGAAAGCAGGAATCCAGCGTCTCTGCGTTCAACAGCTTGAAGGCGCTGGATGACCAGACGTCCGTCTGTTGAAAAGCGCCTCCAGCTTGACCAGCCCTTCGGCTGTTGAAAAGCGCCTCGCTGGGATGACGAGCGAAAGGCCGTCAGCCAACGCAAAATTTATTCCGGACAGCAGTGGACTTTCGCAGGAATGACGGGCAAAAAGCTGGTTGATCGGACTTTCCTTGGCTTTTGAAAAGCATCGCCCGCGAGCGGGCTCTTGCGGAAGGTTGGGGGAAACGGATGTACTGGACGGGGTCTTGAACAGGCTCTTGGAGTATTTTTCCTTGCCTCTGCGTACAGGGGAAGGAACCAACCGACCCACCGGAGGATTCGTCATGCGCCTTGCCCGTTGCTGCAGTGTGCTGCTGCTTTCCGTGTTCGCCTTCACCGCGCAGGCGAAGATGGTCCACCGCGCCGTGGACTGGACCCTGGGCAGCACGCATTTCCATAGCGTGCTGGTCTACGACGATGCGACCGCCACGAAGCGCCCCGGCCTGGTGATGGTGCCGAACTGGTTTGGCGTGAATGCGGCGGCGATCAGGAAGGCCGGGATGATCGCCGGCAAGCGCTACGTGATCCTGCTCACCGACATGTACGGCGTCGGCGTGCGTCCGTCGAACACCGATCAGGCGCAGGCCGCGGTGAAGCCGCTGTACGCGGATCGCGCGCTGGTGCGCCGGCGGGTGAACGAGGCGCTGGCGCAACTGCGGGCGCAGGCGGTTACTGCCCCGATCGACACCTCGAAACTCGCCGCGATCGGTTTCTGCTTCGGCGGCGCGGCGGTGCTGGACCTGGCGCGCAGCGGGGCGGCCGTCGCCGCGGTGGTGTCGTTCCACGGCGACCTGTCCGGCGGAAACCCGGCGCAGGCGAAGCAGATCAAGGCGCGCGTGCTGGCGATGAACGGCGCCGACGACAGCTGGACGATGCCGGCCGCCGACAAGTTCCTCGACGAAATGCGCCGGAGTCCCGCCGACTGGCAGTTCGTGGTGCTCGGCCACGCCGTGCACTGCTTCACCGAGGTCGGCGAGAACGAGCCGGGTTGCAAATACGATGCGAAAGCCTCGGCGCGCAGTTATCGCCTGATGCGCCATTGGCTGAAGTCTGCCTTTGCCGGCATGCCGTAGGGCCTCGCGTGGTGCGATAGTCGTCACGGTAATCGGCCGGAGGCGCGATGAAGATGCGCGTGCCTCGTTGATTCGCAGTGCCGGCCGCCTCCTTGGTGAGACGGCCCGAACCAGCCGTGTCCGCGGGTGCGGACCGGTTTCCCGCCGTACGCACGACAAGGAAGACAGCCCATGACCACCGCAAGCGTTTCAACCCCGCTCGACCCCACCCTCACGCTGGCGCTCGCGCAGGCCTCCATCGCGGCCTACGCGGCCTTCGACAAGTCCAGCTACGAACCTCCCGTCAACTACGAGCAGGTAGACAGTTGGACCGGCTGGGACGCGATCCTGACCACCGGCACCGAAGAACTGTACGGCCTGGTGTTCCGCTGCACCTTGCCCGGCGAAAGCGACACCTACATCTTCGCCTTCCGCGGTACCGACTCGGACATGGACATCTACGAGGACGTCCATTTCGAACCCGTGGATTTCGTGCCGACCAAGGGCACGATCACGCCGACGCCGCGCGTGGCGGGCGGCTTCTACGGCATCTACGACCTGCTCGGCGGCAGCATGACGCAATCGATGCGCGGGCAGTTGTTCGCGCTGCTGGCCAAGTACCAGCCCACCAGGCTCTACGTCACCGGGCACAGCCTGGGTGCGGCGCTGAGCCAGTTGTTCTCGCTGGACGTGGCCGTCAGCCAGCCGATCCCGTCGCTCAACATCAACTTCTCCAGCCCGATGGTCGGTACCGCCGACTGGCAGGCGGCCTACCAGAGCAAGGTACCGGACAGCAACAGCATCCGCTGCTACAACTACTGGGATTACGTGCCCACGCTTCCGCCGTCGTGGTTCGGCTACGTGCCCGTGGGCGACATCTTCCGCACGGCGCTCTACGTGCTGGGCGAGTGGTATCCGCACATCATCTCGCGCCATTCCATCGTCAACCTGCAGACCGTGCTAGAGAACGCCCTGCCGAATCAGCCGCAGGTATGGGTGGGCCAGTTCCAGGATTACGTCGAGAAAAGCCTGACGATGCAGAGCGAACAGCCGCCCGGCGGCGCGGACGCGGCATGGGCCGACAAGGCGCACCAGACGATGCTGGACGAGAAGGCCATCCGGGACGCGGGGTAGACCGGCGCGAGACGGACCGGATGGCCGTGGTCTGCCTTGCGACGGCACCGGTGTTGATGCATGGCAGGCGTCACCACGGCGAATCCGGTGCACCATTCCGAGGCAGGAGCGGCTTCAGCCGCGATGCTCTTTAAGGGTTTTCGGGCGCCCTGCCCGAAGCATCGCGGCTGAAGCCGCTCCTACCGTGGAGAGGTGAGGGCTACAGGTGCGCTGGACGAGATCGTAAACTGGCTCTGGGAGCCTGTTCAAAATCTCCCTGTCGAACGGGTATCCCCTCACGCGCCCTCGCTCGTCATTCCTGCGAAAGCAGGAATCCAGCGACTTGACATCTCCGAACCCGAAAGGCACTGGATGACCAGACATTCGTCTGTTGAAAAGCGCCTCCTGCTTTCGCAGGAATGACGCTTCATAG
>Ga0164242_10009152_pt1 | contig 10715 bp, 11 predicted proteins | sample OricomgcompostMG_FD_108783 | JGI IMG/M metagenome (GOLD analysis project Ga0164242, IMG submission 108783) | Miracle-Growth compost microbial communities from Emeryville, California, USA - Original compost - Miracle growth compost (MG) ... | reverse complement strand
GCCGCGCCCACGAGGACGAGCGTCGAGGTGACGAAGACCGGGTGCTTCAGCGGGGCGACCCAGGCCTCGCGCCGCTCCGCGGACCGTCCCAGGACGCGGTTCTCCTCCCGCAGCGTCTCCGGGACTCCCAAGGCGGTGGCCACGAGGAGCGCCGCGCCGATGAGTCCCATGACGACGAACGTCCCGCGCCAGTCGCTGATGAGCAGCACCCCACCGCCGATGAGCGGTGCGACGACGGGCGAGACGCCGAAGACGATGGTGAGCATCGCGAACATCCGCGTGAGCTCGGGTCCCCGGTAGAGGTCGCGGACGATCGAGCGGCCGATGACGATGCCGGCCGAGCCGGCGAACCCCATGACGAGCCGCGAGGCCAGCAGGATCCAGATCGATGGCGCGACGGCGCAGAGCACGCAGCCGAGGACGAATGCGGCGACGCCGATGAGCAGCGGTCCCCGCCGGCCGAAGCGGTCGCTCACGGGACCCCAGAAGAACTGCCCGGCGCCGAGTCCGACGTTGTAGGCGGGAAGGGTCAGCTGCGCGAGGCCCATCGGCGTCGACAGATCGCCGCTGACCTGGGGCATCGCGGGCACGTACATGTCCGTGCCGAGCGGCCCGCCCGCGACGAGCAGCCCGACGAGCGCGAGGAAGCCGATCCGGCGCGCCCGCGACCAGCTCTGGACGTCAGACATCGGCCACCGGGTCGCCGGTGGCCGCATTCCCCGTCGTCTCGTCCGCTCCGAGTGGGTCGTGCTGCGCACGGCCCCGCGCGAGCGTCCCCTGCCGCCGGGCGATGGCCCCGCCGATGAATGCGATGACGAAGGCCGCGACGGCGGCGCTGAACCATGCGGTCCCCATGACGACGCCCCCGGAGCCGAAGACGTTCGCGAGGATGCCGGTGCTCGTCGCCGCGATGAGGAACTGCGTCCCGCCCGCGATCGCCGACGCCGTCCCGGCTCCCCGTGCGAACGGTGCGATCGCGAGCGCGAGCGATGTCGGCTGGATCACGGCGATGGCGAAGACGGTGATCCACAGCACGACGTAGAGGAGCGGGGTGGGCCAGTCGAGGACCTCGGAGAGGAGGATGCACAGGCCGCCGACGACCGTCACCGCCGCCGCGACCTGCACGACGCGCGCACCGCTCATGCGACCGGCGAGGAGCGCCGCGAGCTGGCCGCCCGTGAGGACGGCGATCGCGGTGACGCCGAACATGATGCCGAACTCGAGATCCGTGAGCCCGCGTTCCTCCTGCATGACGAACGGGATGAACGAGACGTAGAAGAACATCATGAAGCTCGTGCAGATGAGCGTGAGGGTGCTCGTGACGAACACCGGATTCCGCACGGGCGCGCGCCACGCCTCGGAGCGCTCGGCCGACTCCCCGTGGACGCGGCGCTCCGCGACGAGCGTCTCGGGGATCGCCGCGAGCGTCGCGACGATGAACAGCGCGCCGAGCGCGACGAGCGCCCAGAACGTGCCGCGCCAGTCCGTGAACTGGAGGATCCCCGCGCCGAGGACCGGGCCGACGATCGGAGCGAGCCCGAAGATGATGGAGAGCCAGCCGAAGATCCGGCGGAGCTCCTCGCCCTCGTAGAGGTCCCGGATGATCGCGCGCGCGATGACGACGCCACCCGAGCCGGACAGCCCGGCGACGAGCCGGGCGATGACGAGCACCCAGATGCTCGGCGCGAGCGCGCACACGGCCATCGCGACGATGAAGCCGCCGAGCGCGAGGAGCAGGGGACCGCGCCGCCCGAATCGGTCGCTCACCGGCCCCCATACGAACTGGCCGGCGCCCATCCCGACGAGGAAGATGAGCAGGCTCAGCTGCACGACGCCGTCGGGCGCGCCGAGCTGGTCGGTGACCTGCGGGAGGGCGGGCAGGTAGGCGTCGACCCCGAGCGGCGCCAGTGCCGTGAGGAGTCCGACGATGACGAGGAGGACGGCGCGACGGGCTCGTCCGGACTCCATAGTTCTTGTCTACTCCAACCTCAGGTAAACGAACGAATCGACAGGTTTCCTGAGAATAAGCTCGTGGTCATGGTCAACGGCGACAAGCGGGGACGCGCCACCTGGATGCTCCTCGCGACGATCTTCCTCGTCTCGGCGAACATGCGGGGCACGATCACCGGCGTCGGCTCGCTCCTGCCGGACATCGCGTCCGAGACGGGGTACGACGAGACGGTGCTCGGCGTGCTCACGGCGATCCCGATGCTCACGTGGGGGATCGTCTCGCCGTTCGTCAGTGCCGTCGCGAACCGGTTCGGGCTCAACCCGACGATGGGCTGGGCCCTCGTCGGCCTCCTCGCCGCGACGATCCTCCGGTCGCTCGTCCTGCCGGGGGAGGCGGGGCTGTGGGTCGGGACGATCATCGTCGGCATCGCGCTCGCGGTCGTGAACGTCCTCATGCCGGTGGCGACGCGGCGCGACTTCGGCCCGCGGGCCTCGACCGTCATCAGCATCAACACGAACATGCTCGTCGTCGTCGCCGCCTCAGCGAGCGGATTCGTCGTCCCGCTCTCCGAGATACCCGTGGGCGACGGCGTGCTCGGCTGGCGGCTCGCGCTCATGCTCACGGGCGTGTTCGCCCCGTTCGCGATCGTGTTCTGGTTCTCGACGCATCGACGCGACTCGCACGCGCCCGTCGCGCCCACCGGGGCGACCGCGGTCTCCCACGCCCGCCGCATCTGGACGGATCGCATCGCCTGGCTGCTGTCCTGGTACATGGGCCTGCAGGCGATCCAGTTCTTCATCATCTCGTCGTGGCTCGTGAAGATGGAGGTGTCGCGGGGCGTCTCGCAGACCGAGGGCGGGCTCGAGGTCATGGTGATGCAGCTCGTCGGCATGGTCGCGACGATCTTCCTGCCGCTCATCCGCCGCGCCCCGTCGCTCGACCGGCTCCTGCCGTTCGTCATGGTCATCCCGGGCGTCATCGCGGCCGCAGGCATGCTCTTCGCCTGGCAGCTCGACTGGGTCTGGATCATCGTCCTCGCCGTCACCTCGGGCCCCTGCCTCGCCATTCCCCTCATCCAGATCGGAGAGCGCGCGAAGGACACGGTGACGGCGACCGCGCTCTCGGGGATGGTGAACTCGTTCGGCTACCTCGTGAGCGGACTCGGTCCGATCCTCTTCGGTTGGCTGCACACCGTGAGCGGCGGCTGGGCGGCGCCGCAATGGTTCTACCTCGCCGTCATGGTCGCGCTGCTCGTCGTCGGCTGGTTCCTCTGCCGGCCCGGCTTCGTCCTCGAGCCCCGAGGAGCGGCGCCGGCGGAGCTCAGTGCGAGCGGAGCCGGTCGATCGCCTCGGTGATGCGGCTCCGCAGCGTGGTCTTCTGGATCTTGCCCGAGGCCGTGCGCGGCAGCTCCTCGATGATCTCCATCGTCTTCGGGACCTTGTAGCGGGCGAGGTGCTTCGAGGCGTGCTCGATCATCGTCTCGACGTCGATCGTCGCGCCCGGCGCGAGCGTGAAGACCGCGTGCGGGACCTCGCCCCACTTCTCATCGGGCACGCCGACGACGGCGACGCCCGTCACGCCGGGCAGTGCGGCGAGGACGACCTCCACCTCCGCCGAGTAGATGTTCTCCCCGCCGGAGATGATCATGTCCTTGACCCGGTCGGCGATCGTGATGAAGCCGTCGGCGTCCGAGTAGCCGATGTCGCCCGTCCGCAGCCAGCCGTCGGCGGTGAACGCCTCCGCCGTCGCCTCCGGGCGGCCCCAGTACTCCTTGAAGATGTTCGGGCCGTAGGCCTCGATCTCGCCGCGGGCGCCCGGCTCGTCGATGAGCTCGCCGGTCTCGGTGTCGCGGAGCCGGTACGCGGTGAAGAAGTGGGCGAGGCCGGAGGAGCCCGCATGCGACTCGGCGTACTGCGGCGGCAGCGCCGTGATGCCCGGCGCCGACTCGGTCATGCCGTAGCCGCCGGTGAATGCGAGCCCGCGCGCGGCGTACGCCTCGAACACCTTGAGCGGGACGGGCGAGCCGCCGCAGGTCATCGACCGGAGGGACGAGAGGTCGACCTCGTCCCACTTCGGGTCCTCCATCATGAGCTGGTACGTCGTCGGGACGCCCGAGATGAAGGTCGCCTTGAGCTCGTCGATCGCCTGCAGGGCCTCGCCCGGCACGAAGCGCTCCTGGAGCAGCAGCGTCCCGCCCATGAGGAAGGTCGGCATCGCGCCCATGTCGAGGGCCGCGACGTGGAAGAGCGGCGAGATGAGCAGCGCCCGCTCGTCGCGCTGGAAGCCGTAGTCGACGAGCGCGTTGAAGCAGTTCCAGGTGATGTTCCCGTGCGTGAGGACCGCGCCCTTCGGCTTCCCCGTCGTGCCCGAGGTGTAGAGGATGAGGGCCGGGTCGTCGAGCGTGACTCGCGGCGTCGGCCCGAGCGGGCTCGCGAGCGCGAGCAGCCGCTCGTACTCCTCGGCGTCGTCCGGCACGCTTGTCAGTCCCGCCTCGGGGTCGGTGACCACGATGCGGTGAATGCGGAGCTCGGCCGTCGCCTCGGCGGCGCGGTCCTCGAGGGAGGCGCCGGACACGAGGAGCTCCGCGCCGCAGTCGCCGATCTGGAACGCGAGCTCCGCCGCCGAGAGCCGCGTGTTGAGCGGGACGAAGATCCCGCCGAGCAGCGCGGTCGCGAAGAAGGCCTCGACGAACGAGGGGTGGTTGTTGGCGAGGTAGGCGACCCGGTCGCCCTCGCCGATGCCGCGGTCGCGGAGCGCCGATGCGAGCCGGTCGATGCGGTCGGCCAGCTCGGGGTACGTCGTCTCCCGCCCGCGGAAGAGGATCGCGACCTTCTCGGCCGACTTCACGCGCTGCCGACGGATCCAGGTGCCGATGCCGTCAGGGACCACATTCACTCCTTCTTAAGGCCCGGGGCCCTTCGTCTCGCTCCGCTCGCTCAGGGACCGGGCGGAGCGGGATGAGCTCAGGCGTAGACGCGCGAGATCGACTCGATGACGACGGCCGGGCGCTCCTGGCCCTCGATCTCGATCGTGCCGTCGACATGCAGCTGGTAGCCGCCCTTCACCTCGACGACCTGCTTGAGGGTCGCGGTGAGGCGGATCTTCGAGCCGGCCTTGACGGGCGAGACGAAGCGGACCTTGTCGACGCCGTAGTTGACGAGCGTCGAGGCGTCCGTCACGTGGAGGATCTCGCTCCACATGGGGATGTACAGGGAGAGCGTGAGGAAGCCGTGCGCGATCGTGCCGCCGAACGGACCGTCCTTCGCGCGCTCCGGATCGACGTGGATGTACTGGTGGTCGTCGGTCGCGTCGGCGAACGTGTTGATCCGCTCCTGCGAGACCTCGAGCCAGCTCGAGGTGCCGAGCTCCTTGCCGGCGAGCGAGGGAAGGTCGGCGACCTTGACGTCGTTGATGGCCATGACGGTCCTTTCTCTACAGTCCGAGGAGCCGGACGGCGTTGTCCTTGGTGATCTTCGCGCGCACCTCGTCCTTGAGCTCGAGGCCCGCGAAGTCCTTCAGCCAGCGATCCGGCGTGAGCAGCGGGAAGTCGCTCCCGAAGAGCACACGGTCCTGGAGGAACGAGTTCGCCGCCCGGGTGAGCTGCGGCGGGAAGTACTTGGGGGACCAGCCGGAGAGGTCGATCCAGGTGTTCGTCTTGTGCGTCGCGACGGAGATCTGCTCGTCCGCCCACGGCACGCTCGGGTGGGCCATGATGAGGGTCAGTCCGGGGTGCTCGGCGAGGACGTCGTCGAGCAGCATCGGGTTCGAGTACTTGAGCTTGAAGCCGAACGCGCCGGGCGTGCCGGCCCCGATCCCGGTCTGGCCGGTGTGGACGACGACGGGGAGCCCGAGCTCCTCGAAGGCGCTCCACAGGGGATGGAACGCCTCGTCGCTCGGGTCGAAGCCCTGCACGGTGGGGTGCAGCTTGAATCCGCGGGCCCCGTGCTCCTTCGCGAGCTCATGCGCGCGGTCGACGGCGCCCTGCCCCTGCAGCGGGTCGACGGAGCCGAAGGGGATGAGCACGTCCGCGTGGTCGCTCGCCTCGCGGATGATGTCGACGCTCGAGTTCGGCGCCCAGCCGCCGAGCGCCGTCGTCGCGTCGACCGTGAACACGACGGCCGCCATCCGGCGCTCGCGGTAATAGGCCGCGACCTCGGCGAGCGCGGGCTTCTCCGTGTCGGCGTGGAAGTACTTCGCGCTCGCCTCGATGATCGAGTCGGGCAGGGCGTTCCGGCCCTCGTTGTCGACCTCGATGTGGACGTGCGTGTCGATCGCGACGAGGTCGTCGACCTGGATCTCGGGCTGGTACATGGCGTTCCCTGAGCGAGCGAAGCGAGACGGAGGGCCGGCTAGGCCTGCTGGGACCGGTCGAGCTCCGGCGGCAGCGCCGGGAACGGCGGCTCGCCGACCGACTGGAGCTGCGTCTCGAGCCCGGCGGCCGCGAGGTCGTCGGCCGACCAGCCGCCGTCGTGGTACTGCGGCTCGAGCCCGGTCGGGTGGGTCCACACCTGCAGCTTGTCGCCGCCGATGCCGATCGCCTGGCCCGTGATGCCGGCGGCCTCGTCGGAGGCGAGGAAGACGATGAGGCCTGCGACGTCCTCGGGCGTGCCGAAGCCGAGGTCGTGGCGGAAGAACGGGTCGATCGGCTCGCCGGCGTCCATCGCGTCGACGACCGCCGCGAAGTAGGGGATGGTCTTCGTCATCGCGGTCGCGGCGACGGGGATGACGGCGTTCGCCGTGACGCCCGCCTTCTTCATCTCGATCGCCCACGTGCGGGTCATGCCGACGATGCCGGCCTTCGCGGCCGCGTAGTTCGTCTGGCCGAAGTTGCCGCGCTGGCCGGTCGGGGAGCCGATCGTGATGATGCGGCCGGGCTTCTCGTTGCCCTTGAAGTGGGCGAACGCCTCGCGGACGCAGGTGAACGTCCCGCGGAGGTGGACGCCGATGACCGCGTCGAAGTCGTCGTCGGTCATCTTCAGGAGCGACTTGTCGCGGAGGATGCCGGCGTTCGTGACGAGGATGTCGAGCCCGCCGAGCTCGTCGACCGCGGCCTTGACGAGCTGCTGCGCGACCTCGGTCGTGCCGACCGGGGCGATGACCGCGGTCGCCTTGCCGCCCGCGGCCTGGATCTCGGCCACGACGGCGTTCGCCGCCTCCGCGGAGACGTCGTTGACGACGACGGCCGCTCCGGCCTCGGCGAGCGCCTTGGCGTAGGCGGCTCCGAGCCCGGCGCCGCTGCCCGTGACGATGGCCACCTTGCCTGCGAGCGAGACGGACATGCATGCTCCTTCGGTTCTCCGTGCGGCCCACCGGACCGGCGTTGGCAGATTAACAGGTTTCCTGGCATTCTGTCGCCGTGGCCGATGGCGAGCAGGCGTCCCTGCTGTACCTCATCAAACGGCTCGAGCTCGCCGTCCGCAAGCGGCTCGACGCCGTCGTGGCACCCGCCGGACTGACCGTGGTGCAGTACACGGCGCTGACCGCGCTCGAGCGCCATCCGGGCATGACGGCCGCCGCCCTCGCGCGTCATTCGTTCGTCGCGGCCCAGACGACCGCGGAGCTCGTCCGCGGCCTCGAGGCGCGCGGCCTCATCGTCCGCGAGCCGGACCCGGCCTCCCGCCGGCAGACGCCCATCTCGCTCACCGAGGCCGGACGTTCCCTCCTCGACGGCCTTCGCGAGCCGGTCGCGGCGATCGAGCGCTCGATGCTCGCGGAGCGGCAGACGAGGCGCCAGGACGCCGCGACCACGCTCGAGGCCATGCGGCGGGCGCTAGAGTCCTGATCGGGGATGCGCCCCGGGCGCTCGATGGAGAGGAACGCATGACCGAGAAGACCGTGCAGGTCCGCCGCTACCAGCTCACCCCGGGTGACCTGCCGAAGTTCCTCGACTGGTGGCAGCACACGATGGTGCCGACGCGCGAGGCGTTCGGCTACACCATCGAGTTCGGCGTCGCCGTGCACGAGCGCAGCGAGTTCATCTGGGCTGTCTCGCTCCCGCTGCCGCAGGACGAGTTCCTCAAGAGGGACGCCGAATGGATGGCGTCCGACGAGCGGAAGCGCGCCCTCTCGACGGCGGTGCCGCTCACGAAGCAGCGGGTCAACCTCGTCGAGCGCATCCGCTAGCCCCGCATTCCCGCATCTCTGAGAGTTGCCTGAATGCCGCCATGCGTGGCGTCATAACCGCCGCCTGAGCTGCTCCTTCCCATAAGCACGCGCGAGACGCGCCGACGCTGGGAGGAACGATGAAGCTCCGGAACATCACCAAATCGCATGGCGCACGCCTGGCCCTCGTCGGCGTGCCGGTCGGGATCGCCGTCGCGGTCGTGACCGCCGGGGTCGCGAACGGCGCCGTGCCGGTGTCCTTCTCGATCTCGGGACAGCAGTTCAAGCTCAGCGCGGACGCGCTCGACGGCACCGGCTTCTCGCAGTACGCCGGCGAGGCGACCGACAAGGACGGGAACACCCACCCGGTCATCAGCGCGAACATCGCGTCGGCGACCCTCACGAACCTCTGCCAGTCGATCGTGACCGACACGCCGGCCGGCAAGGTTGGCGTCATGATCACGGCCGGTGGCGGCGGAGAGCCGGTGACGGCGAGCGGTCTCCAGATCGGCATGACCGACCTCCAGGGCGACGCGAGCTTCAGCAACATCCGCATCGGCGTCGACGCCTCGCAGGTGAGCACCGACATCAAGGGCGGCGCCGGCGACTTCGGCCAGGACGCCGACAGCATCACGATCAGCGGCCTCAAGCAGACGGCGTGGACGACCCAGGCGGCCGTCTTCGAGCTCAAGGGCATGCATGTCCAGATCACGGGCGGCGACGAATGCTACTGACCGCCGACACCCTGCCGCAGGGCGGCCGGCGCGCGGCGCGCGAGCCGCGACGACGCCCCTTCCGGGACTGGCGACGCGCACGGCCCTTCGTCGGCTCGTTGATGCTCGTCCTCGCCGGGATCGAGATGTTCCTCTCGACCCAGCTCGACCTCGGGAACATCAAGGTGCAGATGGGCATCGAGGGCTTCCAGGCCGTGCTCATCCCCGCGGGTCTCGCACTGCTCGGCCTGCTCGCGATGTTCATGCCGGTGCATCACGTCTTCTACGGCGTGCTCGCGCTCGTCGTCGCGGTGTACTCGCTCATCGGCGTGAACCTCGGCGGCTTCTTCGTCGGCATGCTGCTCGGCGCCGTCGGGGGCACGATCGTCGTCGCGTGGGGGCCTCGCGCGGCGAAGGCGGAGGCGACCGCGGAGGAGACGGTGAATGCGGAGCTCGTCGCCGACGGCGAGCCGGTGCATGCCGAGGCGGTCATCCTCGGCGCGCCGATCGAACAGTCCGACAAGCCTGTCGCGCTCCACATGACGCGGGCGATGGCGAAGCAGGCCGCGGCGGCCTCGTCCGCTCGGCTCCCCGGGGTCGCGAGCGGCCCCGGCCACGCGGAGCCGGTGGTCCTCGACCTCAGCCGGCTCCCGCTGGCGAAGGGGGAGGAGCGGGACTCGTGAGGCGCCGGGCGGCAGCACTCGCCGCGGGCACCGCGCTCGTCGCGGCTGCGGCGGTCTGGGTCCCCGCGATGCCGGCGGTCGCCGCCGCCGCGCCGCTCCCGCCGTGCTTCCCGACGACGTCGCCGGTGCCGGATGTGCAGGCGGTCGTGCCGGATCCCGCGGGGACGGGCACATGGGTCCCCGCCGTGCCGCTCCTCGTGCACCTCCTCCGGCTCCCGGGGGTCGTCTACTGCGATCCGAGCCTGCCGCTGCCCGACCTGTCCTCGCTCGGCACGATCCTCCCCGGCGGTCTCATCGCCTCCGGCACCCAGGTGATCCGGCAGCTCGTCCCCGAGCTGCCGCATCTCCCGGTCGTGCCGGCGATCCCGGGCGCGCCGGCCGCACCCGCCGAGACGCCCATCGTGCTCGACGAGAGCGCCCCGCTCTTCACGCAGCCGGCTGCCCAGGCGGGCGCCGAGCGCCTCTCGATCGAGGGGCTCCGGTCCGTCGACATCGTCGAGGTGCGCGTGACCGGCGGCGACACGATCCCGGCGATCCGCATCATCGCGGACGCCGTCACGATCGACGGCTTCATGCTCGACGTGAAGCCGGAGGCCGGCGGGCCCGCGGCGGTCAACACCTCCGATCGGATGGTGCTCCGCGGCAACGCGAAGGTCTACCTCCAGTCCCTCACCGCGACGGGTCCCGGCGGTCTCGGCATCTCGCTCCTCGCGCCCACGCCCGTTCCCGGCGGGGAGCTCCCGCCGACCCTGGTCCGCGCGACGTTCGGACTCGTCGGCTCGACCGCCGATTCGAGCGACTGGATCCACACCGACCTCCGGATGCACGCCGACAGCTGATCGCGCGCATCTGCCAGCCGGGCCCGCTCAGTCGAAGGGCCGGCCGGTGTAGCCCTCGGCGAGGAACGCGGCGCCGTGCCGCGACGTCGCGACGAGCTCGAGCTCGGTCAGCCGCCGCTGCTCGTCGAACTCGCTCGCCCCCTCCGCCGCGTGGAGCATCGACGTCATCCAGTACGAGAAGTACTGCCCGCGCCAGATCCGCTGGAGCGCCGTCGCCTCGTAGCCGTCGAGACCGCCCTCGTCGCCGTCGCGGAGGAATGCCGTGATCGCGTGGTGCAGGATGCTCACGTCCGCCGCGGCGAGGTTCATCCCCTTCGCCCCGGTGGGCGGCACGGTGTGCGCCGCATCCCCGACGAGGAACACCCGGCCCCGGCGCAGCGACGCGGCGACGAACGACCGGAACCGCAGCACGTCCCGCTTGAAGATC
>Ga0164242_10009151_pt1 | contig 10716 bp, 7 predicted proteins | sample OricomgcompostMG_FD_108783 | JGI IMG/M metagenome (GOLD analysis project Ga0164242, IMG submission 108783) | Miracle-Growth compost microbial communities from Emeryville, California, USA - Original compost - Miracle growth compost (MG) ... | reverse complement strand
TGGTGGTGTCCGTCGACGGTTGCGAGCGCGATCCAGTCGTTGGCTGAGCCCTCTGTGAATGCCATGCCGAGCATCACGACGCCGATCACTATGAGACGCCAGTCCGCCCACACGGACAGACTGTCCAGCATCCGCTCGCGCCAGCGCGGCTTGGCCTCGGCAGCCGTCCCTGTGTCGCCGAGCTGCTCCTTCGCCGGAATGAACCGAACAGCGGTGACGACCGCGACCACGATCACGATTGCCGTTGCGATCATGTGCCAGCCGACCGAGACGTGCAGTGCCGCCGCCGCGGCCCCCGCCCCAGCGCCGAGCACGGTTCCGAGGCTGAAGAACGCGTGCATCAGCGGCATCAGCGTCTTGCCGATCTCACGCTCGACCTCCGCGCCCTCGACGTTCATCATCACGTCGCACATGCCGTTTCCGAAGCCGAGCAGAATGAGCCCGACGGCCACGATCGGAATGAACGGAATGAAGGTGGTTCCCACCCCGACAAGCACCATGCCGAATGACGCAAGGCCGAGCGCGAAGATCATGCCGCGTCGCGCGCCGAGCCTGGCAAGCAGAGGGGCGGATGCGACAAGGCCGACGATCGCGCCGATCGACATGCCGAGGATCAGCAGGCCGACACCGGCTGTCGTCAGCTGCAGGCTGTCGCGCACACCAGGAATGCGTGCGACCCAGCTGGCCAGCAGCAGACCGCTCAAGACGAACACGACGAACACGGCGTTGCGCCACGCGCGCAGATCTCCGCGTGAGTGCGAGACGGGGACGGCGCCGGTGCGGGGGGTCATTGAGGAAGTCATTCGACGATGGATCTCGATTGTGGAAGAGCCGCCGCGCACTCTCGCGGGGCTGAAAGAGGATGAATCCGCCTATCGAATCGATTCGATAGTACGATTCGCCTAAGCTATCGAATCAGGCACCGCAGGTCAAGCGTGCCGCGTGCAGACCGCGGCACACGGCCCCGTGGCTCACGATCCCAGGCCAAACAGAACGGGAGCAAGCGCATGACCGAACGCGAAGCCCTCAGGCCGACACTCGCGGCCGTGGCGGCGCGGGCTGGAGTCTCTGCGTCGACGGCATCCCTCGCCTTCAGCGGCACAGGGCCGGTTTCTGATGCGACGCGCGAACGCGTGCTTGCCGCCGCGCGCGAACTCGGCTACGGCGGGCCGGACCCTCGCGCACGATCGCTGCGCCGCGGACGCTCAGGGATCGTCGGCGTCGTCAGCGAGGAGCGCGTTCGGGATGCCTTCCACGATCCGATCAAGATCGCCATGCTCGACGGGCTCTCCCAGGAGCTCGGCGCCATCGATGCCGGGTTGCTCGTGCTCGCGGATGTCGGCGGGAACGAGCACGGCGCGACGATCGCAGACGCCCCCATGGATGCTGTTGTGCTGATCGGATGCAGCCCGCGCTACTCTGAGTCGCTTGCCACGTTACGCTCGCGCGGCATCCCGATCGTCGCGATCGAGGGCGAGCCAGGCGACGACGTGCTCCAGATCGAACAGGACAATCGCGACGCGACGCGGGCTGGCGTCGAGCATCTGCGTGACCTTGGGCACACCAGGGTGGCCGTCGTCACGCTTCCGCTTGACCGCGATCGCGTTCGAGCGCCACTGACGGATGAGCGCGTGGCCGCAAGCACGGCCTCAACGGCGACTCAGCGGCTGGCCGGCCTTCGCGACGTTTATCCGGATGCGACAGGCGTCAGCACAGCCGGCAGTCGAGTCGAAGAGGGCATGATCGCCGCACGCACTCTGCTTGACGTGCCGAAAGACATCCGGCCAACGGCGATCGTCGCGCAAAGTGACCTGCTCGCCGCCGGCGTCATCCGGGCGGCAGAGGAACTAGGTATCTCGGTCCCAGATGAGTTGAGCGTTCTCGGCTTCGACGGCATCCGTGTTGATGGCCTCTGGCCGTATGACCTGACAACGATGGTGCAGCCAGCAGTCGACAAAGGGCGCGCGGCGGGCCGAGCAATCCTGAGCATGCTGAACGGCGAAGAGGCTCACCCGGCGTCGTTCACGAGCGAGTTCCACCCTGGGAACACGACGGCGCCGCCGAAGCGCGCCGACTGAACTGGGTCACCGCGCAGTCGCGGCGTCCTAGAGTGAGTTCATGGCTGCTGAGCTGATGGTCGACATCGAAGAACTGTACAAAGATCTGCACCGCAATCCGGAACTGTCCTTCGCCGAGCATCGCACCGCAGGCATCGTCGCCGAGCGGCTGACTGCGCTTGGTTACGAGGTCACGACCGGCGTTGGCCGCACCGGTGTTGTCGGTGTTCTCGAAAACGGCGACGGCCCGACAGTGCTGCTGCGCGCAGACATGGACGGACTTCCGGTTCGTGAGGCCACAGGGCTTGACTACGCGAGCACGGCGCGCGGCACCGCTGATGGCGAAGAGGTCCCCGTGATGCACGCATGTGGACACGACGTTCACGTCGCGTGCCTGATCGGCGCGGCTGAGCGTCTCGTCTCGGAACGCTCGATGTGGTCCGGCACGGTGGTCGCGGTGTTCCAGCCCGCAGAGGAGTTCGGTATCGGCGCCGTGACGATGATCGAAGACGGCCTGTTCGAACGCTTTCCGAAGCCGGACATCGTGCTCGGCCAGCACGTCGGACCTGCACCTGCCGGTGTGCTCGGAGCGCACGCCGGCCCTGCGTTCGCTGCGACGGACGACGTCACCGTCCGCCTGGTCGGACGTGGCGGTCACGGATCGCGGCCAGAGACCACGATCGACCCGGTCGTCATGGCGGCCGCAACCGTCATGCGGCTGCAGGGAATCGTCGCACGGGAGGTCGCCGGATCAGATACGGCCGTTGTCACGGTCGGCACGATGCGCGCAGGCAGCAAGACCAACATCATCCCGCCTGATGCCACGCTCGGCATCAACGTGCGCACGTATCAGCCCGAGATCCGTGACCGGGTGCTCACCGCGATCGAGCGGATCGCGCGTGCAGAGGCAGCAGCATCCGGAGCCGAGCACGAGCCTGAGATCGCGCGAAGCAATTCGTTCGCTGCGCTGGTGAATGATCCGGACGCGACCGAGCGCACGATGGAAGCCTTCCGCGCGCACTTCGGCGAAGAGCGAGTCATCGACCCTGGAGCGCTCACGGGCAGCGAAGACGTTGGAGAATTGGCGACGGGCGCCGGCGTGCCGATCGTGTACTGGATTCTCGGTGGGGCGGATGCCGAGGCGTTCGCGGCCGCGACCGCGGCAGACCGCGTCGAGCAGGACATTCCGTCTAATCACTCGCCATACTTCGCTCCGGTGATTCAGCCGACGCTCGCCACAGGCATCGAGGCACTCACGGTTGCTGCCACCACCTGGCTCGGCCCCGCTCGTTGACGGCCCGGCCGGCGCGGGCGCTTCAGCGGACCGCGCCGGTGACCATCCACCTGCCGCGTCGCGAGCGGATGCCAAGTGTGACGGCACGCGCGCCGATGTACCCGAGGGCGAACGCAGCAGTCAGCCAGCTCAGCCCAGCAGCATCCGATGGTGAGAACGCCCAGGCGGCGACCGCAAGCGGAACGAATGCAGCAAGGTTGACGATGCCGGTCCAGGCCAGATAACGCGCGTCCCCTGCGCCGATCAGCACGCCGTCGAGCACGAAGACATATCCGCCGAGCGGCGCACCGATCGCCACGATGAGCATGGCGGGCGGCAGCAGGTCCAACACGATCGGGTCGCTCGTGAACAGGTGGCCTGCAACCGGACTCAGCGCGGCGAGCACGACGCCGAGCACAGCGCCGCTTGCTACGCCCCACTGCAGGCAGCGGGTGAGCACCGCGTGCACGTGCTGAACGTCTGCGGCGCCGAGCGCGCGCCCGATCAACGCTTGTGCGGCGATCGCCAGCGCGTCGAGCGCGAACGCGATCGTGGCGAACGTCGTCATCGCCACCTGGAATGCGGCGAGCTCGTGCGAGCCAAGTCTGGTGGCAACGAACACGGCAAGCAGCATGGCAGCGCGCAGGCTGGCTGTGCGCACAAGCAGCCATCCGCCCGCCCAGGCCGCTGACCGGATGCCAGCATGCTTCGGCAACAGGCAAGCACCTGCCAGCCGCGCGTGCCGCACGATCACCACAAGGTAGACGGCGACCATACCCCATTGCGCGACAACGGTGCCGACGGCCGACCCCACGATGCCCAGCTGCAGTCCATAGATGAACACGGCGTTCAAAACGATATTCGCCCCGAAACCGATCGCGGCAACCGCCAGCGGCGTGCGGGTGTCTTGCAGTCCGCGCAACAGGCCGGTTGCCGCATACACGAGTAGCATCGCGGGCAATCCCAGCATCGATACCGTTAGGTAAGCGGATGCTTGCACTGCGACTGGCGCGTCTGCCCTGAACAACTCGACAAGCCAGGGTGAGGCGAACCAGCCGGCTGCGGCGAGCAGAATGCCGAGAGCGAGGGCGAGCCAAACGCCGTCGACGCCCGCAGCGACGGCGGACTTCTCGTCGCCGGAGCCCAGTCGCCTGGCGACGGCCGGTGTTGTTCCATATGCGAGGAAGACCATGAGGCCGACGATCGTCTGCAGAACGGCGCTCGCGATGCCGAGCCCGGCCAAGGGTGCGGCGCCGAGGTGGCCGATCATCGCGGAGTCAGCCAACAGAAAGAGCGGCTCGGCCACGAGCGCGCCGAGGGCCGGGACTGCGAGCCGCAGAATCTCCCTGTCGACAGGCATCCGCCCGAACCGCATCGGCCTGAACCGGATCCGCCCTAACATCGCGTCCGACCATATCGCGGGTCAGCGGAGAGTTTCGAGGATCGAGCTTCGCAATATTCACAAAGTTCTGAAATGAGTGTATTGTCGCGCGTATGACAACAGTGCCCGTGAAGGCGGCGCCCATGAAAACAGCGCCCATGAAGACAGTGATCGAGACGGTCGGTCTCGAGAAACGATTCGGCCGCGTGCGCGCGCTCGACGGCCTCGACCTCAAAGTCGGCTCAGGGGAGGTGCACGGCTTCCTCGGCCCGAACGGTGCAGGCAAATCCACGACTATTCGTGTTCTTCTCGGTCTCGCCCGGGCAAGTGGCGGACGCGTGAGCGTGTTCGGCAAGGATCCGTGGCGGGATGCTGTGCGCTTGCACGAGCGCATCGCATACGTTCCAGGCGACGTGAGTCTCTGGCCCAATCTCACCGGCGGTGAGTCGATCGATGTGATCAGCCGGCTGCGCGGTGCAGACACAAGGAGCCGGCAGTACCGGGACCGCCGTGCAGAGCTGATGACGGCATTTCAGTTCGATCCGAAGAAGAAGGCGCGCAGTTACTCCAAGGGCAACAGGCAGAAGGTGGCGCTGATCGCAGCGCTCGCTTCGCCCGCCGAGCTGTATATCCTCGATGAGCCGACAAGCGGTCTCGACCCGGTGATGGAGAGCGTATTCACGCATGAGATCGACCGGTTGAAGGCGGCGGGCGCGACGGTGCTGCTCTCCAGCCACATCCTCTCCGAGGTCGAACTGCTCTGTGACAGGGTGAGCATCATCCGCAGCGGTTCGATCGTCGAGTCTGGCACGCTCGCCCAGTTGCGACACCTGACCCGCACCGAGTTCACATTCTCGGCAGACGGGGTGCCGGATGCCGCGCTCGCATCCATCAGCGACGTCCACGACCTCACCACGAGCGCAGGCAGAGTGTCGTTCACCGTCGACAGCGACAGGGTCAACGCGGTGCTTCCTCAGCTGGCCGCGCTCGGAGTGTACGGCCTCACCGTCGCGCCGCCGTCGCTCGAGGAACTGTTCCTGCGCCACTACGGTGATGAGCTGCAAGGCGACAGAGTGAATGCGGCCGCCAGCTCACTAGAAGGGGTGGCATCGCGATGAGTGCGACGGCAACGCTGCTGCGGCTGCGGTTGCGCCGCGATCGCATTCAATTGACCGTGTGGGTGCTGGTCATCGCACTGATGACGATGTTCACCGCGTCGGCGATCGCGAGCGAATACGGCACGCACACCGATCGCGTCGACGTGCTGAAGCTCGCAACCGCCACCCCGACGCTGCTCGTCGTTCGTGGCCAGGCGCACGGCGCGAGCCAGGGTGCGTTCTTCGTGTTCGAGTCCCTGACGTACCTTGCGGTTCTCGTCGCGCTGATGAGCACGTTCCTGGCTGTGCGTCATTCACGGGCAGATGAGGAATCAGGCCGCGCCGAACTGATCTCGGCAACTGCCGCTGGACGCTTCGCGCCAACGATCGCCACGGTCGCGGAGGGCGTCATCGCCAACATCGCGGTCATGGTCCTTGTATTCATCGGCCTGCTGGCCAGCGGCTTCGATGCCGCTGGGTCCGCAACGTTCGGCTGGGCGCTCGGCGTCACCGGAATCGCGTTCCTCGGCGTCGGACTGCTCTGCGCTCAGGTCTTCTCCAGCTCGCGTGCTGCGAACGGATGCGCTGCAGCCCTCGTCGGGATCGCGTATGTTCTTCGCGGCATCGGCGATGCAGCAGGCACGGTGTCAGCCGATGGCCTGCATTCCACCAGCGGCCCGGTGAGCTGGCTGTCGCCGATCGGCTGGGCTCAGCAAACACAACCGTTCGCAGGCAATTACTGGGCAGTTGGGCTGCTCAGCCTTGGATTCTGCGCCGTTCTCGTCGTCGTGACGCTGGTCTTGCAGGCCGTGCGCGACAACGGTGCGGGCCTGATCGCTGCGCGGGCAGGCCGCTCACGGGCATCCGCCGTTCTGCGCGGCCCCGTTGGCTTGGCCTGGCGTCTTGCTCGCGGCTCGATCATCGGCTGGGGCATCGGTGCGGTGGTTCTTGCCCTGTTGGCAGGCAAGCTCGGCGCGACGGTTCTGGATGCACTGAAGAGCAACTCGCAGATCAGCACCGCGATCACCTCGATGACGCCAGGCGGATCCGGCGGTGTTCTGCAGGAGTTCGTCTCGGCCATGATGGGATTCGTCGGGCTGCTGGTGGCCGGCTGCATGCTGCAGATCGTCATGCGGGTTCGGCAGGACGAAGCGGCGGGAACAAGCGAGGTCGTGCTGGCGACGCGCGTCGGGCGCATCCGCTGGTTCCTCAGTTTCTTGCTGGTGGCGACCATCGCCGCCGTGGTGGTCCTTGTGCTGTGCGGCATACTCACCGGCGCAACGCTTGCGCAGACCAAGGGGGTGGATGCCGCGATTTTCGGTCAAAGTGTTGGGACGGCGCTCGCTCAGCTTCCCGCCGTTCTGATCTACCTGACCGTGCTCGGGCTGGTATTCGCGCTGATTCCGCGCGTCACGATCCCCGTTGGCTGGGCCATGCTGGCCATCGGCGCCTTTCTCGGTCAGTTCGGCGGCATCCTCAAGCTGCCAGACTGGGTGCGCAACGTGTCACCGTCTCAGCACACGCCTGCCGTGCCGATGGCGCACGCGGACTTCAGCGGTGCGTGGTGGATGGCCATCATCTCGATCCTGGTTGCTATCGCTGCAGCACTCGTGGTGCGCAGGCGGGACACGGCGCTCGGATGATCGTCGGCGAGCGCCGTGCCGCGGGATGAAATGATGGATGGTATGTCGGATGCTGAGCGCGCACTCGGTGTCGCCGCCGAGCAGGTGGCGGCGCTGCTTGCCGCAGCCGGCATGCAGCGGATGCAAGCGCGCGTGCTGACCGCACTGATGACATCTGAGAACGGACAACTCACCTCCCAGGAATTGCAGGAGCGGCTACGGGTGAGTGCTGCAGCAGTCTCAGGCGCCGTGCGCAGCTTGCAGAACATCGGGCTGATCCATCGGATGACCGAACCGGGCGGTCGCCGCGACGTGTACGCGCTCCCGGGCGACAGCTGGTACGGAGCATCCATGCAGATCGACCGCATCTATCTCACGCTCTCAAAGCACGTGCAGGATGCCGTGGACACGCTCGACGAGGACGGCTCGCCACGATGGAAGCGACTGCAAGAGATGGCCGACTTCTTCCGCTTCATGTCGCGGCGCCTGCCGGAGCTGCTTGCCGAGTGGAACGAGCAGCGTCCGACGCCGTCAGGCTAGCGGCCGTAACGCTAGGCGAGCGGGTGACAGCCGCGGATGCTGTTTGCCGGGTCATACCGGCGCTTCACAGCCAGCAGCCGTTCTAGCACGTCGTCCGACCAGAATTTCTCTGGTCCCTCGGCGGACTCGGTGAAGTTCGCGTAGTCACGCTCGGCGCGCCACGGCTCCAGCGCCGAGATGAGGCTGGCGACGGCTGCCTTGACGACGCCTGCGGCCTCGGGGGTCGGTGCGATCCCGATCGTGTATACGAGGTAGCGACCCGGCAGGCTATCGACCGCTCCGCCGCGTGGATCGCGGCGCGCGAACGCGCCGCCGAGCATCCGCATGTCGACCAGAAGCAGGGGCGTCTGCACTCCGTCACCCGCGGCATCCAGAACCGCATCGATGGCGCCGGGCGGCAGCTCATCAAGGACGACGCCGTCACCGACTCCTGGAACAGGCATCGGTGGATCCATGTGAATCTGGGCAAGGGATGTTGCTGGCATGCGCGCGAACGTGTTCATCGTTGGTCCAAGCGCAACGAACGGCGCGAGCAGCGCATCGGCCTCGGCGTCTGTCGCGTTGATCGCGCCATCGATCCCGGCGAACGCCTTCCCGCGTAGCGCATCCGGCAGGTCTGGCATCGGCGGCAGGTGAAGCAGCCTGGCGCACAGGGTTGCACGCTCGTCCATGCCGGCCGCCTCGCGGTCGAAGATCTCGAGAAGCTCCGGCGCCTTCTCGAGCGGGAACAACAGCATCCCCGCGTACACACTGCGCAGCGCAATCGCTTGGAACTCGATCGCGGTCACAACGCCGAAGTTCCCTCCGCCGCCACGCAGTGCCCAGAACAGATCGGAGTCGTTGTCTGCGTCGACGCGCCGGAACTCGCCGTCGCCTGTGACGAGTTCGACGCAGGTGACGGATGAGGCAGCAAAGCCGTGTTCGCGGCCCAGCCAGCTGTAGCCGCCCCCCAAGTGGTAGCCGACGACGCCGACGTCGCCTGCCGATCCTGCAAGCCCGGTCAGTCCGTGCTCCGCGAGAGCAGCAGAGACCGTGTTCCACGTGACGCCTGCTCCTGCGCGCACCAGGTGCGAGTCGACATCGATCTGCACGCCGGTGAGTGCAGAGGTGTGCAGCAGAATGCTGCCGGTCAGATCGCCGAGCGCAAGCGCCTGGTGGCCGGTGCCCTGGGCTGCGACCTGCAAGCCGTGTTTGTTCGCAAATCGCACGACCGCGATGACGTCGTCGACGTTCCGTGGGACGACGACAGCGTTCGGACGCTGGTCGGCTGCGAGATTCCAGCCCAGGCGTGCAGTGTCCCAGTCCTGGTCAACCGGTGTGATGACCGCTCCGCTGAATACCTTGGCGAGATCGTCGAACGGGACCGCGGCCTCGCTGTCGACAATGGTCATGGGGTCCTCCACTCACCTGCCCGCGATCGAGCATCCGCGACGTTGCAGCTAATTCGAGTATCACTCACTTATCGGGAGGGCCGCTACCCCCGTTCGTGGTGCCGCCGGTCGTGTGGGCACAGGCCGGATAAGGTGGGCGCACGCCCGGTCACATAGGCTGGAGCGATGACCGACTCAGAGCTGAAATCCGGCATCGCGATCGATGAACTCGACCCAGACATCCGCCCACAGGACGACCTATACAGGCACGTGAACGAGCGTTGGCTCGAGCGCACCCAGATCCCGGCGGACAAGGCCAGGTACGGCGCGTTCCACATCCTGGCCGATGAGGCAGAGGCGGCCGTCCGCGTGATCATCGAAGAGGCGCAGCACGCCGACGAGGGCACGCTTGAACGCAAGTTCGGCGACCTGTTCACAAGCTTCATGAACACCGAGCGTATCGAGCAGCTCGGCGCCACCCCGATCGCGGGTCAGCTTGCGCTTGCAGACAACGTCAGCTCGATCACCGAACTGCTACAACTCGTCGGCACGTTCGAGCGCCGCGGCATCGGCGGCTTCTATCAGCTGTTCGTCGACAATGACCCAGGCAATCCGGAGCGCTACCTGGTGTTCGTCGAGCAGTCCGGAATCTCGTTGCCGGACGAGAGCTACTACCGCGAAGAGAAGTTCGCGCACGTGCGCACTGAATACCTCGCCCATGTGCAGCGGATGCTCGAGCTCGCCGGGGTCTCTGATGCGGGACGTCGCGCCCAGAACGTGTTCGATCTCGAGACGGCGATCGCGTCGAAGCACTGGGACAACGTTGCGAGCCGTGACAGTGAGAAGACCTACAACCTATACACGTGGGCCGATGCCGCGTCCCTCGCCGTCGGGGTCGACCTGAGCGCGTGGCGAGCGGCCGTTGGCGGTCCGGATGCCGCGCTCGACGAGGTCGTGCTGCGCCAGCCGAGCTTCACAACCGGTCTCGCATCGTTGCTGACGAGCCAACGGCTCTCGGCGTGGAAGGACTGGCTCGCCTGGCAGATCGTGCACAGCGCGGCCCCGTATCTCTCCGGCGCGTTCGTCGAGGCGAACTTCGACTTCTACGGCCGCACCCTCACCGGCACGCCGCAGATGCGCGAGCGCTGGAAGCGCGGCGTCTCGCTGGTCGAGGGTGCCATGGGCGAGGCGGTCGGACGGATCTATGTCGAGCGTCACTTCCCTCCGCTGGCGAAGCAGCGCATGGACGCACTCGTCGCCAACCTGGTCGAGGCGTATCGGCGCAGCATCCGCACTCTTGACTGGATGGGAGAGACCACGCGCAATCGGGCAGAGGACAAGCTAGACAAGTTCACGCCCAAGATCGGCTACCCGGT
>Ga0164242_10009150_pt1 | contig 10716 bp, 9 predicted proteins | sample OricomgcompostMG_FD_108783 | JGI IMG/M metagenome (GOLD analysis project Ga0164242, IMG submission 108783) | Miracle-Growth compost microbial communities from Emeryville, California, USA - Original compost - Miracle growth compost (MG) ... | reverse complement strand
TCGCCAGTAAGATTATCAAATTGTCGGCGCGAACATGAACATGACGTGTTTACCGTCTAGACTCTCGACCCGCGCCGGTTAAACGACCAAGGACGACAGCGGGAATCGTGCGGCAACGCCCGGCAACGCCCGGCAACGCCCGGATCACTCAGCTTCCGTCGCTCAGGGTCGTCGGACCTTTTCCACTAAAGTTTCTAACTCGTCTGGCCGAAGGGTGTTGTGAAAGTTGTAGTGGCTACAACTTTTGAGCGACACCAGGATCAAGGTCCTGAATTCGATAGGGTATCTATGGGGCTGCGGGACCAGAAGAAGCAGAAGACGAAGAAGTTGATTGCGGACCTAGCCACGTCTCTCTTCATGGAGCGCGGCTTCCATGGGGTCACGGTAAACGAAATTGCCGCAGCGGCCGAGGTCTCGCCGACCACAGTGTTCAACTATTTTCCGACAAAAGAGTCGCTCATTTTTGATCTCGAAGAAGAAATCGACAGCGACATCTTGGCGACGATCCGAGCTCGAAAGAAAGACCAATCCATCCTGGATGCCCTGCATCGATACTTTCTCGCGAGCAAACTGTTCAATCCGCCAGATAAAGGAAACTTCGCGGGATTTGCGCAGCTGATAAAATCTTCGCCCGAACTGAGTTCCTACTTACGTGGGTTGTGGGGCCGATATGAAAACACTTTGGCCAAAGAAATTCAGAGTGAGTCTTCGGCGGACAAAATTGAAGCGGAATGCGTGGCAAAGTTGGTTTTTGAAGGGGTGAGCTTTGCGTGCAACTCGCCGTCTCCTAAGGATGCCTTGAATTTGACGTTTCAAGTCTTAAAGAACGGGTGGAATAAGTGAAAGACACCGAAAACCAGCCAGTTTACGACGTCGTCATCTCCGGCGCCGGCCCCGTAGGACTTTTCCTGGCCTGTGAACTGGCCGCTGCCCAATGTTCCGTCTTGATCTTGGAAAAGGCCAAGAACCCTCGCTCGCCATTGAAGCAAGTTCCTTTTGGGATACGCGGCCTCTCGGCGCCTACTATTGAAGCGCTGGACCGTCGTGGGTTGCTGAGTGAGCTCGAGGTACATAAGCGCATAAAAAACCCCCACAAAATGCCTGCTTCCGCACAGGGGCCACGTCGTCAAGCGGGACACTTCGCTGGCATTCCGTTTCATGACGGCGATATTGACGCCTCACGGTGGAAGAATCGCCTGCCAAGTTCGATCGCCGCCAGTTTGATTTCTGAAATGCAGGAGCTCGAATCCATATTGTCTCGTCGCGCGGAGACCTTGGGCGTCGAAATCAGGCGCGGCCTTGCCGTCACGGATTTTCGTCAGAGCGAGGATGGAGTCACTGTTCGGTCCGGTGACCAATTGTTTAAAGGTAAATGGCTCGTGGGCTGCGACGGAAGCCGTAGCGCTGTTCGCAAGGCGGGCGGCTTTGAATTCGCCGGCACGGAGCCAGAGTTCACCGGCTATTCCACGCAAGTTGATATAGCCGACCCCGAGAAGCTCAAGCTGGGCCGAACCATGACCCCGACAGGCATGTATCTCCAATCCCAATCTGGTTTCGTCATCATACAGGATTTCGACGGTGGCGCCTTTCATGGGTCAAAAAAACCAATCACGCTTGAACATGTGCAAGAAGTTCTACGTCGCATTTCAAACACCGACGTGACTCTCAAGGCCCTGCATGTAGCGACCACTTGGACCGACCGGGCGAGGCAAGCCACAGCCTATCGTAATGGGCGGATTCTTTTAGCTGGCGATGCCGCGCACATTCATGCGCCGCTCGGCGGCCAGGGGCTTAACCTTGGACTTGGCGATGCCATGAATCTAGGCTGGAAGCTTGCCGCAACTATCCGAAAGGAAGCGCCGGAAGGCTTGTTGGGCAGTTATCAAGCTGAACGGCATCCTATCGGAGCAGACGTTCTGGATTGGTCGCGCGCCCAAGTTTCAATCATGAGACCGACGCCACAAGCGCGCGCTGCATGCAATTATCCGCGATCTTTCGAGTACGCGCGATGGCGCCACCTATTTTGCGGGAAGAGTGTGGGGCGTCGCCATGCGCTACGACCTCGGTGGGACCCACCCGCTGGTAGGCTACAGCGTCCCCAATTTTGAGTTGGAAGATGGCACGAGAGTTAACGAGATCCTGCGAAATGGCCAGGGGATACTGCTGGATTTCGATAGGAATGCTTCACTAAGAGTCTTGGCGGACGAATACGGTGGGCGCGTAAAGTACGTTTCGGGCCGAGCGACAGAACAATTAGGCTTGAGCGCTGTGCTTATTCGCCCTGATGGGTTTATCGCCTGGGCTTCCGACCGCGAAGCTGACGGAAGGTCAGTCAGACAAGCGATGGCCCTCTGGTTTGCTCTGTAAGCGTTGACGGCCTCGGGCTTGTTCTCGCGCTCGCAGTGGGCTTCCCCCGTGCCGGCGCGGTGACGCCGATCACACGAACGTCGGGATGCGTTCAAGCGCGAGTACGTGGCAGACCGTTTAGCAGAAAGCCTCGGATAACTATCGGTCAAGAAGCGCCGTAAGTCTCTCTAGGTTGGGGCGGTCAGCTTGTCTTGCGTCTTGGTCTCGAAGTCGGCGGCGTCATGGCGCTCATGCAACTGGCTGGAGAGTTCGCCAAAGGTACGATTGACCATCCACCCACGCTGGACGGCTGGACGTTCGCCGATGGTATCGGCCCAGCGCTGGACGTGCTTGTAGTCATGCACCGACAAGAACGCCGCCGCTCCGTAAAGCCAGCCCTTCACCAGGCCGCCGTACCAGGGCCAGATAGCCATGTCGGCGATCGTGTACTCATTGCCGGCCACGTATTCGTGGCATGCTAGCAATTTGTCGAGCACGTCGAGCTGACGCTTCGTTTCCATAGCGAAGCGGTCGATCGCATATTCGATCTTCGTTGGGGCGTAGGCATAGAAATGACCGAAGCCTCCTCCCAGGTAGGGTGCGCTTCCCATCTGCCAGAACAGCCATGATAGACATTCGGCGCGCGCCCCGACTTCGGTCGGCAGGAAAGCTCTGAACTTCTCCGCCAAATACAGCAAAATAGCCCCGGACTCGAAGACCCGTATGGGCTGCGGGCCGCTGCGATCCATGAGTGCGGGAATCTTGGAATTTGGATTCACCGCCACGAAGCCGCTGCCGAACTGGTCGCCGTCGCCGATCTTGATCAGCCAGGCGTCATACTCGGCGCCGCGGTGACCGAGCGCAAGCAGCTCCTCCAACAGGATGGTGACTTTCTGACCGTTGGGCGTAGCCAGAGAATAAAGCTGTAGCGGGTGACGACCAACCGGCAGTTCCCTCGCATGTGTCGCTCCTGAAGTGGGGCGGTTGAGGCTCGTGACGGAGCTACCGGCTTTCGCTGTGTCCCAGGTCCAGACCTTTGGCGGCACGTAGTCAGACGAATGGGTCATTTTCAATACTCCTGCGTCTGGGGGTGGTCGCCGTGGACTGTATGATCCGAACGGATGGGACAGTCTTTAGGTGGACCACGTGTTCTTGCCTACCAATCTCCGTGAACTCAATCATTTTTCCTAAAGGTTTTTCCAAGTGCCTGTCCGCCCTCGTTTCCTAGAAGTCGCCGAACGGATCGCGGTCGGTCGCGGACTCTAGGCCGTCGTCTTGGGGTGTGCTGGTCATCCTCCCGAATGGACACGTCGAATGCCTCACTACCGAGGCGTTCGCGGTGAGCGAGCGAGTCAATGGCGGCGAGTTGGCCCCCGATGCCTTGGACTGGGAGGGCGACGTGCATGCAGCCCAGCGGTGAGCCATGGCCGCTCCCCATATAGCCAGAATTACGAACATTTCTCAGAATCCATTTAAAAAATATGCCCCTCTACCGAGGAAGGCCCTACGCCGCCCACTGGCCGTGGGCGCGAAGGAGGACTCGTCCATGGCAATTACGAAGGTACTGCTCACGAGCTCGCTCATAGCCTTCACTGCGGTGGGTTGCGGCAAGAAAAGCAAAAGCACGACGGAATCAGGTACCCCAACCCAGGGGCAGCCGGGCGGCCCCGGAGCGGGCGACCAGAACCTCGTCTCGGTCACGGGCACTCTGGCTCTTTCGACTCTGTGGCTCGCCGGTGGCAACGTCTCCCAGGTCGTCGCAGTCGATCCGGAAAGCGGCAAGACTGCCTACGCGACCGTTGGAACGGACGGCAGCTTCGACCTTAAGATCGATAAGAGCAAACCTTGGGTCATCGGCTACGTTGACGACACCAAGACGGGGTCCGACATGCTGGTGTCGAGCTTCGCCTCTGGCAGCCTCGACACGCTGAGTCCGGGTACTGACACCACCAAAGTTTCGATGGGCAAAGTCGACGTCACGAAGGGCCAGGCCACGATGGACTTGAGCGCGGCCGACTTGCTGACCTCGATTGGCATGTCGAAAGAAGCTGCCGACACGATGGGCTCGGTGGACGATGTCTCCCGTCGCTACAGCAATCCGGACATCGACAGCAACGGTCAGGTCGACGCCGTCGAAGGCAAGGCCTACATGATCGACTTCCACAACCGTTTCGTCGCGAAGAAAGCCGACGGCTCCGGCGACTACCTCATCACGGACATGAAAAACGCCTTCCTGCCGGATGACGTTGTCTTCAATTACAGCGGCACGGGCATCTTCCCGCAAATCCCGGCCGCCGACCTTGGCGGCACCGCGCCGGCCAGCTATGAGTGGTCATTCAGCGTGGCGATGCCGACCGCTAGCAACGGCGGGCAGCTTTGCAGCGGTATGGCGGCTGGCCAGGACATCCCCGCGGGGACGGCCTGCAGCTTGAACTATACCGACAACACGGGCGCTGACAACAACGCTCTGACCTTCAACATGGAGACGGCCAACCTCAAAGCCGGCGACTACACGCTTAAAGTCGGCGACAAGTCGTACGTCTGGAAAAACGTCGCCGTCTCCGACTTCAGCGCTGGCGAGGGCTTTCTGGCGCTGTTTATCCGCTTTGACGTCGACGACGCGGGCAAGCTCACCGGCCTGAGCTACAAGTGGCAGAAGAAAGGCGCCGACGGCAAGTACACCCTCGCCACGGAGGAGGACATCAAGCTGATCGTCAAACCCCAGAGCGACGGTAGCAACTTCGGCGGCTTCGTCTCCATGAAGTACCAAAACGACGAGAGCAAAGGCTCGCTAGGAGTCCCAATTCCCGAGCAACCCCAAGGCAGCATTGTCTTCGCCAATGTCGTCGACGACAACCAGTCTCTCGTCATCAGTGGCAGCGTCCTGACCAAGGATATGGTGAAAGCCGGTCTGTCGTTTAGCGACTTCCCCGCCAACGCGGGCATCAGCTACGATGACAAGCTCGGCATGCGGTTCTTCTTCTAAGAAGAAGGACGCTACTTACCTGGCAGCAAGTCCGGCCTCAGGCGTTCGGTACGCCTGAGCGCCTCCTCCCGGCGCCATGTGGCGATCTGCGCGTGGTCGCTGGAGAGCAACACCTCGGATACATCGTGGCCGCGAAATTCCGGTGGCTGTATGTAGAGTAGGCATCACCGGACGCAGGGCTAGAACAAAAGCGGATGGGGCGCATCGAGAAGGTCCCCGAGACGCGCACCGAACAGGCGGAATATGCTATACTTAAGAAAACAATTATAATTAATGAAGTGCCGTCAGAAAGTGCGAAAGATGGAGAGATTAATAGGAAGATTTCTCTTTTTTGCCTTCTGACCGTCGGATCTCCACGCTCCAACGATATCTGAGTCTGCTTTTTTGATGAACTTGCGTCCAAAGCATGTCCTCGACCTGCACCAGGCACGCGAAATTTACGTGGGATATCAGGCAAAGGTTGCCAACCGACGTCGAGATCAAAGCATCCCTGAAACTTTCGCCGCCCGATGATACTGCTCCAGGACCACCGCTAAACCGACGGGCCAGAACCAAGTAAACGAACGAGCTAAATTTCGACGTCTGGAGCCTTCTCTCAAGCGAGCTGGTGCAACTATGGTCACGTCCTCATTCCTAAACCAGAGGTGTGTTCTATGAAGAGTTTCCTTTTGTTTGTCGCTGCTACCGCTCTGACCTTTACTGCTTGCAAAAGTGTGCACCAGGATGGATCCGAGGTTAGGGAGGTTAAAACCGATGACGGCCAAGGGTTTGACGTGCGCGATGCGATCCGTCTTCTGCGAACGCATCTGAAGACGGGGCTGGGGCCGGTGATCTCAAAACGCTATGCCACGGATAAACGCATCGATGCCTGCTGGAACAATCCCCTTGGGCATGAGCTTGGAGACTGGCAGAAGCTCCTCTATTGCCACTATCCGTTGGAATTTCGGCTCTGCCTATCGTCGAAAATGGTATTGGCCAACGCCCAGGGGCTAACGGGGGACCAGAAGGCAGAGAGTGTCTCGAAATCCTATGATGAATGCGAAAGCCTCGTTAGCTCGGCGCTGTCCCGCAGGTCAGGCGATAACGCCGCGAGCGAAGGCTTTCATTACTTCTTCGACAATATTCTCCGTCCTGGCAAACAACCCAGCATCAAGTCGATTTTCATGGACGTCTACGTAAGAAATAACGTCCCTGACCTCGATAAGGCGGCTATGGATAGCTTCATGAATGAGATTGGCTACTCCCACAACGCAAACCAAAATTTCGCCGAAGCTGTGTTTGAGATCGCCGGCGAGCTGGATACCGACCGAGCCCAATATCCCGACTTGATACAGGTCCTGAAAGTCGTCCCCGAGTCGATGGAGCAGATTGGCTACGTCAAAGCAAAAAACGCCTACACGGACACGGTCAATGCTCTTGCAAAGAAGCTGTTGCAGGCTTGGAACTACTGGACAAACAAGGAGACAACCGACGGCATGCAGCAGGTGATTGAGGACTTTACCTAAATTGACTTTTCCACACTTGAAAAGCGCCGGAGGCGGCGACGAGATCCTAGTGCGGCTACATGGTTGCGTTTTGTGCCTCGTCAGCCAAATCTGCGGGTGACCTGCGGCTCCAGCATGATGACGTCGGCATCGAGCTGACGAAGAGCTGGCGTCGCCTCTGCAAGTCTGTCGATATCACCGAGGATTTCCCGGTAGGTTACCTCGGCAGGCTTGCTCTTTCGGTCGCCGGCGCGACTTGACTACAATAAGTGCTCGTTCGACAGAACGACGCCCTGCCGGACATTCCAGCGGGGCGTCTGCTGTCCTGAGCGCTGAGCTGTCGTTGCCTGTCACCCCCGAAGCTGGATACGCGCCTCGAGTGTTTGGCCGCCTTCCCGGGCCACGTCGACAGTGATATCAGAACGCCCCGGTTCCTTCAGCCTCTCTCGCAGCTCAATCAGGTCAACGCCCTCCGACGCGACGCCGTCGACGGCGATCACCTGATCACCGACGCGCAGTCCCGCATCGGCCGCTGGGCTGCTGGAGGTTACATGCAAAATCGTCGCCTTGCCATCCCGGCGGCCAACCCACATCCCGGAACGATCGACCGCATCTTTTTGCCGTAGCTGTGCTTCGGGTTCGAGAATCAGTCGCGAGCCGCGGTCGTCGAAGGTGACGCGAAACCGCTTCAAAAAGCCCGCGCCAATACTGCCCGCCAGCTCCGAGTCGCCGAAGAGACCGGTCGTGAGGTGCGGAAAGCGCGCCAGAACTCCGTCCACTTTGAATGGTCCTATGTCGAAGTCATTGACCAAAGCGACCGGGGCCTCGATGGGCCCGCCGACGCCCCAGCCGGTCAGCATCGGCTCGCTTGCGTCGTAGCGCTCCGCGAGTCCGTGCTTGGCAGAGAACGACGAGCAGAAGGACAAAGACGAACGGTCTCCCGTATCGACGAGGTAGCGCCCCGGGACGCCGGCGATGGTCGCGTCGACGAAGGGATAGCCGTCGTCGATCGTCAACGGCAGAACGACAGCGCCCGCGCGCGGAACAAAGTCATCTGGCTCGATCAACCGCATTGTGGACGCGGCGAAATCGAGCTCGACCACGTAGCGCTCGAAAATCTCCGCACCAACGACTCCATCCCACTGTTTAAACCCGATCGCATCCTGAATGTCGGAAAGTGGCAGCACGTCGCCAGGCATCGCCCCGAATGCGGCCGGACCGACCTCCAGAGCGTCGACCGTCGCCTTATACGCCGTTTCCGTCCCGGCGCCGGCGCCGCCGAGCGGATAAGGGTCGGTGAGAGTGAGTTCGAGCGTCTCAGCAACGGCAGGCGTGATGAGCAGGCGGCCGCCCGTATCCAAGATCATTTTGAGCGGGCCGTGGCCGTTTACCGTCGCATCGATGAACGGGCGGTTGTCAACAAGGCTGAATGGAAAGGCGACGGCGTCGGCATTATCCGTCGAGCGGACGCAGGCGGCGCTAAATAGTAAATGAATGGCGAAGACGCAGGACGTCGTTTTACGCATGGTTTTCTCCTTTTACCCATTTTCGCTGCTGGAACCGAGAGGGGTGAGGAAAAAATTGCTACCTGGGCAGGGAGCGCGCCCGGTAGTCCGACGGCGAGACGCCGTTGAGCCGCCGGAAGGCTTTGTTGAAGGTCGAAAGATCCGCGTAGCCTGCAGCCGCGGCAATGCTGCCGATCGGTCGGTCCGTCTGGAGCAGGTCGGCTTTCACCAGATCGAGGCGCAAGCCCTCGAAGCACCGGCGTGGCGTGACATGCGCCTGCTGTTTGAACGCGCGCAAAAAGTGAAATTTACTCAGCCCCGCCGCCTCGGCAAGTGCCCCGAGATCGGCGACGTCCAGGGCCGGGTCAGCGCTCGCGAGTGCGCGCTTCGCTTTGCCGAAAGGGTCGGGAAAGCGACCTGAGAAGAGATTTTTTTGCAGCTTCGCCTGGCCCGTGTGCGGGCAAGTCAGCAGAAGCTCCAGAGCCAGGCCGCTACAGGTTACGTCGAGCGACGACTCCTTGACGCCCGGGACGGCGCGGAGCTGGAAGAGACGCGCCAGCGTCCTGAGGACGTCAGTACTGGGGCGGAGGAGGGGCGACGTAAAGACCAGGTTCGGCGCGTCGATGCCGATGCTTGCGGTCAGCGTGGAGAGGACTTTGTCATCGAGCACGACGGCCAGGAGTGAGCATGATGCGTCCTTCCGGTAGATCTCCGTATGCGCTTCCCGCGCATTGTACAAAAGCAGGTCACCCGCCCGCGCGGTCCATCCCTTCGCTCCTAGCCTCAAGTGAAACTCCCCCGCGCGCACGAGTAGCATCTCGAGACCTGCGTGCTCAGACTCGACCGAGCCGTCAAGGCCGCGCACGGTCATGTCGTAGGTACGGCATAGGCCGAAATGGAGCGCCCGCCGCAACTCGTATTTGCCGGAGACTTCGGGCGTCTTCATGCTTGTCACTCCTCCGCTGCAGATGGTCTCACTCGATGCTAGTCCGTGGTCTTGACGCAGTCCACTCGCTTGTGACCTGCCATCTTGGCTGCGTCCGGAAACGGCTGCCTTTTTGGAGAGTCCCGAGGTGAGTGAGGAAGGGAATATGCGCGGCTGGTTCAGAAGTATACTGGACCGGTTCAAATATGGTGCGGAAGAACTCGCAAGCTTGCCGCCGTCCTAACCAAGGTTGGTGTTCCGATGAAGACCCGGCGCAGGAAGTGGAATGGGGACTTCGCGAGGGCGATATATCTACGGCATGGCCAGGGCGTGTAACGACTAATAGACTGCGGGGCCATTCGCTATTTCTAAGGAGAAATGGCTGGCCCCCAGATGTCGCCGCCCGATTCTATCGCCCCCCAGGTGACGACCGAGCCGTCCGTCTTGAGTGCGGCAAAGGCGGTGCCACTACTAAAAACTTGAGTGACGCTAGAGCTTAGACTGGTAGCGACAGCCGAGCTGTCTCCTCCATTAGCGGCATTCCCCCATGTGACAACCGAGCCGTCCGTCTTGAGTGCGGCAAAGGCATAAATATTACTATAAATCTTGCTTACGTCTGAAGTCAGGTTGGCAGAAACGGCCGCGCTATCCCCGCCATTAGCGGCATTCCCCCATGTTACAAGCGAGCCGTCCGTCTTGAGTGCGGCAAAGGCGGTGCCGTTACTAAAAATCTGGCTTACGCCCGAGGCCAGGTTGGCGGAAACGGCCGCGCTGTCCCCGCCATAAGTGGCATTCCCCCAGGTGACAACGGAACCATTTGTCTTGAGTGCGGCAAAGGCGGCGCTATTACTGAAAATCTGGCTTACGCCCGAGGTCAGATTGACGGAAACGGCCGAACTGTCTCCGCCACTGCCGGCATTTCCCCATGTGACAACCGAGCCATCCGTCTTGAGTGCGGCAAAGGCATAACTATCACTATAAACCTTGCTTACGCCCGAAGTCAGGTTGGCGGAAACGGCCGAGCTATCTCCGCCATAGGCTGCATTCCCCCATGTGACAACCGAGCCATCCATCTTGAGTGCGGCAAAGGCATAACTATTACTATAAATCTGGCTTACGCCCGAGGTCAGGTTGGCAGAAACGGCCGAGCTATCTCCGCCATAAGTGGCGCTTCCCCATGTGACAACCGAGCCGTCTGTCTTGAGTGCGGTAAAGGCGAGGCCGTTACTAAAAATCTGGCTTACGCCCGAGGTCAGGTTGGCAGAGACGGCTGAGCTATCTCCGCCGTAAGTGGCGCTTCCCCATGTGACAACCGAGCCGTCCGTCTTGAGTGCGGCAAAGGCATAACTATTGCTAAAAATCTGGCTTACGCCCGAGGTCAGGCTGGCAGCAACGGCCGAGCTGTCTCCGCCATAAGTGGCTTTTCCCCATGTAACAACCGAACCGTCCGTCTTGAGTGCGGCAAAGGCG
>Ga0164242_10009149_pt1 | contig 10716 bp, 4 predicted proteins | sample OricomgcompostMG_FD_108783 | JGI IMG/M metagenome (GOLD analysis project Ga0164242, IMG submission 108783) | Miracle-Growth compost microbial communities from Emeryville, California, USA - Original compost - Miracle growth compost (MG) ... | reverse complement strand
TTAATAGCAACATTTGCTAACCTGGCATTTGGCCCAATTTGGAACACGCCGTTCTCACCCGAATAAATATGCCCGTCCATCTCCTGCCCCGGAACGATAGAACCATTGAAATTGTCGCCGTTAATCATGGCCATAACAATTCCGGCATAGGCATTTGCGGCTGTATTTGCCGCTTCACACCCCCCTCCGCTGCCCATAAAGGTCATGAAATAATTCGCTAAAGACCCGATAGCCTCCTGTTCATGGCCCGGTATGATGAATAAATTGTTATCATTATCAAAACCATAATTACCGCCGCCCAGCCAGTCATTCAGGAAACTTGTAAGCAGGGGATCATGTATATCGCCGTTTATTTTTATTTTCAGGCCATCCGGATCAACATAATTGGCGGGGTTGCTCCCCATGGCCTGGTAGGGGCTCAGCATATCCTGCCCGCCGGCAATACCTTTTCCAATATCAACAGATCTGTAGCATTTAGTGTCATAAGCTTTCATTAGAGGCGGGTTTTAGCCGGAAACAGGAAGGGGACCGCAATGATATTGCCCGCCTTCCTGCCGGTTTTATCTGTTTTATTATTGAACACTAACCTGTTTTGGTTTCATCAACATATTTGATACACTACCTACACTACCAGAAAGCCAACTTATTTATTCGAATCTCCAATCTGTTTGTCGTGCAAATATTTAATCGAATAATAAGCGAAGCAATAGCCAGCAAATACTCCACCTATCAAAAACAGCATGTATAGCCATACAATTGAAACACATGATTTAAATATATATATCAAGCAAATAAATAGAAATAATGTTCCCAAAAGATATCTTACTATACTAAATGAATTAAATGCAAACCAATGTAATAGTTCTTCTTTTTTATTCTTCATGGTTAATATTTTCTTTTTCTAATTTTTATTATTATTTCAACAACAACTGAAAGGATTAGAGTAATGACAATGCTATACTTTAATATCATATTTCCAAGATGTTGAAAACCATCTGAGAAGAAGATAATTAATATTGTTAGTACAACGAGGATTACTAATAGGGCTGTATTTAATTTTCTTAGTGAGTTCATTTGGTTGTTAATATTGTGATATAAATTAAATTAATGGTTGTCAGGATGATCGGGGTCATACCAGAACTTTTTATATGTTGCTCCCATTGCTCCGAACCTTACAAACCATTTAATGAAATTCTTTCCATTTCCTTGTGGAAAATAATTTTTATTATTAAAGTTGATAGTTCTTATAAAGTTAGTTTTGTCGGGTATTTCTTCAATTAATCTCGTATTATCAATCGGTTCAATCATTTTGATATTCTCTGGCATTTCGCCTTTAAAATTGAAAAAATCGCTTTCAGGCCCACCACCAACTATTATCATACTCTGAATTACGTTGATTTTTTGCTCAGTAGAGGAAGCACCAAAGTCTCTTGCAATAATTTTAAAATATCTTGTAACAATATTACCATCGGTACCATTGAAAATGTAATTTTTATCATCCGCTTCTTTAGCGGGTAGTTCTCCTTGTCTATAATCATAGTTGGATGCGGATTTCATCTCCACTGAAGTCTTATCCCCATTTATCTTTTCTCCTAATATATTGACATAAGAATAATAGCCGTATGTCCCAAAGGTCATTTTGCCATGATAGGGTGCAATAGAATAATTGGCAGGATCAGCATTGGTAATGGCATTGTAAATCTTCGTTGCAAATTCAAATGCCGCTCCTAATGTAGTGCCGGGGCCGCCCATATCGCCGCCGCCAATGTTGCCAATGGAGCCGCCGCCCAGGAAAAAGCCTATTAAATTACCAAACAGCTCTCCTTCCATTCCCGGCGATACGCTCACCAATCCGTTGTCCCCAATAGTGTAATTGCCGTTGCCCAGCATGGCGTTCAGCTTGTCAATCATCTCGAGATCGCTGGCGTCAACAATCAGCTGTTTCCCGTTCGGATCAACACAGTTTGCGGGGTTGTTCCCCATGGCCTGGTAAGGGCTGAGCATATCCTGCCCGCCGGCCGAAGCCAACGGGTCAACACTTAAAAACCTGCCCAACTGCGGGTCATATTGCCTGGCCCCGAAGCTCATCCAGTTCAGGCCGGCATCAGTGATGTATTCATTACTTTGATACTTCTCCCGGTTAGGCGTCATGCCCACAGCGCTGCTGCCGATGCCTGCCATCGGCAAACCGAAAGGATAGTAATGGGTTTCCTGCTTCAGGTTGCCCCTTGTAAACCTGATTTTTATCTTGTCGAAATACACATCGCCGTCCGAAACCATACAGTCTTCGCATTTTATGCTGCTGGTATTGCTCAGGTAAACGGCCAGGTAGCCGTTTGCCGGTATGAGCATCGGCTCCTGGTTGCCGATGGTCGCCCAGCTCCCGTTGCCGTCGGCCTGCCAGCTTCCCGTAAAGGTACGCACCACATGCATGTTCTGGTCGAACAGCACATAATTTAAGAAAGCCTTAGGACGCGCGGGGTCGGCATCGGCATGTAGTAATTCATCGGCCTCCGCGAAATTATCCGGGTTAAACAGTTTCGGCACTAAGTCAGGCGCATGGCTTTCACTTTCGCCCAGGCCGCCTTCGCCGCCTGTCAGGGTGGAGACAATGCTGCTCAGCATATCATCCGGGCTGACCGGCTCGTCATCGGCGGGGTTATAAGTGCCGTCGTAATAATTATCCGCATTGATCTGTACCCGGTCGCCGGCCATAACTTTCAAAAGTATGGAAGTCCCCACCCGGTGGTCGGGCTCCGCCCCGTTCAGCCTGCCGGCCATCTGGTCTTCAGGGTCGGTACTGCCCGGCTTATCGTCCCGGATGTTGTCCACATCATCAAAAAACAACTCTTCTAATTGCGCGCTGGCGATTTCATAAGAGGCCAGGTAACTTAAAATCGGGTAATGATACACGTCTATAATGCTGCGCACATTGCCCAGGTGGTCTTTTACAAAATATTCTTCCTTTGCCGTATCGTTATTCCAGACCGTCCGGCCCACATTATTTGAGGCATACCGCAGGCTGTCGTTTTGGTAAACGAAGTTGCCGGTGTAATCCGTTTTTTTATTGTTGTTCCCGGATATAACAGCTTCCTGTATTTTATTGCCCGCCGCGGTATAGCTGTAATGAATGACATTGCCATTGACAAACGTGATGGTCTGAGGTTTGTCAAAATGTGTATAGGTAACGCTGATGATGCCTTTATTCCTGTCCTGGACCAGGTTGCCGTCGGCGTCATAGGCATAATCATTGCCCGAAGTATTGCCGTCCTGGAAATCGCCATCCTGGTAATTTGTCGTGATGCCGTCGGTCACGGCAGTCAGCCGGTTGCTGTTAGCCGCATAAGTATAGGCCAGCTGGTCAATAGTGGCGGGGGCGCTGCCCGTACCGGAGGTATAGCCGGGCCCCCTCATGTCTTTACTGAAAAGGTTCCCGTTCGGGTCATAGGTCAGATGACTGACGGAATAGTCCATGGTATCGTTATCCCATGCGGTTGAGCTGAGCACATGTCCCCCCTGCCACTGCCCTTCCCTGAAATCCGCCTTGTCCAGCCGGCCGGTGTTGTCGTAAGTATAGCCATAAGCAAGGGCCTTGGCATTTACACCACCACTGCCGCGCCATACGACCCCCGCAAGCATACCACCGTACCGGGGCGTTGTAAAGCCGTAATCATATTTCAGGCTTTCCCCAAAACTGCGGTTTTCACCTTCTTTATCACCGGTTTCCGCGTAATGGCCGTTAATACCCGTAAGCTGCCCCCGGATGTTGTAGTCATAGTCCCGCTCTTCGCCGTAATCGCCAAGCACTTGCCGGTTAAGCCGCCCCAGCTCATCATAACCATAGGTTGCTAAAATATTCCAGGGGCCGCCGTCCACACTATGTTTGGTTTCCGTTAATCTCCCGGTTACCGGTTCATAGCTGTTTTTTGTAAGTTCGGTATGTGCAGGAACACCGTCCTTCGCTTTTTGATTGATTATCCTGTGTTTGGTGATGAGCATTTTCCCTGAAAAGTCATACTGCATACCGGCGTATTGGGTAGAAACAGGGGTATTCTTATAAAGGCGCTGATTGAGCACAAAATCTGTCCTGCCTTTCTGATCGTACCAGGTAATTGTTCTGAGCCAGTCACCGACATCAGCGGTATCAATTCCCGGGGCAGGGATAATACGCTCCATGGTACCGGTAACCAGGCCGTTCGTATATCCGCCGCGTTCAGGTGCTTCGGCCCCCGGCGCCGATAATGTTTCCGTGAACGCCAAACCACTGATTAACTGGGCATAAAGATTGCTGTTGGGATCCGCTAAATCATAATTGTCATAATATATATAGGACATCATGGTGTTGTCAGGAACAGCATGTTCCTGCGGGTAAAGCCCTTCCCCGTCTTCCTCCAAAAGATAATGCTCAATAGTATTTGCCGGGTAAGCAGCGCCGTTATAGCTGTCAAATTCATCCTGCCATTCTTGCCTCGGCTTGCTGTTATGTAATAACGAAGTGGCAATAATCCGGTCCTGTTCATCATAAAAATTGACTTCCCAATTGCCATTTGCCGCTTCAAGAGGCGTTTGCCGCATAACGGCCCGTTGTTTCCTGTCGTAAACAAAAGCGGTCATATTACTTTCATCGGGTTTCTTCTCTTCAATCATTCTGCTCTTATAATCATACCGGTATTGAAAGCAAAGATTATTGAGCACGCCGGAAGAGATGACGCCGTTAGCTGATGCTTCTGTTGCTTTGGGCGGAAGGATATAGCGCAAATTACCAAGGGGATCGTAAACATAATAAGTTGACAGATAACTGAACGCGGAATACCGGACCTGTTTCAATACCACATCCCCGTTTTTATTTTTAAAAGACAATACCGTATTGCCGTCCGGATCAACTAAGCGCTGGCCAAATAACTGGTTGGCGGAATAGAACGAATTGCTTACAGGAATTCCCTGTGCATCCAGTTCCCAAATACGCACCTGATTGGCATCATTACTAATCCTGGTACTTGAAGTATATCTGTTTTGCCCGATCTGGCTTTTCCCTTCTTTGTAGCTTCTGGATTGCCGGGTATCGGCATCTGAGAAATAGGACGTCTTTGAGAAACCGGTATAAAGTTCATCCGGATATTTATCATCGTAATATTGTTTTTGCTCGTAAAATCCATCACTCCTGAATATCTGGCCGTCAGGCACACTATAAGGCAGGTAAGCAAATTTTTCGGGTTGCGCTTTATTATCCCATATCTGCACCAAATCCCGGTAAACGTTATTTGTTTTGGAATGGTTTTTTTTGATGATCTGGGCGATATTCCCGAAGCCATCAAAATAATTGATGATATTCATGACCTGGTTATCCGGCAGTCCGCTAACGGACGCGGGGTCCTGAACAGGCACTTTCGGAATATAAATACAGATCCGGTTGGTATCATGATAAAATCCTAAATAAAAAGGATTGGGTAGAGTATAGTCATGAGCCAGACTGCCTGCAGCCGCTTCCTGGGACAAATCCGGCAGGTTCTGGCAGCGGCCGGCATAGCCAAACATTATCAACAGGGCAGGAAAAACAACTTTATAAATATGGATTGGTTTCATTTTCGTGAACTTAAATGATTAAAAATTAATTTGCGGTTTTAAATACCTTTTCGGACAATATATTTCCGTCAACGTCTTTCTGCATCTCCGTTCTCCCTAACTTGTCAAATCCTATATATAAAATATGGCCGCTGCCATCTGTAGAGGAATTTTGGCCGAACAATGGATCATATGTCCAGCTTTGCATGGCCGCCCCCGCCGGAAACAGCCTGATTTCATCGATTTCGGAAGAAGCGGCCGTCCCGGTTATCTTTATCTTTCCCGCGGCGTTCGGCGTAAACTGTATTTGATAATTCTGCCAGCTACCCTTAGTGTGCATGAGGTTATCAGATGACAGGGGGATCACCTGGTTACCAACATAAATTGAAGGGGGAGTTCCTTTAACCCAAAATGAAAGCAGGTATTTTTTTCCGTCCTTTAAGTTTTGTGTCCCGTGAATAGTAATTGGCGAACCGGGCAGCAGATCCGACCATAAATATTGCGCATGGCTACCGGTTACCCCTCCGTTAACCAGGTGAGGCAAGGAAACCGTAAGATTACTTTCGGCCAATGTGGTCTCAAAACTGGTATAGGCCATGTCACTGTACCGGCAGTTAGAAACCTCGGCCAGCTTCTGGTCGGTAGCGGTGTCCCAGATCATCGTCTTATACTTGTTGGCACCAATTAATTGTACCTCGTTAGAATTCCCCTTACTGTCAAACATGGTCACCTTGCTGGACTCAGTAAAGTTCGAATCAGTAGCCCCGGCACCTGTATATAATTTTAAAATACGCCAGTAAGGATTCATAAAGGTGCCGTTAGGATAAATTCCCGTGTATTTCGGATAGCTTACCGGCCCGCCGATCGAGCTGTTCCACAAGCCCTTTATCCATAGTTTTCCGTTGTCAAATCCATAATTTGTAATGAGGGCACTTTGAAGTTCATTGTTATTTTGAGTAAAGCCAGGCGGGACGATTGTGGAAGGGTTTATTTTCCATCGTTCAATTGAAATGACCTCCTCTATGCCCGCGTCAGTCATACTGTACAATGCGTTGGGCCTGGGGTAATTGCCGGAGGGGATATCCGGCCCGTCTATTTCGTAATTATAAACTTTCCGGGTCAGGATCTTATCGCCATTGCTTTTCCTCGTAAGGATAGAGTCCATGTTGTGATGGCTGTCATATCCGTACCAAATGGTATCTGCAATATAGCGGTTGTCTGAGATGTATTTTAGAATAATCTTGCTTGTCAGATCTGTATGTCCCTTGTATGGAAAGTAATGATCCGTAAAAACCTTTTGATACGGATACCAGTTAGATAAATAAGTCCTGTGATTGAAAGGTTGTTCTGTTCCCGAATTTACAGTAATTGTTCTGTCATTCGATATATACCCGGAAGCGGAAAGGTCCACATCAGAAAAGCGATAGTTGTTGATCACTTTCTGAATTACCCTGTTATTCTCATCATAATCAGTTACTGTTAGCGGCAGTCCGATTTCCCAGTCTTTCAGATATTGTTTGCTGGTATATGGATATGTAAAGAAATCCTTACTGCCAGCTACTTTATAATACCGGGGCAGGTTATTTGAAGTGGCATCCTTCATGTTTGTAAAGGTCACAACCTTCTTTGATAATAACTGTCGGTGGTACCCGGCATCAGGGCCATAAGTACTGATAGTAACGCTGGAATAGCCATGATTTGAACCGTTGACTAACTGGTGGAATGTCAGAAACCCGGTTTGAAAAAGAACTTTACTCCAACCGTTAGTTGCACTGTCAATATAGATGGGATAATGGAAATAGCCGCCAGGCATAAAAATTTGTCCTCCGCTATAGTCAAAAACTGTACTTTTAAAGCTTCCCGGGACGATAAGATTCTTTTCTACAATAGAATCAATTCTCACACCGTCCGGCTCGCTTTCCCCGATATAATTATTATCTGTGGGTAAAAAGCCCGAAGGGAAAGGATTGGACGCCACATTCGGGCCATAATAATAATTCGTTTCTCCCCCATAAGTATTGACTACGCGTGTCAGCAATCCGGCCTGAGCATAGTGGGCATTATATGATCTGTCACTTCCATAACTTTGACTGCCGTGCTTAGGAATAATGTAATCATAGCCACTGCCTCCACCTATCTGTACAGATGTGGAATCACCGTTATAATAGCCATAAAGATCGACTGCCCGGCACAATCGTCTTGGCAGTACTGTACTATTATATTCAAAGCTATAATATAACTTCTCTTCCGAACTATCCTGGCTTACAGTAGTGATTTTCTGCAAAAACCATCTGCCATTGATTTTTTCATGATATAGCTTATAACGTAAGCATTTACCATCACGGGAAATCCGTATTTCATCAAGCAATTTGGCATAGATTGCATTTACATCGGTCGTATCATAGATAAACTTCGCAAAAACGCCGTTGGGATAATGAATACTGTCCACACTCATGCAATAGTTGAATTCGTTGTCTAATGTGACATCCTGACTCCCGTCATAGGTGGGCGTAGGAGTACTCATAAAATTGGTTTCTTTAGCATAAGAGTTGTGATATTGTACATATTGAAGGATCGGATAACCGGGATAAGACTGAAGATCACCTCCCGGTCCAAAAGAATAAGAAATCTCCTTACCGTCAGTAAGCCTGATTTTCTTAATCTTCCATGTCGTATAGTTTAAGGAAAGTTCCTCCCGACCTACTTGTTCCCAATCCCTGAAATGGCTGATACTTGTAAAACCTCCCTGAGAAGGTGTAAAATAGTACTCATTACCAATATTGTCGGTGATTTTAATATCAAAATAGTAATTGCCAGGAATGCCACCCAGATAGTTTTGTATATTCCCGTCGGGGGTAGCATCTAATAAAACATCATTATAATACAACTGGACCTTATAATTTTTGCCTGAGGTCGTATATACTTTATTATCGCTACCTAAATAAAAACTAAAGCTCGCACCATTTAATGAAACTCTAAACTCATCACATTCCTTATCTCTGTAAGTATAAGGAACATCTTTTTCTTGCTGGGTTTCTGCATAAGTAAAAAGCTTCCCCTTAAGGAGATATTCGTTGTTCACATAAGGATAGGCACCGGAAACCAAATAATAGGTATTCCCAAAACGTGTCTCGTCCGGGATATCATTAATAATTCTGACAATAGTGGGAGTCCCCGAGATTTGCCAGTTAAGGCCGGCAGTTGAAGCTACCTCATCGACCCTTATCCCCTTGGTATTATAGGATAGTGAAATCCCGTAACCTTTATATTTGAATATCGGAATGGTTACATTTGCACTACCGTCAAATAAATTGGGGCTGTAAATCTCCGGCAGGCTTTTTCCTTCCAATGTTCCCGGCAACATTTGTACGTCCGGGCTGGAATTATTCTGAGAAAAACTGCTGGAACACACAAAAAGCAACGCCATGGTTAGCCTGAAAAATTTCTTGTTCATATACATGCATTTATATTTAAGGATGTTCTGTTTTTATTCGTTTGTATCATATAATTTATTTCTCCCAGCCAATCCTGATCGTCAGCGGCGTCCTTAAACCATATTTTTGATACAAAAAGTCATAGCCGAGCATAAAAGTGCCGTTCCATTTTTTATTCAGGTGATAGCTTTTCATCAGTCCGACATACGCTGCCTGTTGTGGGTTGTCAAAAGCTTTTTTGAGAATATTGTTACCGGATTCCGTTTGCGTTGGGTCGGTTTCTTCATTTTGCAGATACGGCCGGTTTGCCGGACGGAATGCCCGCTCATAACCACCTTCTACGGCAATGCCAAAAATCATTTCATAATCCGCGAAAGCCCGAAGGCTGATGCCTTCATAACTCATCTTCAGATGTTGCCAGTCCTTCCCCAGGCCGATGTCCGCGGCGATAGCCATACCCATCTTTAGTTTGGGGGTTTGCTTATAGGCCAGTCCTGTCGAAAGGTTCAGCATGGCCGGGCGGCTGTCCATCGCTCGTGTCGTCTGGAAGTCATATCTGGGTTGCCAGCGTAACAGGAAGGGAACGCCCCGCATGGGATTACGGAATGCCGGTTTCTGAATATGCTGTAAAGAATGCTTTAGATTACCGGCTGAATTTTTGGTATCCCCAAACAGGGATTTGGCGTCATTGGCCTTATCGGTAGCCTTGTTCAGCTCTTTTTGGTAAGCCGCTAATTGCTGGCTGATTTGTTGCCGCGCTTTGTCAAAATTGCCGCCAAATTGTTTTTGCAGGGCCTTGCCCACCATGCCTTTGGTCTGGTAGCCCATCCGTTGCAGGTCTTCTACCGACGGATTCTTGCCTAAGCCGCCAAAAGCTTTATCATTAGTATTAAGGTAATTGTTGAAACCTTTTACGCCCTGCAAATATTCGTAGGCCTTTGCTTCGGTAGCGTCCGGCTCATCAGCAATGTGTTTCCAACTTTGGGTTTTGGCTTTGGCAATGGCGATTTGTTTAGTTATCCGGTTGAGCGCCGAAATATCTTTTCCGGGAAATTGTTGTTGCAGTTCCAGGCTTCTTTGTTCAATCAGTTGTTGAATCTGGTCCTGCGCGTTGAGTTGCTGCTGGAGTTCCTGTAGCTTCGCGCTGTAATCACCGGAAGTGCCGGTGATTGTGCTAAGGTTAGCGGCTTGTTGCAGCCTGCCGCTTTGCTGTTGGATAAAGGCCTGAATGCCTTTTAATGAATCAATGAGTTTTTGGGCCTTTGGCGATCCTTTGTTGTAAAGGCTGGATGGGTTTTGAGCTAATTTCTGTATAGAATCAAAATCTATCGTATGCCGGGCATAGCCGTATTCCGGCAGGCTGTCTGACTTTCCACTCAGGGCGGAAAGTCCGTGTTCCGCATGGCTTAATCTCGTTAAAAGTTGTTGTTGAATCTTAGCGTTTCGTTCCAGGTATTTTTCTACTGACGCACTGCGATGTTTCAAATAGTCATCGGCATACTGAAGATTTTGACTGATTTCCGTTGGCTCCGAAACCGTATCCTGCGCGTAAAGCTTAGCGCCGCTTTTACCTTGCAGGGTAAAAGCGCAAAGCAGGAACAGGAACAATATGTAAGAACGGGCATTCATAAAATTATATCATGCAAGGCGTAATTTTTCATAAACAAAATGCGAACTGATTTATTTATAAAGGCAAAAACAGAAAAGTCTTTTTAACATC
>Ga0164242_10009148_pt1 | contig 10718 bp, 9 predicted proteins | sample OricomgcompostMG_FD_108783 | JGI IMG/M metagenome (GOLD analysis project Ga0164242, IMG submission 108783) | Miracle-Growth compost microbial communities from Emeryville, California, USA - Original compost - Miracle growth compost (MG) ... | reverse complement strand
TGATGGTGATGGGGCAGCCATTTGAGCCAATCCCACTCATCGCCGGCCGTGAGCGTCAGTATCCGCACGTGGTCGGGGCCGTGCCACACCGCCAACTGACACAGCAGCGCGCGTACCAATGCGGCAGTGCCATCACCGCATATCGAGAGACGCGGATGGTCGGTCAGATCAACGGTCACCGGCATGTTGTCGAGGTCAAACTGATTGTGCAGCAACCGGTCCAGTGCGGCGACAGTCACCGGATCGCGCGGATCACGCGGGTCGCCGGGATCCGCGGGTGCCACCGTCAACCGGTCGCGTACCGCCACCGTTCCGATACCGAGTCGCACCACCGCGAAATCGGGGTCGCCGGGGCGGCGTTGCCACATCGATTCGGTTCCGATCAGCTGCCACAACGTATCCGACGCCGGATGCGTGCGATGGGTCTGTTCATACTGGTCGGTGACCGCGCGATCGGCACAGTCCGCCATCGCATCGAGGTAGCGCAGGTATTCGCGACGACCGGCGTCGACCTCGGCGTGCCGCCGGTGACCGCGGGACCCGATCAGCATGCTGCCCAGTACCGACACCGCCATCATCGCCGGGAACAGCAGGAACATCGGGTTGCGCGCACCGGTATTACCGGAGCGGAAGTAGAACGTCATCATCCCGACCATCGCCACCACCATCAGCACCGGAACCACGCGCGCCATCGGTTGCGGTGGTGTCGCGGCCGGTAGCGCCGGTGGACGCCGCACCTCGATATCGCCGGCGATCGGGAACGACGCCGGATCGCGCGGCATGCGGTTGAACCTCATCGATTATTCAGACGCACCAGCGGGCCATCTGGTTCCACCCAATTTGGCGTCGGGGCGGTTGCGCACCGGCCTCTAGGGTGGGAACGGGGGTGATGTCATGTCGGGGTCGCTATGCCGATTGTCGGTCCAGCCCGGCGCGAGCGACCCGGTGGATCTGGCGTTGCCACGCACGGCGCCGGTTGCCGCACTGCTGCCGGCCATCGTGGCACTGACGGGGGTCGAGCCCGGCGGTTGGCGGTTGTGCCATACCGATGGCCGCGATCTGGATGAGTCGATTTCACTGCGGCGGAACATGATCGAGGACGGTGATCTGCTGATCCTCAGCTCCGAGGAATTGCCACCACTGCCGCCCCGACCGTTCGATGCGTTCGAACTGGCCGCCACCACCGACGCGCCGCCGATCGGTTCGCTGTCGGCGGTACCGCGGATCGCATTTGTCTGGGCGGTCGTCATTGTCTGCGCTGCGGCCTGCGCGCGCGGCGGCTTCCTCGGTGGCGCGGTGAGCGCCGTGCTGGGCTGCGCCGGATGCCTGGCGTCCATCCGTCCGACGCGACGAACAGACCCGGCTGCGGCGATGATGTTATGCTGTGCGGCAATAGTTTTCGGCGCGACCGCGGGATTTCTTGCCGTACCGTCAACCCTGTCCGCCCCGAACATGATGCTGGCCATGGTGGCCGCGTCCGCGGTGGCCTGGCTGGTCGCACGACTGCACCCACCGGCGCTGGTTCTCGGTGCCGCCGCCGTCAGTCTGTGCGCTCCGCTGGCACTGACCGCGGCGCCGGCGATCATCCTTCCGCTGTCGACCGAAGCGCTGGGAGCGGGGGTGTCGGTGCTGGCACTGACCGGACTGTCGTTCGCGCCGCGACTGGCTGTGCTGATTGCCGGGCTGACACCGGATGCGGCGGAGGTGGAGCGCACCCGGCGGGCCCATCGGTTGGTGACGGGCGTGATCCTGGGGTCCGCGATGGCCGTCGCGCTCGGGGCGGCCCTGCTGGCCGTGGACGGCCTGCATCGCGGTACGCCGGTGTTGGGCTGGCTGCTGGCGACAACGATGGCGTTGCGGGTGGCGTGCTACCCCGATCCCGCACGAAAGTGGGCCGCATTGGCCAGCGGATTACTTTGCGCAACAGTCGCTTTCATGTGCACGCTGCGAGCATTCCCGCAATCGGGGCCATGGGTGTCACTGGCCGTACTGGCCGCGGCTTTCACGGGCCTGAATGCCGGACCTCCGACGGCGGCCGTACACCGCGTACTGGCACGGATGGAACTGGTGACATTGGTGGCGGTGGTGCCCACCGCGCTGTGGGTGGCCGGCGCCTACAGCCTGGTCCGCGGCCGATGACACGGGTTATTCGGGTGGCCGGGGTGGCGGTGCTGCTGCAGTTGTCGGCGCCGATCCCGCCCGTCGCCGCGATCGCTCCCCCGCCGGTCGATCATGCCTATCTGCCGGTACCGGCGACGCCCGCCCCACCCGGGCCGACCGAGCAGAGCGTCCGCTGCTCCGGGACCGCTGCCGCGAAAACCGCTGTTTCACAGCAGTTGTCCGCACTGAACCTGGCCGCGGTGTGGCCGCTGTCGCGTGGCGCGGGTCAAACCGTCGCGGTGATCGATACCGGTGTGGCGCGTCACCGCCTGCTGCCGCACCTGAGTCCGGGCGGCGATTTCGTGGCCGGTTCCGACGGCACCCGGGACTGCGATGGTCACGGGACCGCGGTGGCCGGCATCATCGGGGCCGCCCCCGCCGGTGAATTCAGTGGTGTGGCACCGGATGCCGCGATTCTGTCGATCCGGCAGTCCAGCAACAAGTTCCGGCTCCGATCCGATAAGGCGACCACCGGACTGGGCGATGTCGACACCCTGGCCCGCGCGATCCGTTCCGCGGCCGATGCCGGCGCTACCGTCATCAACGTCTCGTCGGTGGCCTGCCAACCGGCCACCGAGCCGCCCGATGACCGCGCACTCGGTGCCGCGCTGGCCTATGCGGTCGACGTGCGCAACGCCGTGGTGGTCACCGCCGCGGGCAATGTCGGTGGTTCGTGTGCCAACCAGAATTCGTTCGGCAACACCGGGCATCCCGGTGTACCGGATTGGGACGCAATCGAATCGGTGGTCAGCCCGGCCTGGTATGACGACTATGTGCTGACGGTCGGTTCGGTCGGTACCGCCGGTGCCCCGTCCGATTTCAGCCTGGCCGGCCCCTGGGTCGACGTCGCGGCTCCCGGCGAGAATGTCGTCACTCTGGGTCTGGGTTCCGATGGCCTGACCGACAGCCGCCCCGATGGCGCCGACCGACGTCCATTGGCGGGTACCAGCTACGCGGCTCCGGTGGTCAGCGGTGTGGTGGCGCTGGTGCGTTCGCGGCTACCGCAACTGACCGCCCGGCAGGTGATGGCGCGAATCAGGGACACCGCGCGACATCCGGCCGAGGGGTGGAACCCCCGCGTGGGCCGGGGCATGGTCGACGCGCTGGCGGCGGTCAGTGCCGACAGTGACACAGTGGCGGCATCGGCCACTCCGGCACCATCGCGAGTGCGCCCCACACCGCCCGCGCAGGACCACCCGGCGGGCCGAATTGCGTTCGCCGGCAGCGCGATCTGCATCGGCCTGATTCTGCTCACCGCCGGGGCACTACGACTACGGGTGCGCCGGTAGCCCGTCGCGCTGCAATTCGGCCGCCGCGATATCGAGTTCGGGTCCGCGCGGCAGTTGGGCCAACAACGGCCACGGCGCACTGACCGGTGGACCGGTCAAGCCCAGATAGCCGGCGGCCTGTTCGTCGTGAACGCCGTGTAGCACACCGGAATCGGTGATCAGGTAGATCGCGGCGCCCGCGGTGTCGCCGGTGACTCCGGCCGCCCGGACGTAGCTGCTCTGGCCGCCGGGCAGCACGATCGAATCCAGCTGTGGGCCGACGCCGTCGGCCTGCGCCAGTCGCAGCACACCCGATGGCATCGGTCCGGCGGTCAGCACCGTCGATGCGGTCCCGGAGTCTTCGCTGCGCCACCGCACGCAGATGCCGGCGGTACCGTGTTCACCGGTCGGCGTGCGGGCCTGATCCGGGAAGGTGGACACCGCAAGGTCATTGACCACCGGTACAGCCGCGATCGCTTCGGGCGAGACGGTCTGGATATCGCCGCCACCGTACTTGAATCGGATCATGTCGGCGGCGACCTCGCCGATACGTTGCAAGCCGCGGGACAGGCCAACGTAATACTCGGTCGACCCGGCACGGACCACCCGAACCACCTGACCGATCCGCATTCCCGCCGGAGCGGGCCGGCCGATGTCCGCGATCACCGGTGCTGTGATGGTCGGTACTTCCGGTAGCAGATCGAGGACCGCACGCGAAACCGGTCGGGCGCCAACATCATCGAGGCGCAGTGCGCGTACGGCGGTGATATCGCGCAGGTCGACCTCGGCGCGCTTGCCGTCATAGAGCAGATAGCTGGTGGCCACGCTCTCGCCAGCCGGCCTTGCCAAGACCGGTGCGGCCTCCGCCAGGCCTGGCATCCGCTCGGACCGTCCCACGAAGACCGTCGTCTGATCGGTGTCGCACACCATCCAGGTGTCGGGCCGGGCCGTTGCACCCAGCTGCGACGGCGCACCCGGAATTCCCAGTGCCGGACCATGATCGGCGGCAGCGATCGCGGCCGCCGAGACCTGCACCGGATTGGCCGAGGTGCGTGCGACGAGCCGGGCGGAAGCCAGATTGAACACCGGATGCAACCGGTGCTCCACCCGCACGTACAGCGCGCCGGTGTCACGCGCCATGACGATCGGCGCGTCACCGGTCGAATCCGGCGGGACGATCAACGCGAGTACCGCACAGCACACTGCGACGAGCGCACTCACCGCCCAGCCGATCAGCAACGAAACCGACTGGGCCCGAACGGGTTCGTCAACCATGGTGGTGTCGCGGCGGACCAGCGCATGGATCAACCGCCGCGTCTGGAAGCGCCGGGCACTGGTCGTCAGCCAGGCATCTGCGTCGCCGAACATCTATCTCCCCCGGCAAGCAGCCTAACCGCGCCGCCGGGCCCGTCCCGACACCAATTCTCCTCGCTACGAGACGTCGACCCAATCGAGGGTGCGCTGCACCGCTTTGCGCCAGCCGGCATAGCCCGCGGCCCGCTTGTCCTCATCCCAGGACGGCGCCCACCGCTTGTCCTCCTGCCAATTGGCACGCAGCTCATCGGGATCCGACCAGAATCCGACGCCCAGGCCCGCGGCATACGCCGCGCCCAGCGCCGTGGTCTCGGCCACCACCGGCTTGACCACCTCGACGCCCAGCACATCGGCCTGGATCTGCATGCACAGCTGGTTGGCGGTGATGCCGCCGTCCACCTTCAGCACCTCCAGGTGCACCCCGGAGTCGGCCTCCATGGCGTCGACGACGTCGCGGCTCTGGTAGCAGATCGCCTCCAAGGTGGCGCGGGCCAGATGGGCGTTGGTGTTGAACCGGGACATGCCGACGATCGCACCGCGGGCATCCGAACGCCAGTACGGCGCAAACAAACCCGAGAACGCCGGCACGAAGTACATGCCGCCGTTGTCCTGCACCTGCCGGGCCAGCGCCTCGCTGTCCGCGGCACCACCGATGATGCCCAACTGATCACGCAACCATTGCACGGCCGAACCGGTTACCGCAATCGAACCCTCAAGGGCGTAAACGGGTTTGGCATCCCCGAATCGGTAGCACACCGTGGTCAGCAACCCGTGCTCGGAGCGCACGATCTTCTCGCCGGTGTTGAGCAGCAGGAAATTACCTGTGCCATAGGTGTTCTTGGCCTCACCGGCCGACAGACACACCTGCCCGACCATCGCGGCCTGCTGATCACCCAGGATGCCGGTGACCGGCACCGCACCGCCCAGCGGTCCGTCCGTCGCGGTCAGCCCGTACGGTTCGGACACCGACGACGACGCGATCGTCGGCAGCATCTGGCGGGGAATTCCGAAGAAGGACAACAACTCGTCGTCCCAGTCCAGGGTCTCCAGGTTCATCAGCATGGTGCGACTGGCATTGGTGACGTCGGTGACGTGCGCCCCGCCACGGATCCCGCCGGTCAGGTTCCATAGCACCCAGGTGTCGCAGGTGCCGAAGATCGCGTCGCCACGCTCGGCCGCCTCGCGGACACCGTCGACGTTCTCCAGGATCCACTGAATCTTGCCGCCGGAGAAATAGGTGGCCGGCGGCAGGCCGGCCTTGCGGCGGATCACCTCACCGTGCCCGTCGCGCTCCAGCGCGGTGGCAATCCGGTCGGTGCGGGTGTCCTGCCACACGATGGCGTGGTAGTACGGGCGGCCGGTGTGCTTGTTCCACACCATCGTTGTCTCACGCTGGTTGGTGATGCCCAGGGCCACCAGATCGGAGGCCGACAGCCGGGTCTTGTTCAGCGCGGTCTGCAGCACCGAACCGGTGCGTTCGGCGATCTCGACCGGATTGTGTTCGACCCAGCCGGCCCGCGGCAGGATCTGCTCGTGCTCCAGTTGATGCCGGCCGACCTCGCGACCGGAGTGATCGAAGATCATCGCGCGGGTGCTGGTGGTGCCTTGATCGATGGCGGCGACGAATTCAGCCATTCAGCACCCCGAACTCTCGACGGCGGCACACGCGAACACGGTCATGGTCGAATTCTCCTGATATCTGAGCAGATGTGTCGACGATCACGTTAGAGCGTTGGTCGGCCAGATCGCACCGGTTGCCACCAGCCCGATGCCTGGCAAACGAATTGGCCGGAGCTTAAGGCAGTGTGTGAAAATGGCCCGCGTGACCTTGCTCCGCCTGTCGGCCCGCGCGGCCGCGCTCGCCGCCTCCCTGATGTCCGGATCGGCACTGATCGCTGCCGCGCCCGCGGTGGCCCAGGACGTACCGTGCCCCAACATCGAGGTGGTGTTCGCCCGCGGCACCAGCGAGGATCCCGGTATCGGCCGGGTCGGCGATGCACTGATCCAGGCCCTACAGCCGCTGGTCGGCAACCGCACGATCGGCAGCTACGGCGTCGACTATCCGGCGTCGTACGACTTCCTGACCGCGCAGGACGGCGCCACCGACGCGCAGAACCACATCGCCATGATGGCGCAGCAGTGCCCGAATACCCGCATTGTGCTGGGCGGATACTCGCAGGGCGCCGCCGTGGTGGACATGCTGGCCGGTATCCCGCCGCTGGGCAACAAGGTCGGCGAGGTCGGTTCGGCTCCGCCGCTGCCCAACGCCCTGGCCCGCAATGTGGCCGCGGCCGCGGTGTTCGGCAACCCCAGCGCCAAGTTCAGCATCCCGCTGAACTCCGAGGGGCTGTTCGCCAACCGGTCGATCGATCTGTGCTCGGACGGCGACCCGATCTGCTCGCACGGTCGTAACCCCTTCGCTCACACCCATTACGAGACGTCGGAGTTCGTTCCGGAGGCCGCCACCTTCGTCGCCAGATTCGTCTGACGCCGAAGAGCGCTAGCATTAGTTATGCGCTCTAACCGTTTCTCCCGGCTGCTGGCCGGCTCGGCCGTCGCCGCCACTGCACTCGTTGTGGCCTCCGTCACCCCGCTCGCCGCACCGGGCGCACTGGGCGCCCAGGGTGTGGCATCCGCCGCCAACTGCCCCGACATCGAAGTGACCTTCGCCCGCGGTACCGGAGAGCCCGCGGGCCTCGGCCGGGTCGGCGGTGCCTTCGTCAATCAGCTACGCCAGAAGGTCGGCGGCCGTTCGGTCGGCAGCTACGGCGTCAACTACCCGGCGACCTACGACTTCCTGGCCGCCGCCGACGGCGCCAACGACGCCAGCGGTCACATCCAATGGATGGCCGACAACTGCCCTGACACCCGGCAGGTGCTCGGTGGCTACTCACAGGGCGCCGCGGTGATGGATGTGATCGGCGCGGTCCCGGTGCCCGGGGTCGGCTTCAACAACCCGTTGCCGCCCAACGCGGCCGGCCACGTGGCGGCCATTGCCGTGTTCGGCAACCCGTCGGCCAAGCTCGGGCTGCCGCTGACCTCCAGCCCGGTGTGGGGTGGCAAGGTGATCGACATCTGCATCCCGGGTGACCCGATCTGCCAGACCGACGGTCAGAACATGGCCGCGCACAGCAACTATGCCGGCGGCGCAACCAACGACGCCGCCAACTTCGTCGCCGGGCTGCTGTAGCCACCATCGCGGTGTCACACTCGCCACATATCCGACGAGTGCGTCAATACGTTGGGCTAGCATCGAATTCGTGACCCGCCGAATGTTCGCCGCAGTCGGCGTGGTGTTGAGTTCCGTGCTGATCTGCGCGTCGGTGACGCTAACGTCTGCGGCCCTGCCGACTGCCGCAGCGGCGAGTTGCCCGCCGGTCGAGGTGGTGTTTGCCCGCGGCCGCAACGAGCCGGTGGGCCCCGGCTATGTCGGCGACGCGTTCGTGAAGTCGTTGCGCGCCAAGACCCGCAAGACCGTCGGGGTGTACGCGGTGAACTACCCCGCCGATACCCAGATCGATCTGGGCGCAGCCGATATGAGTCGGCATGTCCAGTACATGGCGGCCAACTGTCCCAAGACCCGACTGGTGCTCGGTGGCTACTCGTTGGGTGCGGCGGCCACCGATCTGGTTCTGGCGCTGCCCTTTTCCGCGTTCGGGTTCACCAATCCGCTGCCGCCCGGCGCCGACACGCACATCGCCGCGGTCGCGCTGTTCGGCAACGGCAGCCAGTGGGCCGGCCCGATCGCCGCCTTCAATCCGATCTACACCGGCCGCACCATCGAGATGTGCCACGCCGCCGATCCGATCTGCAACCCCAGCAAGCCCTCGACCTGGCAGGCCGACTTCAACGACCACCTGCAGCCGGGGTACATCAATTCCGGAATGGTCGATCAGGCCGCCGCGTTTGCCGCCGCCCGCATCTGACCCGCACCCAACCCCCGCCGAACCGTACGTATGGGCCGCTTCGCCCGAGTAAATCCGGCCAAAACGTCGATTTCGGCGCAGAACTTCGTCGCCGGATCGTTGCACCGCCGCCACCAATTCTCGACGACGCCGTCAATACCATCAGATGCGTGATTGGCCGTCGGATATTGGCCGCGCTGATCACCGCCCTGACTGCCATGGTCACACCGATGGCGGCGGCACCGACCATGATCGGCGCCGTGAATGCCGCGATGTGCCCGCCGGCCGAGGTGGTGTTCGCCCGCGGCCGTAACGAGCCCCCGGGTCCGGGACAGGTCGGCGCTGCGTTCGTCAACGCACTGCGTTACCTCCGCGGGCCGAATATCAGCCTGTACCCGGTGAATTACCCCGCCGACACCCAGGTCGACCAGGGCGCCAATGACATGAGCCGGCACGTGCAGTGGATGGCCCGCAACTGCCCAGGTACCCGAATCGTGTTGGGCGGCTATTCGTTAGGGGCCGCTGCCACCGATCTGGTTCTGGCCGTACCGATTTCGGCGTTCACCTTCAACAGCCCACTGCCGCCGGGGACCGATCGGCACATCGCAGCGGTGGCGTTGTTCGGCAACGGCGCCAACTGGGCCGCGCCGATCACCGCCTTGAACCCGACCTACCAGAACCGCACCATCGACCTGTGCCACACCTCCGATCCGGTGTGCAATCCCAGCAGCCCGTATCACTGGCGATCCGAATGGCAGGATCATCTGGCACCGGGCTACATCCAGTCCGGCATGGTGGCCCAGGCCGCCAAGTTTGTCTCCGCCCGACTTTGACGCGCTTCGCCGAAACCGACGTTTCGGCCGCTTCTACTCGCACAAAGCGGCCCAAACGTCCGGTTGGGCGGGGAAGGGTCAGAGGGTGCGCAGGTCGCGGGTGACGGCGATCCGGGCGGCGAGCTGATCATCGGGCGGATAGTCCACCGCCACCAGCGTCAGGCCCCGCGCGGGTGCCGCGGCAAACTCACTGGAGCGCCGGTCGGCTGCCAAAAGCCCTGCAATCCAAGATGATTCGCGCCGACCTTCACCGACGGCCAGCAGTGCCCCGACCACCGAGCGCACCATGTTCCAGCAGAACGCGTCGGCGGTGGCGTACGCGGTCAGCTGATCACCGGTGCGCTCCCAGGACAGCCGCTGCAGGTCACGGATGGTGGTCGCACCCTCACGGAACCGGCAGAACGCGGCAAAGTCCTGCAGCCCCAACAACTCCTGCGCGGCGGCGTTCATCGCCGCAAGATCCAGCGGACGCGACCAAGGCGTCACGAACCGAGTCAGCGCCGGATCAACCCCGTACGGCGCCAACGAGATCCGGTATTCGTAGTGCCGACGCAGCGCGGAGAAGCGCGCATCGAAGCCGGGTGCGGCACGCTGGATCTGCCGCACCCGGACATCCGGCGGCAGAAACCGTGCCAGTCGGCGGACCAATGGCAGGAACTCGGGGTCGCCGGGGCGCCGCGTGCGCGGGTAGGCAAAACCCAAGGCGTCCAACGGGATATCGACGTGTGCGACCTGACCGGTGGCATGCACGCCGGTGTCGGTACGACCGGCCGCAACCAACCGCACCGGGGTCCGGAAGACCGTGGACAGCGTCTCCTCGATGACACCGGCGACCGTGCGTTGCCCGGCCTGCGGCGCCCAGCCGGCGAATTCGGTTCCGTCGTAGGCGATATCGAGCCGCAGCCGGACGTCAACACCGGAAATACGAACATGCCCGCCACCGGATCCGGTGGCGGGCATGTCCATGTCTTGCTTATTCGGCAGCGTCGGCCTCGGCCTCGGCGGTCTGCGCGTCGGCGATGCCTTCGTCAGCGGCCTCGACCTCGGCGACCGGCTCTTCAGCCGGAGCCGCAGCGGCCTCAGCCTCGGCGGCCTTGGCCTGCGCGGCCGCGGCACGACGGGCACGGTCGGCCTCCGAGACGACGGTGCGCTCCCGGACCAGCTCGATGACCGCCATCGGGGCGTTGTCGCCCTTACGGTTCTCGACCTTGATGATCCGGGTGTAGCCACCCTCGCGG
>Ga0164242_10009147_pt1 | contig 10718 bp, 8 predicted proteins | sample OricomgcompostMG_FD_108783 | JGI IMG/M metagenome (GOLD analysis project Ga0164242, IMG submission 108783) | Miracle-Growth compost microbial communities from Emeryville, California, USA - Original compost - Miracle growth compost (MG) ... | reverse complement strand
GTGGTCTTCACGGCCGACCACGGCGAATTCACCGGAGCGCACCGGCTCAACGACAAGGGTCCGGCGATGTACGAGGACATCTACCGGATCCCCGGTCTGCTCCGCGTGCCCGGCCTCGCGCCACAGCGTCGGCGCGAGTTCGCCTCGCTGGTCGACCTCGCGCCGACGATCCGCGACCTCGCCAGCCTCGAGCCCGACCCGGCGCACGACGGGCGCAGCCTGCTGCCCCTCGCGGCCGGTGCGACGGTGCCCGACTGGCGGCAGGAGATCGTCGCCGAGTTCCACGGCCACCATTTCCCCTACTCGCAGCGGATGATTCGCGACGACCGCTACAAGCTGGTCTACAACCCGGAGAGCATCAACGAGCTCTACGACCTGCAGGTCGACCCGGACGAGTTGCACAACGTCTACCCGGCGCCGACCTACCGTGACGTCCGGGACGACCTCGAGACACGGCTCTACCAGGAGCTGGTGCGCCGGGGCGATCCGGCGTCGTCCTGGATGACCTACATGGTGCAGGTCGGCCCGGACGGCCGTGCGCCGGACGCAGACGGGGTTGCCGCCGAGGTCGCGCGCGACGCGACTACTGCTCCACGTAGAACAGCCGCTTGTTGAGGAACTCCTCGATGCCGAGCGGTCCGAGCTCACGGCCGAACCCGGAGCGCTTGGTGCCGCCGAACGGCAGGTCGGCACCTTCGCCGGCAGGCGTGTTGACGTTCGCCATACCGACCTCCAGGCGGCCGGCGACCCGGCGGGCACGCTCGACGTCGGTGCTGAAGACCGCGCCGCCCAGGCCGTAGTCCACCGCGTTGGCGAGCTCGACGGCCTCGTCGTCGCTGCTGACCTGGTAGACCACCGCGACCGGTCCGAAGAGCTCCTCGGTGTAGGCCCGCATCTCGGGCGTGACACCGGTCAGCACGGCAGGGGAGTAGTACGCGCTCTTGTCGTCGGCGAGCTCGCCGCCCACGTGCAGCGTCGCGCCCTTGTCGACGGCGTCCTGCACCTGCTCGCGCAGGCGCTCGGCCGCCACTCGTGACACCATCGGCGAGTAGCTCTTCGGCGAGTCGTCGCCGGGCTGCCGCGGCGTCGCCTTGGCCGCCAATGCGGTCAGTTCGGAGACGAATTCGTCGTACACGCCGTCCTCGACGATGATCCGCTTGTTGGAGTTGCAGGCCTGTCCGACGTTCTCCATGCGGGTCACCCAGGCGGTCTTCGCCGCGCCGGCGACGTCGTCGCTGTCCAGGATGATGTAGGGGTCGGAGCCGCCGAGCTCCAGCACGACCTTCTTCAGGTTGCGGCCCGCGGCCTCGGCGACGGCCCGCCCGGCGCGTTCGGAACCGGTCACGGACACACCCTGCACCCGGTCGTCGGCGATCATCGTCGCGACCTGCTCGTGGGTGGCGAAGAGGTTGACGTAGGCACCGTCCGGCACGCCCGCCTCCCGCATGATGTCGGCGATCGCCAGAGCCGAGGTCGGGCAGTTCTCGGCGTGTTTGAGCAGCACGGTGTTGCCCGCGATCAGGTTGGGGGCCGCAAAGCGCGCCACTTGGTAGTAGGGGTAGTTCCACGGCATGATCCCGAGGATCGGGCCGATCGGCAGGCGCTCGACGTATGCCGACTCGTGGCCGGGAAGCGGTGTGGGTGCAAGCAGTTCGGCGCCGTGGTCGGCGTAGTAGCCGAAGATCTCGCCGCTGAACTCCGCCTCGCCGACGGCCTGCGCGGGCCGTTTGCCCATCTCGGTGGTGATGAGCGCGCCGAGGTCGGTCGCACGCTCGGTGAACAGCTCGCCGACCCGCTGCACGATCGCCGCACGCTCCTCGATCGGACGGTCGCGCCACGCCTGGAACGCTGCAGCGGACCGGGCGAGCGCGTCATCGAGCTCGGCGTCGGTCGTGAAGGGGAAGGTCTGGCCCACCTCACCGGTCACGGGGTCGGTCACCTGGTAGGTCGGAGTGGTGCTCATGGGGTCTCTCCTCGCGAACTGTGCGGGCGGCTGCGAAGCCGATGGTCCTGCGCGGCCGCATCGACGCTGATGTCACCACGAGCCTACGGTGTGCCGACCGGGCAGGGTGCCGGCGGCGGCTCAGTCGGGGCGTGCACCGTAGGCAGTCACCAGTGCGGTGAGCAACAGATCGATCGACGCCTCCACGTCCACGTCGTCGTTGAGCAGTTTCTGCAGTTGCAGGCCGTCCATCGCGGCGACCACCAGGTGCGCCAGCGCGGTCGCGTCGACGCCGTCGGCCAGCGCGGGTTGCCCGGGTGGCCCGGCGACCGCGGAGCGGAACTCCTCGACCACCCGGTCGTACCGCTCGACGAAGTGGTCGTGCGCGGGATGGTCGGGGTCGGTCGCTTCCGCCGAGAGGGTCACGTGCAGCTGGAACAGCCCCGGCCGACCGGCCCCGCGCGCGAGCTCGTCGCGGACGTAGGCGACGCCGTCGGCCACCGTGCGGGGTGGCGGATCCGGCGACTCCTCCCGATCGAACCTGTCGAGCACGGCGAGCAACAGCCCGGTCTTGGAGCCGAAGTGGTGCAGCAGGCCGGCCTGGCTCATGCCCACCTGCTCGGCGATCGCGCCGAGCGTCGAGCCCCGCGTGCCGTGCTGGCCGAAGGCCTGCATCGCGGCGTCCAGGATGCGCTCGCGCGTCTGCGCCGTCTTGGCGTATTCGCCGCGCTCGGCCCGACCGGTCATGGTGCCGAGTGTAAGGACCCGAAAACCTAGTGCACGTTCGGTTTTTCTGTTAGCGTCGCCGCCAGAGGTGGGCACGGTCGCCCGCCACGGCCCGGGCGGAGATGAATCGATGGCTACGTATCCCGACGGCTTCCTGTGGGGCGCGGCGACGGCGGCATACCAGATCGAGGGTGCGGTCGACGCCGACGGGCGCGGCGCCTCGGTCTGGGACACCTTCTGTGCCCGACCGGGCCGCATCGCCGACGGGAGCAGCGGCGCGATCGCGTGCGACCACTACCACCGGTATGCCGAGGACGTGCAGCTCCTGCGCGACCTCGGCGTCGACGCCTACCGGTTCTCGGTCTCCTGGCCGCGTGTCCTGCCGACCGGCACCGGTCAGGTCAACGGCGCCGGGCTGGACTTCTACGACCGCCTGGTCGACGCCTTGTGCGCGGCCGGTGTCGCACCCGTCGCAACCCTGTTCCACTGGGACACACCCCAGGCGCTGGAGGACGCCGGGGGCTGGCTGGTCCGGGACACCGCCCACCGACTGGGCGAGTACGCCGCGGTCGTCGCCGACCGCCTCGGTGACCGCGTGGCGCACTGGATCCCGATCAACGAACCGCGTGAGGTCACCATGCTCGGTTACGGACTCGGGGTGCACGCACCGGGCCGGACCGGCCTTTTCGACGCGCTGCCGGTCGCGCACCACCTGCTGCTCGGGCACGGACTGGCGACCCGGGCGCTGCGGGCCGCGGGGGCCACGAGCGTCGGCATCGCGGCCAGCCACAGCCCGACGTGGACCGCGAGCGACAGCGCACCGGACCGGGAGGCGGCCGGCTTCTTCGACCTGATCAACAACTGGCTGTTCGCGGACGCCGTCCTCCGCGGGGAGTACGACGCCGATCTCGGCGCCCTGCTGCCGGTGCGGGACGGCGACCTGGAGGTCATCTCGACCCCGCTGGACTGGTACGGCATCAACTACTACAACCCGACCCGGGTCGGCGCTCCGGGGTCGGGCGCGCAGGAGGTCGACGGCATCGCGATGCCGGAGGAGCTGCCCTTCTCCTTCGCCCCGATCGACGACGTGCCGCACACGGACTTCGGCTGGCCCGTGGTGCCGGAGGGTCTCACCGAGATCCTGCTCGCCTTCGCCGAGCGCTACGGCGATGCCCTGCCGCCGTTGATGATCACCGAGAACGGGTGCTCGTATGACGACCCGGCGGGTCCGGACGGCCGGATCGTCGACGAGCGACGCATCCGTTACCTGGACTCGCACCTCACGGCGTTGCGGGCGGCCATCGCGCAGGGCGTCGACGTGCGGGGATACTTCACCTGGTCCCTGCTGGACAACTTCGAGTGGGCAGAGGGTTACCGGCAACGTTTCGGGCTCGTGCACGTCGACTTCGACTCCCAGGTCCGCACACCGCGGGCGTCATACCAGTGGTTCGGCGACCACATCCGGGCAAGCCGATGAGATGACGCACCTGCTCCGGAAGGTGATGGGCCGGCGATGGCGATGACACGCGAGCTCGACCGGGCCACAGTCAGCTCGGACTGGGTCCGGCGCTACGGCCTGATGTTCTTCGGGCAGAACCTGTCCTGGGCCGGGCCGACCCAGATCCTGCTCGCCGTGCAGGTGCTCGAGTTCTACCCGCACGACAAGGAGCGGATGCTCGGCTGGCTGATGGCCGCAGGCGGGTTGGCATCGGTGATCGGCGGTCCGGTCGCCGGCCGGCTGTCCGATCTGACCCGCGCTCGCCGCGGCACCCGATTGCGGTGGCTGGTCGGCGGGACCGCCGCGTCGGTGCTGACCCTGGTGGTCGCCGGCCTGGCCGGCACCTACGTCGCGCTGCTGGTCGCGTGGGTCGCCTTCCAGGTCGCCCTGGGGTGCAGCATGACCAGCATCCAGTCGATCCCGCCCGATCGGGTGCCGGATCACCAGTACGGTCTGGTGTCCGGGGTCATGGGGCTGACCTACACCGCTGCCGTGGTCGCCGCCTCGGCGGTCGCAGCCGCGCTGCCGGTGCTGGCGGCATACCTCGTGATCGCCGTCCTGATGGCAGCGTGCCTGGTGCCGTTCGCGGCGAGGTACGGCCGCGCCGAAAGCAGCTTTCAGGGTGGCGAGAAACCATTGCGGGACAACGGATTCCATCTGCCCTCGCTGCACGGCGCGAGTGACTTCTGGTGGGTCTTCCTGGCGCGGTTGCTGGTGACCCTGGCGCAGTCGATCGGGCTGTTCTACCTGTTCTACTTCCTGCGCGACCGCATCCACTACGCAGACCCCGACACGGGCGTGTTGATCCTGTCCGCGACCTATGCCGTCTTCGTCATCGTCACCGCGGTCTGGTCCGGCCGGGCCAGTGACCGCAGCGGCCGGCGACGGCCGTTCGTCTCGCTCTCGTCGTTCGGGGTGGCGATCGCCTGCACGGTGATGGCCTTCGCGACCTCGTTCGCGGTCGTGATCGTCGCGGCGGCCCTGTTGGGCCTGAGCTGGGGCATCTTCCAGGCGATCGATCAAGCCCTCATCAACCACGTGCTCCCGTCCGCCGACGACCGGGCGGCGCACATCGGCATCGTCAATCTCGCCGTCACCATCCCCAACACCGCGGCACCTGCGCTCGCCGCCGTCCTGGTCACCGAGGCCGGCGGTTACCCCGGTCTCTACACCGTCGCGGCCGCGCTGACCCTCGCCGGCGGGCTCGTGGTGTGGAAGGTGCGCGGCGTGCCCTGACCCGTCCATGACAAGGAGAACCTCATGCGCGCCATCGTCGTCATGTACGACACGCTGAACCGCCGCTACCTCCCGCCGTACGGAGCCACCGGCGTCCACGCACCCAACTTCACCGAACTCGCCCGCCGGACAGTGACGTTCGACAACGCCTACGGCGGCTCGATGCCGTGCATACCGGCGCGGCGCGAGCTGCACACCGGCCGCTACAACTTCTTGCACCGCGGGTGGGGACCACTGGAGCCGTTCGACGACTCCGTTCCCGAGTTGCTGAAACAGGCGGGTGTCTACACGCACCTGATCACCGACCACCAGCACTACTGGGGTGACGGTGGTGCGACGTACCACATGCGCTTCAACACCTTCGAATTCGTGCGCGGACAAGAAGGGGACGAGTGGAAGGGTGTCGTCGACGACCCCGCCGAATGGGCCGACCAGCCGTGGCAGCAGGCGCGGACCAACCAGCAGCTGCGCCGGCAGGACAGGATCAACCGGGCCTACCTGGCCGACGAGGCCACGCATCCACAGACGCAGGTCTTCGATCTGGGGCTGGACTTCATCGAGACCAACATCGCCGCGGACAACTGGCTGGTGCAGATCGAGACCTTCGACCCGCACGAGCCGTTCTTCGTGCCCGCGGACTACCGCCGGCTGTACGGCCGGCGCGCTCACCGTGCCGGCCCCGACCTGGACTGGCCCGACTACGTGCCGGTGACCGAGTCCGAGGAGGACGTCGAACACGTCCGGACGTTGTACGCGGCGTTGCTGTCGATGTGCGACGCCAGCCTCGGGAGGGTGATCCAGGCGATGGACCGGCACCGGATGTGGGACGACACCCTGTTGGTCGTCTGCACCGACCATGGGTTCCTGCTCGGTGAGCACGACTGGTGGGGCAAGAACACACCGCCGTACTACAACGAGACCATCCATCTGCCGCTGTTCATCTGGGACCCGCGCGAGCGCGTTGCGGGGGAGCGTCGGGATGCGCTGGTGCAGACCATCGATCTGGCTCCCACCCTGCTGGACTTCTTCGGCCTCCCGCCGACGCCAGACATGGAGGGCAGACCGCTGCGCCAAGTCATCAGGGACAACGAATCACACCGCACCGCAGGGCTCTTCGGCATCTTCGGTGGTCACGTCAATGTGACCGACGGCCGGTGGGTCTATCTGCGCGCACCTGCCGAGCCGGGCAACGTCGGTCTGCAGGAGTTCACGGTGATGCCGACCCTGATGCGTGGTCGTATGCCGGTCGCCACGCTCCGCGAGGCACGGCTGGCCGAACCTTTCCGCTTCACCAAGGGGGTGCCGGTGCTCGCGCTACCGGGCGTGTCCTATTCGGATCCCTACGCATTCGGCACGATGCTCTTCGACCTGGACGCCGATCCGCTCCAGCTGGAACCGGTGATCGACGACACCGTCGAGCTGCGGCTGGCGACGTTGATGCGTGATCTGATGGTCGAGAACGACGCTCCTGCCTCACAGTTCGAGCGGATGGGCCTTCCGCAGGAGGGACCGCTGGGCGACATACACCTCTCCTGTCGTGCGCAGGCGTCGCAAGTGCAGGGTGCCCGGCTGACGGTGCTGCGTGCCGAGGACTTCCCCGCGGGCGGGGTGCCGGTCACCACCGATCTGGCGACGCTGCGAGCCGATCCGGCCTGCCAGGAGGTGTTGCGGCGCCACCTCGGTGAGCTTGCCGACATGGAGGTCCCGCAGGAGGCATTGTCGATGAGCCTGCTCGATCTCGCCGTCGCAGCCGTGGGCATCATCAGCCCCGCCCAGTTGCGTGCGATCGCAACGGACCTCGCGACCCTGCCGACTCCCGGCCCGGCAGCGGCGCCCCCTACGGCGCCCCGCCAGGGATCCGGGCGTACCGTCGAAACGTAGCCCGATGTGAGCGTGAGAGAGGTTGTCGTGATGTCGACTCAGCGGATGTCCATCAATGAGATTGACCCGGATGCGTACAAGGCGGTGTTCCCGTTGCAGAAGTACGTCAACTCGGGCGGGCTCGGCGCCGATCTGCTGGCGATCGTCGACATCCGGGCCTCGCAGATCAATCACTGCGCGTGGTGCCTGGACATGCACACGGCCGATGCCCGTAAGGCAGGTGTCGAGCAGCGCAAGATCGACCTCATCGCTGCCTGGCGGGAGGCTCCCGGCTTCTTCTCCGAGCGGGAGCAGGCCGCCCTGGCCCTGACCGAGCAGGTCACGCTGCTGCACCGGGAGGGTGTCACCGACGACGTGTGGGCGCGGGTGTCGGCCGCCTACGACGAGAAGGAGACCGTGCACCTGTTGATGGCCATTGCGGTCATCAACGTGTGGAACCGGATGAACGTCACCGCGCGCACCGACCTGCCGCCGGAGCCGGCGACCGCGGGCTGAGGGTTCACCCGGCGTCGGAGCGCACGTGGTCGAAGAGTTCGGTGGACAGGTAGCGCTCACCGGTGTCGGCCAGGATGCCGACGATCGTCCTGCCGGCGAACTCCGGGCGATTGCCGATGCGGCGCATCGCCTCCAGCACCGCGCCGGACGAGATGCCGACCATCAGACCCTCGGTGCGCATCGCCTCACGGGCGGCCTCGATCGCCGTGTCCTGCGGAATGCGGACGACTTCGTCGATGAGCTCCATGTCGGTCGTCGGAGGGACACCGTTGCCGCCGGTGATGCCCTGGATCTTGTGCGGCTGCCACTCGCCGCCGTTGAGCACCGGGGCCTCGTCGGGCTCGACCCCGAAGACCTTGACGTCCGGGTTGACGCTGCGCAGGAAACGCCCCGTCCCGGACAGGCTTCCCCCCGTCCCGGTGCAGGCCACGATCGCGTCCACGGTGCCGTCGGTGTCGGCCCAGATCTCGGGCCCGGTCGTCGCTTCGTGGATCGCCGGGTTCGCCGGGTTGCCGCCCTGCCCCGACAGGAATGCCGTGGGGTCGGCCTCGATGATCTGGCCGGCACGTTGGTTGGCTCCCGCCATACCATCGGCGCCCGGCGTGAACTCGACCTCGGCACCCAGGGCCCGCAGCAACATCAGCCGCTCGGTGGACGAGTCGTCCGGCATCACGATCACGACGCGGTAGCCGAGCGAGACGCCCACCCAGGCGAGCGCGATGCCGGTGTTGCCCGACGTCGCCTCGACGATCGTCCCGCCCGGCGCGAGGCGTCCGTCGGCCTCCGCAGCGCGGATGATGGCGAGTCCCGTGCGGTCCTTGACGCTCCCGAGCGGGTTGAAGTATTCGAGTTTGGCGAGCAGCTGTGCCGGGTTGTCCTGCGCCAGGCGTCCCAGTGCGAGCAGCGGGGTGCGACCGACGGCCTCGGTCAGGCTTCGATAAACGGGCATCAACGGACCTTGCGTCAGAGCTGTATGGATTACAGCTCATTATGAAACACCCCTAGCAGGCGTTATTGCTCGGTCCGCCGCGCGGCCGTCAGGCGGCGTCGCAGCCTGCAACGCAGGTGGGTGCGGTGGTGGGGCTCCGGGTGGCCGTCGATGAGAGACCTCTCATGTCGGCCTCATCTCGGGCTCGACCGGCACTGCCATGCTCGGCGGATGCGATTGAGTCGGTGGGTCCTCGGCGGCATCCTGGTGGCCGTGGCGATCGTGTCCGTCGCGGTGGCACTGTCCGTCAAGGCGGACCGGCCGCGCCTCGGTGAGCCGGTGCATGTCAGTCACGGCACAGGAGTGTCGACGGGGCCGACCCCTCCCGCGTTCGGTGCCTCGTCGTCCCCCGGCAGCACCGCGCCGTCCGGTGCGACCGCGGTGCCGACCGGTCGGTCGACGTCGGCGTCGACGCCTCGTCCCACCCAGGACACCGGCGCACCACGTGTCACCAAGCCACCACCGGTGGCGGGCGACGACGATGACCACGATGATGACGACTACTACGACGACGATCGGGAGGACGACGACGGTGACGACGACTGATCGACCGTGCGGCTGAGTGCGCGGGGGCGCATCGTCGGCTGGATGGTGCTCGTGGTCGGCATCGCCCTCGGCGGCTCGATCCTGGTCACCGCCCAGATCGTCTCGGTGCGCGCCGACACGCTCGCTACCCGTGCGCTCGACCACGAATCGGACAACTTCCACGCGTTCGCCGCGTCCCCGACCGGTGAGGCGCGGGCCACCGTCGACTCGTTGCTGACGCGCTATCTCACCGTCAAGGTGCCCGATCGCGGCGAGACGTTCTTCACCATGATCGACGGCAGACCGCACCGCCGCAGCCCCGGCACTCCGGCGGCGCGATTGGACACCGACCGGGCGTTCATCGCCCACATCGCCCATGCCACGCGGCCGATCTCGGGCTGGTGGGGCAGTAGTGCGGGCCGGGTGAGGTATGGCGTCATCCCGGTGACCGTCGACGGGGACAGCGCCCGCGGTGCCCTGGTGATCACCGAGTTCCGCGACGAGCAGGCCAAGCCGCTGTTCTCCACGGTGCGCATCTTCGCCATCGTCGGTGCCGTCGCGCTCGCCGTCGCGGCGCTGGTCAGCTGGGCGGTTGCCGGCCGCGTGCTCGAACCCGTGCGGTGGATGCGCCACACCGCGGAGCAGATCAGCGAGTCGGACCTGGACCGGCGGATCCCGGTGCGTGGCCACGACGACGTCGCCCGTCTGTCCCGGACGTTCAATCACATGCTGGACCGGCTGCAGGGATCCTTCCTCACGCAGCGTCGTTTCATCGACGACACGACGCACGAACTGCGGACCCCGATCACGGTGGTCCGAGGACACCTGGAGCTCATGGGCGACGATCCGGTCGAACAGGAGGAGACCAAGGCGCTGCTGCTGGACGAGCTGGACCGGATGCGCCGCATCGTCGACGACCTGACGGATCTGGCACGCTCCGAACGGCCGGACTTCCTGGTGATCGGTGAGGTCGACCTGGCCGACCTCACCGTCGACGTTCTCAGCACCGTCCGGGTCATGGCCGACCGCCAGTGGGCTGTGGAGGCGGTCGCCGAAGGCGTGGTGCTCGCCGACGGACAGCGTCTGACACAGGCGTTGATCCAGTTCGTGTCCAACGCTGTCCGGCACACGGACGACGGCGACCGCATCGCGATCGGCTCGTCATACACCGATGGTCAGGTCGCGCTCTGGGTCGACGACAGCGGCACGGGCGTCGACCCGGCGGACGCCGAGCACATCTTCGAGCGTTTTCGCCGCGGCGCCCGCAACCGCCGGGTCGACGGCGCCGGTCTCGGCCTGTCCATCGTCGAGTCGATCGCCCGGGCGCACGGTGGCACTGCCCGCCTGGTGGGCCGTCCCGGGCCGGGCGCCCGATTCATGATCGTCATACCGGCCCAGCGCGTGGATCCCGATGACACCGTGCCCAG
>Ga0164242_10009146_pt1 | contig 10718 bp, 8 predicted proteins | sample OricomgcompostMG_FD_108783 | JGI IMG/M metagenome (GOLD analysis project Ga0164242, IMG submission 108783) | Miracle-Growth compost microbial communities from Emeryville, California, USA - Original compost - Miracle growth compost (MG) ... | reverse complement strand
TCCACCCTCACCCTAACCCGAGCCCTACCAATCGGTCTCTAACCTCTCGCCAGGCTCAGCAACCCATTCGCCGCCCCGCCCCTCAATGCGCTGCTCGTCAACCTCTCCGCATCCGCCTCCTCGAGGTGTCGCCTCCTCGGCGTGTGCACGGCCGACTGCTGCTGCTGCGCCGGTAGCCGCGGAAGCCCGAGCCTCTCCGGCGAACGGTTCAGCGGCGTCGACCGACTTGCCGCAGCTCCTGCCACGGGGCCACCTCGAGACTGTGGGACTGCCTCGTCGTCCTGGCTGCTGCCGCTCTCCTGTGACGACGGGCCCGCGCTGTCGGACATGACCTCGACGTCCTCGCTCCTCCTCCGGACGGGCGCGCCGGGGAGGGGTCTCCGGGTTGCCGGCCGGAGCGCGTCGTTGGACGCAGCGGCGTCGGGCGCGATCTTCGGTATCCCGGTCGCCTTTGTTGTTGCTGCTGCTGTTGTTGTTGTTGTTATGCCTGGTAGGGGCCGCATCTGCAGTAGCTCGAGCGGCACGTCGGTCTGGCCTGTGCGGACCTTGTAGTTGGCTAGGCCTAGCCGGAGGCGGAGGATCTCGGCTTTCTGTAAGTGAGAGGAAAACGCGTCAGTATGTTTGCTACTAGTTGTACGAGTCCCGCGCGATGGGGGGCGGGTTTGGAAAACATACCTCTCTGGTTTCCTCGCGTGTGAGGCGCGGACGCGTCGGTGGTCGGGACTGGCCGCCGTAGGATGCTTGTTGATGTCCAGCCGTTGCGGGAACAGCCGCGTCGACGTCTGGTTCGGTAATCGCGGTCCCTTGGGTGTTGTCGAGCCCGGACGAGTCGAACAGCGAAGACGCTGCTGGTGACGCGGATCGGTGTCTATCAGAGGGCCTGGGGGACTGGGGCGGGGGTTCCAAGTCAGCCGTAGGAACGCAGGGGTGGTAGTGGTTATTGAGTTCGGGCGAACAAACCTGCTGGCCCTTCTCGTCTACACTAGGCTTCCTAGAAGGCTGATGCTCGGACTTGGGCTCCATCGTGAGCTGTCTCTTCTTAGGTTCCGGCTCGGACGTGGGTTCCGCGGACCGCTTTAGCGGGGAGCCGGGCGCGTTGAGAGCCACTGGCTTCAGCTGCTTGAACCCCAGCTGCGGCTTGGGCGAGGACGCGTTGGGGTCAAGAGATCCCAGCGCACGTCTCTTGCTGGGCGAGGGTTCCATTTTCTGTTTATTGCTACTGAGGACGGGAGGCCTGGATGTGTCCTCGAGGTGCGTCGTGAAAGAGTGCGAGTCGTTTTGTTGACTGGGTTAAAGGATATACTGTCCGGTCTGCCTTTCAGCAACTACTCCCGTAGAGCCAATTGGACTCAGGACACGTATTCAAGCAAAGAACGAAAACGTGGTTTAGACAAAAAGGTTGGCCGAATGTTGGGGGGGAAATTGTCTGGAACAAATATAAGTGACGAGGTGGGAGGCTGAGTGTGCTTGCACGCGTCTGTATATGTGGGACGGTACCTGAGCAATGGCCAAGTCGCGCTCCGGGGTCTGGTATTTACAAATTTTAGGGGGCCCCTCTTGGAGAAAGTGCTTGTGGCTTGGGCGGATTCTCCCGTTCACACTAGAGCGGGGGTGGTGGTCGGCGCCGTAAAAAAACCCGCTAATTTACACGCGAAGCGCTATAATTGCCCATCATTTCGCAGAGAGCGGGCCGGCCAGAGAAGTGGGGTCTCCTATAGCGTGGGTTTGACGCGCCGAACCACACCACCGCTACTGCCCCGAATACTTTGGCGCGACTTTGAGGGCTAAGAAGTATCTAGCCAGCTGCTGGACAACACTGTCACAATCACAACCGCATTCTTGTTAACATATCACCACGAACACACTGCACAGATTTTCATGATACAGCGATTCTTAAAATGTAAACTTGAATAAATTCCAACCCGCTGCAAGGAGTACCGCTGCAGATCGGGAGTTGCGGGTATCTGGGACTCTCTCATACATGACCTCTCTCTTCCAACCGAACTCCTCCCGGGAAAGAAAAAAAAAACGACCACATATACCTACTAGGCACCACCTAGGTAGGATAAGATAGGTGTGTAGGTATGTAAAAGGGGGCGGGAGAAAGATATATCACCCAGTGCCGCCTAGTCCGTAAACCCACCAGCAAAGAGGGAGTAAAACAGGCCGCGGCCTTCCCAAAAAGTAAAAAGAAAACAAGGAGACCTGGCATGGATAGGTAGACCTGGAAACGCCCTTTTGCACATCGTGCTTTTTCCCACCCGAACCCTTCCCGCCCCAACCGACCCCTTGTCCTTATTTCCCAATTCATTAAAGTCCCCGCCAGCCATCGCTGTCTCACCGTCCAACATTGTATTCATAAATCCCCTTTCGCGTATTCAGCGATAAAACGCCGGGCCTTCGGTCGAGTTTGCTGGACGATATCTAAGCAAAGAGAATAATAAAAAAAATAAAAAAGGAAGAAACAAAACCATGACGGTATCCGTGATTCGAAAACAACAACAGAAATCAGGACACGTCAAGGGTACTAAAACCCCTAAAGCCCCTCACTGGTCTAACGAGAACATGGACGAGTCGAACTGGAATGGCTTCGAGAAATCCATAGAGATGTCGTCCCACGAGGGGAAGTTCAAAGCCGAGTCGGCCGGCATAATCAAGTCGCTCTCCAAGCTCTCGTATCCTTCCATGGTGAAATTGTTCATGTCTAATAGCAGATCGGATTCTACCGGTTGCCAGTTGAGGTCGATATCGATGTTTGCGCCCTCGGAGATGTCGCTGTTCGGTTCCGACGCTCCACTGTCCTTGCTCGACTCGGGTGTATCATTCGGCGTCAACGACCTGTAGAGGCTGATATCCGAGATGGCGCCCCCGGCAACCATCTCGAGCGGTGCGAAGCCCGACACCAAGGATTGAGGGTCGATTGTCGTGTTCGCCCACAAGTCTTCCACCATTGGCGCCTGGACTATCTCCGGTTCGGGCTTCGTAGGCGGGAATTTACCGTTCGTGCTCCTAGGCGTGCTCTCGCTCTTGGTCGGCGCACCCATGCCTGGAGTGGCTCCCGCCTTTGCACCCATGCTGCTGCCCTGTCGCCTCATCGAAGCCTCCCGAGACATGGGGGTCGATGCGGGGTCAGCCTTGCTCATCGGGGTTTGGCCCTGCTTCGACAGACTCGCGCCCATAGGCGCGGCGGCAAGTTGCGATCCGTCCGTTCCGGGCGCTCGCGGAGGAGCCTTGGGCTGTCCCTGAGAATCCAGTCCGAGGGCAAGGGCCAGGTTCTCCTGGACAAACTTGAACGGGTCCTCGTTAGGCTTGACATGCTCCTCCTGGATGTGCGCATTGAGGGCATCTTGGTTGGGGAAGCCTGTGCTGTGCGTCTCACAGTCGGCCTCGGGGCACATAAGCACGGGCCGGGGCGGCGCCTTGGGCTCCGGAGGTTGTTGCCGCTTCGCCTTGGGGGATGCTGGCGCCTTGGCCGGTGTCGGCGGAGTGGCTTGCTGAGGAGTCGCAGCGGGCGCCTGCCTTGGGGTCGTCTTGACCTTCTTCCGCGGCGCCGGAAGTTGTAGGTTCTCCTGCGTCACGGCCGGCTTCCCAAGATATGTCGGATGCGCTTGCGCCCCGAGCGGGAAAGGTGGCTGCGCTGCTGTTGGCGCAACTGGAGTCTTCCCACTCTTGCTGTTGGTCCGATTGTGCGCCTTGTTCAACGCCTGGGTTTGCTTCTCGAGGTTCGTCGCGCTGAGCGGTACTGGCTGCGGACTCTGTTGGCTCTGGGCTGGTGCTCCGGCATTGCTAGGGTTGCCCTTCTTCGGGATCGGTAGGTTGCCGGTTAAGTCCTTGGCCATGCTCTCGAGCATCGCCCTAGCATTGTCTAGTTCACTAGCTTGGATGGACAGGTTCTTCTTGAGCTTCTGCATTTTGTCGCCATCTTCGAACTGCCGGATTAGGCGGATTCGCTAGTATTTCTGTCAGTGTCACGACTTCGGGTGGGTTTATGGGGCTAGGCAAAACTTACCGTCCTGAAGTACATCCTCGCTCGCGCATCGTCGTGAGTGATGGCATACCATTTCGAAAAGGCCCTGCCGAGCTTGGTCATATGGCCGACGATCTGCTGGATCTTTGCTGTCATCTTCTTCTTTTCCTCATCCGTCATTGAAATGTCCGGCATGCTCTCCCGCTGCAGCAGTTGATGTTCCTCCGCACTGAGGGCCTTGAGCCGGTTCATGTCCTCCGCGCTAGGTTGTAGCAGATGGTTGGCCATTATCTGCTCGTATCTCTGCCGTTGTTCGGGGTTCATCGCAGCAAGCTGTTCTGGTGAGAGTTGCGGAGGCTGGCCCGCAGCGGGGGCTCTCGCTTGGGAGTTCGGTCGCTGATTCGGTGTAGCATTCGCCTGCGGTTCGGCGGTATCGTCGGGACGGGGACGTTTGAGAGACTTCTGTGCCTGCGCAGGGGAAGGGTTTGGCGCGGCTCGATTCTGGGGTGCCCTACCACCCTTTGCCCCCGCCGTATTCGAATCGGACACGGCTAGAGCTGCCTTCTGGGGCGCTCCCTGGGAGACGTTGGGTTGACCGGCTGCGGTGTCAGACTGGGTAGTTGCAGGCGGAGGTACCTGTCCTGGCTGTAGCTGGTTCATGGCAACTTGCGCATTGTGATGCTGCTGTTGCTCTCGCTGCTGTTGCTCTCGCTGCTGTTGCTCTCGCTGCTGCAGCTGCTGCGCTTGCTGCTGAGCTTGCTGCTGCGCTTGCTGCTGCTGCTGCTGCTGCGCTTGCTGTTGTTGCTGCATCTGAGCATTGTGCATTCGCCTCATGAATTGGTCTTGCTTTAGCCTTGTCGCGAGTTGCATCAGCTCGTTGTCATCACGATTTGCGAACTTCGGGTTTCTGCGAAGGACTTCAAGCTCCTGTGGCGTGACCTGTAGTGACTGCGCTGGTATCGAGAAGTTGGGAGGTAGGTTCGGTAGCCCCTGCGGTTGCTGTTGCTGTACAGGTCCGGATTGGGGATGTTGACCTCCAGCCATAGCGGCCTGCTGGGCATTAGGTCTCTGCCGCTCGATTGCCTGGCGGAACTGTTGGATCTGCAAGTTCAGCAATTGCTGCTGGGACGTCGGTGCCATAGTGCTCTGGGGTAGCCACGCCTTCAACTGGGCCCATTTTTTAATATCAGGAGGTATGGAGCCGCGCATCTGCCCAAGGAGATGCGGCGGAATATCCATCCTATCCATCAGTTGTTGCGCCTGTTGGTTGTTCGGGGCGCCGCCGTTGAGTCGGGCTCGTGCCGCCATTTGGGCAAGCATGTTCTGGCCCGCGGCGGCCGCGTTCGGCTGTGAGGGCCCCCCTACAAACTGACCCGCGGCGTTCATCTGTCCCATCTGCGGTTGGGGCTGCTGGCCGAGCATGTGCGGCTGCTTCGGCGGCTGCCCGGCATTGTTCATCGAGTTCCGCTGCTGCTGTTCCTGCCACGACGCCACGAGTTCCCTCACCTTCTCCGGAGGTAGGTTGTTGATGGTCTGGCGCTGGTCCGGGGATATCGAGTTCATCATGAGTTGGAAGAGCTGGGGGTTGATATTCATATTCCCCGGCATGGCCCCTGGCCGATTGTTAGCCTGATGGTTGAAGCGTGGGTCGAGGGTCTGACCCATAGCCGGGTTGCCCTGATTCGGCCTGGGCCCGTTCGCCTGACCGCCCATGGCGACTGGGGGTTGTGACATTGCGGCATTGAGAGTACTCATGCCGGGGCTCTGCGAAGTCGGTCCGGCAGGCCCGCCCGGCTGGTTTGCCATCTGCCTCGCCGCAGCCTGCGCCTTGATCTGGGCTTGCGATTGTGCTGCGGCTTGGTCCATCTTCACTTGTGTGAGACCGAAACCCGGGCCTATCGGTGCTGGTCGCGGTTGTTGATTCGGTCCCGGTTGCGAATTTGGCATGTTCTGGGGAGGCATTCCGGCCATCGGTTGGGGCGTCGAGTTTCGGCCGGCGCCGCTGTTCGCGGGCACGACCATCTGCCCGGCTTGCTCGGCTAGCAACCCCGCCTTCTGCCCGTTCACGATCTCAAGGTTCGACGAAAAAAGCTGTCCGCCAGCGCCCGTCCCAGGTTGTTGTTGCTGTTGTTGTTGTTGCTGCTGCTGCTGCTGCTGCTGCTGCTGTTGTTGTTGTTGTCCCATTGCGTTCATCATCGCTTGGTTCATTTGTCGTTGCTGCGGCTGCTTTTGCTGCGGCTGCCCTTGACCCATGTGCAAACCGGCCTGAGCCGGATTGGCGTTAGGTGGCACGCCCCCTGCTCGTTGCTGTGACATTCGCTGCATCTGGGCATGTTTCTGTAGGGCCGCGAAGGCTTGCTGTTGGTAATAGGGTATCAAAACATCCCTCCCCGAGGCGCGGAACTCTGCGAGGTGCTGGGGATTTATCCTCGACTGCAGGGCGAGCCGGAGATTTGTCTTCTGCTCTTCGGTTGCGCTCGCCTGGAGCTGGTTGGCGAACTCGATTACCTTGGCCCGGTCGTGCGGTGCCAACGCCGCAAGGTCGGCGTTGCCGGCTCCGGGCTGTCTCTGCTGCTGCATAGGCATCTGGAAGGGCTGCTGATTCAGAGGCGACTGCTGCATGCCGGGGTTCACCATACCCATACCCATCTGTTGAGGCTGCTGTGGTATTGGCGACACCTGCATCTGGTGTTGGAGGTGTTGATACCCTGGCTGCGACTGCTGGCCCATTCCTCTCGCCGCCATCGTGGCCTGCAGCATCATCTGCTGCTGAGCCTGCGCCTGCGCCTGAGCTTGCCGCTGTGCGTCGGCGTTCAGCTGGTTCTGGAGATCGGGAGCGTTCATCTCCCTCTTCTTAGCCATCTCTGCGGTTTTCATTTGCATTTGTCGGTCGTAGTGTTGCTGCAGAAGAAAACGGTCAGTCAAGACAGCAGCAAGGGGGTAGGACATTGCCAGATAGGATGTTCCTAGGTAGGACATACCCGATCTGAGGAGCCCATCAAGGCTTTCTTCTCAAAGTCGACGCCATATGCGGCAGCTTTCTGCCACTCTGCACCTGGCATAGCGAGGATGATATTGGAGATTCTGTAGATGCTGTCAGTAAAGGCGGCACCCTGGCTATAGACGATGTGACGAGGGGGTTGAGAATATAAACGAACAGGTTCATAGTTTTTCCAAAGCGATCGGCGACGTTGATTCCTGATTGCCATCCTTGAATTGGAGGCGGATTGGACATGAGCTGGTTGTAGACTACAGCTTGCAGCTGTCTCTGGCCGTTCTGCTGCATGATATGGCCGTTCCCGGCCATCTGTGGCATGTTGGCGGCCATGGCCGCCGAAGGATCGGGTTGAGCAGGCCCCGAGGATGTCGTCGGTTCGACCGGTGGGCGTGAGAGCTAGAGTCGTAGATGGTGAAGTGTGGTTGACGCTGGGGGCGGGAGCAACAGCGTTCGTGGTGGAGGGGAGCGTCACGGAGGAAATACGGCGAGTACCGGCCAACGGGTCGCAGAGTTCGTGAGAAATGAGCAGGGTCGCCGTTAAGCTATCGTCGTCGAATAAATGGCCATGTAGAGGTAATCGCGGGTGCGACGAGGGGAAATCGGGGGCGTAGAAATACTACTAGAGCCTTGCTGGTGATGCGTTGGGAACCGGCGTTCGGGTTGGCGGTTGTATGTAGGCCTCCGACAATTCTGGAAGTTTGGGTCGCCTAAACTTCAGACGGCGGCAACGACGACTCAAGAGTGTCGCCAGGATTAATCTATGGAAGAATGGCCGAGGACTCGCTGGTTTGGGGGGGGCCTTCGGGACGAGAAATGTTCTCCAACGCGAGAGCAGGAGGTAGCGGTAGTTCGAGAGGATGTTCGGGAGGATGTCTGAGGAGGTTTGTGGTGGTGGATGCGAGTGCGAGAACGCCAAGGCCGGAGAGCCGCAGGCGGATGGAAGCTACGAAGTTAATGGCGCCTTTTCGAGAGCGGTGTAAGGTATCCCAAGTTCGGTGTCCGTATGCGTAGGTCGTTTCTCGAATCGTTTCTCAACGGGAACGAGCGGGCGTGGGCAGCGCTCTGCTGGGCTTATTGTTGTTGGGGTTTGGGTTTGGGTTAGTGATGGCGGGTGGTGGGTGAATGGGGCCGTGGCTGAAACGAGAGAAATCGTCGCAGTTCGTGAACAAGAGAGTAACCCAGGAAACCCGCAACAAAGAAACCGGCAAGTTTGGGGAAATTAGTACAGAAAAACCGAATGACCAGAGAAGAGCAGTTTTTTTAGAATAGCGAAGAAAAAAAAGAGGATTTCCTGGCCAGTGATGCAGAGAGAGCAGGTCGAGAAAATGAGTCGGAGGGGGGTGGAGGAGGGTGAGCGAGAGAGAGAGGGATGAAGATGGGACGGCTGCTGCAGAGAGATGTGACAGGGACGAGGAGAGAGGAAGAATGGAAAGAGGGAGGATGGTGGAGGATGTGGCCCCAGCCGCCAGTCGTTGAACCTCTCTGGCTGTGCTTTTTTACTGGCCTGGGTTTGCCTGGGCGTTCAGTCGAGGTACCTCGCAGGTAGGTGGGCTGTGGTGTCGGTACTGCACGGTAGGGGACTAGGGGTCGTGCCAAGTACTAGGAGGTAGTAGATACCCATGCATTGCCAACTATTCCCACTCCGAGACAGGTCACCCGCTACCTAGCCTGCCAGCCCACCTCACCACCACACCTTAATTGGTGGCAACTAATAAGGCAAGTTCAAAGATGGGGGAAGTCCACACGAGCAACAACACCCCAGTGTCCAGCGGCAGAGCACCGGGCTATGAGAGAGCGAGAGGGGAAAGTTCATGAACAATTACCTCTTGTACGGATTATACCCGGGGTTAGATAATTCAAATCGATACTTAGCTGGTAGGCAAAAGCAATCGGTAGGCACCGTGCAGTCCTCCCTGGAAAGGTCAAGAAGCAGGTAAGGTAAGTTCGGTACTTTGAGGCGCGGACTCCAAAAGGTCATGGAGGTGGGTTTTTAGCAATGTAGCGAGTGACTTGCGAATACTTGTGGTACATGGAGTACCCCGATTTGGATTGAGGAGCCCTCCCTTGGCCCCACCATCAGACCAGGGGGGTGTTGTTAGGCTGGCGCAAAGTCTCATCCCATCCACGACTTTTGCGCGAGGACGACTTGCTGGAACGGGCCTTGGGTGCAAATCAGAGCGTTGGCAAGGCGCCGGGAGGCGAAAAGAGTTGTCTGTTTCCTGCTGGTCGAGGCACGTATCCATGTACCCACGGAAGCTCGAGTCCCAGGAAGCAGACCTCAGCTACCGACATATCTCTAGTTTAACGCTGTCACCAGGGTCCAACTCCGCAACACATTGCCATCATCGGGCAATATAGGTAACCATTCTATTCTCGCAGCGCAACGAAGATTAATACCTGCTTTGCAAAAGTGACGAAACAGTACAGATCCGTACCGGGAGGGGTGCATCCCACGTCACATGGGATCGCAGCCAGAGGGAAACCAGGCACCCGGGCGCTTGGGCCCAGGTTTGCTCACGTTCTCTCTCCCTCTCCCTCTCTCTCTCACTCTTGCTCTCTAATTATTTCGCGGCACGGAAAGGTTTTTTAGGCAGGGGAACAGATGCAAGCAAACACCAAGTGACATGCGGATATAAATGATGGGAGGAGCAAGCACTCCTAGCAGTACATGCCTAGCAAAGCGATGGTTTCAGTCGGAATTGGATTCTGTAGCCTTTCGCCAGGAGTGCATGCTGCCTCTCAAGGCGAGGCGGACGTTATCCCAGTAAGGCGTCAAGATCGAGAAAAAGGTGATCGTACTTTCGAGGCAAGGTTACTCATTTGCCTGCCATTGGCTGCATCCCTTGTCGTCCCAATTCGCAGCCACCAGGGGGACCGAAGTACTTCCTTGTCAAGTATTTGTGGTGTGTGGTGTTGAGATATCGGGCTGCATCTAAACCGACCACAGTGTATTACGTCTATGATCTGATTCGATTTCTTTTTTTTCTGTTGGTTTTGATTTTTCCTTTTTAGGCGGCGAATTCTCCAGCAACTGGCACCGCGAATTGTTATTCGCGTGTTCGTGGACGAGGTACAGGCACAGCTCTGCGCATCTTCGCAACATGTATTTTCGCATGTACCACGCCAGCTACCATTGGAGGTTGGTTTGAATTGGGAAGCGGACTGGTGGATTGGGAGGGGGGTGGATAGATACCTTTGCCGGGGTGATCCATGCCGTCCCGGCTGGGGGTTTGTTCACATGGACGCTAGCAGGTACAGTTCACTTTCGACAGGCCTCATGTCTCCTCTCTTTCGTGCATGCTCTTCATGTCTCGTCTCCGACTGCGCATAGTTACCAAGCACACGTGGAGAGGGCCGTCATCCTTCTCGCTCCTCCCGAGTTGGCCCGTCGCCCCCTCGCCCCCGGCTTGCCTTGCTATACTGATGCTGCCTCTGCGCTGGAAAGGGAAACACTTTAAATGTGGTACTTTCAGCGAGGCGCCCGTGTCGAGTACAAGACGGGCGTGCAACGACAGGGCAATTGGCCGGGAGGCTACGAAGCCGCAGGTCTGTGCACCCACATCAAGACCTCGAAAGGGGGACCCGTGGACTCCCGAGTGGGGTTTCTCTCTCTCTCTCTCTCTCTCTCTCTCTCTCAATCTCGCTGTGTTCTCTCATTAGCATCATCGTTCGACAAGCCAACCTATTACTACTTTTCCAAGGCACACAATTGGCCTGTCTATCGGGATACACCACACGGGATACACCATAATT
>Ga0164242_10009145_pt1 | contig 10719 bp, 8 predicted proteins | sample OricomgcompostMG_FD_108783 | JGI IMG/M metagenome (GOLD analysis project Ga0164242, IMG submission 108783) | Miracle-Growth compost microbial communities from Emeryville, California, USA - Original compost - Miracle growth compost (MG) ... | reverse complement strand
GGGAAGGCGTGGAAATAACCGGCTATGCCGAAGGCGGCGGTGACGACGGCCGCCGTGATCCAGGCAATGACGATGAGATGGTAGAAATCGGGGCGCTCTTCCAGAACGGCCGCATAGAAGATCGAGGTCAGCGCCAGGAAAAAGGAGACGGCGAGATAGAGCGGCGTCTGCATCAGGTTCGCCATCTGCGTCATGGCAATCATGCCGCCGATGTTGAAAAAGATGAGCATGACGATCAGCGGAGCGATGCCTCTCGAAATCCGCAATCCGATCAGACCCCACAGGACCATGAGCGGCGCCATGTAGACTTCGTAGGGCGCTGGCTCGCGGATGACGAAGCCCGAGAGGAAAACGCCGAGGAAAATGGCCGAGGCGGCGATCAGCGAAATCAGTTTCGCGTTGACGACCTCGCGCGGCGGCGCGTTTGCAATGATGGCGCTCAATAGGCGTTTTCCGTGTTGAGCAGCCTTATCGGCGTCAGCAGCAATATCTTCAGGTCGAACCAGAGCGACCAGTTCTCGATATAGTAGAGGTCGTATTCCGTCCTCGTGCGGATCTTCTCGTCCGTATCGATCTCACCGCGCCAGCCATTGATCTGCGCCCAGCCGGTGACGCCGGGCTTCACGCGATGACGGGCGAAATAGCCGTCGACGACCTCGTGATAGAGCTTGTCGTGGGACTGGGCGCTGACGGCGTGCGGACGGGGACCGACCAGGGAGAGGCTGCCGAACAGGGAATTGAAAAATTGCGGCAGCTCGTCGATGGAGGTCTTGCGGATGAACCGTCCGACCCGCGTGACGCGCGGATCGTCCTTGACCACCGCTTTCCTCGCGGTCGGATCGCATTGATCGCTATACATGGAACGGAATTTGAAGACCTCTATGACCTCGTTGTTGAAGCCGTGGCGCTTTTGCCGGAAGAGAACGGGACCGGGGCTTTCCAGCTTGATCGCAATGGCGGCCGCGATCATGACCGGCGAAAAGATGGCGATGCCGATCAGGCTGAAAAGGATGTCGAAAGCGCGCTTGGCGACGGAATCCCAGTCGTTGATCGGCTTGTCGAAAATGTCCAGCATCGGCACCGCGCCGATGTAGGAATAGGCGCGCGGCCGGAAATGAAGCCGGTTGGCATGGGCCGACAGCCTTATATCGACCGGCAGGATCCAGAGCTTCTTCAGCATCGACAGCACGCGGGACTCGGCCGCCATCGGCAGTGAAACGATAAGCATGTCGATGCGTGCGATACGCGCGAACTCGATGAGTTCGGAAATGTTGCCGAGCTTGGGATAACCGGCGACCACCGGCGGGGAGCGCCGATGATCGCGGTCGTCGAATATGCCACAGATGCGGATATCGTTGAGCGGCTGCCGTTCTACCGCACGGATGAGGGATTCCGCATTCGCTCCGCCGCCGATAATGACCGCCCTGCGTTCCATCCTGCCGTTGCGCGCCCAGCGGCGGATCAGCCGCGCCATCACGAGCCTCAATACCAGCAGGACCACGAAAGCGGAGAGGAACCAGGCCGCGAACCAGAATCGCGAATAGATGGCGGAGATTTTCAGCAGAAAGCCCGATAGCGCGAGCAGCGCAAAGTTGCCGGCGAGGACCAGCAGGAGCTTCCCGGCATAGGTCAGCGGACTTCTCAACGCCGACATCTGATAGCCGTCGGTGAACTCCATCAGAACGACCGCGATCAGCGATCCGCACAGGATGATCAGCGGGTAATGCCAAAAAACGAGGCTGCGGATGCCGACATAGACGAGGCAGGGAACGATCCCGCAAAGCATCATCAGGGCGAATTCGACGAGCCGCAATACGCCGCTGACCATAACGGGGGACATGGTGTCCCGTCTGTACTGGTTGGCGACCTCGCGCGCCACGGTATTCAGGTCCACCGAATAGCCCTTGTAGTCGCCGCCATCATCGAATTTGTGAACGGCGGCGGCCGAATAGCGGAGCGACGGATCGATTTCGTTCATGACGAGGGACAGCCCACCTGACGGTGGGTCATTAGCAAAGATGGGCTAAGAAACCCTTGCTCCGATCATGAACGTTTGAACGATTCAGCAGCGTTTCCGCCGAGGGTCGCGAGATAAACGCGCTCGATGCGATCGGCCATGACGCCGGCGCCGAAGCGCGCCTTCAAATCGTCGCTGCCGGGCATGGCGTCGCGGAACGCCGACGGATCGCGAAGCGCGGCAAGCATGCGGGCGGCCAACTGGCTCCTGTCCGGAAGAATCAATGCCGGCGAACCGGCGGGGAATATCTCGGGTATGCCGCCGACGCTGCTCGCGATCATCGGCATGCCGGCGGCAAGCGCCTCCAGCACGATGTAGGGCATCGCCTCCGCCCGGGAGGGGACGACGATGACATCGGCAAGCGCAAACGCTTCCCGCGCCGGCATCGGCGGCAAAAAGCGGACGGCTTCCGTCAGGCCGAGGCGGCGGACCTGCTCGACATATTTCTGGCGGTCGCCGCCTTCTCCCACCATCACCGCGGTCGGGATCCGGCCCAGCTTTCCGCCGGCTTCGGCAAGCGCGTCGATGAATATGTCGGGGCCCTTCAGATCGCGCATCATGCCGATGAAGAGGAAGTCGGCTGCGGGCGACACCTTCTCGACCGGCTGGAATTCCGAAGCCTTGACGCCGTTATAGATCAGAGTGACCGGAGCGCGCGGCGCGCCGATCTTGCGCCGATAGGTCCTGCTTTCGTAATCCGAAACGAACAGGATGTGATCGGTGAAATGGTCCATCATGCGTTCTATGGTGAAGAAGAACCGGCCGGTCGCCGTCCTTTCGTCATAATGCAGGCTGCCGCCATGCGGAGAATAGAGGCGGGCTACGCGATACCTGAAAACCCGCAGCAACGAGCCGAACAGACGGGCGTAGACGCCACCCTTGGCGCCATGCCCGTGCAAAATGTCCGGCCGCAATTCCCTGATCAGTCTGAATGTCCTCAGCGCCGCGCCGGCATCGCCGATGCCGATGTGGCGCTGCATCGGCGTGCGATGCACGCCCAGCGAAAGCTTGTCCTTCATCTCGGCGAAAAGCTTCGCCTCGAAATCTCCGCCCGTGGTGGAATCGCAGATGATCCCGACATCATGTCCGGCGGCGCTCTGCGCCTCGCTGAGATCCCGCACATGACGGAAAATGCCGCCGACCGGAGAGCGGAAGCAATGTACGATGCGGAGCCGCGGCTTTTGTGATTCCTGTTCCACGTATTCGGTCAATCCCGCCGGACCGGGGAGGGGGCATCTCGGCTTGTGATTTGAAACATGCCGCATCCGAAGACGGGTTAACACTCGTGAATCGCGGCGCCGACCTCCCGCCGTCCTCGCTTCTAAAAGAGCCTTTCGCGCACATAGACGGTGTCGCCCGGCAAAAGCGGATCTGAGATCGGAACACGGCCCGTCATCACCTTGCCGTTGATTGAGCGGGTGATATCGACATCGCCCTGGAAAGCGCGTGGCGTGAAGCCGCCGGCGGCGGCGATGGCCTTTTGGACGGTCATGCCCGGGACATAGGAATATTGTCCGGCGGCGCCGACTTCGCCCATGAGAAAAACCGGCCGATAGCGGCTGACTTCCACGGAGACGTCCGGGCTGCGGACATAGCCTTTGCGAAGACGCTCGGCGATCTCGCCTTCCATCTGCTGCACCGTGTGTCCTCTTGCCGGGACCGCTCCAATGAGCGGGAAATGGATATAGCCGGCCTGATCCACATTATAGGTGTTGTTCAAGCCTTCCTGGTCGAACACGGTCACGCGTATCTGATCCCCCGCATCGAGAAGGTAAGGCTTGCCCAGAACGGCATGGAAGGCAGTGGGGGCGGGCCGGTAGCCCGTACAGCCGCCGAGGAGCAGAAGCGCCAAAGTTGCCTGGCAGAGGGGCAGACCGATTTTCATCGCGGTTAACGACCTTCCACTTGGGCCGGCCGGAGGGCCAGCTGATGCCGGAGGTGTTATCGTCTTGTTAGGGTTAATGGCGGGTAAAAATCGCCGGCGCAAAAGCGCGCGATCAACATCCACGCCGTTCGGCCGCAAAAGGAAGGTGAACCGATCTTAACCTGGCAGTTACCATGTCGCTTTACAGTTTCGGCAAATTGGAGGGGCAGGATATGTCCAGGGCCGAGACCGCAGCAAACGACGTGGACGTCGATCTGGGAGCTCTATTCTCGAGTCTCGCAAGAAATTGGGTGGCGATCCTCGTCGTCGCCCTCATCATTACGGGGCTTGCCCTTGTGTTCGCCTGGACGGCGACGCCGCTTTACCGCGCGCAGACGCGGATTCTCATCGAAACGCGCGAATCGATCTTTACGCGCCCCAATATAAATGACAACGCGGCGGACAATCCGAATCTCGACCAGGAGGGCGTCACCAGCCAGGTGCAGGTGATTTCATCGACCGATATCCTCAAGGAGGTCGCCAAGAAGCTCAAGCTCGAAGGCAAGCCGGAGTTCGATGATGCGGCGGGTCAGGGAGTTCTAAGTCGCCTTTTCATCGCGGCCGGACTGGAGAACGACCCGCGCCGCATTCCGCCGGAAGAGCGCGTGCTCCAGGCCATGCGCGAGAAGCTCAATGTCTATCGCATCGAGAATTCGCGCGTGATCGTGATCGAGTTTTCTTCGCAGGACCCGAAGCTCGCGGCGGCCGTTCCCAACGCCATCGCGGAGGAATACGTCGCTGTCCAGAAGGGCGCGAAGCTCGAATCCACCAATGATGCGACGAGATGGCTGCAGCCCGAGATCGCCGATCTCAGCAAGAAGGTGAAGGCGGCGGAGGCGAAAGTTGCCGATTTCCGCTCCAGGTCAGGGCTGCTTCTGGGGCAGAACAACGCCACCATCACCAACCAGCAGCTATCGGACATGACCGCCGAGCTTTCGCGCGTCCGGGCAGCGAGGGCTGATGCGGAAGCAAAGGCGCTGGGCGTCAAGGCAGCGCTCGACGGACATTCCTCCCTCGGCACGGCGCCCGACGTTCTGGCGTCGGGGCTGATGCAGCGGCTGAGAGAACGGCAGGTGCAGTTGCGCGCGCAGATCGCCGATCTATCCACGACGCTGCTTCCCAACCATCCGCGCATGAAGGGGCTGGAGGCGCAGCTTTCCGATCTCAACGTCCAGATCAGGAACGAGGCGCAGAAAATATTGCAGGGGCTGCAAAACGAGGCGCGCACGGCCAAGTTGCGCGAAGATCAATTGACAGCCGACCTCAACCGGGCGAAGGCCGCCGCCGCAGAGGCCGGCGAGCAGCAGGTGGAGCTGAACGCGCTTCAGCGAGAGGCAAAGGCCGAGCGCGACCTGCTGGAATCCTACCTGACCCGCTACCGGGAAGCCTCCTCCCGCGGCAGCCACAACTATCTGCCTGTAGATGCGCGTATTTTCTCGCGTGCGACTGCGCCGGCGGAACCCTATTTCCCGAAGCGCATTCCGATCGTCGGAGCGGCCTTCGTCGCGTCGCTCCTGCTCATGGCGGTGATCACTCTTCTCCGGGAACTGTTCAGTGGGCGGGCGATGCGTCCCGCCGCCGGCGCGCGCCTGGAGCCGGTGCCCCAGGTGATGATGCCGACGCGCGCGGGCGCGGCGTCCGATGCCGTTGAAACGACCGAAGGCGAGGGCGGCGCCGCGGCCGGCGGCGAATTGTCCGTGCGGGACGCCGCCGCGAGGTTGGTCGAAGGCGAAGTGTCGCGCGCCATCTTTCTGTCGCCGGAAGGAGATGCGGGTGCGGCGACCTCCATCCTTGTCGCGCGCGAGATCGCGGATGCGGGGCTGAGGGTGGTGCTGCTCGATCTGACGGAAACAGGAGCTGTCTCGCAGGCGACGCTCGAAAGTGATTCCTATGCCGGCATCACGAATCTGCTGTCGTCGGAGGCGCAGTTCACGGATGTCATCCACACCGACCTTTATTCGGATTGCCACGTCATGCCGGTCGGCACGGCCGATCCGGAGCGGGCCATGCGCGCCGTCGACCGGCTGCCGATCATCCTCAATTCCCTGACGACCGCCTATGACATCGTCGTCGTCGAATGCGGGGCAGCCGATCCCGAAAGCATCCGCCGTCTTGTTTCCGACGATTCGATGGTGCTCGTCAGCGTCATCGAGCCTGTGGACAATAACGTGGCGGAAACGACGGCGGGACTTGAGGCCGGCGGCTACAGGGATTTCCTGCTGGTGACGCCTGCCGGTTACGAACCCTATCCGCCGCAACCCGGCAGGTCGGCGGCTTGAGTCATCCTACGAGCCGCTTTTGGAGACAAGCACACTCCGAAACCCTTTCGCCCAACGCCAGGCGAGACGGTTTTTCTTGACAAGCCGCTTGGCGCAGGCCGTAGCGGTCCATGCGGCCAGCGCGGCGCGCCCCTTGAGCGTCAACGGGACAAGCACATCGAATTGTCTGATCTCGATGTCGCACCACAGTCTCTTGTATGGCTCATCCCCGACGCTGAAATCGAAAACGGAAAAGCCGTCTTCGCAGGCTTGCTTGATATTCTCGAAGAAGAGGAAATCGCCGGGGCTTGCGCCGGTCAGCTCATCCTCGCTGATACCGCCGAACTCGCAAACCAGCCGATCCTCGGCCGCGCTCAGGCCGGTGACGGCTCTCAGCTTTCCGCCGATCTCCAATCCTTGCAGGAAGAAGGGCGGCCTTTCCGGCGCGAGCGCCGCTTTGAAAAGAGCCCGGAAGAAGGAGCGTATCTCGGCGGAGGCAAAAACGTCCTTGATGCCCATGGCGGCGAAACGCCGGGCCTTCATCTCGAAATAGGCTGAGAGAAGCCCGTCGATCTCGCTCTCCTCGCGCGCGCGAAAATGGCGATATCCGCCCGAGGCCTCGAACTTACGGATCTGGGAACGGTGCTTCTTGCGCTTGCGCTTGCCGCTATTGCGGGAGAGAACGGCGTCGAACCCGCCGCCGAGATCGACCGCCAGGGCAATGTTCGGGCTTTCCCCATGCGGCAGAACCAGGAGCGGATTGGGATGGGTCCCGATCGCTTTCGCCTGACGTTCGAGCGCCAGCATATCGACTTCCGGGCGCGCCCGATGAATGGCTGCGAAAAGAGACGCGAACATCTCCGGCGAGGCCATTTCCATGAATTCATCCGCCGCGGGAAAGAAATTCCCGTTGGCATGGCTGCCCGCCATCACCCGGGCAACGCGGAAGGGCCCTTCGCTGGCGACAGCAAGGCAGAGGGCGAAGACCGGCTTCCGCAGCCTTTCGACGACGGCGAGGAGGCAATCCGGCTTCGTCGCCGCGATCCATGAGCGAATCCAAAGCGGATGCTGCGAGGGCGAGAACGTCGCCTCCTCGCAAAGGTCTTCATAACGCTTCAGGCCCTGTTCGCCGGCTTCGACGACGGTGAACGAAAATGCCGCGCCGGCGTCGCGAGAAAATGAGGCGCGCGTCCCGGCGATATGTTCTCCATCGCGCCGAAGCGGTTCGGTGGCGCTGACCATGCTCCATTCCTTCCGGCCCCGCGGAAACGGGACAGCCGACCATGTTCGACTGCCTGCTCTAACCGCAAAAGGTGAATGAATGATCGACGCTGGCTATTGGATATCGCCGCGTTCCGCCTTCGATGGCGTCAGCATCCATTTGATGATGACCATCGCCGGAAGCACCCAGAGAAAACCCGTGAACAGGAAATAGGCGAAATGGACGAGCGAGCCCGAATGCCCGAGCCGCGCCACGGCGACAAGTGTCGCGGCGATCGCATAGACGATCACGAGAAAAACCAGGAGCACGGTTCCGATAAGCTTCTTCAGCCTGATGGGCATGGTCTTTCCTTTCTTGTGCTTTTAGGCTGAGGGAGAACTCCGCGCAACGTGCTCCACGCGACGGCTTGTCGCGTCCAAGCCGCTCCGCAAGGAGCTCTCGTGGTGCTATTTGAGCCGCGGCAACAGGAAAATGCGAACATGACCGCAGCGACTTTCGACGCGATGCCATATGCCGTTCCGGACAGGGTCCGCCGGAACCGCGCTCTGGTGCGCGGCTGGCTTTATGTCGTCCTTCTCGTGCTGTTCGGCCTTTTTGTCGTTGGCGGCGCGACCCGGCTGACCAATTCCGGCCTCTCCATCACCGAATGGCAACCGATCCATGGCGTCATACCGCCGCTCAACGATGCCGAGTGGCAGGAGGAGTTCGCCAGATACAAGCAGATACCGGAATACCGGGCGATCCATTCGAATATGGACCTGGCGGGCTTCAAGCACATTTTCTGGTGGGAATGGACGCACCGGCTGATAGCCCGCAGCGTCGGCGCGGTGTTCGCCCTGCCGCTGATCCTGCTTTGGGCTTTCGGGTGCATCGAGCGGCAACTGAAGCCGAAGCTTCTCGGCATATTGCTGCTCGGCGGCCTGCAGGGAGCGATCGGCTGGTGGATGGTGGCCTCCGGCCTGGTTCACAGGACCGATGTCAGCCAATACAGGCTGGCGACGCACCTGACGACGGCTTGCCTGATCTTCACCGCAACCATGCTGATCGCCCGCGGGCTGGCGCCGCACTCCGAAAAGCCGGCCGACCGCGGCGTGCGGAGATTTGCCGGGATCATGGTGCTTCTGGTGCTGTGTCAGATTTATCTCGGCGCGCTGGTGGCCGGCCTGAATGCCGGAATGTCCTATAACACATGGCCGCTGATGGATGGCGCGATTGTCCCCGACAATCTGTTCGTTCTGGAGCCCGCCTGGCGCAATCTCTTCGAGAACCCCAAAACGGTGCAGTTCATTCATCGCTGTGGCGCTTACACCGTGTTTCTCTGCGCATTGGCGCAGATGATTTTCACCATGATCCGCGCGCCGCGCACGACCCATGCCCGCCGGGCCATCGTCTTCTTCCTGCTCGTGACGCTTCAGGCGGCGCTCGGCATCACCACGCTTCTGATGCAGGTTCCGATCGATCTCGGGCTCGCCCATCAGGCGATGGCGATCATCGTTCTCGGCTTCGCCGCCGCGCATTGGCGCGGAACGAAGGGCAGTTATCCGATAGAAAAAGAGGCCTTGGCCCGCGCCTGACTGCTCAGTGCCGGGCCGCCCCGAGCATCAAATCCATGTTCTGCACCGCCGCGCCGGAAGCGCCCTTGCCGAGATTGTCGAGCAGGGCGACCAGATTGACCTGACCTTCGCCCTCCGTGCCGAAGACATGGAGTGTCATCCTGTCGGTGTCGTTGAGCGCAGTCGGGTCGAGACGGACGAGCTTGCGGCTTTCCTCCAGCGTCACCACCTCCACAACATTCTGGCCCGCATAATGCGCGGCGAGGGCGGCATGGACGTCCCCGAGTGACGGCGATCCGTTCAACAGCGAGAGATAGAGCGGCAGCTGGACGATCATGCCCTGCGCGAAACGGCCCACGCTCGGCGAGAAGATCGGCTTGTTTTCCAATAAGCCATGCACCTTCATCTCCGGCACGTGCTTGTGATGCAGGGTCAGGCCATAAAGGAAATGCGGCGCGGCGATGTGGTCGGGGTTCGTCTCGTCCTCCATCTGCGCGATCAACTGCTTGCCGCCGCCGGTATAACCGGAAACGGCATTGACCGTGACGGGATAATCCGGCGGGAGGATGCCCGCGGCGACCAGGGGCCGGATGAGGGCGATCGCTCCGGTCGGATAGCAGCCGGGGTTGGCGACCAGCCGCGCCTTTGCGATGCGTTCCTTCTGCGCGGTCTCCATTTCGGCGAAACCGTAAACCCAGTCGGGATGGGTGCGGTGCGCGGTCGAGGTGTCGATGACACGCGTCCCGTGGACGCCTTCGAGCATCTGAACCGCCTCCCGCGCCGCGTCGTCAGGCAGGCACAGGATGGCGATATCCGCGCGGTTGAGGAAGTCGGCGCGCATGTCGTTGTTGCGGCGCTCCGCCTCCGGAATGGAGAGAACCTCCAGATCGCGGCGCGCGGCGAGGCGGCTGCGGATCTGCAACCCCGTCGTCCCGTGTTCGCCGTCGATGAAGATCTTTGGAAGCATGGCGGCCTTTCCTTCAAGCCGTGAGGACATAAGGCCAAAGGGGCGTCCTTGCAATCATGGCTGCGACGGATTTTCCGGCATTCGGCCAGCATCCAGCCGAGCGGCGAAACACAGGCCGCGTCGTGGCGTCGCACTTTTCGCGCTCGCCACAAAGCTGCCAAATCCAGTGGAATCCTGTCGCGCAGGGGTGTGACGTGATCCGTTTTCCCGCTGCTCCGGCAACGGGGAGACGGGCGATGTTCAATCCAAGCTGTAGGAGATTCGTACAATGCATCGTACCGCAATCCTCGCCAGCGCCGCACTTCTCGCCGCCGCCGGCATTGCCGGCACGGCCGCTGCGCATACCTTATACCGCGATAGTCATGTGCTGACGGTCCGCCTTCCGGACGGTTCGCTCGAACGCGTTCATTATGCCGGCGACCAGCCCCCTGACGTCAGCTTCAGCGATCCTTTCGACGCGGTGTTCGCGCCCGCGGGCGATCCCTTCGGCATTAGCTCGCCCTTCGCGGAAATCGAACGCATTTCGGCGGCCATGGACCGCGAGGCGGCGGCTATGCTGCGAGAGGCAAGCAATCTCGACCGGCAGGCCTTCGCCGATCCAGGCCGGCTGAGCGTCGATTTCCGCAGCCTGCCTCAGGGCGCGCAGGGCTATTCTATGGTTTCGACGCTATCGGGCGGTCATCTCTGTACCCGCACCATGAAGTATTTTTCGCGAGGGCCGGGCAAGCCCCCGCGCATCGAGACGAAAATGTCGGGTAGTTGCTCGGCCAGCCAGCAG
>Ga0164242_10009144_pt1 | contig 10720 bp, 9 predicted proteins | sample OricomgcompostMG_FD_108783 | JGI IMG/M metagenome (GOLD analysis project Ga0164242, IMG submission 108783) | Miracle-Growth compost microbial communities from Emeryville, California, USA - Original compost - Miracle growth compost (MG) ... | reverse complement strand
GACGGTCGTCCCTTCACCGCACTGGACCGCGTCGATCTGGACATCGCCGACGGCGAGTTCGTCGCGATCGTCGGACCGTCGGGCTGCGGCAAGACCACCCTGATGAACGTCATCGCCGGCTTGGACACCCCGACCGGTGGCCAGGTGCTCGTCGACGGTGAGCCGATCTCGGGGCCGAGCCCTGAACGTGGCGTCATCTTCCAGCAGTACGCCCTCTTCCCCTGGCTCTCGATCCGCAAGAACATCGAGTTCGGCCTACGGGTCGCCGGCGTACGCGGCAGCGAGCTGCACGACCGCGCCCAGCACTACATCGACCTGCTGGGGCTGAGCAGTCACGCCGACCAGCTGCCCAAGGCCCTCTCCGGCGGCATGAAGCAACGCTGTGCCATCGGCCGTGCCTACGCGGCCGATCCGAAGCTCCTGCTGATGGACGAGCCCTTCGGGGCGCTGGACGCGCTCACCCGGGTCACCCTCCAGGACCAGCTCCTGGAGACCTGGGAGCGCGAGAAGCGCACGGTCGTCTTCGTCACCCATGACGTCGAGGAAGCCGTCTACCTGGCCAGTCGGGTGGTCGTGATGGCAGCACGTCCTGGCCGCGTCGCGCAGATCATCGCGGTGGATCTGCCCTACCCACGCAACGAGCAGACCAGGCTCTCGGCCGAGTTCGCCGACATCAAGAACCAGGTCTGGCTCGGCGTACACCACCAGCCCACGTCCGGGGAGGCTTCACCGGCCCCGGCCTCCTGATCCGCACCACTCCGTCTCGGCTCACGTACGGACCCCGCCTGGCGGTCCGGCGCCCATCCAACCTCGCATGAAGGAGCTCACCCATGTCCACTCTTCGCAAGACCCTCGGTGCCCTCGCCGCCGTCGCATTGCTCGGTTCGGCACTCAGCGCGTGCGGCAGCAGCAAGGACGATGCCGCCGCTAACAGCAACTGCAAGAGCGTGCAGAAGGTCAACTTCGGCTACATCGGCGACTTCAACGGCACCAGCCTCCTCGCCATCGCCAAGGACCAGGGCCTGTGGGCCAAGAACTGCCTCGATGTCACGACCAAGGTCTTCACCGACGGCCCCACCCAGATCACCGCCCTGGGCACCGGCGACCTGGACTTCGGTTACATCGGACCCGGTGCGCTCTGGCTCCCGGCTGAGGGCAAGGCGCAGATCGTCTCGCTGGACACCTTCACCAACGCCGACCGCATCGTCGCCTACCCCGGCCGCGGCATCACCTCGCTGCAGGACCTCAAGGGCAAGAAGGTCGGCTACCCGGCCGGCACCTCCGGGGAGATGATCCTGCGACTCGGGCTCAAGTCGGTCGGCCTCACGATGAAGGACATCGACGCCGTGAGCATGAACTACACGACCCTGACCTCGGCGCTGGCCGCCGGCCAGGTCGACGCTGCCGGCATCGGCTACCCCCAGCTGGCCACGGCCATGAAGGCCCAGCCCAAGATCCAGGAGCTCGCCAAGGACTCCGACTTCTCCTCCTCGTTCCGCTTCCCGACCGCGTTCGTCGCGCAGCCGGACCTGTCGACGAAGAAGCCGGCCCTCGTCAAGGCGGTGGTCGCCACGCTCAAGGAGGCCAACGACTACCGCTACCAGCATGAGGACGAGGCGATCAAGGACGTCGCCGACTACAACAAGCTCGATGTCGCGGACGTGAAGGCGGACGCACAGTACGACCAGCTCGAGCCGAGCTCGTTCTTCGAGCAGCACTCGCAGAATGGTGACGTCGACAAGTGGCTGAGCGCGTTCAACACCTACTTCACCCAGGTCGGGACGCTCACCTCGACACCGAAGGACCCGTCGACGTACTACACCTCCGACTTGTACGTCGGCGCGGGCAAGTGAGCGCTTCTCGCCACGACGCCCACGCCGCCGGTCGGCGCAACATCCTCTATCTGCTGACCGACCAGCACCGGGTCGACACGCTGGGGTGCTACGGCAACGCCGTCGTACGCACCCCAGCGTTGGACCGGCTGGCAGCCACCGGGACGCGCTTCGACCGTTGGTACACACCCACCGCGATCTGCACGCCGGCACGCGCCAGCCTGCTGACCGGCTATGCGCCGTTCCGGCACAAGCTGCTGGCCAACTACGAGCGCAACGTCGGCTACCAGGAAGACCTGCCCGACGGGCAGTTCACCTTCGCCGAGGCGCTCGGGGAAGCGGGCTACAACCTGGGACTGATCGGCAAGTGGCATGTGGGTACGCGCAAGACGGCGGCCGACTTCGGCTTCGAGGGACCGGACCTCGCCGGCTGGCACAACCCGGTCGACCATCCGGACTATGTGGCCTGGCTGGCCGAGCACGGGCTGCCGCCGTACGAGATCAGCGAGCAGATCCGAGGCACGCTGCCCAACGGCGGCCCCGGGAACCTGCTCGCGGCCCGTCTTCACCAGCCGCCGGAGGCGACCTTCGAGCGCTATCTCGCCGATCGCGCGATCGCGATGTTGCGTCGCTTCGCCGCGGACGGCGAGAGTGCGCCGTTCTTCCTGGGGCTGCACTTCTTCGGCCCGCATCTGCCCTACCTGCTGCCGGACGAGTACTTCGACCTCTACGACCCGGCCGACGTCGAGCTGCCGGCGTCGATCGCCGAGACGTTCACCGACAAGCCGCCCGTGCAGCGCAACTACAGCGCGCACTGGACCTTCGACACGCTGCCGCTGGAGGTGAGCCGCAAGCTCATCGCGGTCTACTGGGGCTACGTCACGATGATCGATCACGAGATCGGCCGTGTGCTCGACGTACTCGACGAGCTGGGTCTGGAGCAGAGCACTGCCGTGTTCTTCAGCAGCGACCACGGCGAGTTCACCGGCGCGCACCGTCTTCACGACAAGGGCCCCGCCATGTATGAGGACATCTATCGGACAGCGGGGATCATCCGCGCGCCGGGCTCTCCGGAGGGACAGGTCGACGATCACTTCGTCACCCTGACCGACTCCACGGCAACGATCCTCGCCTTGGCCGGCCTCGACACCGACCCTGCCACCGACTCGCGGAGCCTGCTCCCCTTGGTGTCAGGTGCCCAGCCGGAGTGGGCCCAGGACGTCGTCTGCGAGTTCCACGGCCACCACTTCCCCTACCCCCAGCGGATGATCCGCGACCAGCGCTACAAGCTGATCGTCAACCCGGAGTCGGTCAACGAGCTCTACGACCTGCAAGCGGATGCAGATGAGCTGCACAACCGCTACAACCATCCCGAGATGGCGGACGTCCGGGGCCGGCTGATGCGTCGGCTCTACGACGCCCTGGTCTCCCGCGGTGACAACTTCCACCATTGGATGACCTCGATGTACGACATCGGGTCCGTCACCTACGATCCGACGCTGAGCGGCTTCGACGAGGCGGCGTACGACGCTGACGCGCCGCCGGCTCCCCCGACCGAGGCGATCCGCGGATGACGAACCGCCGGCCGAACGTCGTCATGATCCTGACCGACGATCACGCGTCGCACTCGATCAGTGCGTACGGCTCGATCGTCAATCAGACGCCACGCATCGATGAGATCGCCCGTCGCGGACGGCGGTTCGACAACTGCTTCGTCACCAACGCGCTGTGCTCACCGTCGCGGGCGTCGATCCTGACCGGGACCTACAGCCACGTCAACGGCGTCTCCACTCTCGTGACGCCGATCGACGCCAGCCAGCCGACCTTCGTCTCCCAGTTGAAGGAGGCCGGCTACCGGACCGCGATGATCGGGAAGTGGCACATGGGCCATGGCGCCGGCCATGATCCGCAGGGCTTCGACTACTGGGACGTCCTGGTCGGCCACGACGGCCAGGGCGAGTACTGGGACCCGCTCTTCCTCTCCGCGGACGGTGAGCGGACGGTCGAGGGCTACGCGACCGACATCATCACCGACCTGGCGATCGACTGGGTCGAGTCGCTGGAGAGCGACGAGCCGTGGTGCGTGCTCGTCTATCACAAGGCGCCACATCGCCCCTGGGAGCCGAAGGAGCCCAGCCGGTACGCCGAGCGCCGGATCCCGCTGCCTGCGACCTTCGATGACGACTACGCAACCCGGTCCGCGTCGGCGCGGCGTGCCGCGATGCGGCTGGCGGAGAACCTCAACCGGGAAGACCTGAAGACCGATCCGCCTTCGGGACTCACCTACGAGGAGGCCGCGGTCTGGAAGTACCAGCGCTTCATGGAGGACTATCTCGCCTGTGTCGACAGCGTCGACGACAACGTGGGCCGGATGATCGACTGGCTCGAGCGGCGCGGCGACTTCGACGACACCTTGCTGATGTACGCCTCCGACCAGGGCTTCTTCCTCGGCGACCACGGCTGGTTCGACAAGCGCTTCATGTACGAGGAGTCGCTGCGGATGCCGTTCGTGCTCTCCTATCCCGCTCGCTTGGAGGGCGGTGGCGTCTTCGACGAGATCGTCACCAACGTCGACATGGCCCAGACGATCCTGGATGCCGCCGGCGTCGAGCACCACCCGCGAATGCAGGGCCGCAGCTTCTGGCCGGACCTGGTCGGAACGCCGGAGCAACCCCCGGCGTCCGGCGTCTACTACCGGTACTGGGAGCACGACGACATCTTTCACAAGGCGCCCGCGCACTACGGCTACCGGACCGAGCGTCACAAGTTGATCTACTTCTACAACGACGGTCTCGGCATCCCGGGAACGGGATCCTTCACCTACCCCCCAGAGTGGGAGCTGTATGACCTTCAGAGCGATCCGGAGGAGGTGCGCAACGTGTATGACGACCCGGCCTACGCCGCCATCCGCGAGGAGCTCAAGGCGGCGATGTGGGTCGAGCAGCACCGCCTCGGCGACGTACCGCACCCCAGTCAGCCGGTCCCGTCACTGCTGGCCGACGGTGCGGGCGCGCTAGACCCGCAGCGCTAGCGGCCCCGCGCGGCTACCGGCCAGGCTTCGAGGCCAGGTCCGTGGTCGGCGTACAGGATGTCGGCGAGGTTCACCGCGTTGCACACATGGTTGGGTACGACGTCCACCACCGAGCCCAGGGGATAGGACCGGTCCGTCTCGACGACCGCATGGTGCTCCGAGAGCTGGACGATCCGGGCGTCCGGGTCGTCGAGGATGCGCCCGAAGCCACTGGCGTACGGCGCCCGGTCCGCGCCGAGCGCCTTGCTGCCGGAGTCGAGGACGACTCGACCACCGGTGTGGCTGATCACCGTCGCCCGACAGGTCAGGGCGACCCGGTCCGGCGTCGTCCGGCCGAGCTCCCACTGCTGGGCGTCGCCGAACACGTAGACGCCAGGCCGTAACTCTGTGGTGACGCCGGGAGCCGCGAGCGAGGCCTGAAGGGACGGCGTGGAACCACCGCTGAGCACGGTCGGTTCGATTCCCGCGCTCCTCAACTGGCTGACGGCCTCGGTGAGAGCGCTGGCCTCGTCCACCGCCGCCGATGTGGTGGTGTCGGGTGAGTAGCTGTGGCCCGGGAACGTGAACGCCCCTTCGATCGCGAGGCCGGCTCCGGCCGCCGCGACGGCGACGGTGGCGACGTCTGTCGCGGGGACGCCGGTGCGGTGCTGGCCGCTGTCGACCTCGACGAGGACGCTCACGCGCGCACCGTCGAGGCAGGCAGCCAGATGGTGGGCGCCTTCGACGGAGTCGACCGCAACCCGCAGGGCGGTCCGGTCGGCGAGGACCCGCAGACGCCCGGCCTGGGCCGGGTCCGGCCAGATCGGCAGCGCCAGGAAGAGGTCCGTGACCCCAGCGTCAGCGAAGACCTCCGCCTCCCCGATCGTCGCCACCGTCAACCCACCCGCCCCCGCCTCGAGCTGACGCCGGGCGATCTCCGGCGTCTTGTGGGTCTTGGCGTGCGGCCACACCTGCACCCCCGCTGCCCGCGCCGCGTCAGCGACGCGGGTGATGTTGTCGTCCAGGCGGGCGACGTCGACACGGAGGTACGGCGTGGAGGGGCGCATCTGGCGATCGTAGAAGGCGGCCCGCGGACCAGGGAGCACTGACCGGAGGCGGTGAGCTTGTTTCAGGTCCGGCTCGTCCGGTAGCCGCGACTCGACCTACGGCTTGACCATGACCTTGAGCGCTTCGCGGGCGTCCATGGCCGCGTATCCGACGGGCACATCGTCGATGCCGACGGTGCGGTCGAAGACCCTGCCGGGGTTGACAGTCCCGTCGAGGATGGCGGGAAGAAGTAGTTCGATGTAGGCGCGCGCGGGCGCGGGGCCACCGGTGAGGGTCGTGTTCTTGCCGAAGAACGACCAGCCGATCGGGCCCTCGTCGTACTGCGGTACGCCGACCCGGGCGATGGCACCCCCGGGGCGGACGATGCCGACGGCCTGCTCGTAGGCGGGCATGTGACCGACTGCTTCGAGGACCTTGGTCGCGCCGCCGTCGGTGAGGTCGAGCACCCGACCGATACCCTCGGTGCCGCGCTCGGGGACGACGTCGGTGGCGCCGAACTCGCGGCCCAGGTCGGTGCGCGCCTGGTGGCGACCCATCAGAACTATCCGCTCCGCGCCGAGCTGCTTGGCGGAGAGCACCGCCAAGAGCCCGACCGCGCCGTCACCGATCACTGCGACCGTGTCCCCCGCGGTGACACCGGCACGGCGGGCAGCGTGCCAGCCGGTGCCGTAGACGTCGGAGAGCGTGAGCAGTGAGGCGAGCAGGCCCTCATCGGCGATAGCAGGGTCGACACCCGGGACCTTGACCAGCGTGCCGTCGGCCAGCGGCACGCGAACCGCTTCGGCCTGGGCCCCGGCGGTGCCGATGCGGGCATCGTTCCAGAAGCCGCCGTTGAGACATGAGGTCTGCAGGCCGGCACGGCAGTACTCGCAGACCCCGCACGAGATCGCGAACGGCACGATCACGAAGTCGCCCTTGACCACGCTGTGTACGTCGGCGCCGATCTCGGTTACGAATCCGATCAGCTCGTGTCCGATCGAGCTCCCGGCCGGGTCGGCAGCCTTGGAGTGGTAGGGATGCAGATCCGAGCCGCAGATGCAGGCGCGGGTGACCTGCACGAGGGCGTCGGTGGGCTGGACGATCGCGGGGTCGGCCGCGTCGATCACGCGGACGTCGCCCGCGCCGTAGATGTAGGTGGCTCGCATATCGCTACTCAACCAGCCGCCGACGGCTCGAAGGAGTGTCTGTCGGTCGGGGTAATGACAGTGCCTCCCGACCGCCGGGCGCCCGACCTAGCGTGGAGCGCATGGAGCTCATCGACAACCCGCCGACCGTGAAGGGTCCCGCTGAGATGTTCACCGGCGACGTCTTCTTCGACACTCTCGCCCGCGGCGCGGGCGAGTCCCGCCTCCGCGTCAACACCGTCCGCTTCGCGCCCTGTGCCCGGACCGCCTGGCACAGCCATAGCCTCGGTCAGACGCTGCACGTCACTGAGGGCATCGGCATCGTCGCCACCCGCGGGCCCGAGGGCCAGCAGGTGATCGTGATGCGGCCGGGTGACACCGTGCACACCCCACCCGGCGAGGAGCACTGGCACGGGGCGGTCTCAGATCGGTTCATGAGCCACCTGGCGATGTGGGAGGACGACGACGCCACCTGGGGCGCGCACGTCACCGACGACGAGTACGACGCAGCAGTCCAGCACGCGCAGGGGGTAGGAGCATGAGCGTTGCCGAGATCGTCTTGAACAACGGCGTGACGATGCCGGCACTCGGCTTCGGCGTGTTCCAGACCCCGCCGGAGGAGACGGCCATGGCCGTGTCGTCCGCGCTGGACGTCGGCTACCGGCATATCGACACCGCTGCGGCGTACGGCAACGAGCGCCAGGTCGGCGAGGCGATCGCCCGCTCCGGCCTACCGCGCGAGGACGTATTCATCGAGACCAAGGTCTGGATCAGCGACTACGGATACGACGCCACGCTGCACGCTCATCACAAGAGCGCCGGCAAGCTCGGCGTCGAGCAGATCGACCTCCTGATCCTGCACCAGGCGCTGCCTTCACGGTTCGACCTCACGCTCGACGCCTATCACGCGCTGGAGACGCTGCTGGCCGATGGCAAGGTCCGCGCGATCGGCGTCAGCAACTTCATGCCCGAGCACCTGGACCGACTGCTCGGTGAGGCCTCGGTGGTGCCGGCAGTGAACCAGGTCGAGCTCCATCCCTACTTCACCCAGCCCGCGGTCCAGGCCGCCGATGCCGACCACGGGATCCTGACCCAGGCGTGGTCGCCGATCGGCGGGATCACGTTCTATCGGGAGACCGGGACGAGCGTCCTGGACGAGCCCACGATCACGGGGATCGCCAAGACCCATGGGAAGAGCCCAGCCCAGGTGATGCTGCGCTGGCACCTCCAGCGAGGCCGCTCAGCGATCCCGAAGTCGACCAACCCAGGCCGGATCGCGGAGAACTTCGACGTTTTCGACTTCGAGCTGACCACCGACGAGTTGACCGCACTGGACGACCTCGACACCGGCGAGCGGCGTGGCCCTGAGCCCGACGCGATCACCCTGGAGGCCTTCGGCCGCGACATTCCGGAGGCCTGAGATGACGATGGCATACCGTCCGCTCGGCCGCACCGGAGTCCAGGTCAGCCCGCTGTGCCTGGGCACGATGATGTTCGGTCCCTGGGGAAACGACGACGAGACCGACTCGATCCGGGTCATCCACCGGGCCCTGGATGCTGGGATCAACTTCGTCGACACCGCCGATGTCTACTCCGCGGGCGAGTCCGAGCGCATCGTCGGCAAGGCCTTGAAGGGCCGGCGCGACGACGTCGTGCTCGCTACCAAGTTCTTCATGCCGATGGGCGAGGACCCGAACCATCGCGGCGGTTCCCGGAAGTGGATCGTCCGCGAGGTCGAGGACTCTCTGCGTCGGCTCGACACCGACTACCTCGACCTCTATCAGGTCCACCGGCCCAGCCAAGACACCGACGTCGAGGAGACGCTCTCAGCGCTCACCGACCTCGTACGGCAGGGCAAGATCCGCTACATCGGCTCATCGTCGTACGCCGCCAGCCAGATCGTCGAGGCCCAGTGGGTCGCTCGTGAGCGTGGGCTGGAGCGGTTCAAGACCGAGCAACCGCCGTACTCCATCCTCGTGCGTGGGATCGAGCAGGACGTACTACCGACCGCACGTCGGCACGGGATGGGGATCCTGTCCTACAGCCCACTCGCGGGTGGCTGGCTCTCAGGTCGGTGGCGTAAGGAATCGGCCGGTACGCCGGCCTCCGCGGCCCGACCGCCCGCACGATTCGACATGTCCAGCGCTGCCAATCAGCGCAAGCTCGAGGTTGTCGAGCAGCTGGCCCAACTCGCCGAGCGGGCCGGAATGACGCTCGTCGAGATGTCGATCGGATTCGTGATCAACCATCCGGCCGTAACCTCGGCGATCGTCGGCCCGCGCACGATGGAGCAGCTGGAGTCGCAGCTCACCACCGTCGACGTCACGCTCCCGATCGAGGTGCTGGACAGGATCGACGAGATCGTCGCGCCGGGCGTGACGATCAACCCCGACGACAACAGCTACGGGGAGGCCGAGCTCATCCCCGCGGCCCGGCGTCGCTCCTGAGGCTGCCGATCTGCTCGCCGGTCTCCCGGGTGGCCGACCAGGAGGCCAGCAGCCGCAGCCCGTCGAAAGCGGGGGTGTTCGGGTCGGCGGTGTAGACGTTGAGCTGGAGCCCCGGCTCGGAGGGCAGTTCCATCGCCTCGAAGTTCATGTCCAGCTCGCCCACGGCCGGGTGTCGCAGCCGCTTGCGGCCGGATCGGTGGAACTTCACGTCCTGCGATGCCCAGCGCTGGCGGAACAGCTCGCTCTGCGTCGACAGCTCGCCGACTAGGGCGATGAGCTCCTTGTCGTGCGGGTTGCGGCCGGCCTCCAGTCGAAGCATTGCGGCCGCGTCGCTGGCGATGACGTCGTAGTCGATGAAGAACTCCCGCGCGGCCGGGTCGAGGTAGACGAACCGGGTCGTGTTCGCAGGCCGACGAGCGGTCGGCCCGGCAATCGTCGAGGACAGCACGGGCGAGTACAGCGCTCGCGCCAACGCGTTCATCGCGAGTACGTCGTGGCGCCCGTTGCGCACCCACGCCGGCGCCTCGACGATGGCGTCGAGAACCTGCTGGATCACCGGCCGGACGGTCTTGGCCACCGCATGGCGGCGGCTCTTCGTCGGGCCGGTCTCGCGGGCGAGCGCGAAGAGGTGATCACGCTCGGCCTCATCGAGGTGGAGTGCTTGGGCGAGCGAGTCGAGCACGCTCTCCGAAGCGCCGCCGAGATCACCTCGTTCCATGCGAACGTAGTAGTCCACCGAGACGCCTGCCAGCATCGCGACCTCCTCGCGACGCAGCCCCTTCACCCGCCGGTTGCCGCCGTAGACCGGCAGACCGGCCTCCTGCGGGGTCAGGCGAGCACGGCGACTGCTGAGGAACTCACGAACCTGAGCGCGCAGATCGACCTTCTCCATGCCCCAACCGTAGACACGACGACCGTGCCGAAGGAGGCACTGGCAGTACCCGGACGACATTGCCTGCCCGTCTCTCATCGTGACCTTGGCGTAGAGCTTGGGCGCACATTCACGGCGAAGGCACGCCGTGCGCAACTTCAGCTCCACAGCCGTCGGAGCCGTAGAACGTCAAAGGTGGCGAAATGAAAGAAACCCCAGGATGACCTGGGGTTTCTCTGGTGGAGCGTAGGGGACTCGAACCCCTAACCCCCTGCTTGCAAAGCGGGGTGATGGGCTGTTCTACGCTCAAGACGCAACCCTATGACCTGCGGTTTTACGGTCACGAGTGGACACGGGTGGCCGTCCAT
>Ga0164242_10009143_pt1 | contig 10720 bp, 9 predicted proteins | sample OricomgcompostMG_FD_108783 | JGI IMG/M metagenome (GOLD analysis project Ga0164242, IMG submission 108783) | Miracle-Growth compost microbial communities from Emeryville, California, USA - Original compost - Miracle growth compost (MG) ... | reverse complement strand
GGCGAGGCCGGAGCCGGTGACGCCGCCGGGCAGGTCGACCTGGCGCGGGTCGCCGCAGATCACCATTCGGCTGTTCTGGCCGAAGCGGGTGAGGAACATCTTCATCTGCGCCGGCGTGGTGTTCTGCGCCTCGTCGAGGATCACGAAAGCGTCGGCGAGGGTGCGGCCGCGCATGAAGGCGATCGGGGCGATCTCGATCTCTCCGCTCGCTATGCGGCGCTCGACCTGCTCGGGCGGCATACAGTCGTAGAGCGCGTCGTACAGCGGGCGGAGATAGGGATCGACCTTCTCCTTCATGTCGCCGGGCAGGAAACCGAGCCGCTCCCCCGCTTCCACCGCGGGGCGCGACAGGATCAGGCGCTGAACCGAGCCGGTGATGAGCTGCGCCACCGCCTGCGCGACGGCGAGATAGGTCTTGCCCGTCCCCGCCGGCCCCAGCGCAAAAATCATGTCGTTGCCCACCAGCTCGCGCATGTAGACCGCCTGCATCGGCGTTCGCGGCACGATCGTCTTCTTGCGCGTGCGGATCATGATGGTCGGCGCGCGATCGCCAGCCTCTGCGCGGACGATGCCGTCGAGCTCGGGCTCGGATGCCATAGCGATCGCGGCGTCGACCAGCCCCGCATCGATCTCCTCGCCGCGCTGGATGCGCTTATAGAGGTCGGTGAGCACGTCGCGGGCGAGCGCCACCTGCTCGGCGGTGCCCTCCAGCCCGACTCGATTGCCGCGCGCAGTAATGTAGACGTCGAGCCGGTTCTCCAGCGCAACGAGGTTCTGGTCGTACTGGCCGAACAGCGCGCTCAGCAGCTGCGGCTTGTCGAACGTCACCTCCAGGCGGGAGCGTTCTCCGGAACGGGCAGGCACGGGTTTGCGGCTCATGCAGTCCTTTCGTGAGGTTGGAAGTCGAAAAAGGCGACGCGCGCAGTCATCGAACGGGAGCGGCGGGCAAGGCGGGCACGAAGGCCGGCGAGGGGAGCGACAAGACTCATCCGCCGCCGAGTTTGGCAGAGACGAAGCCTGTAGGACAGCGGATTCCGCGCTCGCCGGATCGCTTGCACGGCGGGCGTTGCCGGGATGCCGCAGTCATGCCGGCGGGAACCATGGGCGGGTCGCTTGCGTATTGTCTCGCCGTCGACCGGCCCGGCATCACCTTGCTTGTTGCTGACCGTCGCAGTCGCAGGCCGTTCAGACAGGACGGCGCACAAATGCTCCCGTGTCGCGGGACTCGATCGGGCCCGCGACAGGACAGAAGGAGAAGTACCGATGCGTACCATGTTGTTCGCGGCTGTTGCCGCCATTGCCCTGGTTCCTGGTGCTGCCAACGCGCAGAGCGCGCGCGAAGTTCGCCACGACCAGCGCGAAGTCAATCACGACCGCCGCGAAGTCCGCCGCGACGTTCGCCAGGGCCGCTATCACGAAGCCCGCGAAGATCGCCGCGAGCTGCGCGAAGACCGTCGGGAACACCGCGAGGATTGGCGCGACTATCGCCGCACCCATCGCGAGACGTTCCGCCGTCCGGCCTATGTCGGCCCGCGCGGCTGGCGCTATCGGCCGGTGAGCGTCGGCTATCGCTTCGCCCCGGTTTATTATGGCCGCAATTATTGGGTGAACGACTGGGCGACCTATCGCCTGCCGCGGCCCGGCGCCTGGCAGCGCTGGATCCGTTACGGCAATGATGTGATCCTGGTGAACACCCGCACCGGGCGCGTGATCACCGTTTACAACGGCTTCTTCTGGTAAGCCGTCGCGCGGGGGCGGAGGGCTACGCCGATCCGCCCCCCGCTCCACTGCCGTCATCTCCGACTTGTCCCGGGGTCCACTGTCCCGCTAGAATCGCCGCCGACTGGTTTGCAGCGCGATGATCCCGGGTATGTGAGAAGCCCTCACGCCGCCTGCTTGAGCGACGCCATATCGATCACGAAGCGGTATTTGACGTCGCTCTTGACCATGCGGTCATACGCTGCGTCGATATCCTGGATGTCGATCATCTCGATATCCGAGGTGATGCCGTGATCGCGGCAGAAGTCGAGCATCTCCTGCGTCTCGCGGATGCCGCCGATCAGCGATCCGGCCAGCGATCGGCGGCGCATCACCAGATTACCGACTTCGAGCGCGGGATGCGGATGCTCGGGCACGCCGACCAGCGTCATCGTGCCGTCGCGCTTGAGCAGCGCAAGGAAGGCGTTCAGGTCATGGCTTGCGGCGACGGTGTTGAGGATAAAATCGAAGCTGCCGCGATGCTCGGCCATCACCGCCTCGTCCTTCGAGACGATCAGGTCCTTGGCGCCAAGCCGCTTGGCGTCCTCGCGTTTGCCCGGCGAGGTCGAGAAGACGTAAACGTCGGCGCCCATCGCGGCGGCAATCTTTACGCCCATGTGACCGAGGCCGCCCAAGCCGACAATGCCGACTTTCTGACCGGGGCCGACCTTCCAGTGGTTGAGCGGCGAGTAGGTAGTGATGCCGGCACAGAGCAGCGGCGCGACTGCGGCCAGATGCTTTTCATCGTGCCCGATCGAGAGGACGAAATCCTGGCTGACGACGATATGGTCCGAGTAACCGCCGAAGGTATGGCCGCCAAGGTGACGATCGGGGCCGTTATAGGTGCCGACGAAGCCGGTGCCTTCGCAATATTGCTCCTCGCCGGCGTGACACGACGGACAGGTGCCGCAGCTGTCGACCATACAGCCGACGCCGACCACGTCGCCGGCCCTGAATTTGGTGACGTCGGCGCCGACCGCGGTGACGCGGCCGACGATCTCGTGTCCGGGGATGCACGGATAGAGCGTACCGCCCCATTCGCTGCGGGCGGTGTGCAGATCGGAATGGCAGACGCCGCAGTAGAGGATGTCGATGGCGACATCGTTCGAGCCGACGTCGCGGCGCTCGAAACTGAACGGGGCGAAGGGCGTATCGGCGGCTTGCGCGGCATAGGCCTTGGCTGTGCTGGGCATGGGCTTCCTGTGCTGAGCGAAATGGGATGGCGAGCGGAACCGCTCGGTACAGATATGGGATGGCGGAGTGGCGGCGTCAGCCTTTCGGTGAAAAAATATCACCGCCTTGATTTGCCCCCTTCGCGGGTGACGCAGAAACTCAAGCCACCGCGCGCACCCGCTCAGCACCACCGAGCGAATTGGGGCCCGCCTCGACCACTTCCACGTCGACCATATCACCGATTCTAGCATCGGTTTGCAGATGCACCGATTGTAACCACGGCGACTTGCCGAGCATCTGGCCCGGACGACGGCCGGCACGCTCGATCAGCACCGGGCAGGCCTTGCCGACGGTGGCTGCGTTGAACGCGAGTTGGTCGCGATTGAGCGCTGCCTGGAGGCGCTGGAGGCGCTCATCCATCACCTCCGGTGCGATCTGGTCGGTCATGGTTGCCGCCGGGGTGCCGGGGCGCGGGCTGTATTTGAAGCTGAACGCCTGGGCGTAGCCGACCGTGCCGATCAGGCGCAGCGTATCCTCGAACTCGGCGTCGGTCTCGCCGGGGAAGCCAACGATGAAATCGCCCGACAGGGCGATGTCGGCCCGCGCGGCGCGGACGCGGTCGAGGATACGGAGATAGGAGTCGCGGCTGTGGCTGCGGTTCATCGCCTTCAGGACGCGATCGCTGCCCGATTGCACCGGCAAATGGAGGAACGGCATCAGCTTTTCGACATCGCGGTGGGCGTCGATCAGACCCTGCGTCATGTCGTTGGGGTGGCTGGTGGTATAGCGGATGCGCGCCAGGTCGGCGATGCGATCGAGCGCGCGGATCAGGTGGTCGAGCCCGCGGCCGTTCTCGTCCGCCCAGGCGTTGACGTTCTGGCCGAGCAGCGTGATCTCGCGTGCGCCGGCATCGACCAGCGCCTTCGCCTCGTCGACGATCGCGGCGAACGGCCGGCTGATCTCGGCGCCGCGGGTGTAGGGCACGACGCAATAGGTGCAGAATTTGTCGCAGCCCTCCTGCACGGTGAGGAACGCAGCCGGGCCGACCTTGCGACGGGCGGGCAGGGCGTCGAACTTGGAAGCGATCGGCATGTCGGTGTCGAGCGCGGGCTTTCCGGCGACGGCGTCGGCGACCAGTTGCGGCAGGTTGTGATAGGCCTGCGGGCCGACCACCACGTCGACATGTGCGCGGCGCACGATCTCCTCGCCCTCGGCCTGCGCGACGCAACCGGCGATGGCGATCATCGGCTGGCTGCCGTCCTCGCGCTTTCTCAGGCGGCCAATGTCCGAATAGACCTTCTCGGTCGCCTTCTCGCGGATGTGGCAGGTGTTGAGCACGACGAGGTCGGCCTCTGCCGCATCGGCGGGGGTGAGGCCCTGGCCGGCCATCAATTCGGCCATACGCTCGCCGTCGTAGACGTTCATCTGGCAGCCGAACGACTTGACGGCGAAGGTCTTGGGGGCGGGCTTGGACATGGGCGCGCCTATAGCGCTGGCGAGGCGAACCGTCGATCCTCCCCGTGCCGGGGGAGGATCATGGAGCCATTGCCGTGGCGATCCGTTTGCGCGCTTCGGCGGCGATCGCCTTGCGATCGGCGCAAGCGGCGGGGTCGAACGGTTCGAGGAAGTGGAGCGTCGCCGGAAAGCTGCCGCGGTGGCCGAGGATCTTGAGCGCGTTGGCCTGGCCGGGCTCGTCGCCGACCCAGGCGATCAGCGGGCCGGCAGAGCCGTAATCGAGCCAGATTGGTTGCACCATCACCCCCAGCGGCGGCGGCTCCAGCGCAGCGAGCAGCGAGCCCTTGAACGGCAGCAACTCGTCATGGCCGCTGGTGGTGCCTTCGGGGAAGATCGTCACCGCCCAGCCTTCGGCGATCGCCGCGGCGACCTGGGCTATCTGCCCGGCGATCCCCATGCGGGCGCCGCGCGCGACAAAGATCGTGCGGTTGAGCGTCGCCAGCCAGCCGACCACCGGCGCCGCGCGTAATTCGGCCTTGGCGACAAAGGCGCTACCAGTCGCGCCGGCGATCGTCAGGATGTCGAGCCAGCTCGAATGGTTGGCGAGATAGATGACGTTGCGCTTGAGCGGCCGGCCGACGGTGCGGCGGCGGGCACCGCAAAGCCGCGCCGCCGTGGCCAGGAACAGCCGCGGCCAAGGCGACGGGAGACGGAACAATCTCCAGACCCCGTGCAGCGGCACGCAGACGAGAAGTGCGGCAATCAATCCGGCAACGCGGATGCTGGCGCGGAGCGTCGCGAGCCGGTCAGCTCTTGCGATCGAGCGAGACGCCATAGAGCTCCATGCGATGATCGACCAGGCGGAAGCCCAGCTTCTCGGCGATCTGCTTCTGGAGCTGCTCGAGCTCGGGATCGACGAATTCGAGCACCTTGCCGGTCTCGACGTCGATCAGATGGTCGTGATGCGATTCGGGCGCGGGCTCGTAGCGCGAGCGGCCGTCGCCGAAATCGTGGCGATCGAGGATGCCGGCTTCCTCGAACAGCCGGACGGTACGATAGACGGTGGCGATCGAGATGCCCGGATCGATCGCCGAGGCGCGCTCATAGACCTTCTCGACATCGGGATGGTCCTCGGCGTCGGACAGGACGCGGGCGATCACCCGGCGTTGCTCGGTGATGCGCAGGCCCTTCTCGTTGCACAGTGCTTCCAGGTCGATCTTGCGCGCCATTGTCCTCGCTGCACCATGTGGGCGATATGGGCGAATGTAATCGCGCTTGGCCCGAGAGGGAAGGGCGAGCGACTCGCAATAAGACCCGTGGTTGATCGGCTGGCGCCGTAACCGGACTTAACGTCCCTTCAGCATCATCGCGAGCAAGTCGTAGTAATCGCTGAGCGCGATCGGCTGATCGAGCTGACAGCCGATCCGGCCGCCGAGTGACCAGCGCACCTCGAGGGCGATCACGCCGACGACGGGCAAGGTGATGCGGAGGCGGTCGCCGGTTTCGAAGGCGGCGTCACACCGCGCCATCAGGCCGAGCGCGGAGATGTTGACGATCAGCAGCGATAGCGGTTGGGCATCGGGGCCGAACCCCCGCGCCCGATAGTGCACGTCGTCGCGCGCGATCAGGCGCTCGTCCTTGACCGCTAGTCCGCCAGCTCGATTCATTCCTGCGACCCCCATCCCATATTCGGGATATCAGACAATTAAGCAGGACTTCGTAAATCGGGCGGCAACGAAGCTGGTTGACAAAGCCTTGCCGCGTCTAACGGACGAGCAGGCCGTGGTGCTTCTTGCCCGCGGATACCCTGACCGGGGCATCGCCGATCTGCACGACCTGGTTCTCGTCGCCCACCTTTTCGCCGTCGATGCGCGCGCCGCCGCCCTTGATGAGCCGGCGCGCCTCGCCCTTCGACGCGGCGAGCCCGAGCGCGACCAGCGCGTCGACCACGCCGATCGTGCCCGAGGGCACGGCATGGGTCGGCAGCGCCTCGCCCGCGGCGCCTTCCTCGAAGGTCTTCCGTGCCGTTTCCGCGGCCTGTTCGGCGGCCGCGTTGCCGCGGCACAGCGCGGTGGCCGCGTCGGCGAGCACCTTCTTCGCCTCGTTGATCTCGGCGCCTTCGAGCGCCTCCAACCGGGCGATCTCGTCGAGCGGCACATCGGTGAACAGCCGAAGGAAGCGACCCACGTCGCGATCGTCGGTGTTGCGCCAGAACTGCCAGTAATCATAGGTCGGGAGCTGCGCCTCGTTGAGCCAGATCGCGCCCGATACCGATTTGCCCATCTTCGAGCCGTCGGCCTTGGTGATCAGCGGCGTCGTCACGCCATAAAGCTCGGTGCTGTCGATGCGGCGGGTGAGCTCGATGCCGTTGACGATATTGCCCCATTGATCCGATCCGCCCATCTGCAACCGGCAACCGTAACGGCGCGACAGCTCCAGAAAGTCATAGGCCTGGAGGATCATGTAGTTGAATTCGAGGAAGGTCAGCGGCTGCTCGCGGTCGAGCCGGAGGCGGACCGAATCGAACGTCAGCATCCGGTTGATCGTGAAATGCCGCCCGATGTCGCGCAGGAAATCGATATAGCCGAGCTTGCCGAGCCATTCGTCGTTGTTGACCATCACCGCGTCGCTCGGGCCGTCGCCGAACGTCAGGAATCGTTCGAAGGCGGTGCGCAGCGAGGCGATGTTGGCGGCGATGCCGTCGGCGTCGATCAGTTTCCTCACCTCGTCCTTGCCCGAGGGATCGCCGACCTTGGTGGTGCCGCCGCCGATGATGACGATCGGCTTGTGCCCGGCCTGCTGCAGCCGGCGCAGCAGCATGATCGAGACGAGGTTGCCGACATGAAGCGACGGCGCGGTGGCGTCGAAGCCGATATAGCCGGGAACGATCTGCTTTTGGGCGAGCGCATCGAGCCCGCTCGCGTCGGTCACCTGATGGATGTAGCCGCGTGTCGAGAGCAGGCGGAGGAGGTCTGAGCTGTAGGTCGTCATCGCGAGGCGCGCTTAGCATGGCGATCGGGGGCCGTCATCCCGGCGAAAGCCCGCGCTTTGTGCGAGGGGCGAGGGTGGGAAGGCCGGGTTTTCGGGTCGATGAAACGAGGTGAAGTGGAGAAAGTGGAGAGTGTCGCAGTGTTTTTGCCAGTCCGGTGAAAGGGGCGATCGGCGTGAGACGTCGAGCGAGGAACAGTGCCGCGAGCATGACGGCCGGCGTGGCAGAGAATTTCCAACATTTACAGGGTGAATCTTCGACCGCTTTCGCCCCAATAGCCGTCATCCCAGCGAAAGCTGGGATCTCATGCGGTGAGGGCGCCGGCGGTGGCATGAGACCCCAGCTTTCGCTGGGGTGACGACCGAAGGGAATGACCGCTTCCCACCAAAAGTCGTCACTCTGCTTGCGGCCGAGATCAGGACTTTCCCGACAATTCCCCCAGCGGATCGATCGGGTCGCGGCCCTTGCGGATCTCGAAGTGGAGGCTGGGCTGGGTCGCCGCGCCGGTCTCGCCCGAGACGGCGATTTCCTGGCCCCGGCGCACCGACTGGCCGCGCTGGACGAGCAGCTTCCTGGCGTTGCCGTAGACCGTGGTGTAGCCGTCGCCGTGCTTGATGATGATGAGGCCGCCGAGCGACGGGATGCTGCTGCCGACATAGGCGACGACGCCGTCGGCAGCAGCGAGGACCGGCGTGCCTTTGGGCACGGCGATCTGGATTCCGTCATTGCGCACGCCCTTCGCGGCGGGGCCGAACTCGGAAATGATGCGGCCGTGCACCGGCCAGGAAAAGCCGCCGATGAGGCGCGAGGGCGTCGCCACCGGCGTGGTCGAGGCGAGGATTCGGCTCGGCGAGCGGGTCGGGCGCGCCGGCCTGCCGTTGTCGGCGATGGCTGGCTCGCTGCCGGTCACGAGATCGTCGATGTCGAGGTGGAAGGCGGCGGCGCGCTCGGCGGCGGTCGAACGCCGCGGCGCTTCGGCGGTGGGCGCGCCGCCATCGGGAATCAGCAACCGCTGACCTGCGCGTAGCAAATAGGGTTCGCCAAGGCCGTTGGCGTCGATGATCTCCGACCACGGCACGCCATAGGCTTGCGCGATGGCGATGCCGGTGTCGCCGCGCTCGATCAGATGATAACGGCCGCCGGGGATCGTCAGCCGCTCGCCCGGGGTGAGGCGATAGGGCTCCGCCATGTTGTTGGCCCTTGCGATTGCCGACATGCCGCTGCCGGTCCGCTCGGCAATGCGGCGCAGCGTGTCGCCAGGCCTGACGGTGTAGGTGCTGGCCGCGATCCGGTGCGCGTCGGCGGTGACGGGATGCGCCTCCCACGCCGGCGGCGTCGAGGGGAGGGTGGAGATCTGGTCATTTGAGCCCGGCGGCGTCTCGGTCCGGGCCGGATAGTTCGGCGTCGTGCGGTAGGGGTATTGCGGCTGCCGATATGTGTCGGGCGGCGCCATGCTGGGGATGCAGCCGGCCAGCAGCAGCATCGCCGTCAGCGCGGCAGCGCGCCGTTCGAGAATGGTGCCCGAGCCCCCCATATCGTCCCCCTCAGCGATAGGCTTCAGCCAGCATAGCAAGCGATTCGCGGTGAGTCAGGTCCAGATGCAATGGCGTCACCGACACGTAACCGTCGGCGATCGCTTCGAGATCGGTCGAGTGCGCCGGCGTCTCGACGGTCGGACCGAGCGCGAACCAATGATAGTCGTAGCCGCGCGGATCGCGGTTGCTGACGATGTTGAGACGGCCGTAATCGCGCAGTCCCTGCGTGACGACGCGGACGCCCTTCACCTGATCGGCCGGGAGCGCGGGAAAGTTGACGTTGACCAGGGTGCGCGGCGCGAGCGGGGACTCGATCAGCGGCCTCAGGACACGCTCGCCCCATGCCGTGGCGGCCTCGAACGGCACGGTGTCGCCCATGCCTTCGCGGGCGTAATTCTGGCTGAGCGCGACGGCGCGGACGCCGGCCAACGCACCCTCCATCGCCGCCGAGACGGTGCCCGAATAGGTCACGTCCTCGGCAAGGTTGGCGCCGCGGTTGACGCCCGACAGGATGAGGTCGGGCGGGCAATCGGCCATGATCTTGGCGAGCGCCATCATCACCGCGTCGGTCGGCGTGCCGCTGACGGCGAATCGGCGGTCCTCGAAGCGGCGGATACGCAAGGGGCGGGTGAGGGTGAGCGAATGGCCGGCGCCCGATTGCTCCTCGGTCGGGGCGACGATCCAGATGTCGTCGGAGAAGGCGCGGGCGATCTGCTCGAGTATCCGGAGGCCGGGCGCGTGATAGCCGTCGTCGTTGGTGAGGAGGATGCGCATCGCTAGTTCCTCCCCTGTAAGGGGAGGTGGCAGCCCGAAGGGCTGACGGAGGGGTGTCGCACTCTGCGGAGGGGGACACCCCTCCACCACTCGCTTTGCGAGCGGTCCCCCTCCCCTTGCAGGGGAGGATTGCAGATCATCATCACTTTTGACCGACCGGCTCGATATGATCGAGGCCGGGTAGATAGGGCTTCAGCATTTCCGGCACCGTCACCGAGCCGTCCTCATTCTGATAATTCTCCAGCACCGCGACCAGCGCCCGCCCCACGGCCAGGCCCGAGCCATTGAGCGTGTGGACGAAGCGCGTCGCCTTCTCGCCTTCCGGCCGGTAGCGCGCGTTCATGCGGCGGGCCTGGAAGTCGGTGCAGGTCGAGCAGCTCGAAATCTCGCGGTAACGCCCTTGGCCCGGCAACCATACCTCCAGGTCGTAGGTCCGCGCGGCCGAGAAGCCCATGTCGCCGGTGCACAATTTCATTCGGCGGAACGGCAGGCCGAGGCTGGTCAGCAGGCCCTCGGCGCAGGCGGTCATCCGTTCGTGCTCAGCCTCGGATTGCTCGGGGGTGGTGATCGAGACCATCTCGACCTTGTCGAACTGGTGCTGGCGGATCATGCCGCGCGTGTCCTTGCCGGCGGCACCGGCTTCCGAGCGGAAGCAGGGAGTGAGCGCCGCGAAGCGCAGCGGCAGTCCCTCCTCGCTCAATATCTGTTCGCGGACGATGTTGGTGAGGCTCATCTCGGCGGTGGAAATCAGCCAGCGGCCGTCGATCGTCCTGAACAAATCCTCGGCGAACTTGGGGAGCTGGCCGGTGCCGAACGCGACCTCGTCACGCACCAGCAGCGGCGGCACCACCTGTTCATAGCCATGCTCGTCCGCCAGAGTCGTCAGCATGAACTGGCCGAGCGCGCGGTAAAGCGGCGCGATCGCGCCGCGCAGCAGCGTGAAGCGCGCGCCGGCAAGCTTGACGCCGGTCTCGAAATCCATGCCGAGCGCGGGGCCGATCGCGTCGTGCTCCTTCGGCTCGAAGGCGAAATGGGG
>Ga0164242_10009142_pt1 | contig 10721 bp, 11 predicted proteins | sample OricomgcompostMG_FD_108783 | JGI IMG/M metagenome (GOLD analysis project Ga0164242, IMG submission 108783) | Miracle-Growth compost microbial communities from Emeryville, California, USA - Original compost - Miracle growth compost (MG) ... | reverse complement strand
TCCGGCAAGCCCATCGTCGTCAAGGACGGGCGGTTCGGTCCCTACGTCACCGACGGCACGACCAACGCCACGCTGCGCAAGGACGACGCCGTCGACGCCATCACCCCCGAGCGCGCGCAGGAGCTGCTGGCGGAGAAGAGGGCCAAGGGGCCGGCCAAGAAGCCGGCGCGTCGCACGTCGTCGCGGTCGACGGCGAAGGCCAAGTAAGCCCTCTCTGGTTCTGTCCGGTCGGGGGTCCGGGGACGCGCGCGCGGTCTTCCATCCGGCGCCTCGTTCCTCGGCGCCTCCCGCCCACCCGACCACGACCGCGCGCGCGTCCCCGGACCCCCGGCCTCGTGCACCGCGTCACCTTCCTCGGTTCTTCGGGACAGCCCGCGGGGCCCGGCGTCCGCGCCGGGTTCCGTGGGTGAGTGCGCTGAACGACCCGCGTGGTCTCGTTCCCCCGCGAGGTATACGGGCGGCCGGACTACTTCGTGAGGTATACGGGCGGCCGGACTACTTCGTGAGGTAGGCGGCGGGGTGGGGTGCTTCGCGTGGGGCCTCGGCGGGTGCGCGCGGATAACCTGGGGGCATGAGCACCGACGACGTCGTCATGGCCGCACAGGAAGCCGCGGCCGCCGCGGGCCTCGCCCCCGACCCGCGGTCCGCACCCCCGGTGCGCTGGGGCATCCTCGGCGCCGGCGGCATCTCCGGGTCGTTCGCGGAGGCCGTGCGCCGCTTCACCACGGGAACGGTCACGGCCGTCGGCTCGCGCGACCAGCGCAAGGCCGAGGCGTTCGCCGCCGCGCACGACGCCGGCCGCGCCCACGGCAGCTACGAGGACCTCGTCGAGGACGAGCACGTCGACGTCGTCTACGTCGGCACGCCGCACTCCCACCACCGCGAGCACGCGCTCCTCGCGCTGGCCGCGGGCAAGCCGGTGCTCGTCGAGAAGGCGTTCACGCGCTCGCACGCCGAGGCCTGCGACGTGTTCGACGCGGCCCGCGCCGCCGGGCTGTTCGTCATGGAGGCCATGTGGACGCGGTTCCTGCCGCACGTCGCGGGCATCCACCAGGCCATCGAGGCCGGGGAGATCGGCGAGGTCCGCACGGTCCTCGGCGACTACGGCCACGCGTTCGAGTACGACCCGGAGCACCGCCTCTACAACCCGCACCTCGCGGGCGGCGCGCTGCTCGACGTCGGCGTCTACCCGGTGTCGTTCGCGCACGACGTGCTCGGGTCGCCGGTCCGCGTGGAGGCCGTGGGGTCGCTCACGGACACCGGCGTCGACGGCCAGAGCGTCGTCGGCCTCGACTTCGGCGACGGCCGGTTCGGGTCCGTCCAGTCGTCGCTGTGGGTGCAGACGCCGCAGTCGGTCCGCATCGGCGGCACCGAGGGCTACGTCGTCACCGACCCGTGGACGTTCGGCGGCGGCGGGTTCACCGTCGTGCGCGCGGACGGCACCGAGCGCCGCCACGAGGGCTTCCGCGGCGAGGGCAAGCAGTACCAGGCTGCCGAGGTGGCCCGCTGCCTCGACGCCGGGCTGCTCGAGAGCGAGCGGATGCCCTGGCAGGCGACGCTCGACGTCATGCGCACGCTCGACGAGGTCCGCCGGCAGGTCGGCGTCGTCTACCCGGGCGAGTGAGCGCCGTCCCGCCGGCCGGGGCCGTGAGGGTGGCCCCGGATAGGGTGGCGGGCGTGGGCCCAGGCATCTTCATCTCCATCGAGGGCGGCGACGGCGTCGGCAAGTCGACGCAGGCGCGCCTCCTGGGCGCGTGGCTGGGCGAGGTCACGGGCCGTGACGTCGTCCTGACGCGCGAGCCCGGCGGCACGGCGCTCGGCCAGGTCCTGCGCGACGCCGTCCTGCACGGCGACCACGTCGACGCGCGCGCCGAGGCCCTCATGTACGCCGCGGACCGCGCCCACCACGTCGCGACCCTCGTGCGGCCCGCGCTCGAGCGCGGCGCCGTCGTCGTGACCGACCGGTACCTCGACTCGTCCGTCGCCTACCAGGGTGGCGGGCGCGAGCTCGCCGCGGACGACGTCGAGCGGATCTCCCGGTGGGCCACGCGCGGCCTGCTGCCCGACGTGACGGTCCTCCTCGACGCCGACCCGGCGGTCGCCGCGTCGCGCCGCGCGTCCGTCGCGCACAAGGGCGCGCTCGACCGGCTCGAGTCGGTCGGCGCCGAGTTCGCCACGCGCGTGCGCGAGACGTTCCTCGACCGCGCCGCCGCGGAGCCGGACCGCTGGGTCGTCGTGGACGCCACCGCGGGCGTCGACGACGTGCAGGCCCAGGTCCGTGTCGACGTCGCCGCGCGGCTCGGCCTCGGCGCGAGCCCGCAGGAGGTCGAGGCGTGAGCGTCTGGGACGACCTCGTCGGGCAGGAGGCCGCGGTCGGCGTCCTGCAGGGCGCGGTCGCGGACCCGAGCGCGATGACGCACGCCTGGCTGCTCACCGGGCCGCCCGGGTCGGGGCGCTCCAACGCGGCCCGCGCGTTCGCGGCCGCGCTGCTGTGCCCGCGCGGCGGCTGCGGCGAGTGCCACGAGTGCACGACGGCGCTCGCCGGGACGCACGCCGACGTCGAGGTCGTCGCGACCGAGGCGACGATCCTGCGCCGCCAGGACGTGGAGCCGCTCGTGCAGCTCGCGCAGCGGTCGCCGTCGGGCGGACGGTGGCGCGTCATCGTCATCGAGGACGCCGACCGCCTCAACGAGACGTCCGGGAACGTCCTGCTCAAGGCCATCGAGGAGCCGCCGCCGCGCACGGTGTGGGTCCTGTGCGCGCCGAGCCCCCAGGACGTCCTCGTGACGATCCGCTCGCGCTCGCGGTCGGTCGTGCTCCGCGTGCCGCCCGTCGACGCGGTGGCGCGGCTGCTCGTCGAACGCGACGGCGTCGAGCCCGGGCTCGCGGACGCCGTCGCGCACGCCTCCCAGTCGCACATCGGGCTCGCGCGCCGCCTCGCGCGGGACCCCGACGCCCGCGCGCGCCGTCGCGAGGTCCTCGACCTGGCGCGTCGTATCCGTGGGGTCCCCGACGCGGTGCTCGCGGCGGGCGACCTCGTGGAGGTCGCGCAGGCCGAGGCGAAGGCCGCGACGGAGGAGCGTGACGCCGACGAGAAGTCCCGGCTCTACCGGGCGCTCGGCGCCGAGGAGGGCAAGCCGCTTCCCCCGGCGCTGCGCTCGCAGCTCAAGACCCTCGAGGAGGAGCAGAAGCGCCGGGCCACGCGCGCGCAGCGCGACGTGCTCGACCGCGCGATGACCGACCTGCTCTCCTTGTACCGGGACGTCCTGCTCGTCCAGCTCGGGGCCGCCGGCCTCGACGGTGGGGCGGGCATCGACCTCGTCAACGTCGAGCTCGCCGACGCCGTCCGGACGCTCGCGGCCGACTCCACGCCCGAGCAGACGCTCCGGCGGATGGACGCGATCGGCACCGCGCGCGAACGGCTCGCCGCCAACGTCGCCCCGTTGCTGGCCGTCGAGGCGATGGCCGTGGCGCTGCGCCCGCAGGGCTGACGCCCTCGCGGTGCCGACGCAGGCCGGACGACCTGGGAGAACGGTCAGTGCCGGCAGGTACGGTGTCCCGGTGACCCGTGCCCGCCGAGTCCACGCTCGCTCCCCACGTGCCCTCCGTCCCTCCGCCCCGAGCAGCGCCGCCCCGCGCGGCCGTCGTCGCGCGCCCCTGGCCGTGGCCGCGGCGGTCGTGGCGCTCGTGACGGTCCTGAGCGGGTGCACGGGCTCGGGCGACGACGGCGGCACCGCGACCTCCACGACCGCCAGCCCGGACACGGCGAGCGCGCCGAAGGGCTTCACGTCGTACTACGGCCAGAAGGTCGCGTGGTCGACGTGCGGCGACGGCTTCCGCTGCGCCACCATCAAGGCGCCCGTCTCGTGGCAGGACGCGTCGTCGGGCGACATCGACCTCGCGCTCAAGGTGCACCCGGCGACGGGCACACGGGTCGGCGCCCTGCTCACGAACCCGGGCGGCCCGGGCGCGTCGGGCCTCGACTTCATGGACTCGGTGCCGAGCCTGTTCGGCTCGGACGTGCTCAAGGCGTACGACGTCGTCGGGTTCGACCCGCGCGGCGTCGGGAAGTCCACGCCCGTCGTCTGCCTGGACGACGAGGACAAGGACGCGCAGCTCTCCGCCTGGTACCCGGACACGGACGCCGGGCTGGCCGCGAGCGAGAAGGCCGCGGCCGCCTGGGCGGACGCCTGCAAGGCGAACACCGGGCCCGTCCTCGCGCACGTCGACACCCAGTCGGCGGCCCGCGACATGGACCTGATCCGTGCGGTCCTGGGCGAGAAGAAGCTCGACTACCTCGGGTTCTCCTACGGGACCCAGCTCGGCGCGACGTACGCGGGGATCTTCCCGGACCGCGTGGGGCGGATGGTCCTCGACGGCGCGATCGACACGACCCTGTCGTCCGACGAGATGAGCGTCGAGCAGGCCGTCGGCTTCGAGGACGCCCTGCGCGCGTACGTGAAGGACTGCGAGTCGGGGAAGGGCTGCCCGCTCGACGGCGGCGTCGACCAGGGCATGAGCCAGATCCACGACCTGTTCCTGCGCACGGAGCGGCAGCCGCTGCGCACGAACGACGCCGACCGGCCGCTCACGGCCACGCTCGCGTTCTACGGCGTCGCCGTCACGCTCTATAGCCAGGACTCGTGGCAGTACCTCACGTCGGCGCTGTCGGAGGCCATCACCAAGGGGACCGGTACGCAGCTGCTGGCCCTCGCCGACTTCTACAACGACCGGAACTCGGACGGCACGTTCTCGACGAACTCCTCCGAGGCGTTCCGTGCCGTCGGGTGCCTCGACGACCCCGGCTCGAGCGACCTGGACGCCATGCGCACCCAGGCCGCGACCATCGAGCAGCAGGCGCCGACCGTCGGCTCGTTCTTCACGTACGGCGGGATCACCTGCAAGCCCTGGCCCTACCCGCAGGTCGCGCAGGACTTCGACCTCCACGCCAAGGGCGCGGCTCCGATCGTCGTCGTCGGCACGACCGGCGACCCGGCCACGCCCTACCGCTGGGCGCAGGGGCTCGCGAAGACCCTCGACTCGGGCGTGCTCCTCACCTACGAGGGTGAGGGCCACACCGCGTACAGCGCCGACAACACGTGCATCGCCAAGGCGGTCGGCGGCTACCTCGTGGACGGCGACGTTCCCGACGACGGCACCACCTGCTCCTGAGCCGGGCCCCGGCGGCGCCGACCCCCGGCCCGCCGGCCGGGGGCATGACACGTGCGTCGCGAACCCGCTTTGGACTCTCGCCTCCGGCCCGCTAGAGTAGGGCCCGCGCTCGTCACCGAGGCCCCTTCGGGGTGTCGTGCGGAGCGCAGGCCGCCTTAGCTCAGTCGGTAGAGCGATTCACTCGTAATGAATAGGTCAAGAGTTCGATTCTCTTAGGCGGCTCCCTCGGAAGGCCCGGAACCTGATGGTTCCGGGCCTTCGTCGTGCCGGACGACGGCCGGTCAGCCGGTCACGACGTTGACAGGGTGCGGCGAGGGTACCTTCGCCGAGGCGCGGCTCGCGGAGTGCCGTGCCGGGCTCGGGTGACCTGCGCCCGAGCCCGGCCGCAGGTCACCCCGCGAGCAGCTCGGCGCGATCGGTCCGCTGCGCGTGCAGGAGCGGGGCCTGGGCGACGAGTCGCTCGGCGAGCTGACGGACGGCGACGTTGTCCGCCATCGACTGCTCGCGGAGCCGAGCGAACGCGGCCTCCGGCGTGATGCCGAGGACGACCGCGAGGATGCCCTTGGCCTGCTCGATGACGCCGCGCGAGCTCGACGAGGCCCGGATCTGCTCGTCCGCCGCCTCCATCGAGGCGCGGGTGACGTCGGCGGTGATCTCGGTGAACTGCCCGCTCAGCTCGGTCACGCGGTCGCCGTCGAACGCGCTGCCCCGCCCGGTGAGGACGATGTTCCTCGTCCGGCCCTTGGCGTCCATGATCCGGTGGACGCTCACGAAGGGGGCGCCGGTCTGGCACGCCTCCGCGAAGATCCCGTAGAACCGGTGCTGGTCGTCGGGGTGCTTGTGCGCCAGGACCAGGGCGGTCGTGGGGACGACGTCGCCGGGCTGGAAGCCGTGGATGCGGTAAGTGCCCTCGGACCACCACCAGCGGTCGTCGGTGATGTCGTAGCGGAAGTCTCCGGTCGGTCGAGCGTCGTCGTGCGGGGTCACCGGGGGGTTCTCGGTGGTGGGAAGGCTCATCGTCCGTGCTGTCCGTATCGTGTGTCGCGCTCCGGCCGCTTCTTGACCGGGGCAACGACGGTACCGGCGCCCCCCGAGGCCTGCAACGGGAGGCGACGCGCGGGGATCCGTGCCTCCGCCTACCGTGAGGGACATGCGGACGGGCTGGTCGGGAGCGGGAGCGGCGGCCCTCGGCGCGGCCGTCCTGGCGTCGGTCGCGGCGTGCTCGTCGCCGACGCCGTCGTCCCCGCCGAGCACGCCGGTGCCGACGGCGTCGCTCACGGTGCCGGGTGCCACGTCGGGCCCCACGCCGGTCCCGGGTGCACGGCTGCCCGGCCTGCCCGCGTCCTTCGGCGAGCCGGGCGAGGTCCACGCCGCCGGGGTCGGCTGGACCTCCGACGACACGCTGCTCTACGTCGCGCTCTGGGGGTCGAGCAGCTGCCCGCCGGTCGCGTCCTCGCCGGCGACCCGGACGCCGGACGGCGGGATCGCCGTCGTGAGCGAGGACCGGTACGCCGGGCAGGCGTGCACCGCGGACCTGGCGCCGTCGACGACGGTCGTGGCGCTCCCGCACGGGGTCGAGCCGGGCGCCGCGCTGCGGGTCCTCGTGGACGGGCACGGACCGGTCGAGCTGCCTGCCGCGGCGGACGGGACCGCGCCTGTGTGGGTGGACGCGGGGTGACGGGCGGGCGGCGGTCGTCCGCAGGCCGGCCGCTCGACTTGCGGGCGCGCTCCGGGCGCCCGCTATGGTGATCGCGCACCACGGATCGAAACGGCAGTGACACGGAACGATTCCACGACAGCGCAGGGAGGCGCCCGATGACGGGACGACGGACGGTACGAGCGTGGGTGGCGGTCGCGGCGCTCGCGGCTGCGACGGTCACGACCACGGGAGCGGCGAGCGGCTCGACGCCCACCGCGCAGACGGGCGACGTGTGCACGGTCGCGGCGGGCACGGGGGCCGAGCAGTGCTTCGACACGCTCAGCGAGGCGATCGAGTCGATCACCGGCGTGCCCGTGACGGACCCGGCGGTCGACGCGGGGGACCATGCGGCGATCGACCAGGCCATCGAGGACGGCAACGCGAAGGTGCAGGCGGACAAGGTCCGGCGGCTCACGCTGCAGGCGAGCTCGACCGCGACGTCGTCGCTGGCCGCGACGTCGTCGGCCTCGAACCTGCTGGGTGCGGTCTGGAAGGACAAGAACTGGTCCGGCAGCGCGAAGCTCCTCTACGCGGCCAACGGCTCGGGCTGCTACGGCGGTGTCACCTACGGCTTCCCGCACACCAGCGACTTCGGGATGAACGACACGATCAGCTCGCTGACGACGTACCTCAACTGCGCGACGACGCTCTACAAGGACGCGAACTACAAGGGCACCAGCAAGACGTACCAGGTGGACACCTCGTACGTGGGTGACACGATGAACGACGAGGCGTCGTCGATCGTGTACCGCCCCCGGAGCTGACCTGCTCGCCCCGGGCCGCGCCGCGGCCCGGGGTGCGGTGCCCGCGACGACCGTGAGAGGGAGGCAGCATGCCCACACGTACCGCGCGCACGGCCTGGAACGGCGGACTGCAGGACGGTGGTGGCCAGGTCGAGCTGAGCAGCTCGCACCTCGCCACGTTCGACGTGTCGTTCCCGGCGCGCTCCGCTGACGACGCGGGCGGGGTCACGAGCCCCGAGGAGCTCATCGCCGCCGCGCACTCCTCGTGCTACGCGATGCAGCTCTCGGCGCTGATCGCCGAGGCGGGCGGCACGCCGCAGTCGCTCGAGGTGACGGCCGAGGTCTCGCTCGGTCCGGATCCGGCGGGAGGCTTCCGGATCTCCGGGATCGTCCTGAAGGTCGTCGGCGAGGTCGACGGGCTCGACGAGGCCGGGTTCCTCGAGGCGGCGAACGCCGCCAAGGCGACCTGCCCGGTGTCGAAGGCGCTGACCGGCACGGAGATCACGCTGGACGCGCGGCTCGAGAGCTGACGACCGGCCGTCGGACGACCGACGCGGACCGCGGCCGGCCCCGGACGGGGTTGGCCGCGGCCGTGTCCTCAGACCTTGCGGCCGACGAGCGGCGGGCTCGGGAAGCCGCGTCCCCGCCCGGCGGCGGTCGTGACGGCGCGCAGCGTGTCCGCCGTCGTGTAGCGGGGCGCCCAGCGGAGCGCCGTCGCGGCACGGTCGGCGTCGAGCACGGGGATCCCGAGCACGAGGTCGAGCCAGTCGGGCGACAGCGGGGTCGCGTGCGCGCGCCACGCCACGGCGAGCGCGGCCCGGGCGACGCCGCGCGAGACCTCGCGGACCGACGCTGCGCCGGTCGCCTCGGCCACCCCGGCGCCGTCCAGCACCTGCGGCCCCGCGACGTTGAACGCCCCGGGGTGCCGCCCCCGGACGATGGTGCGGTAGGCGGCGGCGAGGTCGTCGGCGTGCACCGCCTGCAGCCGCATCCCGCGCACCCACGGGAGCACCGGCGGGTGGTCGCGCCGCAGCACGCGCGGCGGCAGCAGGTGCCCGAGGTAGGCGTGCCCGAGCTCGGTGGCGGCGTCGGGGTGGAGGACGAGCGGCGTCCGGACCCGCGTCACCACGATGCCGGGGTGGGCGCGCTCGAAGCGGTCGAGCTCGCGCTCGACGGCCAGCTTCTGGATGCTGTGCAGCGACCCGGGGACGCCGGTCCGCGCCCACTGCTCGTCCCGGGGCAGCGGGTCGGGCGCCGGCGCGTAGACGCCCGCCGAGGATGCGACGACGACGTGCTGCACGCCACCCGCGACCGCGGCGTCGAGGACCCGCCGGGTCCCGTCGACGTTCACGGCGTCCAGGAGGTCGGCGTCGTGGCTGGGGGTGCGTGCCCATGCCAGGTGCACGACGACGTCCGCGTGGTTCAGCGCGGCGCGCAGCCGCTCCTGGCTGGCCGCGGAGTCGTCGGCGAGGTCGACGCGGACCCAGTCGGCGCGGTCGTGGGGGAACGCCACCGTGCTCGACCCGTCGGCCCGGGGGACCCGGCTCGCGATGCCGACGATCGACGTGACGACGGGCTCCTCGACGAGGGCACGGAGCACGGCCGTCCCGACGTTCCCGCTGGCCCCGGTGATGGCGATGCGCACCCCTCAGTGGTACCCCGTCCCGTGCGGGGTGTCGACCGGACGCCCCGTCGGTGGCCCGGTCGCGGCCCCGGTCAGGAGGGCAGGAGGTCGTCGAGCGAGCGCCCGACGACGTCCTCGACGGTCTCGCGGTCGCGCCGCCCGGTCGCGAGCCACCGGGCGAGCACCGCCTCCACGAACCCGACCCAGCCGGCGGCGAGGAGGTCGAGCCGTCCTCGCGCGGCGTCGTCGGCGGGGAGGGGGTGGGTGCTCGCGAGGGTGCGGGTGAAGCGGGCGAAGAGGTGGGCGCGGACCTCGTCGAGCCGGGCCGCGGTGGCGTCGTCGTCGCGCAGCGCGCCGGACCAGATGTCGGTCCAGATCTGGCGCTCGGCGAGGACGGCGTCGAACAGGGCGTGCACGACGGCGGCCCGACCCGCGCGGTCCCCGGGGGCGGGTGCCGTGGGTCCTTCGGGAACGGTCAGCGCGGTGTCGAGGGCGTCGATCGCGATCGCGGCGACGGCGCGCCGGAGCTCGACGGTCGAGCCGAAGTAGTGGAAGACCAGGGCCTTCGAGGCGTGCGCCGCGGCGCCGACGTCCGCGGGGGTGACGGCGTCGAGGCCCGAGCCGCGGGCGAGCTCGTGGGCGACGCGGAGGAGCTCGTCGCGGCGGTCGTCGGCGGCGCGGCGGCGGGGTGTGGCTCGCGGGTCGGGCATCGCACCAGCGTCCCGCATCGTTGACCGTGGGTCAACAACGGGGGTACCGTTGCTGTTGACCTCTGGTCAACACTCTTCTCGGGTGGCCCCCCGCGCACGGCGCTGGTGGAGTGGCACCCAGCTCTCTCACCGAGGTGGACGCATGCAGATCGTTCTCGACGGGGTCGCCGTGCAGGGGCGACGCGACCCGATGCTCGCCCCCTTCGACCTCACCCTGCGGACCGGGGAGGCCGTCCTCGTCGCCGCCGAGCCCGGGCACGGGCACACCGCGCTCGCCCTCGCGGCCACGGGTCGGCTCGTGCCGTCGTCCGGCCGGGTCACGCTCGAGGGCGCGCCCGAGACGCGGCCGCCGCTGACGCTCGCGGACGTCAGCGCCGTCGTCGACGTGCCGGGCGTGTCCGAGCCGGTCGAGTCGATCCCCGTGCACACCCACGTCGCCGAGGACCTCGCGCTCGCCCGCCGCCGCACCCTGCCGCGCGACGTCGCCGCCTGGTGGCGGACGCGGCGCGACCTCGAGCTCGTCAGCGACGAGGCGGGCACGGCGCGGGTCGAGGGCGCGGGTGCCGAGCGGGCGCGGATCGAGTGGATCCGCGACGACGAGCCAGCGCCGGCGCGGCCCGACCCGCGGATGGTGAGCGCGCGGTGAAGCCGGCCCGGATCCTGATCCTGGTCCAGAACGAGTCGCTCCCCCACGACCGCCACGTCTGGAACGAGAGCCGGGCGCTGGTCCGCGCGGGCCACGACGTCACCGTGATCTGCCCGCTCGGCGAGGG
>Ga0164242_10009141_pt1 | contig 10721 bp, 7 predicted proteins | sample OricomgcompostMG_FD_108783 | JGI IMG/M metagenome (GOLD analysis project Ga0164242, IMG submission 108783) | Miracle-Growth compost microbial communities from Emeryville, California, USA - Original compost - Miracle growth compost (MG) ... | reverse complement strand
GGACGGCGGCCGGGGCGGCGGATGTGGCGCCCGACTTCGAACAATGGCGCGACTTCGTCAGTGCGCAGTCACGAGGTGGCGCCGTTGTTCGTATCCGGCGGGCCGGCCGCGTGGCCGGCGGGCCGGGGGGCGGGGCGGCGGGCCGGCCGCGTGGCCGGCGGGCCGGGGGCGGGGCGGCGGGCGCGGCGCGGGGGGCCAGGCGGGTGGCGGCGTCTCGCGGTGGGGTGGGTCCCGGGGGCACGCGTCGCCCCTCCCGGGCGCTGCCAGACGGGCGCGCGGGAGGGGCGACGGTCCCCGGCGGGGGTCTCGGGGCTCCGGAAGGGTCAGAGCGCCAGGCGGTCGGGGACGGGGAGCGGCTCGAAGCCGGCGTAGCGGACGGCCTGCTCGTCGTGACGCAGGCACGCCACCAGCCGACCCTCCGCGTCGTCCGGGACGGCGGGCGGCACGAGCCGCGGCGGCACGGCCGCGCACGCGTCCCACGCGAACGCGCAGCGGTCCCGGAACGGGCAGCCCGACGGCAGGTGCGCGAGGTCCGGCGGCGAGCCCGGGATGCCGGCGAGCTCGCGGCGGGGACCGCGCAGCGGCGGGAACGAGTGCAGCAGCCCGTCGGAGTACGGGTGCCGCGGCCGCCGGTACACGTCCTGCGCGGGCGCGTCCTCGACGATCTCGCCCGCGTACATGATCGCGATGCGGTCGGCGATCTCGATGAGCAGCGACACGTCGTGCGTGATGAACACGACCGAGAAGCCGAGCCGGTCCCGCAGCTCCATGATCTGCTCGAGGATCTGCCGCTGCATCACGACGTCGAGCGCCGTCGTGGGCTCGTCCATGATCAGCACGCGCGGCTCGAGGGCCAGCGCCATGGCGATCATGACGCGCTGGCGCATGCCGCCCGAGAGCTGGTGCGGGAACGAGCCGATGCGGTTCGGCGCGATGCCGACCATCGACAGCAGCTCGCGCGCCCGCTCCTCGCGCTCGGGGCGCGTCATCTCGGGCCGGTGCGCCGCGATCGTGTCGGTGAGCTGGCGGCCGATCCGGTAGACGGGGTTGAGCGAGTTCATCGCGCCCTGGAACACGATCGCCGTGTCCTGCCAGCGCGCCGCCCGCAGCGACTTCTCGTCCTGCCGGAGCACGTCGATCGGCGCGCCGCCGCCCTCCGGGTGGAACAAGACCTCGCCGGCCGAGATGTACCCGGGAGGCGCGAGCAGGCGCGTCGCCGCGTAGACGAGCGTCGACTTGCCGCAGCCGGACTCGCCGGCCAGGCCGAGCACCTCGCCCTCGTGCAGCGTCAGGTTGACGCCGCGCAGCGCGTGCACGCGGTCCTCGCCGTAGCCGTAGTCGACGACGAGGTCGCGGATCTCGAGGATCGGGCGGCGCTCGCGGGGCGCGGACGGCCCGGACGCGGCCCGGGCGGTGGCGGGAGCGGTCATCGGGCGGACTCCTCGTGGTCGGACGTCCCGGCGGACGCGCCGGGACCGGCGGGCGCACCGGGCGCTGCGGACGCCGCTCGGCGCAGCGCGCTCGGCGGCTCGAAGCCGGTCGGCCCGTCGCCGCGGCGGGGGCCGGCCGCGGCGGGGAGGGACTCGTCGGCGGGCTCCGCCGGCCCGGTCACCGGCACGACGGCCGGGCGGGCGACGGCCCGCGGGGCGTCCTGCGCGACGACCGTGAACCCGATGCGCGGCCGGATCTTGCGCCGGCGCATCTCGCGCGGGCTCAGGCCGGCCAGCCGCAGCCGCGGGTTGACGAACTCGTCGATGCCGAAGTTCACGAGCGACAGCGCCATGCCGAGCAGCGCGATGAGCAGGCCGGCCGGCACGAACCACCACCACGCGCCGCGCGCGAGCGCCTGGTTGCCCTGCGCCCAGTAGAGGATCGAGCCCCAGCTCCAGTCGCTCACCGAGGTGACGCCGATGAACGCGAGCGTCGTCTGCGACAGCACCGCGAACGTCACGGTCGAGATGAAGCTCGACGCGATGATCGCCGTGAGGTTGGGCAGCGTCTCGAACCACACGATGCGCCACGTCTTCTCGCCCGAGGCGCGCGCGGCCTCGATGAAGTCGCGCCTGCGCAGCGACAGCGTCTGGGCTCTCAGCAGCCTCGCGCCCCACGCCCACCCGGTGAACGCGAGCACGAGCGCGACGACGAAGTTGCCCGCCTCGGAGAGCTGGCTGCAGATGATGATGATCAGCGGCAGCGCGGGGATCACCAGGAAGATGTTCGACAGCGACGACAGCACCTCGTCGCCGACGCCGCCGAGGAACCCGGCGCTGACGCCGACGGCGATGGCGAGCACGGTCGCGATGACACCGGCCACGAGGCCGACGACGATGACGCCGCGCGTGCCGACCACGAGCTGCGAGAACACGTCGCGGCCCAGGTGGTCGGTGCCCATCAGGTGGTGCCACGAGGGCTTGACGAGCAGGTCGGCCGTCATCTCGTCCGGGTCGTACGGCGCGATCCACGGGCCGACGATCGCGACGAGCGTGAAGACGCCGATGATCACCATCCCGGTGATCGCCTTGGCGCCGCGCAGGAAGACGAACCGCTTGCGGCTCGGGACGACGGCGTCGACCTCGGCCGCCTCGGCGGCGCCCGCCGCGTCGACGGGGATGACGTCCAGGGGCACGTTCGACATCTCAGGCCTCCTGGCGGGTGCGCGGGTCGAGGATCACGTAGAGCACGTCGGCGAGGATGTTCATGACCAGCACCGAGAACGTGATGACGAGGAAGATGCCCTGCATCAGCGGGTAGTCCTTGCCACCGATGGCCTGGAACAGCTCGTACCCGATGCCGGGGTAGCTGAACACCATCTCCATGACGAGCGTCCCGGACACGACGAACCCGAGGCTCAGGGCGAAGCCGGACACCTGCGGCAGGATCGCGTTGCGGGCCGCGTAGCCGAACATGACGCGCCGCTCGGACAGGCCCTTGGCCTGCGCGACGGTGACGTAGTCCTCGGACGTGACCGTCACCATCATGTTCCGCATGCCGAGGATCCAGCCCGCGACGGACGACAGCACGATCGTCAGCGCCGGGAGGATCGCGTGCTGCAGCACCGACCCGACGAACTCGGGCGTCCAGCCGGGCGTCAGAGCGGTGTCGTAGCCCTGGCCCGCCGGCAGCCAGCGCCACGTCACCGCGAACAGCGCGATGAACAGCAGGCCGAGCCAGAAGTACGGCACCGACGAGAAGAACGTCGTGACCGGCACGACGCCGTCGGCCCACGAGCCGCGACGCCAGCCGAGGTACACGCCGATCAGCGAGCCGCCGACCACCGCGATGATCGTCGAGATGCCGACGAGCCCCAGCGTCCACGGCAGCGACTGCCCGATCACCTCGGTGACGGGCGACGGGTAGTGCACGAACGACATGCCGAGGTCGCCGTGCAGGATCTGCTGCCAGTACTCGACGTACTGCTGCCACAGCGACTTGTCGTTGTCGAGGCCGAACAGCACGTAGAGCGAGTGGACCGCGCTCGACGGGATCTGGCCCTGGTAGCGGTTGATCAGCGACTGCACCGGGTCGCCCGGGAGCATGCGCGGGATCAGGAAGTTGAGCGTGACGGCGGCCCACGCGGTGATCGCGTAGAAGCCGACGCGGCGGGCGAGGAACCTCACCGGGCCACCTCCTGCGAGCGGGCGGGGCCGGCGGCGACGGCGCCGTCCCGGTGGACGGGCGCCGCGTCGTCGCCCAGGTCGGGCAGGTCGCCGACGGGCGCGTCCGCGGGCAGGCCGTCGAGCGCGCCCGGGACCTGGGACGCGTAGCCCCAGCAGGCGACGGTGCGCTCGGCGCCGATGTCGAGCAGCGGCGGCGTCTGCGTGCGGCACAGCTCGGTGGCGAACGGGCAGCGCGGGTTGAACCGGCAGCCCGTCGGCGGGCTCACCATGTTCGGCGGCTCGCCGCGCGCGCCGGTGTGGGCGGGGGCGCCGAGGTTCTCCGCGTCGGGCGCCGAGCGCACCAGCAGCTGCGTGTACGGGTGCGCCGGGGTCTGCGTCACGGACTCGCTGTCGCCCGTCTCGACCGTGCGGCCCGCGTACATGACGTGCGTGCGGTCGGCGAAGTACCGGGCCGAGGCGATGTCGTGCGTGATGTAGAGGATCGCGATGCCGAGCCGGTCGCGCAGGTCCTTGAGCAGGTTGAGGATGCCGATGCGGATCGACACGTCGAGCATCGAGATCGGCTCGTCCGCGAGCAGCACCTCGGGGTCGGCGGCGAGCGCCCGCGCGATGGCGACGCGCTGGCGCTGGCCACCCGAGAGCTCGTGCGGGAACTTGTCGATGAACCGGTCGGGGTTGAGCTGGACCCGGTCCAGCAGCGCGCGCAGCTCGGCCTCGAGGGCCGCGCCGCGCAGCGCGGGACGGTGGATCCTGACCGAGCGCGTCAGCACGTACCGCACCGTGTGCACGGGGTTCAGCGACGCGAACGGGTCCTGGAAGATCATCTGCGCGCGACGGCAGTAGGCCCGGAACGCGCGGCCCTTGCGGGCGGTCACGGGCTCGCCGTGCAGCAGCACCTCGCCGCGCGTCTGCGTGTAGAGGCGCGCGAGCAGGCGCGCCACGGTGGACTTGCCGGAGCCGGACTCGCCGACCAGCGCGAGCACCCGGCCGGCGTGCAGCTCGAGGTCGACGCCGTCGACGGCGTGCACCACGCCCTTGCTGCGCAGTCCGCGCACGGGGAAGTGCTTCGTCAGCCCGACGGCAGCCAGCACCGGGCCGGCGGTGTTGCGGGGAGCTTCGTCGCTCATCGGTCACCTGAGGTTCGTGGGGGCGGCGGTCGGTGGCCCCGTCGGCGCGCGTGGCGCGGGCGGGACCACCGGGTTCGACCCGGTGCGGCGCCTCCAGGGTCGGGGGCGCCGCACCGGGCCGGTCGTCAGGAAGCTGCCTTGAGCTTCGTGAGGATCAGCGCGACGTTCGCGACGGTCGGCTGCGGGTTGGCGTACGGGTCGTCGTCGCTCGGCCACCCGACGTAGTTCTTCGACGAGAACTCGGCACCCGCGGGGCGGGCGTCGATGCCGAGGGACGGCACCTCCGCGACGTAGATGTCCTGGAGCTTGTCGAGCGCCGTCTTGCGGCCCGCGTCGTCCGTGGCGTCGGTGTACGCCTTGAACGCCGCCTTCGCGTCGTCGTTCTGGTAGCGACCGTAGTTCCACGACGCGACCTTGCCGACCGGCTGGTAGTACGCCGGGTCGAACATGTTGGAGTACATCTCCCACGGCGTGACGCCACCGTTGGTCCAGTGCAGCGCGGCGTCGAAGTTGCCCTTGTTGACGGCGTCGGTCCAGGTGTCGGCGTTCGGCGTCTGCACCGTGGCGTTCATGCCGATCGAGGCGGCCGCGTTCTGGATGAGCTTGAGCGACGTGATGTAGTCGTTCCAGCCCGACGGGTCCTGCAGCACGAACGAGACCTGCTTGCCGTCCTTGCCGATGAGCTTGTCGCCGTCGTACTTGTAGCCGGCGTCGGTCAGGGTCTTCTTCGCGCCGTCCACGTCGACCTTGTAGGTCTTGTCCTTGTACGCGTCGGCGATGAACGAGTCACCGGCGGGCGTCGGGATGGCGGTGATGCTCTTGAGCTCCGGGAAGATGCCGGCCTCGGCGATCTCGGACGCCTTCTTGCGGTCGATGACCATGTTCAGCGCCTGGCGGACGGCGACGTCGTCGAACGGCGCCTTCGTCGTGTTGAGCACGAGCTGGTCGATGCCCAGGCCGGCCGGGAAGAACGCCTTGTTGTGGTCGGGGTCCTTGGCGACGTAGACGTTCTGGTAGTCCGAGATGAACGTCCAGCCCCACTGCGCCTCGCCCGTGGTGAGCGCGGTCGTCAGCGTGTCGTTGCCCGAGTAGGACGTGTACCGCAGCTGCGGCACGGCGAGCTTGCCGCCCCAGTAGCTCGGGTTCTGGTCGAGCGTGACGGCCTGCGGCGTCCACGTGGTGAGCGTGTACGGACCGGTGCCGATCGGCTTCTGGTTCGTGTCGTGCTCCGGGTCGGAGATGGCCGACCAGACGTGCTTCGGCACCACGAAGAGCTGCAGCACCTTGATCTGGTTGACGTACTGCCCGGACTCGAAGTCGACCGTGACGGTGTCGCCGTCGACCGCGATGTTCTTGTAGGGCAGACCCTCGTTGTTCAGCGCCGCGTGGTCCTTGCGGAGCTGGAGCGAGTAGGCGATGTCGTCGGCCGTGAAGTCCTGGCCGTCCGACCACTTGACGCCGTCGCGCGCGACGATCTTGATCTGCGTGTAGTCCGTGTTCCAGGTCCACGACTTGGCCAGCCACGGGATCGGCTCCTGGGCCGGGCGGGTGTCGTTGACCTGGGCCAGCGGCTCGTAGATCGCGAACGCGTAGCCGAGCGAGCGCGCGGCCGACGTGTTGAGGAACGGGTTGCTGTTGTTGGTCTGCGTGCCGTTGGGCATGCCGATCGTCAGGGCCTGGCCGGACGCCTTGGCGCCCTGCGTGCTGCCGGTCGTCGCCGGGCTGCCCGACGAGCCCGAGGAGCAGGCCGTGGCGAGCATCGCCACCGCCGCCACACCGGCGACGAGCGTTGCGAGCTTGCGCGTTCTCACGAGTGCCTCCTTGCACTTCTGGGGTACTTGCGGGTACTTGCGGGTCCTTGCGGGATGGGAGCTGTGCGCGTGCTGACGTGCTGGTGGTGCTGTGCTGACGCGGCGACTGCGGACCGCCGCGGATGTTACGTCGGAGTACCTCTCGTTCCGGACGACTGCCCGGACGACGAGGACCCGACGTCCACGCCGACCGAGAGGCGCAGGTCGGTCAGCGACCGGCCCACGCGGATCGGGTACGTCCCGGCGGGGGTGACCCAGCCGTGACGTGCCGTGTCCCAGGTCCGGAACGCGCGAGCGTCGAGCCGGACCCGGACCGTCGTGCTGGCGCCTGCCTCGGCGTCCACGACGGCGAACGCGCCGAGCCACCGCACCGGGCGGTCGCCGGCGGGCGACTGCGCGGGGGGCTCGACGTAGACCTGGACGACCTCGCGACCGGCGCGGGGTCCGTCGTTGACGATCGTGACGTCGAGGTCGACGCCGTCCTCGTCCTGGCTCGTGACGGCCACGTCGACGTAGGACCACGCGGTCCAGCCGAGGCCGTGGCCGAAGGGCGCCGCGGGCGTGCGGCCCAGCCGCAGCCACGAGCGGTACCCGACGTGGACGCCCTCGTGGTACTCGACGACGCCGTCCGCGGGGATCGCGTCCGGCACCGGGACGTCGTCCTCGCGGGCCGGCAGCGTCCACGGCAGGCGGCCGCTCGGCTCGGTGACGCCGGTGAGGACGTCGGCGAGCGCGTCGGCCCACTCCTGGCCGCCGAGCCACGACCACACCACGGTCGGCGCCTCGTCGAGCCACGGCAGCACCACGGGTGCACCGGCGTTGACGACGACGACCGTGCGCGGGTTCGCGGCGACCACGGCCCGGACGAGCTCGTCCTGCGTGCCCGGGAGCGCGAGGCTCGTGCGGTCGTAGCCCTCGGACTCGATCTCCTCGTTGGTCCCGACGACGACGATCGCGAGGTCCGCGTCGCGCGCCGCGGCGACCGCGTCGGCGAGCAGCTCGTCCGGCGTCGGGACCGGCGGGCGGTGCACCAGCTCGGCGCGCGCGAACGAGCGGTAGCCCACCGGGTGCGCCGCCTGGACCGTGGCGTCGACCTCGACCGTGCGCGGCTCGGTGACGTCGACCGTCAGCAGCGCGGGGACCGGCTGGTTGACGCTCGAGTCGAGGATGACGTCCTCGCCGACCACGCGGTCGCTCGTCGAGACGACCTGCCCGTCGACGACGATGCGGTGCCGCCCGACCGTGCCGACGCCGACCTCGTGCCGGCCCGGCGTGTCGAGGCGGACCGTCGTGCGGATACGCAGCGCGACGGCCTGCTCGGGCACGTCGTGCCACCAGCCGTCCCACCGCGTGACGGTCTCGGCGGCGATCACGGTCCCGGCGGCGTCGAGCAGCTCCATGAGTGCGCCCGGCGTGCCGGCCGCGCCGCCGGGGGTGGTCGCGTCGGCCGCGAGGTCCAGGGCGGGCGGGACGACGCGCGAGACGGCGCCGGCGTGGAGGTCGACGCGCGCGCCGCCGAACGCGGACGCGATCACCTCGGGCAGGTTCGTCGTGCGGTCGGGGCGGACGTAGCTCGAGCCGCCGCCCTGGACGAACGGCGCGACCGCGTTCGGCCCGAGCAGCGCGATCCGCCGGATCGCGGGCGCGGCGAGCGGCAGCGCGTGCGCGTCGTCCCGCAGCACGACCATCGAGCGCGCGACGAGCTCGCGCAGCATCCCGGCGACGTCGACGGCGGCGACCTCGTCGCGCTCGGCGCCCTGCGGCGCGAAGCCCTCGAGCGCGCCCACCCGCTGCGCGAGGCGCAGGAGGCGGAGCACCTTGTCGTCGAGCAGCGCCGCGCCGACCGTGCCGGCCCGGACGGCGGCGAGCAGGCCGTCGCCCCACGGCCCGTCCGGGCCGGGCATCTGCAGGTCGAGGCCACCCTCGGCGGCGGCCTCGACCGAGTTCGTCGCGACCCAGTCGCTGACGACGACGCCGTCGAAGCCCCACTCGTCCTTGAGCACGCCGGTCAGCAGGGGCGCGTGCTCGAGCACCGGAGCCGCGAGCTCACCGTCGTCGACGCCCGAGTACGCGCCCATGACGGACCACGCGCGGGCCTCGGCGACGAGCCGCTCGAACGGCTCGAGGTACACCTCGCGCAGCGTGCGCTCGTCGACGCGGGCGAGGTAGCTCGTGCGCTGCGTCTCCGAGTCGTTGGCGACGAAGTGCTTGACGCACATGCCGACGCCGCGGTCCTGCGCGGCCTTGACCACGTGCACCGCGATGCGGCTCGTCAGCTCCGGGTCCTCCGAGTAGCACTCGAAGTGGCGGCCGCCCACGGGCGTGCGCTGCAGGTTGACCTGCGGGGCGAGGACGAGGTCGACGCCGTGGCGGCGGGCCTCGGCGGCGAACGCTCGGCCGACCTCGTCGGCCAGGTCGACGTCCCACGTCGCGGCGAGCGCGCTCGGCGCGGGGAACGACGCGGACGTCTCGGACCCGTCCTCCGCCACGCCGCGCACGCCGGCGGGGCCGTCGGAGACGTGCATCGCGCGCAGGCCGATCCGCGGGATCGCGGTGGTCGACCACAGCCCGGCGCCGACGACGAGCGACACCTTCTCCTCGACGGTCAGCTCGCCGACCAGCGCCACGAGCCCGGCGTCGGTCGCGTCGGCACGGGCCGCCTCGGCAGGCGCCGCGTCGGCGGCCGCGCCGAGGCGGGCGAGGGCGGCGTCGGCGCGGCGTCCCCGGGTGGGGACGTCGGTCGACGGGTCAGGCGTGGGGGCCTGGGTGGGCAGGTCGAGCGGCACGAGGTGGAGCTCCGTTCGGGACGTCTTCGTTGTCGTCTGCCGCTGATCTAAGCACGACTTACTAACTTGTCAGTAAGCGTCTACATCACGATATGGTTTCGACCATGGACGACGCCGCGCCACCGACGGCCGCGAAGGCCCGCGCGCCGCGCAAGCCCCGCCAGGCCACGGTCGAACGCCGCCAGGAGATCCTCCGCGCGGCCGCCAACACCTTCGGCTCGAAGGGCTACAAGACGGGCTCGCTCGCCGAGGTCGCCGAGCAGGTCGGCATCACGCACGCGGGCGTCCTGCACCACTTCGGGTCCAAGGAGCAGCTGCTCATCGAGGTCCTCGAGTACCGCGACAAGGAGGACGTCGAGAACCTCGAGGGCCAGCACATCCCCGGCGGCCTCGAGCTGTTCCGCCACCTCGAGCGGACCGTGCGCGCCAACGCGCACCGCCGCGGCATCGTGCAGGGCTACGCCGTGCTGACCGGCGAGTCGGTCACCGAGAACCACCCGGCGCGCGACTGGGTCCGCAACCGGTTCACGATCCTGCGCGGCGAGATCAGCTCGGCCGTCGTCGCGGTCGGCGGGGGTCGCGTCCCCGAGTCGCTCGCCACGCTCGCCGCCAGCGCGATCATCGGCGTCATGGACGGCCTGCAGGTCCAGTGGCTGCTCGACGAGGAGGTCGACCTGCCCGAGTCGACGGCGTTCGCGATCGAGGCGATCCTCGCCGCCGCCCTCGCCGGCTCGACGCGCCCGTACCCGCTCGGCTGAGGCCCGCGCGCCGCTCACGGTCGGCACGCCGGACGAACCGCCACCGCACAGGGGTTTCCCAGGACCGCTCCAGGCGCACACCAGGATCCGCACCGACCCTGGGGGCCATGACGACCTCGACCATCCGCCGCCCCGACGCCCTGCTGCGTGCGGACGGCTCCCCCGTCCGCGCCCTGGTGGTCGACGACGAGCCGACCCTCGCCGAGCTGCTGTCGACCGCGCTGCGGTACGAGGGCTGGCAGGTCGACCACGCGCTGACCGGTCACGCGGCGCTCAAGCAGGTCAAGGCGCTCGACCCGGACGTCATCGTCCTCGACGTCATGCTGCCCGACCTGTCGGGCCTCGAGGTGCTGCACCGCGTCCGCGCCACGCACCCGCACGTCCCCGTCCTGTTCCTCACCGCCAAGGACGCCGTCGAGGACCGCATCGCCGGCCTGACCGCGGGCGGCGACGACTACGTGACGAAGCCGTTCAGCCTCGAGGAGGTCGTCGCGCGGCTGCGCGCCCTGCTGCGTCGCGCCGGCGCCGTCTCGGCTCGCGAGGAGGCCGTGCTCGTCGTCGGCGACCTCGTCATGGACGAGGACAGCCACGAGGTGACGCGCGGCGGCGACGACATCCGCCT
>Ga0164242_10009140_pt1 | contig 10721 bp, 7 predicted proteins | sample OricomgcompostMG_FD_108783 | JGI IMG/M metagenome (GOLD analysis project Ga0164242, IMG submission 108783) | Miracle-Growth compost microbial communities from Emeryville, California, USA - Original compost - Miracle growth compost (MG) ... | reverse complement strand
ATTTAAAAGCACCCAGGACAAATGAATATGGACGCGCAGACCAGGCAGCAGACTGGGCATTGCTCGCAAGGATTTACCTGAATGCAGAAGTTTATACAGGCACTGCCCGTTTTAATGATGCAGCAACTTATTCAAAAAAGGTAATTGACGCAGGGTATTCATTGGTCCCTGATTACCGTTGGCTGATGCTTGCAGATAATGATTTAAACACGGATGAATTCATACTTACCATTAATTATGACGGAATTCACACGCAGAACTACGGTGGAACTACTTTCCTTACCCATGCGCCTGTAGGCGGCAATATGGTGCCGGCCAAGTTTGGGATTAGCGGCGGCTGGGCGGGAGCGAGAACAACTAAAAATCTTCCTGACTTATTTCCTGATTTTACAGGCGATAAAGATACCCGGGCAGAATTTTTTACTGACGGGCAAAATTTAGAAATTAATGACATCACAGTTTTTAATGATGGATTGGGTATTACAAAATTCAAAAACGTTACCCGTTCAGGCGCTAATGGCAGCAGCCTTGATTATTCTGATATAGATATGCCGATTTTCCGTTTGCCTGAAATGTATCTTACTTATGCAGAAGCTACTCTTCGCGGTGGGGATGGAGATAAATCCCTGGCGCTTCAATACGTCAACAAACTGCGTGAACGTGCTTATGGCGAAACCAATTCCGGCGATATCAGTGCAAATGATCTTACATTAAATTTTATTCTTGACGAACGTGGAAGGGAATTGTACTGGGAAGGTTACAGGAGAACCGATCTGATCCGCTTTGGCAAATTTACCTCCAACAGTTATGTGTGGCCGTGGAAAGGTGGTGTGAAATCCGGAACGGGTGTTCAGGATTATCGCAAACTATATCCTTTACCAGTGAAAGATGTATCTGCTAACCCTAATTTAGTTCAAAATCCAGGCTATTAATTTTAAAAAATAATGTTTATGAAAAATATTCTGAAAATATTTCTTGCTGTTTTTATGATCGCAGGTCTGTGGTCGTGCAAAAAAGATGAAAAGAAAGTGATCTTTGAAGGTGGAACAGCGCCGGTTCTTTCGACAACCCTCACAGGTGATGTGCCTTTATCTTTTGCCACTCAGAACGACCAGGCGCTTAAATTAAACTGGACCAATCCGGATTATAAATTCAATACAGGCGTGAGTTCTATGGATGTCAACTATAATATCCTGATAGATAAAACAGACAAGTTCAACAGTGCTGACATGAAAACAATTTCTGTAGGTACAGATCTATCTAAAAGTTTTAGTCAGAGCGAGTTAAATGATATTTTGCTGAACCAGCTACAACTAGATACAACTGCTGCTTCTCCTGTTTTTATAAGGGTGGATGCTTTTCTGACAGGGGGTGCTGAGCAGGTTTCTTCAAATGCTTTAACTATTTCTGCGAAACCTTATGCAATTCCTCCTAAAGTCGCTCCTCCTACTTCGGGTACTCTTTTCGTTGTTGGTAGCGCTACACCCGGTGGATGGGATAATCCAATGTCAGTAGATCCAAAAACACAACAATTTACCCAGGAAAACCCTACTTTATATACGTTGGTAATAAAATTAACAGGTGGAGGAGAATATAAATTTATAGGAGTAAATGGCTCATGGGATCAACAATGGAGTATAGCAACAGCTGATGATGCGTCAGAAGTGAATGGGGGAGATTTTGTATTCAATGGCGCAAATATTCTTGCCCCTTCAGCAACAGGCATGTATAAGATTACTGTTGATTTCCAAAGAGGAAAATTTACTGTAACACCACAATAACCTTTAAAAAAAAGTAATTAAAAAATTTCAGCATAAAAACCCGCTCATGAAATATTTATCAAAATTATTTTTAGGAATTGCAGTGATTACTGCATTCTCTGCCTGCATGAAGAAAGTAGAGGATTTACCATTGTATAAAAATGGGAACGCGGTAACTTTGACAAGTTCAGTGAATACCATTGTACCGAAGCCTGAAGATTCAACGGCTACTGTACTTACGCTCAACTGGACGAACCCAAAGTATGCGACTGATTCCGCACATCAGAAATTTATTGTTGCTGTTGATACTTCAGCATCTTTTGGCAACCCTGTAACTTTTCAGGTGGATGGACCTTTGTCTTATTCCTTTACCGGCGACCAGCTTAATAATATTTTAGCCAACTTCGGATTTACAGCAGGTACGCCGTATAATGTGAATATCAGGGTGAGCTCTTCTTATGCAAACAATAATGAGTTGTACCAGTCCAATCCTGTTGTTATAGCAATGACTCCGTATTTGGTTCCAATTACTCTTGCTCCTTCAACTACGGGCCCGTTGACCCTACAGGTTACCAATGCAACCAACACCGCAATTTCTTTAAACTGGAATGCAAGTAACTATGGGAATAATACAATTAATTATGCATTGCAATTAGATACCGTTGGAGGCAATTTTGCAAACCCTCAGATCATTAAATATGGCACCTCTTTAAATGGTGACATCATTCAGAATGATTTGAATTCAGTGGCAATTAATGCGGGTGTAATAGGTGGGTCTACAAAAAATATAGAATTTAGAATTGTAAGTTATAAGGATGCTACTTACGCTACTCCTTTGGTTTTTTCTAATGCCGTTACTATAAATTTAACTACTTACGTTCCTGTTCCGGATAATCTTTATATCGTTGGTGATGCTACTCCCGGCGGTTGGGATAATCCTGTTCCGGTTCCATCGCAGCAGTTTACTAAAAAAGATGCTTATTCGTTCACAATAAACATCGGGCTTACCGCAGGAAAATCTTATTTGCTTTTGCCTGAGAACGGCGATTGGGGACATAAATATGGTGGCAGCAGTGCTACAGGTGGCACATTGCTGAAAGACAATGATGTACCTGGCTCAAATACACCCGCTCCTGCTACTTCAGGTGTATACCAGATTGTAGTTAATTTCCAGACAAATACTTATACAGTTACCCAGGTACAGGTTCCTGATAAATTGTATATTGTTGGTGATGCAACTGCAGGAGGTTGGGCAAACCCTGTCCCCACCCCTTCACAGCAGTTTACTAAAATAGATGCGGTTTCTTTTGGAATGATTACCCATCTTGGCTCAGGAGGCTATTTATTTTTACCTTTAAATGGTAATTGGGATCATAAATTCGGTGGTTCTACAGATGGCACCGCTGCCGGAGGTGGTGTATTGTTGGCAGATAATGCTGTTCCGGGTTCTAATACGCCGGCACCTTCTGCAAGCGGACTTTACAAAATCATTGTAAATTTTGCAACCAATTCATACACAGTTACACCTTACGATTCACCTGTTCCTTCTAATTTATACATTGTAGGAGATGCAACAGCAGGTGGATGGGCCAATCCTGTTCCTGTGCCTACCCAACAGTTTACTCAGGTCAGCAATGCAGAATTCAAAATCACTCTTCCATTAGTGGGTGGAAAATCTTATGTATTCCTTCCATTAAATGGCAATTGGGACCATAAGTTTGGTGGTACATCTGATGGAACGTCAGGAGTAGCTTCATTGTTATCTGATGGTGCAGTTCCAGGTAGTAATACACCAGGCCCTGCAGCAAGTGGTACTTACACCATAGATGTGAATTTTATAAACAATACTTATTCTGTAAAATAAAAATCGCTTTTGTTTAAAAATAAAGACCCGTTTCAGTAATGCGACGGGTTTTTTTGTTTTCCGTAGGAGAATGGATTTAATTAGCTGGGTTGACTTAGCAAGGGATAAAAAATTGTAAATAAACCTTGGTTTATTATCTTTAAGATTAAAATAAAATCCTTTATGAGAAAAAAGGAACAGCAATTGAAAACAAAAATCGGGACTTTTATAGATCCTCTTACGGACTTTGGATTTAAAAGGTTATTCGGAAGTGAACCAAGCAAAGAACTACTGATAGATTTTCTGAACCAGCTTTTTAAGGGAAAGAAAATCATTAAAGATTTGGTTTATAATAAAAATGAACATGCAGGACCGGGAGCTAAAAGCCGCAAAATGATCTTCGATTTAACCTGCACAGGTGAGGAGGGTGAACAATTTATTATTGAGGTTCAACGAATCCGTCAGCAATATTTTAAAGACCGGGCGGTTTATTATTCATCAAGGCTTATCCATGACCAGGCACCCCGTGGAAGCGGGTGGGATTATTCTCTAAAGGAAGTTTATTTTATTGCTTTGATGGATACTGTTTTTGACGATTCAGACAAGAACGAATACCTTCACCGGGTACGGCTTTCATACGAAAAGTCTGGCAAGGAATTTTATAAAAAGTTAGGTTTTATATTTGTAGAAATCCCTAAATTTACAAAGACTGAAAAGGAATTAAAAAGCGGCGAAGACAGGTGGTTTTATATTTTAAAAAACCTAAGCAGCTTAAAAAAAATTCCTGCAATTTTGGAAAATAAAATATTTTTAAAACTTTTTAATATTGCAGCAGTAGCTAACTTAACAAAGGAGGAATTTATGAAGTACGAAAAAGATTTAATGGCGTCATGGGATGAATATGCCATTAAAAAGACAATTGAACATGACCGGTTGAAAGCACACGAAGAAGGCCGTGAAGAGGGCCGTGAAGAAGGCCGTGAAGAAGGTGTTGAAATGAAAAGTTATGAAGTGGTAAAAAATCTGCTTTTATCTGAAAAATTTACAATTGCTGAGATTGCGAATTTTGCAAACGTAAGTGAAGCATTTGTAAGAAAAGTAAAAAAAGCAATTAAGTTAGCTCTTAAAAAATAACTGTATTCTCTTAATTTTCGCCCCTTTTTTTGGTTCAAACAATTGAGATAAAAAGGCAGACCATTCCTAATTCTTACTTCAATTTTTCTTTATTATTCGATCTTTTGATCTTTTTTAATTTTATAATGATTCCTTTTCAAAATTCTTTTTCTATCTTCCCTCTCTTTTAGCTACAATAAACCAAAATGAGTGGAAAAATAACAGGCTTAATCATCCTTTTAATTGCTAATGGTTTTTGTGGTTTTTCTCAAAATCAAAGGGAACAAACTTCTAAAGAACCAGTTGAAGTAGTGCTGACTCCTTACAAAACAACATTGCTCGCTAATGGAAAAGATGAGGCAACTATCAAAGTAATGCTTGTAAATAAACAAGGCGAAGAAGTTAAAAATGCCAACAATGAAGTTCATTTTTTAATTTCCGGACCGGCAAAAGTAATTCGTATTTATAGAGATTTGGGTAAAGGTGAAATAGCTAAAATACCTTTTGAAAATGCAAAAGACCCTGCTTTTAAGGGAAGTTGTACCATTATTTTGCAATCCACACAAACTCCGGGAGCAATTAAAATTAAAGCGACTTCAAAAGGTCTTTGGGACGGTGGTACAGACATAATTACTGTTAATCCAAATCAAAAAATCAATACTTCAAACGATCCTTATCTTTTTTCAAAATTAAATATTCATTCAACTGCAAAACTGCAAGGAAAAATTCTGGGAGCTGATATTTCCTTCCTTCCTCAATTAGAATCAAGAGGAATGAAATTTTCGGATAAAGAAGTTCAAAAAGAGGTAATCCGCATCTTAAAGGATCATGGATTTAATTACATTAGACTCAGGTTATTTGTTGATCCTTCAAATGATAGCGGCTATTCGCCCGGCAAAGGTTTTTGTGATTTGCCGCACACTTTAGAAATGGCAAAAAGAATTAAAAAGGAAGGAATGAAATTCCTTTTGGATTTTCATTACAGTGATACATGGGCTGATCCGGGAAAACAATTCAAACCAAACGCATGGAAAGGACTTGATTTTAGGGATCTTTCAAAAAAAGTTTTTGATTATACAACAGATGTTTTGGAAGCTTTGAAAGCGCAGGGAACGCTGCCGGATATGGTGCAAACAGGAAATGAAATTAATCATGGAATAATCTGGCCGCAGGGAAATGTGCAACATTTGGATAGCCTTGCCATTTTATTAAATGCGGCAATGGCGGCTGTAAAAAAAGTTGATCCGTCAATCATTACCTTGTTGCATATTGCATTGGGAGGACAAAATGCGGAGTCTGAATTTTTTATTGACAATATGATTAGCCGCGGCGTTTCTTTTGATGTGATCGGTGAATCTTATTATCCTAAATGGCATGGAACTTTACAGGATCTGGAAACAAACCTGGATTTACTTCACAAGAAATACCATAAACCAGTGATTGTTGCTGAATATTCTCAATTGAAAAAAGAAGTAAATAAAATCGCGTTCTCTATACCGGGAAATCAAATAAAAGGTACATTTATCTGGGAACCTTTAAATACGTGGGAGGCTGTTTTTGATAAGGATGGAAAATCAAATTACTACCTTAATGATTACGATGAGATTAAAAGGCAATTTTTAAAAAATCAAAACTAAAAAGAAATAACGCTTTATGCACCTACATCTTGTTGATTACGCTATCATTGGACTGTACTTTTTGTTCGTAATAGGCATTGGTTTTTTATTAAAAAAGCGAATTAAAACCGGCAATGACTTTTTAATGAGCACCCGCAATATTCCATTGTGGATCACAAGCCTTGCCTTTATTTCCGCCAATTTAGGTGCGCAGGAAGTGTTGGGAATGGCAGCTAATGGCGCAAAATACGGGTTATATACCGCACATTTTTATTGGATGGGAGCTATATTGGCAATGGTGTTTCTCGGCGTTTTTATGATGCCGTTTTATTATGGAAGTAAAGCCCGTAGCGTTCCGGAATTTTTAAAATTGCGCTTCGACGAAAAAACAAGAACCTATAATGCCCTTACGTTTGCGGTGATGACTATTTTCTCATCCGGCATTTCTTTATATGCGCTTGCTATGTTAATGGAAACAATTCTTGGATGGGATTTCAATGTTTCAATATGGCTTGCGGCAGGAATCGTTTTGGCTTATACTTTTTTAGGAGGTTTAACCAGTGCGGTTTATAATGAAGTGTTGCAATTCTTTTTGATCGTTTTGGGAATTGCTCCTTTGGTTTATATTGGTTTCCACCAGGTTGGTGGAATAGATGGAATAATTGCCAACGTTGATAATGCGAAGTTGCATTTATGGAAAGGAATGGCAAGTTCCGCAACGAATCCAATGGGTACGAATGCTTTTAGTCTCATCTTCGGATTAGGTTTTGTACTTGCTTTTGGTTATTGGTGTACGGATTTTTTGGTGGTTCAACGTGCTATGATCTCACACAATTTAAATGATGCAAGGCGTACCCCTATCATTGCCGCCTTACCCAAGATCTTTATGCCTTTGATCGTTATTGTTCCGGGAATTTTATTGCTCGCTTTGCAAAAACATTTTACAGGTTTTGATCTTCCCTTAAATGTAAACGGGCAGAAAGATTATAACATGGTTCTGCCAATAATGTTGAAAAATCTTTATCCCAGCGGGATCCTTGGAGTTGGAATCACGGCCCTGATCGCATCATTTATGTCTGGTATGGCGGGAAATGTAACCGCATTCAATACGGTTTTTACTTTTGACCTTTACCAGACACACATTAAAAAGCATGCGAGTGAAAGGCATTATTTATACGTTGGAAAAGCGACTACTGTGGTAGGTATTTTATTATCCATCATTACTGCTTATGTTGCCCGTGGATTTAACAGCATTATGGATTTGCTGCAATTGGTTTTCAGCTTTGTAAACGCGCCATTGTTCGCGACTTTCTTTCTTGGCATGTTTTGGAAAAAAACTTCCTCCAATGGTGCTTTCTGGGGATTATTATCAGGAACAGCCGCCGCCGCTCTTACTTATTCATTAACCACCGCAGAAGGGAAAGGTGGCTCACTTGGCAACCTTCATACTTTTTATTCGGGCACCAGCCAGGCATTTAATATCGCATGGATTTCATTCGTAGTTTGTTTTCTTGTAACAGCATTGATTAGTTTTGTTACCAAACCAAAACCTGAAAATGAATTGGTGGGTTTGGTTTACAGTCTTACGCCGCGGCAGAGAGATAAAAACAGGACGTGGTATAAAAATCCCATCTGGCTGGCCGTTATTGTGCTGCTGATTACCTTGTTCTTTAATATTCTTTTCTTTTAAAATAATGATGATGAATAAATTTTTTGATCTCCGTTTTGTGATTGGTATTTTTTTTCTTGCAGTAGCAATTTTATTATTGATCTATAGTTTTACCAATCCTACTGTAGAACATGCGGCAGTAAACCGCTGGTGTGGCATCGCTTTTATGGTTTTCGCTTTGATAATGATTGGTTTGGCGTTTCAGAAAAATCCACAGGATAAACTGTAAGATTATTTGGAAAAATTGATTGTTGTCGTTCCCTTTGCTTAAACAGAACTTTATGAATTGTTTAAAAGTAATTTCTTTTGAAAGGGTATAGTCGCTTTTCAAGAGCTGTCTGCATACATTCCACCTGCCTTACATATTAACTCCTCACCAAACCTCTTTTTCACACTATCAATCGCCTGGTAAAGCCTGATCATTTCCTGCGTGTCCTGGAACAAATTGATCTGGTAGTTTCCCGGAATCAAATTGGTAAACCGGATGCCAACCATCCTGATCAGCATGCGCCGGTCATACAGTTTTTCAAAAAGTTCCCTGGCTGTTTTAAATAAGATATGATCTGCATTCGTGTATGGAATTGTTTGTTGTTTGGTAAACGTATCAAAATTGGAATAACGAAGTTTAACGGTAACGCAACCCGTAAGTTTATTTTGCTTACGCAAATCAAAAGCGATCCGCTCGGTCATTCGCATCATTTCTGCATGCAGAAACTTCATGTCAATGGTATCCTGTCCAAAAGTATTTTCTGTAGAAATAGATTTTTGTTCGTGAAATGGAACCACCGGTGTTTCATCAATCCCATTAGCCCGCCGCCAAAGCTCTGACCCATTTTTGCCCAGGAGGTTCTGCATCATTGCCACCGGAATATCACTTAAAACTTTAACCGTTTCAACGCCCATCTTTATAAGAAGTATGGCTGTTTGCTTTCCAATGCCCGGAATCTTTGCAATACTTAACGGAGCTAAAAAAGATTTCTCATTTCCAAACGGAATTTCAATTTGTCCATTTGGTTTCACCTCGTTGGTTGCCACTTTGCCAATCAGCTTATTGCTCGCAAGTCCATACGAGATGGGCAGCCCGGTTTCTTTTACAATCTTTCCTTTTAATTCATTCGTAAATTTCAGGCAGCCAAAATACTTATCCATTCCGCTTAAGTCCACATAGAATTCATCAATTGAAGATTTCTCAAAAAGAGGAACCGAATCTTTTATCACCTCTGTTACCTGGCCGGAATATTTACTGTATTCTTCCATATCTCCCCTAACCACAATCGCATGAGAACATAAGCGTCGCGCCACTTTCATTGGCATCGCACTGTGAATGCCAAACTTCCTGGCCTCATAACTGCATGAAGCAACAACGCCACGATCACCGGTTCCCCCAATTAAAACCGGCTTCCCTTTCAGCTTCGGATTCCGCAATTGCTCCACAGACACAAAAAATGAGTCCAGGTCCAAATGCGCAATATGTCTTTGATTATTGAATAACATGACTAAAACCAGAACTGTTTTTCCTTTTGTTGTTTCTCTATATATTGGTCTTCAATCTTCAACCTTCAACCTTCAACCTTCAACCTTCAACCTTCAACCATGAACCATGAACCTTCAACCATGAACCTTCAACCTTCAACCATGAACCATCAACCTTCAACCATCACCATTTACAAATCCACATACTTCCTTTGTTTATATCCAATCTTCTCCATTTTACTGACTTCAATACTAAAGACACCAAAATCATCCACTACCTTTCCGGTGATCTTATAAAAACCCTTTCCTTTCAAATCATAATACCGTAAAGAATCAGGAAAATGAACTGTATCAATCCAGTCGAGATTGACATCCAAAAAAGTACAAAAAGCCATTAGTTGCCCATTCACTGTTTTCAACCTTTTATGATCAATAAAATACCCAAGCGCCGTAACTGTTTTGCCACAGTTTTTTTCAAGTTCCCTGGCTTTCGTGTATGCATTACCGTTAGCATCCACCATCTCAAACGGATTGCACATCGGGAAGTCTAATAATTCAGTTTCATCATACAAATCATCCAGGCGGTTATCGGGCAATTCGGGTAATGAAAAACGAACCGGTTCTTCCTCGAACATCATCGCGCCGGAACCTGCATGGACCTTATTTTTTTTCTGCAAAAAATTAGCTTCCCATAATAATTTCTTTTTCGACTTGCCGGTAAACCTAAAAGCACCAATACTGATCAGCATATTCAATTGCTCTTTTGTACAATCGGTGCGCTCTATAAAATCCTGCAAATGCATATAACTGCCCGCTCTTTTTCTTTCCTTAATAATCTTTTCTGCCAGTTCCTGCTGCAGGGATTTGATATGAACAAAACCGGTATAAACATCATTGCCCCTGATGCTGGTAAAATATTCGCTCTTATTTGCGTCAGGAAGGTGAATGTTGGCACCGGTTTTCCTTAATTCTGCGAAATACAATTCCGTACTGTAAAAGCCGCCAAAATTGTTGATCACTGCTACCATAAATTCTTTTGGGTAGTACGTTTTTAAATAAAGGCTCTGGTAACTTTCAACAGCATAAGAAGCAGAGTGCGCTTTTGAAAAGCTATATCCCCCAAAACTTTCAATCTGCCTCCATATTTCTGCTGCAATTCCATCAGGGTAATTTTTTTCCTTGCAATTGGCAAAGAACTTTTGTTTAATGCGTTGCATCTCTTCATTGCCCCTGTATTTCCCACTCAT
>Ga0164242_10009139_pt1 | contig 10722 bp, 8 predicted proteins | sample OricomgcompostMG_FD_108783 | JGI IMG/M metagenome (GOLD analysis project Ga0164242, IMG submission 108783) | Miracle-Growth compost microbial communities from Emeryville, California, USA - Original compost - Miracle growth compost (MG) ... | reverse complement strand
GGCGAGGCGCAGCGGATCAAGCTCTCCCGCGAGCTGTGCAAGGTCGCCACCGGCCGGACCCTCTATCTGCTGGACGAGCCGACCACCGGGCTGCACTTCGAGGACATCCGCAAGCTGCTCCTGGTGCTCAACCGGCTGGTGGACGCGGGGAACACGGTCTTGGTGATCGAGCACAACCTGGACGTGATCAAGAGCGCGGACTGGGTGGTGGACCTGGGGCCAGAAGGCGGCGGCGCCGGCGGGCGGATCATCGCCACCGGCACGCCCGAGCAGGTGGCTGCGAACAAGGAGAGCCACACCGGCCGCTACCTCAAGCACGTGCTGGAGAAGGGGCGCAAAGCCCGCGTGGGCCGCCGGGTCGAGGTGCTGGCCACAGGCGCCGCCGCCAACGGATAAGAGCGCGCCCCGGCAGCGTCAGACGTCAGCGGCTCGCCGGGAGGCAGGTCTCGGCAGCCGCCAACGGCTGGCGCTTCTCCGAATCCCGAGCCGCTGCGCCTCATCCTCGACCCGTCGCCACCAGGTGCTCGACGGATCAGGCGCCAGCGATGCCCGCCACCGCACGCAATCACTCACCGTCCGCTCGACCGAGTAGACCCTGACCGATACACCCTCCAACGTTGTGCGCTCCACGTCGTGGGCAAAAGCGGCGGGTCCGATCCGGACGAAGCGCATCGGAACGGGTGGGCGCACCGGCTTACGCAGGGTCCGGGCAAGCGCCCACCAGACGGGTGCCTTTGGAACGTCTCTCCAGCCGTGCAGCTCGAGCGCCGTGGTCAGGCACGCGATGCCCCGTGGAACCCACACCGCCGCGATCGCCGCATCCGGGTACGTCCGTCCCGCCCTTCCATAAATCCCTGGTGCGACACACTGGACGACCCCCAAGAGCGTGGCCAGTGGCATCCACCCATGCGAGACCCCCAGCGCCTCCACGTCTTTTGACCGAAACAACGACTCACGACGGGCAAGTGCCCCCACCGCGTCCAGTGCCACCCCCATCCCGCCCATGTGACCAGCCCCCACTCATTTCCTAGGCGAGGGACGTTGGCACACAGGTCTGACGAGCATGAACGCGACGAACCGCCGACGGGCGAGGCCGGGGCACTGAGTCCGAGTGTCCTATGCGGAAACGCATACAGGTCCCGAAGGCCTCCAGCCCGGACCCACGAAGGGGCCGAGTCCAGCGTTGCTGGCGCTCGCGGGCCTCCGTGGATGGCCGGCTGTGTACAGCGACAGCAAAACTGACCCCCTTCGAGCCACGAATGGAGGCTGTCCATGAGAGGCGAAGGCTTGGTCGTGGCCCCCCGATCGCTGCGAGAGGGGCGCCACTCCGAGAGACCTGGGGCATCCAGAGGCGACCACCGGCGCACGTGCCCCTGCCGCGGAAAGAGATGAGGCCCGGGACATCCGTCATCGGACCTGTATGCGTTTCCGCATAGGCCCGTCAGCGAGGAGCGCCGAGCTTCAGGACGAATCCGCCAGATTCGAGGGTCCCCCCTCCGGGACCTGTATGCGTTTCCGCATAGGCGCGTCAGCGGGGAGCGCCGAGCTCCAGGACGAACCCGCCGGGTTCAAGGATCCCCCCTCCGAGACCTGTATGCGTTTCCGCATGGGCGCGTCAGCGGGGAGCGCCGAGCTCCAGGACGAACCCGCCGGGTTCGAGGATTCCCGCTCCGAGATCGGAGGCTTGGTTCACCTGGCCTCCGACGAGGACGTCTTCGGGGAGGATGGAGATTGACGAGAGGCTCACGTCGCACCCGTGGGAGGCCAGGTCCCAGCGCCAGGTCTCCGCGCCCGCGAGGTCATAGCGGAAGACCGCACCGCCACCGCAGTTCGGCCGGTTGAGGGCGATGGCGACCCGGCCGAGGGGCAGCACTGAGACGATGGCGGAGTCCGCGACCGATTCATCGAGGGAGCGAACGAAGCGCTCGGCGCCGTTCGCCTCGGCGACCACCAGCACCGTGCCATGGGCGCTCCGGCCTCCCCAGGTGAACGGGATCGCCGAGGTCCCGACACCCACCACCGTCCCCGCCGAAGTCAGCCCGAAGTCGAGCCAGGCGAAGGGCACCTGCCGCCACCAGACGAGATGCCCGGCGGCGTCGATCCGGAACAGCGCATCCGAGGGCCCCATCTTCTGTCCGTCCACCTCGAAGTCGCTTCCGGCGTGGAGCGCGACGACGGCGTCCCCGTTGGGCTCACGAACGACGCCGATCAGGTGCGTCCCGTCATATTGGTTCGTGCTCCAGAGCTCTGTGGTCCGCTGGGTGCCATCGGGAGCGATGACCTTGGCGTAATAGACGAATGGGCCCACGCCCCAGCCCACCGAACCCTCTGGGGACAGCGTCGCGGGGGTGATGTGGACCTGGTCCAGAGCCCCCTGCACACAGTCCTTGGTGCCATTGAGATCGAAGGCGCAGATGGAGGAGCCGGCGTAGGGGTCGGTGCCGGAGCGGAGCGTTCCCCAGACGGTGGAGGTCCCCGGGGCGATCCCCAGCCGGTCCTGGAAGTAGGTGGAGGCCGCCGCGCCCGGGTCCTCGTTGAAGTCGTGCGAGGCGGTCGTCTCCCCGGTGCCCGGGTCCAGGCGCATCAGGACGCTCCCCTCGGAGGCGACGACCTTCTGGTCCCAGTCCGAGCCAACCCGTGCGGCGCTGGGGAAGTCCCGCTGCCAGAGGATGACCCCGTCCGTTGCGCCGCCATCCGGGATCCCGGCGTCCGGGGTGCCGGCATCCGTCGCCCCACCGTCTCCCGTGCCGGCATCCGAAATCCCGCCATCGACCGTGCCGCCGTCCACGGAGCCACCGTCGACGGTCCCGCCGCCCACCGTCCCGGCATCCGGGGTGCCGCCGTCCACCATGCCGCCGACAGCGCCGGCATCCGGGGCGCCGCCGTCCGCCGTTCCGCCGGCGGTCCTCTCCCCTCCGTCCGTCGTGTTCCCCGGTGGAGTGGGCCCCGGGTTGGATTCCGACGAACCACAGGCCACCAAGCCGAAGACCACCAATGTGCAGACGAAGTTCCGCATGCGCTCCCCCTCTCCACCTCCACGGTGCGCATTCCCGACGGCTTTGGGCTCCCCCTTGGGCTCACGGGTGCAAGGCCCACTCGGCGGCAGGGCGAGCGAAAAGGCTCCGGAGCCTTCGGGCCATCCCCTATCCTCCGCGCCATGAAACTCGACCAACTGAAGATCATCGTCACCGGCGGCGCGCAGGGCATGGGCGCGCACTTCGCCACCCGCCTCCATGAAGCCGGCGCGCAGGTCGCCGCGGGAGACGTCAACGAGGCCGCCCTGGCCGAGCTCCCCAAGGGCATCCACCGCCGCAAGCTGGACGTCTCCAACGAGGCGGACGTGGTCTCCTTCGTCACCTGGGCAAACGAGGCGATGGGTGGGCTCAACGGCCTCATCAACAACGCAGGGATCCTCCGCGACGGCCTTTTGGTGAAGAAGGACAAGGCCACCGGCGCCATCACCAAGCTCACCACCGAGCAGTGGAACCAGGTCCTGGCGGTCAACCTCACCGGCGCGACGTTCATGGTCCGGGAGACGGTGGCCAAGATGGCGGAGACCGGCCAGCGCCCGGGCGTTGTCGTGAACATGTCCTCCATCGCCCGGCACGGGAACCGCGGGCAGTCCAACTACGTCTCGGCCAAGGCGGCGCTGGCGGCCAACACCGTCACCTGGGCGCGCGAGTTCGGCGCGTTCGGGATCCGCGTCGGCGCGATCGCCCCGGGGATGATCGAGACCCCGATGACCCGGGGGATGAACCAGAAGGCCCGCGACGCCCTGGTGGCCGCGGTCCCGGTGGGCCGGGTGGGCGAGCCCGAGGACATCTGGCTGGCGGTGAAGTTCGTCCTCGAGTGCGACTACTTCAACGGCCGCACCATCGACGTGGACGGCGGCCTGTCGATGTAGCCGCTGCGTCACCTGACCTGTGGGAGCGGTCTCCCCCTGAGCCTCCTGAGCTTGTCGAAGGACGAAGGGCCGCGGTTACCCCGGTTCGCCCTCGTCCACCTCGACGGGGGCGCCTTCGTCCCGCCAGCGGCTGACGCTGGCGCGGCAAAGCGCCCGCTCGAAAAAGTCGCCGTCTGGCTGGAGATCCTTCGCCCCGCCCTTGCGGAAGAGCGTCTCGAGCATGGGCGAGAGCTGGCGGCCATAGAGCGCCATGCAGTCCATGGGGTGCACCCCCGGCCATGAGTAGCAGGTCACCGCGGTGCGCCGGTTGCGGCTGTCGATGCTCGTGGGGACGGTGTCGCTCCACTTCGGGTCCTCCGGCCAGAACGCGTACTGGTCCAGGTTCCCGCGGGGGATGCCCTCCAGGCTGCGCACGGTGGGCGGGTTCCCATCCAGGACGTAGGGATCCACCACGAGATCGCAGACCACCGCGTGCTGCGGGAGCCAGCCCAGCCACTCGTTGAGGATCAACGGCCGCGACGGATCCGAGCGCTGGGTCGCGTCCACCAGGAGATCGGTGTGGAGGAAGCGCTCGCGCATGTACTGCCAGCGCCCGGTCAGGTTGCGCCCGAGCACCGTCACCTCCACCCCGGCCAGCCCCTTGCCGTCCAGGGCCGTGGCGCGCTCGCGATCCCCGTACTTGGTCGCCGCCTCCACCGCGTGCTTCCCCACCAGCCCGGCGCCCATCACGGTGACCCGGATGGGGCCGCGGGCCTCGTCGTCGAACTCGGGGAAGTTCTTGGCCAGCGCGGCGAAGCCTGCCTCCACGCCGTTCCACGCCACCGCGCGCATGTTCTCCACCAGCCGCTTGCCGTCGTCGTCGGCGATGGAGTCCAGGCTCACCGCCTCCAGCCCCAGCTCGAGCAGCCGTTTGATCCGCTTCGGCCGCGTGGGGAAGTGGATCATGGAGATCAGCGTGGCGCCGCGCTTGAGGAGGGTGAGCTCTTCCGGCTCCGGGCAGCGGAGCACCAGGACCACGTCCTGCCGGTAGGCCTCCTGGGCGTCCACCACGTGGACCCGTGGCGACATGGCGGTGTAGTCCGCGTCGGAGAGCCCCATCCCGGAGCCGATCCCGCGCTCCACGAAGACCTCCACCCCCAGCTTGGCGACCTCGGCCACCAGGGCGGGGAGAAAGTCCCGACGCTCGCCGGGCTCCTTGTGCATCCGGGGGAGCCCGAACGTCAGTGGGTGCTTTTCCATCGGTTGACCTCTGCGCGCGCCGTGGCCCGCTCGAAATGGCGCCCGTGCTCGGGGTCCAGAGAATCCAGCGGGACCTCGAACAGCACGCGGGTGATCGGCTCGATCTGCCGGCCGTAAACCTCCATGCACGCGCGCGGATCCACGCCCGGCCAGGAGTAACAAGAGAGCGCGGTCCGCCGGTGGGTGCGGACGATCCGCGCGTCCATCTCCCTGTACACCGGATCGTCCGGCTGGAAGACGAATTGATCCAGGTTGCCCTCCGGCATCCCTTCGATCCCCTTCACCTCCGGCGGCGTGGTGGTGAAGTCATACGGGTCCACCGAGAGGTCGAGCATCACCGCGTGCTCCGGGAGCGCGCCCACCCAGGCGTTGGGGATGACGTACTGGGAAGGGTCCGGCCGCGCGGTGGCGTCCACCAGGAGATCGGTGTGCTCGAGCAGGTCCAACATCGCGTTCTCGTGCCCGGTGACGTCGTAGTCCACCACCGTGACCGCCACCCCTGGGACGCCCTTGCGCGCGAGCGCCTCGCGGAGCACGGGATCCCCACAGCGCGTCGCCGCCCGGCACGCGTGGCCGCCGACGTACCCCGAGCCCATCACCACCACCCGGGTCGGCCGGCGCCCCGGCTGGTCGAAGTGACGGATGTGGTGGGAGAGCTCCTGGAACGCCGCCCGCACCCCGTTCCAGCCCACCGCCTCCAAGTTCTCCACCATGCGGGCCCCCCGCTCATCGGTCAGCCCGTCCAGACTCACCCCGCGCACACCCCGCTCCCGGAGCAGCGCCACCCGGTTTGGCCGGGTCGGGTAGTGGAGCATGGAGAGGAGCACCGCCCCCGGCCGGAGCTTGCGGATCGCGTCGTCCGAGGGGCAGCGCACCAGGGCTACCAGATCCTGTGCCAGGCATTCTTCGTAGCTCCCCACCCGAACCTTGTCCGACGCCTTCAGGTAGTCGTCCGCGGTGAAGCCCATCCCCGCGCCGTAGCCGTCCTCCACCACCACCCGCTCGGCGCCGATCCGGTCCAGGAAGGCGACGAAATCCGGAAGAAAATCACGGCGTTCCCCAGCCTCCTTGTGCATCCTGGGCAGCCCCACCGTCCTCACCATCTCTCACCTCTTTCCAAGGCCCCGGCCGGCCTACATGTAAGATCAATTTCCACACAACCCGCCTGCTTGCTCCACGATAATTCTGCAAGAGTTCAAATTTTGGAGGCAGCCCATGAGCTACCAGATTCGCAGCGGTGATTGTCTTTCGGTCCTGGCCCAGCGCTTCAACACCAGCGTCTCGTCCTTGATGAAGGCAAACCCGCAGATCAAGAACGCCAACCTCATCTACACGGGGAACGCGCTCAACATCCCGGGCTCGAAGGACAGCTTTGACACGTCGTCCACGTCCGGCGCCCGTCGGGCCGGCGGACCGAGCGCCAGCGGGACGCCGCTTCCGGCAGGCAGCGGCAAGGGAAGCTCGGCGTACAACGTCGCCTCCCAGTACCTGGGGCAGAACATCTCCAGCCTCAAGTACAACGGCAGCCTCGCCAAGTACCTGGACAAGTGGCCGGGCAACAACGTGTGCTGCGCGAACTTCGTCAGCGCCAGCCTGGAGAAGGCCGGGCTGATCAGCCACAGCGAGCACAACGACAGCGTGGCCGGGCTGGCCGCGAACCTGCGCAATGACCCCAACTTCCGCCAGGTCTCGCTGGCCAACGCGAAGCCGGGCGACGCGGTGATGTTCAACGTCCCGGGCGAGGGCAGCTACTCCCACACCGTGCTCTTCGCCGGCTTCAAGAACGGTCAGCCGCAGTTCATCGGCTCCAACAACGTGAACTCGGACGGCAGCCAGCGGATCACCCAGTCCGGGATGAGCTACCCCATCGCCGCGATCTTCCAGCACGTCTAGGCCGCACCCACTTCTGTAGACCCAAGGCCGACCTCTTCCGGGGTCGGCCTTTTCATTTTGCGGGCCCTCCGCTGGGCGCGACGCGCGGCGCCTGCTGGCAACGCCGCTTCCCGAAGGCAGGCGACCTGCCGGTCCAGCGGAGTTCTCGCCCCGTCGAGGACACGCTGATGCGAACGCACCGCGAACGGGCTGTCGCCCGAGCGTCGTCTCCGAACGACCGTTGCTAGAGGTCCGCGCCGATCGCGTTCTTGAGCGGCTTCTGGAGCGCGAAGATCGCCGCACCCGCGCCCACGCCGAGGACGGTGAGCAGGAGGAAGAAGGTCTCCTTGGGCATCCGCGAGTAGAACGAGCCGATGTAGCCGGAGAGGTAGTTCCCAAGGAAGCTGGAGAGGAACCACATCCCCATCATCATGGAGACGATCCGCGCCGGCGCCGCCTTGGTCACCAGCGAGAGTCCAATGGGGGAGAGGTAGAGCTCCCCAACGGTCACCAGGACCATGGTGAGGACCAGCCAGTTCACGGAACCCTTCCCATTCCCCAGGGCCCTGGCTGCCAGCACCATCACCAGAAAGGAGATCCCGAGCACCGCGCAGCCGATGGCCATCTTGGCCACGCTGGAGGGCTCCTTCTTCTTCCGCGCCTGCCGCACCCAGAGCCAGGTCAGCACCGGGGTGAAGAGAAAGATGAACGCCGGGTTGAAGGCCTGGAACCAGGTGGAGGGGACCGTCCACCCGAAGAAGGTCGGCCAGATCGTCTGCTGATCCGCCCACAGCTGCATGGTGTTGCCCTGCTGCTCGTAGACCGCCCAGAAGACGATGTTGAGCGCGCAGAGGACCACCAGCCCGAGCACGCTCGCCCACTCCTTGCGGGTCAGCGGCTGCTTCACCTTCTTCTCCCCCGGAACCGCGGCGCTGGCCTTGGCCTGCATCATGGTGTCCGGCGCCAGGTGCTTCTGGCCCCACAGGTAGAACACGACCCCCAGGCACATCCCCACGCCCGCCGCGGCGAAGCCGTAGTGCCAGCCCCACGAAGCGGCCAGGGTGCCGCAGACCAACGGGGCGAAGAACGCCCCCAGGTTGATCCCCACGTAGAAGATGGAGAAGGCGCGGTCGCGGCGCGGATCTCCCTGCGGATAGAGCGTGCCCACCTGGGTGGAGACGTTCGGCTTGAAGCAGCCGTTGCCCAGGATGATGACCAGGAGCGCGGGGAAGAAGAGCTGCTCGAAGGCCATCATGAAGTGGCCCACCGCCATCACCAGGCCGCCGACGATCACCGTCTTGCGCTGTCCCAGCCAACGGTCCGCCAGGATCCCACCGAAGAGCGGCGTGAAGTAGACCAGGCCCGTGTAGAGCCCGTAGATCTGCGAGGAGAGCGGCTGGATGGCCAACGGCCCGAACACCGCCTCCAGCCCTCCTTTGATCGCGCCATACCCCCAGACCCCTTCCGGATGTCCGGAGAGGAAGAGGTATTTGGTCATGTAGAGGATCAGGAGCGCGCGCATCCCGTAATACGAGAAGCGCTCCCACATCTCGGTCCCGAAGAGGACCATCAGGCCCGGCGGGTGCCCGAACTTCCGCTCGAACGCGGTGATCGGCACCGGCCGCGGCGCGTCCTCGAGCAGGTGCGTGGTCAGGTTGGAGTCGGTCTGGGACAGGGGGGTCGACATGGGCGCGCACCCTAGCCCATGGCGCACACCGCCATCCATCGCGGCTCATCTGATTCCAATGGTCGCCCGGCTGCTGCTGAATTCTGGCAAGGTGCCGTGTCCTTTTTTCCGAACGGATCCCAAACGATGAGCCAAGAGACCCCGCCGAACGAAGCGGCCCTGACGCGCGACCTGGCGCCGGCGAACCTGACGGCGGAAGGCGTGCCGCACCGGAACGGGCGCACCCCGGCGTTCGTCACCCTCTTCATGGTCGAGATGTGGGAGCGCTTCGGCTACTACGGGATGGCAGTCCTGCTCGTGGTCTTCATGAAGAAGCACATGGGCTTCGCCGACCAGCGCGCGAACCTCACCTGGGGCGCGTTCGCGGCGATGGTCTATGCGGTGCCGACCATTGGCGGCTGGCTGGGCGACAAGGTGCTGGGCGCGCGGCGGATGACCTTGCTCGGCGCCATCGTCCTCACCGTGGGCTACGCGCTGCTCGCCATCCCCGGGCAGCCGAGCTGGTTCTTCTTTTTTTCGCTCGGGTTGATCGCCGCTGGGAACGGGCTCTTCAAGGCCAATCCCAACAACCTGGTGTCGCGCATCTATGAAGGCGACGACGCCGCGCTCGATGGCGCCTTCACCATGTATTACATGGCGATCAACATCGGCGCCTTCCTCTCGCAGATGGCCTGCCCGAAGATCGCCGAGCACTTTGGCTGGTACTACGCCTTCGGCCTCTGCTCGGTCGGTCTGGTGCTGGGGATCATCCTTTTCCTCGTCATGCGCAAGAAGCTGGCGCATGTCGGGTCGAAGCCTGACTTCCAACCTTTGAATCTGGCTCGGCTGGGGGGAGTGCTGGTAGGCACCGTGGTGATCGCTGGCCTGATCGCGCTGGTCGTCCAGAACCTCACCATCGCCAAGGTGATCGTCTATCTCGCCGGGGTCCTGCTCCTCGCCCTCTTCGCGATCCTGATCGCCAAGGGGAGCAAGAGTGAGCGCTCGGGATTGATCGCCATGCTTCTTTTGGTCGCGCAGGCGATCCTCTTCTTCGTCTTCTACCAGCAGATGTCGACGTCACTGACCCTGTTCGCGGTCCGCAACGTGGACCTCAACTTCTACGGTTACCGCGTCCCGCCCGAGCAGTTCCAGGTGCTCAACCCGTTCTGGATCGCCGTCTGCAGTCCGCTGCTCGCGATCCTCTATTCGCGGCTGGGGAAGAAGGGGAAGGACCCCTCGGTGGCGGTGAAGTTCGCCATCGGATTCGTGCTCCTGGCGGTGGGCTTCTTCCTCTATGGCGCCAGCGGCAGGTTCGCCCAGGCTGGGCTGGTGTCATCCTGGTGGATGGTCGGGGGGTACTTCTTCCAATCGGTGGGCGAGCTTTTGATCTCCGGGCTCGGCCTGGCGATGGTGTCCCGCTACGTGGGCCCCAACCTGCGCGGGCTGATGATGGGCGCCTGGCTGCTGGCGACCGGCATCGCCCAGTACCTGGGCAGCGTGGTGGCCAACTTCGCCAGCGTGCCGGACACGGTGACCGATCCGCTCCAGACGTTGGGCCTCTACACACACCTCTTCAACGTGCTGGGGCTGGTCGCGGTGGCGGGGACGGTGGTGGCGTTCGCCATGCTGCCTCTGATGAAGAAGCTCGATCAGAGCTCGAAGCAAGGCGCGGCCGCCTAGGACGGATGGGGCGCCTTTCGGGACGTCTGGCACCCTGCCCTCGCAGCCGTTAAAACCGGGGCATGGGAATGACCGACGACGCGGAGCTCGAAGCCGAGGTTCGGCGGCTGAAGCGCGACCTGAACGCGGTGATCCTGGCGCACTACTACCAGGAGAGCGAGGTCCAGGACGTGGCCGACTTCGTGGGGGACAGCCTCGCGCTCGCCCAGGCGGCGGCGAAGACGGACGCTGCGGTGATCGTCTTCTGCGGCGTCCACTTCATGGCCGAGACGGCGAAGATTTTGAACCCGACCAAGCAGGTCCTCCTCCCGGATCTGAAGGCCGGCTGCTCGCTGTCAGACCGCTGTCCGCCCGGCCCGTT
>Ga0164242_10009138_pt1 | contig 10723 bp, 7 predicted proteins | sample OricomgcompostMG_FD_108783 | JGI IMG/M metagenome (GOLD analysis project Ga0164242, IMG submission 108783) | Miracle-Growth compost microbial communities from Emeryville, California, USA - Original compost - Miracle growth compost (MG) ... | reverse complement strand
GTGTGCATCCGTTGCTACAAATTGTATTTCATTGAGTCCGAGTTCAAAATAAACACCTGTCATGGCCGGTCTAAGGTCATCGGAGGACACGGCGAACAGGGTCTTATTGATGGCGGTGAGCAAGGCGTCACTGCGCATTTTAAAGGCGTTACCCTCTTCATCAGAAGGGTCTTTAGGGAAGTTTTCCGGGTCTTCGCCTGGAATCTTGTATTTTCCACTGTCACTGGTAATTTCAATAGCGTAGTTGCTTTCAATGCTGAAAGTTAGCGGCTGGTCAGGCAAGGCTTTCAGGGTGTCCAGCAAAATTTTGGCTGGTACGCAAAACCTTCCGTCTTCATTACTTTCGACACTTATTTGGACGCGCATGACTGTTTCAAGGTCAGTAGCAACGACAGACAGCTTTTTATCTGTAATCTCGAAGAGAAAGTCCTCCAGAATCGGCAGGATGGTATTACTGCTGATTACCCCTCCAATATGTTGCAATTGTTTCAGTAAGGTAGAAGAGGAAACGATAAATTTCATCGGTAAAAATTTAATTGTTTTAAATGATTGGTTACCTGAAAAAACACCCCGCTTACCGGTTTTTTTTCAGCCAACCACACTTTTTTGGGTAGTAAACCCTATGGGGGCACCTACATCAGGTGCAATTTTACTAATTAGTCGCCAATTGATAAAAATTATTAACTAACATTCTTGAAAAACTGTCTACAAAGGCCAAATTTATGGACATTTTAGAATAATTCGGGAACTTTGCCCTTTAATTTAAGTAAAGAATCCCCTAAAACCTGGCCTGGCTCATGTCCAAACAAAGATTATCCGTTCAAGAAGCTTCCACAAAAATAAGGGCTTACTGTGCTTATCAGGAACGCTGTCATGATGAGGTGAAACAAAAATTATATGGTTATGGGTTATATAGCCGGGACGTGGATCAGCTGATGGCTGACTTAATTGAAGAGAACTATCTGAATGAACAAAGATTTGCGGTACTGTTTGCCGGTGGAAAATTCAGGATGAAGTCCTGGGGCAGAATCAAGATTAATCAGGAGCTGAAACTAAGAAAAGTAAGTGAGTATAATATACGGATGGCTCTAAAAGAAATTCCGGAGACTGATTATCAAAAGACTTTAAAGAAATTAGCGGAGAAAAAATGGACCAGCCTTTCCGGAAAAAAAATAGAAAAGGCCGCCAAAACAACGCGCTATCTGATGCAAAAAGGATTTGAATTACCTATGATTCAAAAAGTTATGATGGGGCTTCAGGAAGCTTAACCCTTATTCGATGCATAAGATTGAATAGGTCAACATTTACTGTATCGCCATGGTCTGATTGGTAGCGCAAAACAATAGACTGTATCAAAAACGAACAGTTTTAATGAGGCATAGTATGTTTTAGTCTGTTGATAATCAATACAGTGATGGATTGGCATGCACTTTATGAACACTTTGAAGGCAGTTCATATCTAAGATGAAATGCGGAAAACAGCAGAGAATGAAGGCAAATAAAGTCAAAACAATGATCCATGATCCCAAAAATAAAAAGGGAACGATAAAGCGGGGCTTTACGCTTATCGGGCTATTGCGTATGGTAAAAAGCAGCTTCAAGACAGAAAAAGATCGTTGGTGGCTGCCTGCAACATTGGGGGTAGTCGGGCTAATCTTCATCGCTGGTATCATCAAGATGGGCTTAGTCCGTCAAAATAGCAGTAGCCATATCAGGACGAAGCATTCAGAAAAACCGCAGTTGACGGCCACTTCCGATAATTATATGGAGGATAAACCCCATTTTCCAAAGGAAACTGAAACGTCCGCCCATTCTCTTTTAACTTTTCCCAGTCTATTGCCGTTGGTGGATCTGCCGGCTTTACAAGGGGCTATGCTTCCCAGGGATCTGTAATTGAATAGCTATAACATACCCATCACGGCGATGGCTACCTTTGTCACCTCTTTTATTGCGAGTGGGATATTCCAATAAGACTTGTCTCTTTGTCCCGTATAATTAGAGATGCCCCTTAATTGCAAAAAGGGTATCTGGTGTTGTAAGGCCGTAAAATGAAGGCTGGCGCCCTCCATGGACTCCAAAATGGGACGCGCCGGATGCTCGGCATGGGCATAATGGCGCTTTAAAGTGGCGATTCTTCCCGGGCTTGTGCTGATCTCATCCACCGTAATGCCTGTCGCTAAGCCGAGATTATCCATCGGTAGCCAGGGCCAGTTAGGGATATGAGGATTCATCAGCGCTTTTTTTTGAAAGGGGGGCGTATTTTGCTGCTGTAGCCCTAAATCAAATATATCTTGCCACTGTTCATTCTGCTGCTGATTATTAAGTAGTTCTGCATTATTTTCTACCACTCCCAGACTTCCCAGATATTCCCTTTCTACTATCCAGGTACTGCCTAAAGGCAAAGAGGGATTAAAACAACCCGCAATGCCTAATTGAAGCAAAAGATCTGTCGGATTATTTTGGATATGTTGCTGTAAAAAAAAGCTGCTCTGCATCATACCGATGCCGGTTATGCAATATTGAATCTGATGGCCGAAAAAGGATGAAGGTGCCTGATCCTGAAACAGGGATAATTCCATCTGGGTGGCGGCACAAATAGAAATGTTCATGAATAATGAGGGCTGGTATTAAGGATGATTAACATTAAAGGGCTTTCTGATTTAGCCGCAATTTACAGTTAATCTTGACAGTCTGTCAGCCTTTTTATGGAAAATTCCTTTGGTATTTACTTTGCACTGATAGGTGTTGGTATAGGCAAACCGGGTTTTTTGCGGTTTTGGGTTGCCAAAGCGGAAAAAATGGCGGTTGAGCGATTATTAAATGACAAAACAGATTAAAAACAAAAAAAATATGGAAAAAGGGCAAATTAGGGTTCAGACAGAGAACATTTTCCCCATTATTAAAAAATTCCTGTACAGTGAACATGATATCTTTTTGCGTGAGCTGATCAGTAATGCGGTAGATGCCTCTCAGAAAATTACGACTTTATCTTCTATTGGGGAGGCTAAAGGAGATTTAGGGGAACTACGTATTGATGTATCTATTGATAAAGAAGCAAAAACGCTGACCATTGAGGATCGTGGGGTCGGGATGACCGCCCAGGAAGTGGATAAGTATTTAAACCAGGTGGCCTTTAGCGGTGCGGAGGAATTCTTACAAAAATATAAGGACGCCAATATTATTGGTCATTTTGGATTGGGCTTTTATAGTGCCTTTATGGTCAGTGACCGGGTGGAGGTGTTCACAAAAAGCTATCAGGATCAGCCGGCTACTTATTGGAGCTGTGATGGCAGTCCTTCTTTTGAATTAGGACCGACTGACAAAGAAGGCCGTGGGACTAAAATCGTACTACATATCAACCAGGATAGCGAGGAGTTCCTAGAGGCGGATAATATCAGAAGAATCCTTGAGAAATTCTGTAAGTTCCTGCCCATTGCCATCTTCTTTGAAGATAAACAAATCAATAATACACAGCCTATCTGGATTAAAAAACCCTCAGAGCTGACAGATGAGGATTATAAAAACTTCTATAAGGAGTTATATCCATTTGGGGAACCCCCTCTTTTCTGGATTCATTTAAATGTAGATTATCCGTTTAATTTGACGGGGGTTTTATATTTCCCGAAGATCAAACAGAGCTATGAAATCCAAAAGGACAAAATCCAGCTTTACAGCAACCAGGTTTTTGTAACGGATGAAGTAAAGGATATTGTTCCTGAGTTTTTGATGCTGCTCCATGGGGTCATTGATTCTCCTGATATTCCATTAAATGTCAGTCGCAGTTATCTGCAGGGAGATCCGAATGTCCGCAAAATCAACGGTTATATCACCAAAAAAGTCTCTGATAAACTGGAAGAGATTTTTAAAAATGACAGAAAATCCTTTGAGGAAAAATGGGAAAGCATTGGTCTGTTTGTCAAATACGGTATGATGACCGAAGATAAGTTCCTGGAAAAGGCGAATAAATATTTTATTATGCAGGACAGCCAGGATGCAGCTAAGTTTTATACCCTGGAAGAATATAAAACCGAAACCGAGGCAACGCAGAAAAATAAAGAAGGCAAGACCGTTATTTTATATAGCTCGGATCCGGTGGCTCAGGATGCTTATATTAAAGCAGCCACGAATAAAGGCTATAAGGTCATTCGTTTTGAGACCATCGTGGATAATGCTTTTGTGAATAACATGGAGATGAAGTGGTCTGATGTTCAGTTTACACGTGTAGATGCGGACATCGTGGATAATCTCATTGACAAGGCAGAAAATAATGAATCAGTTTTAAGTGAAGCAGAATCCGCCAGTCTTAAGACTTTGTTCTCCTTAGAAGTCCCGGGGCTGAATGTGACCGTGGATGTAAAAGGGCTTAGCCCGGACTCTGCGCCTGTTGTTGCGACCCGTCCTGAATTTATGCGTCGCATGAAGGACATGGGGGCCATGGGTGGGGGAATGGCTTCTTTTTATGCCACCATGCCAGATGATGTGACTTTAACCGTCAACGGCAACCATCCGATTTATCAGCAGATTTTAAAAGTTGAGGATAAGGCCCAGCAAGAAAAGCAAACCCGCAACTTAGCGGATCTGGCTTTATTGTCCCAGGGCCTGCTTAAAGGTGCCGGTCTGACTGATTTTATTAACCGTAGCGTTGAGCTGATGGAGAATAAATAAGCCGGGAATCGCCGTTTTAGCTAGAATATGGTTAACGGAACCTCGGGGTTCCGTTAACCATATTTTTTTTAATGATACAGCCAAAGGCCAAAAAAAGGGTGCTGCCGTGGGAGCCGCTTTGTGCTCAGTTAAAAGATTGCCTGAATTCCAGGGGAGAGAGCTTTGTTTTGCGTTTGAATAGTTTGCTGAAAGACTGTGGGTGTTCAAATCCCAGATCATAGGCGATTTCACTGACGGACAAGGCTGTTGTCGATAATTTTTCTTTGGCCTTTTCAATGAGTTTATGGTGGATATGTTGCTGGGTTGTCTCGCCTGTCAGCGATTTAAGCAAGCTGCCCAGATAGTTAGGGGAAATATTCAGCCTGCTGGCAATGTATTGAGCCGTAGGCAGGCCCTGATCTGTTAAAACGGAGCTTTCAAAATAATCATCCAGGATCTTTTCCAGCCTTTCCAGTATCTGGTGGGTGCTTTTTTTGCGGGTCAGGAACTGACGTTGATAAAAGCGTTCACTATAATTAAGCAGCAGTTCTATCTGGGCAATAATGATGTTTTGGCTAAACTGGTCGATATTGGAATAATACTCCCGCTGAATATTAAGCAAAATGTCCGTAATAATGCCTTCCTCTTTTTCAGAGAGAAATAGTGCTTCGTTGACGCCGTAACCGAAAAAATCATACTGCTTTATGTTTTTCGCGAGGGTGGTATTCCAGATAAAATCAGGGTGAATGAGCAAAAGCCACCCGGTGGGTTTCATGACAGGATTTTTGTCGATTTCCAGGGTCATAGACTGTCCCGGTCCAATAAAGGACAACAGGCCTTCATCAAAATCATACTGCTGTTGCCCATATCTGAATTTACCTTGTGGCATACATTTTTTTAATCCGATGGAGTAAAAGTGCTGGATCCAGCTGATCTGATCTTCGTCTGTCTGATAATCTACTAAACCGTAGTCAACCAGACTGACTAAAGGATGCGCCGGTTTCGCTAAGCCACCGATCTGATGAAAGTCACTGATCTTGGTGAATATGTGTTTTTTATGCATCATGGTCTATTCAAAAGTATAAAAAAAGCGATAGAATAAGCGCAATGCAAGCCGCTGTTACACCAGCTTTAGAAGTCTGTCGATCTTGTTAAGGCTTCATGGGCGGCTAATTCATGTTGCAGTAACCTGATTTTATCATGCGCCAATTCAAAGGCGTCACTTCCCATGAAAAAGTGTAAGGGTGGGTTTTCGTTTTTCGCCAGCTGAATCAAGGCAGCCGCTGCTTTGTCAGGATTCCCTAGCTGTTTGCCGTTCATTTCTTCCAGATGCCATTTTCCAGACTGTCTTGCAGACCGGTAATCCTCGATTGGATGTTGCGGGAGCACAAGAGAGCCTTTTTCTAAGAAATTGGTGCGGAAATAGCCGGGGTAGATGACTGTCGCTTTTATGCCCAGCTCTTTTGCTTCTGCGGACAATGATTCCGTCAGGCCTGCCAGGGCAAATTTTGTAGCGATATATATTCCGAATCCGGGAAATGATCCGATGAAACCGCCAATGGAGGCGATGTTCATGATATGCCCGGCGCGGTTACCGCGCATATAGGGCATAACGCTGCTAATGACATTCAGGGCGCCAAAAACATTGACATCAAAATTTTGGCGGATTTCTTCTTGACTTAATTCTTCTAAGGTCCCCCACTGACCATAACCTGCATTATTTACCACTACATCAATGGTCCCGAAGGTTTTAACTGTTCGGGCAATGGCCTGGCTTACTGATTTTTCATTTGTTAAGTCCACCTCCAGCGCAAGAAAATCAGCAGTGGGCACCACTGCTTTTTCCAGGGACTCAACCGTCCTGGAAGTGGCCGCGACTTTGTAGCCATCAGCCAATAGTGCCTTGACTAAAGATAGCCCCAATCCTTTAGAAGCCCCTGTAACGAACCATACTTTATTTGTTTGCATTTTTATTGTTTTTGATGATTAGAGAAAGCAAAAGTAGAAGGAACGGCTGGGAGAGAATTAGTCAAATCAATGGTTTACGTAGTTAAAACAACGATTGCCGTAAAATCTAAAATTGGTGTAGGCCGGCCCTAAATGACGAAGACCCACAGGATTCAACTTAGAATTCTGCGGGTCCCCGTCATCTGCTTATTTTTCTGTTTTAGGCGGGCCTAAATCGTTTAATTGCTTTTCCAGCCCGGGTTCTGCGTCAGGGCCTTGTTGAGTACTAAATCCTCAATGGGTATGGGGAATAAGTATTGTTTGGATTCATCAAAGACTCTGCCGGCTGGAAGGGTCTTGTAATAAGGCAGGATAAATCCATCGGAGCTCAGATAGATATCACTGTTAACTTTTACGGTTGGGAACTGGGTTTGGACAAATTTCATCCCTTCTACCGGTATTTCTAAAAACCGGCCGGCCTTCCAGCGCATCAGGTCATCCCAACGGGTATTTTCAAAAGCCATTTCCACCCTCCTTTCTCTACGAATCTCTCTGAGCAGCGGCGCAGGTTTGTAATCGCAATATTTGCTATAATTGGCGTCCAATACAGGGTCAGCCGGAATATCAGCGGTATTTAGATGCGGCATGCCGACCCGGTCTCTGAGCTGATTGATGGTCGCGTCAATTACGCCCTGGGTGGCCTGGCCCAGCTCGAAGCTGACCTCCGCATAATCCAGCAAGACTTCTGCGTAACGAAATAAGGGAGCCGCCTGCATTCCATTGGTGACCCGGTTCCAGTCTTCAGGATCATTTAAGAACCATTTAGCCAGGCGATATCCTGTGGGACATTTATTGCCGGATAAACCGGGAATATTGGGCCGGGGTGCATTATCCGCGCCCATAACACCGGTGGCCAGGTCATAGGTGCCAAAATCAGCTACGGTCTGGCTGAGTCTGGGATCGCGAAACTGTAGCTCTTCCTGAATAGAGTCTCGCCCTAAAAATACCCCGCTGGTACTTATGGGCTTGCCATCGGTGCAGAGGTAGGCGTCCATTAAGTTACGGGTGACCCCGAACTGGTGACGCAGGTTCTGGGCAAAATACCTGCTGAAGGCTACGCCCAGCTCCAGGTCAGCGGAATATTCCTTCGCTAAGATAACCTCAGGGTTGCCTTTATAGGTATACTGAGAGAACAGATTAAAATAGTCCTCCTTAGGATTGCCAGTACTGTAAAGGCTATAGCCGTCCTGCATCAGCTGCTCGCAGGCATCCTTACAGGCTGTCAGGAAGGAAGAGCCGTCCAGGTTCAGGTCCTTATGGTATTTGCGGAAAGTCCCTTCATATAAGCCAATGCGCATTTTTAAAAACAGGGCCGTTTCTTTACTGATTCTGTCGGTCTGGTAGTCAGCATCATTTTTTGAAGGCAGCCAGCTGATAGCGGTATCAATACAGGCCATCACGGAATCCATTACTTCTTTTCTGGGTGTTCTGGGACCATAGAGTTCTGGAGAATCAATATTAAGGGTCTGGGTCAACCAGGGTACATCCCCAAATAACTTCACCTTTTTAAAATAATCCCAGGCTTTGAAAAACAGGATTTCTCCCCCATATATATTTTGTGTGGCTGTGGGGATTTCTGCCCTTCTGAAGTTTTCCAGAAAGTAATTTAAGGTGCGGATGTTTTCAAAATTCCAGCCACCCGTTCCAGAGGCGCCGGTCAGATAACCGATATATTCATTAGCGGCTACCAGGGAATAACTGTTGGGGGCTGCATTATCGGTGATGACATCTCCATAGGCAATGGCCGCCTGCGTATAGCCATAAGGGCTGACAGAAGCGTCCCCAAAACCGTAACCAAAACCTATAATATAGTCAGGATAAATATCATTACAATAAAGCTTTAAATCCTGCTCTGTTGTCCAGAAAGTTGCGTCACTGAGTTTATCCTCAGGATATTTTTCCAGGAATTTATTATTACAGCTGCCCAGAACCAAAAGGGCCAGTACTGCGGTGATAAAATGTCGTTTCATTTTCAATTCGTTTTTTTCTTTATAGAAATCAGTTTTAAAATCTTTTTCGTAATTACCTTTTAAAAGTTCACCTGCAGGCCCACAGCCAGTGATTTAATCATGGGATAGTTGGCGCTCAACAGTTCGGGATCAAAGATATCCGGCACCTTACTGTATTGCCACAGGTTATAGGCAGCGCCGTATACCCGAAGTTTTTGAAGGCCAATTTTGTGCACGGTCTTCGCCGGCACCGTGTAGCCGATGGTCAGGTTTTTGAGCCGGATATAAGCGGCATTTTGTAAAAACCGGGTCTGGGTGATGATGTTTTTACTGGCACTTCTATATGCGGGATACAGGGCGTCAGGCTTATCAGGCGTCCAGGAATTCTCATAGACTTCTCTGGTGCCTGATCCGCCGTTAATGGCACCCCAGAATAAGTTATCACTGATATAAACATCTCTTTTACCTACGCCCTGAAAGAATATATTCAGGTCAAAACCATTCCAGGAAAAATTAGAATTAAGCCCAAACTGATACCTGGGCGTACTGTTTCCGATAATTTTGCGGTCACCGTGATCCGCCAGTGTGCCGGCGCCGGCGCTGATGACAGAATCGCCGTTTAAATTGGCATATTGCATATCACCCGGATACCAGACCCCGGAATTGATTAATTTCTGACTGGTGGCGTTATCAATCTGCTCCTGATTTTGAAAGATACCGACGGATTGATAGCCCCAGATATCGCCCATTTTTTGGCCAACGTACAGCGTACTCAGGAGCTTATTGGGGTTATTGTCAAATTTAGTAATCTCGGTCTGGTAGTCTGATAACACAAAATTCAGGCTATAGTTCAGGCCGTAATCGGTCCTGTCCTTGTATCCGATGGTAAGATCCCAGCCGACTGTCTTTAATTCTCCGGAGTTTTTAGTGGGCGAAGAAGCGCCTAATACGGCTGGGTATTTATCCCCGTCCACCAGGATATCACTGGTGGTTCTGTTATACCAGTCAAAGCTTAGGTCTAGTTTTTCAAACAGGGTCATATCCAGACCAAAATCAAGGGTCGCTGCTGTTTCCCAGGTAATGTTAGGATCCACCAGCCCCGGAGGGTAAACGCCTACCGGACGCTTGCCGTCAAAAAGCTGGGAAACCTTAGCGGTTGTACCGTAGGACGGGATATAGATGTAATTGGAAACATTCTGGTTGCCGATACTTCCATAGGAGCCGCGCAGTTTAAGATCGGTCAGCGTGGGTTTTATCCCCTGCATAAAAGATTCCTGGCTAATACGCCATCCCGCTGAAATAGAGGGAAAGAATTTACCCCTGGAATCTGTCGGAAATTTACTGGTCAAATCATAGCGGCCGTTGGATTCTAACAAGTATTTACCCTTATAGTTATAGGTCAGGCGGTAGAATACGCCCCGGACGGCCCAGGAGGAGACCCCGTCGCTGGCATTACGCTCACCCGTGGTCTGGTCTATGGCCGGTACTTCAGGGGTGATGACATCATTGCCGCTGCCATCCAGTTCGTCATAGTTATACCATTCCTGATTAAAACCCACCAGGCCATATAAATTGTGGCCTCCTGTACTATAGGAATAGTCAGAATACAGGTTAATCAGGTATTGATTAAAATGGTCATAGGTTTTGGAAACGGAACTGGGGCTGGTGTATACATTATCGGTACTGAGCCAGGAGTTTTCTACACGGTCTAGTTCTGGAATAATGGTCTTGCCCCTATAATTATTAGATGTATAAGAGATATCGCCTTTAATCTTCCAGTCTTTGGTTAACTGAAAGGTAGGAGACGCAGCCAGTAACAGGTTCTCCGTATTGTCCTGATCCAAAGAGCCGTAATCCATAAAAGACAAAATGTTATCTGTGTACAGTCCTCCCATGCCAAAGGGTGCATCTGCAGGCGTTTTTAAAGGCATATTGATATTACGGCCAGGCTCCTGGGCCAGGGCACGCCACCAACCGCCTTTCCCCGAAGGATATACAGGTTGCTTGTATTGGGTATTGTAATAGTTTGTTTTAAACTCCATGGAGAACCAGTCCGTAACCTTGGTATTTAAATTAAAGTTGGCGTTATAGCGCTGGAACTTATCTGTATTCATTTTATAAAT
>Ga0164242_10009137_pt1 | contig 10724 bp, 7 predicted proteins | sample OricomgcompostMG_FD_108783 | JGI IMG/M metagenome (GOLD analysis project Ga0164242, IMG submission 108783) | Miracle-Growth compost microbial communities from Emeryville, California, USA - Original compost - Miracle growth compost (MG) ... | reverse complement strand
CGTGAATTTATGGTTTACCTGGCTGTTCCAGGAGCCGCGTACTGAGTTTTTATTAAAAACGGTGTCGTTGGTGTAAAGGTCCTGGCGCCAGGATTTGGAAGATTGGTTACCAGCATTTTTGTTCAGGGTGTAACTGGCTGTTACCTTGGATTTTTGTCCAACTTTATTGCGGTAATTAAGGCCATAGGTAGACCCGTGGCTTTTACCCACTCTGGAACCCCTGGTATTATCCGCCTTGGCAATAAAAGAAATCTGTTTATCTGGGCCATATAGGAAAGCCTTCCCGTCAATACGGTATAAAGGCGTTTTAAGGTTGGCTGCCCGGCTGCCAATGGCTATGGAAGGCTTACCAAATAAGCCCTTAAATTTACGTCGGGTGACAATATTGATGGTACGAATCCTTTCCCCATCATCAAACCCCGTGAATTTACTCTGATCGGTCTGTGCGTCATAAACCTGGATTTTTTTAATGGCATCTGCCGGTAGATTTTTGATGGCCATAGCCGGATTATCCCCAAAGAAAGGTTTACCGTTGACATATACCTTGGGAACGGCCTGACCGTCGGACTGCACATTGCCGTCTTTGTCTACTTCTATTCCAGACATTTTATTGAGTAAATCGCCAGCAGTGGCATCTGGCTTAACTTTATAGGCATCGGCATTAAATTCGGTTGTGTCGCCATTCATGGTGACCGGCCTTACGGCAGTCACAGAAACCACGTCCATGTCGTTGTAATGATCTGCCAGCAGTAAAGTGCCAATATTCAAAGTGTCCTGCTCATTATCAATAGAGAGGTATTTTTGCAAGCGAACAAAGTTCTGGGATTGAATATCCAGTATATAGGTATCTGGGGTTATGCCGGTAAATGAAAAATGACCCAGACTGTCGGAGATTTGGTATTTAACTTTGGCTGTATCACTGGCTTTCATCAGTTTAAGCGTCGCTCCGTAGATGGCTGTTTTATTGGAATCCTTGAGTATGCCAATCATTACCTCCTGAGATTGCCTACTGTTTTGCTGGGCCTTTAGCCCAGTCACGGACAAAATAAGCAGCGACATTAAGCACAACCCATAATAACGGGCGTAAGGGCGAAAGAAAAACCTATTTATATATCTTAAAAAATAATGTACGTGGAAATAATGGTGCATATTTACTTAAAAGCGGTTAATAGGGTATTTTATGATGAGCAGGTGATAAAGTTTTTTTGCGCTGAATAGGCAGTAATCTCTGAGGAAGTGATAGCCTCCAAATTTGTTGCAGGTGTAATTTTATCTCATCATCATTATTGTTATTATGAGATAATCTTATAATATTTATTATCTGTTGAAATGACAACATAGAAACCTGCTTTTTAACTAAAATAATTACAGCTTGACTTCATGCCTTAAATGACCCGTTTAGAGATAAGTCTCTTTAATTTACACTTAACCAAACAGATGTGCATGCAGAAATTCAGGGGAAATAACCCCAGAATCAATCTTTTATCTGCTGTATGAAAATTTCTGAAAATAAATGTAACTGAACGCAGTCCTTGCCGCAAAGACCGGACGACGACTCTTAAGCCTGCTGTTAGATCGTTGAAACACAGAAAGGTTTAATGACAGGGACAATTTAAAGCAGATTTGATCATCCGGATTTTTAAATAGTCAAATTTGAAGATTAATATTTTGATTGTCACGCAGAATATATTTTGAAGGCAGAAAGGTTATGATACTAGTCTTGATTCTATTTATAATCAGACAAATACACTCTTCAATTGTGAAGTGGACAAATAAAAACAATTTCCAACTATCTATTTGAGAATCAACGTAACCAAGAACTAAATAGATAGGTAAGGAGAGGAATATAGGAAATCTAATACCTGTTAATCCGGATTCGGTGTATATTTGAATGCAAGCAGTTTTATTTCATGAATAGTCAAATAGCAGATAATGGAAGCCTAACACATCGTTCGTCCTCTCTTAATGGAGCAGCGGTTAGAGAATTGCTTGCCCGGATCGCCAGGGGGGACGAAGATGCATTCAAAACTTTCTTTGATGCCTATAGATTGCGCTTCTTTAAAGCCGTTTTGAAGATGACCGGCTCTGAAACAGCGGCGGAAGAAATCGTACAAGAGGTATTTTTGCAAGTCTGGCATAAAAAGGAAAGCCTGACGGACATAGAGCACCCTGACAGTTACTTTTTTACTGCTGTTTACCGCAGGGTGTATCGGTATTATAAACAGGAGGCGCGTCAAAGTGTTCTTTATCAAAGCTTGCGTGAAGTAGATAAACCCATCGGTAATACGACTGAAGAGATGGTGATCGCCAGTGAAAGTGACCGGTTAATCATGGAAGCCATTGAAAAGCTGCCCGCCCAACAAAAGCAAATATATACCATGAGTAAGCACCAGGGCATGAGCCGGGAGGAAATTTCCCAGAAATTACATATATCTCCCAATACAGTCAGAAACCATCTATATCAGGCCATTAAATTTATAAAAGCGCATATGGGCGCATCCTATCTTACCGCATTTCTCTTTTATTGGCTACTGGAAAAATAATTTTAACAGTCGACTGGTACAAATCCTTTTTTCAGGTATCTGTCATTAGGCACCTTTTGATCATTTTATGGATTATAAGACAATGACTGAAAAGCAACGACTGGAAATCAACCACCTACTGGAGCTTAATTATTCCGGTTCGATTCGTTTTGACGAGATGACAAAGTTATTGTCCTATATGGAGAAGTATTGGACAACGACAAAGATTCTTCAAACCAGCGATGAGGCTAGTGTATTTAAGGCTTTTATGGAACAGGCCTGGCAGGAAGCAGTTGCAGGTGATGATACGAAAATCATGGGCCAGGAGGCTAAAGATGCAAATAAACTGGATGCAAACATCGACTGGGACCATATGTATCAGAAGATAATAGCAGCTGACGCTATGAGTGGTAGCGCTCGGGCGGAGCCATTAGATCATTTTGAGGAAGAGATGCCCTTTTCTTCAAAGAAAGTGGGAGTCCGCACAATGTTGGCCCTCAGGTGGATCGCCGCTGCGATCCTTGTAATCCTTGTGGGCATAAGTGGCTGGTGGTTTACGACAAGGCATGTCGTGGGAACACGGGTCGCGCTTCATGAAGCTAAACAAGATTTGCAGGCACCCAGTTCTGCAAAGGCAATTTTAATATTAGCCGATGGTCGTCAGATTGCTTTAGATGGCTCAGGAAATGGAGTGGTAGCTTCCCAACAAGAAGTAAACGTTCAGCTAAATGGCAACAATAGTTTGGCTTATAACCAGGTTGCTGGATCTGTTAAAGGCAAGATTCAGTATAATGAACTTCGGATACTGAATGGTAGTCAGCCTGTTTCTGTTAGACTCTCTGATGGCAGTAAAGTCTGGCTGAATGTAGGGTCTTCACTCAGGTATCCAACGGTGTTTGAAAGTGGCAGCAGAGAAGTCACCCTGAACGGGGAGGCTTACTTCGAAGTCCGTCACGAAACCAGACGGCCCTTTATTGTCCGTCATGGAAATATGTCTGTTAAGGTATTGGGTACCCATTTTAATATAAATAGTTATACGGATGAGCCCAGCATGAAAATAACACTCCTTCAGGGTTCGGTTGAAGTGGATAGACATAATCAACATCTTTTATTGCAGCCGGGCCAGCAGGCGATTGTGCCCCACAGTACAAGTGGTAGCCTGATTCTAAATAAACAAGTGGATCTGGATCAGGTGCTTTCCTGGAAATCTGCTGAGTTTGTATTTACTCCTGGGACGGATTTTAAAGCTATTATGCGGCAAATTGCGAGATGGTATAATGTCCAGATCAGCTATGCAGGCTCCGTCAAAACTAAATTCTGGGGTTCTGTTCCTAGAACGGCTAGTATTCAGGAAGTGCTGAAACTACTTGAAGCCACTGGTGGCGTTCGTTTTGAATTGTCTGAAAGGCAATTAAAGGTGATCCCCGTAAAATAGACAGATATAGAAATAGCAGCTGAAAACGAAACCGGATCTTGCTGTAACAAGACCCGGCGAACGTCAAGGCTTTCACATACAGGTATGTTATGTAACGAACCAGAAATCCGTTTTTTCACCTTAACTAAACAAATATATGCATTTTAAAACAGTGTTGTCTTGCTTTGTTCGGCCCAAAACCAGGGGCAGGACGAGCCAAATGATTTTATCCATGAAGCTAATCGGTGTATTTTTAATGGCTGCGGCCATACACGTGAGTGCGCGCAGTAATGCTCAAATTACTTTACAGGAGCGACAGGCTCCTTTACAGCAAGTCTTTAAGTCCCTGAAAGCGCAGACAGGCTACCGGTTTATCTGTACGGAAGAGGTCTTTAAGAAGGCCGACAAAATAACGGTCAGCCTCCGGGACGTATCTCTGAAGGAAGCCCTGGACATTTGTTTAAACAATAAAGGTCTTGCCTATACGATTATTGGCCAAACGGTCGCCATTCGTCTGGCCACAGATAAAGCGCCGGTGACCCCCAAAAATGAGCAGCAAGTAGCAGCTTTCGCAGCGCCCGTTACTGTCACAGTAACGGGAAAGGTTACGGATCCTATGGGGTACGGCCTGGCAGCCGTTTCGGTGGTCATTCCGGGGACGCCGTTGGGTACAATGACAGATCGCCAGGGTAATTACCGTTTGGCGGACGTTCCTGAAAATGCGGAACTTATATTTAGCTATGTAGGCTTTGTGGAGCAGCGAATAGCCGTTAAAGATCGTACGGTCATAAATATACAACTGCAACCTGTAGAAAATGAACTTAACGAGATGGTCGTGATAGGTTATGGTAAGACCACCAAAAAGCTCAATACAGGTTCGGCAGCGGTGATCAGTGCTGATGTGATAGACAAACAACCGGTCGCTAATATGATGGAAGCGCTGCCTGGTCGGGTGGCTGGTGTTCTTGTGACCCAAAATAACGGGGTTCCCGGCGCCAATACTCAGATGGAAATCAGGGGTAAAGGCTCTCTGAATTCAGGGACCATTCCTTTGTATGTGATAGATGGCGTACCTTATTCCAATTTTAATGGTGCACAGCCGCCCAATGATAACTTGAATGCCTGGGGTATCAGTGGTGCGAATGGGGGAACAAGTCCGTTTAGCTCTCTGAACCCTGCAGATATTGAAAGCATTACGATCTTAAAAGATGCAGACGCTACTGCTATATATGGCGCCAGAGGTGCTAATGGTGTTGTACTTATTACGACTAAAAAGGGGCAGTCTGGCGCCTCGAAAACAGATTTAAACGTCTATTCCGGTTTTGGTAAAGTGGGACATTATATTCCCATGTTGAACACCCGACAGTATCTGACGCTTAGAAAAGAAGCTTTTGCTAATAATGGTGTCGATCCAAACGATGCTACATCCAGGCCTTATGATCTGCTGGATTGGGATCAGGATGCGTATACGGATTGGCAAAGGTATTTATTGGGCGGCACGGCCCGTTCGACTAACGCGAATCTCTCTTACAGTGGTGGTACGGCGCAAACCAGTTACCGGTTAAGTGGTAATTACCGCCATGACGGAACCGTATATCCAGATGGGGATTTTGGCAATAACAGAGTAACGACTCGGTTTTCTCTTGGGCATCATTCTAAAAATAAGAAGTTTAGTTTTAATTTTTCTTCCAGCTACGGACATGAAACTTCGACATTGCCAAAATCAGATATCAGCAGCCTGGCCACTTTGCCACCCAACTATCCTTCAACATTAACAGACAGTGTGGGTAACCTGGTCTGGTATCCCGGTTTTACAAACCCGCTGTCTTATTTAAGACAAAGCTACCACGGTGTGACCAATAATATTATCGGGAACCTTTCGCTTAACTATGAGGTGATTAAGGGCTGGAAACTAAAATTGAATGCAGGTTATACACATATAGATCTGGATCAGAAATCAGCAAGTCCGGCTTCGGTGCAGAACCCAGCCTATAATCCGGTCAGCACGGCTTACTTTTCCAATAATTTGATTGAGAACTGGATTGTCGAGCCGACTACAGATTATACAAGGAAGTGGGGTGGAAGTACGGTCAATGTCCTTTTGGGCGGCACCTTCCAACAAAATATTTCTACCACGACCTCGACTAAAGGTACCAACTATAGCAGCGATCTGCTATTGGGCTCATTACAGGGGGCAGGGTTGATTACGTCCTACTATCCCAACGATGCCAAATATAAGTTCGCTTCCTTGTTCAGCCGGGTAAACTATAATTTTGACAACAAATATATTGTAAACGCGACTTTCCGAAGAGATGCCTCTTCCAGATTTGGACCAGAAAATCGCTTCGGTAATTTCTGGGCAGTTGGTGGCGCCTGGCTTTTCAGCGAAGAAAGCTGGGCTAAAGAGGCCCTGCCATTTCTTAGTTTCGGAAAGATCAGGGGCAGCTATGGATTAACGGGTAATGATCAGATCAGCAATTACATTTATTTGCCTTTATACTCCCTGAATAGTAATCCGTATCAGGATCAGGTTTCTTATTATAGAGGGACAGCCTCCAATCCCTATATTCAATGGGAAACAGATAAAAAACTGGAATTCGCACTGGAATTAGGCTTTTTGGAGGACCGGCTGATGTTGACCGGAAGTTACTACCGCAACCGATCAGGAAATCAGCTATCGTATGAGTCTTTGCCTACGCAGTCAGGTTTTAATAGCAGAACGGTCAATATGCCTGCTGTTATTCAAAATAAGGGGCTGGAATTTACGATCAGCTCCCAAAATATCAAAACTACCAGTTTTCAGTGGCATACGGACTTTAATATAACGCTACCCAGCAATAAACTGATCAACTTCCCCGGCCTAGAGAATTCTTTTTATGCCAGCAGCTATGAGATCGGCCAGCCGATAACGCTAACCAAACTATACAGGTTTGCCGGTGTAGATGTGCAAACGGGTATGCCGACTTTTTACGCGCAAGATGGCAGCGGTATTCCCAATTATAGCACAGATAGGTTTATTGCGCCGATTGGAACGCCTTATTATGGTGGCCTGGGCAATGATCTTACTTTTAAAAATTGGGCATTGAGTTTCTTTATTCAGTATACACATCAAATGGGATATACAAATGGTTTGATTAATGGGGCTCCAGGCGCTTCAATGGCCAATATGAATACTTCAGTATTGGATCGGTGGCAGGCACCTGGTGATCACGGAACTTTGTTTCCGGCAGCTTCTGCTGTGGCGGGTTCTGCGATCAGTAATGCTTACGGCTATTATTTTGGTAGTTCCGACCTATTCTGGGGTGATGCTTCCTGGCTGAAATTAAGGACGGCATCATTGTCCTACCGTTTCAATAAAGTAGTGCTGCAAAGACTGGATTTAAGTCAGCTGCGGTTTTATGTAGAAGGACAAAATCTGCTGACCCTAGCCCGGAATAAATATCAGATGGATACGGAAACAACGGTCGCTGGCGGACCTTCCGGCCTCGGTACTGGAAGGTACCCGGCTGTTCCACCGCTGAGAACAATTGTCATAGGCCTGAATCTTTCATTTTAGAGAAGTTAAAAATCATCTCGGTAAACATTGAAAAAAATAAATGATGAACCTAAATTTTAATACTAAAAATGCATATGCACTGCTCGGGGCAACAATACTTCTTTTGTCTTTGGGGATAACGGGGTGTGGCAAATTTGTAGAACTCGATGCACCCAGTACTTCTATTGGCGTGCAGGAAGCATTTACGACTGAAAGCGCTGCTACCAGCGCCGTACTGGGTTTATATAACAGTTCTGCTATGCAATATATTTCGCTTTACTACACCGGTGTTACCGGTTCCAGTGCGGATGATGTCCATTATAGCAGTAGTTCCGTTGATTATGATCAGTTTGCGAATAATGCGATTACCGTTGACAATGGTATGAATAATAATAATATTTGGACTTACGGATACAGTCAGTTGTTTCAGATTAATCAGGTTATTGAAGGGTTAAAAGGGAGTCCTGTTCTGGGCACAGATTTTAAAAACCAGTTGATGGGGGAGGCTTTGACCTGGAGAGCCTTTATGTATTTCTATCTGGTGAATTTTTATGGAGATGTACCGTTGGTCCTTTCCACAGATATTGATAAGACAGCACATATGGCCAGAACTCCAAAAGCGCAAGTTTGGAAACAAATTGAAACGGATCTCTCGACGGCAGCAAGTCTGCTTAACGCGGCATATCCTTCCGCAGACAGGGCAAGAATCAATCAGTTCACTGCCAAGGCACTGCTGGCCAGAGTCTACCTTTTTGAAAAAAAATGGAGTGAGGCCGAGCAGACCGCTACGGCGGTGTTGCAGTCATCTGATTATGAGCTGAATCCCGATCTGAATACAGTATTTACCAAAGACAGCAAAGAGATTATATGGCAGATCGCTAATACAACCGGCATCTCCACTTATGGAAGTAATTTTTTGGCACCTGACGGTGTTCTGCCTGCCTACATTCTGTATAACACAATGGTAGAAGCATTTGAACCCGGTGATCAAAGACGTATAGATTGGGTATTGGAAGCTACTGTATCTGGTAAAAACTACGACTATGTGTATAAATATAAGGACCGTGCAGGTACCGGAGATGAATATAACGTCATGTTACGATTGGCAGAAGTCTATCTGATCCGCGCAGAAGCACGTGCTGAACAAAATAAAATGAGCGGAAGCCTGGAAGATCTAAATGTGATCCGCCATAGAGCTGGCTTGGAGGCACTGGCAGGTTTAGACCAGGGATCTTTGCTGCTGGCAATCCAGCAGGAATATAAAGTAGAAATGTTTGGTGAGTGGAGCCACCGCTGGCTGGATCTTAAAAGGTGGCCTAGTCTGGAAGGAAAGACAAGCCGGGCGGATGATCTTTTGGCACCTATTAAAGCGGACTGGCAATCAACAGATGTGCTGTATCCCATCCCTCAACAGCAAATTCTGGCCAATACTGCGCTTACACAGAACCCAGGCTATGGGAAGTAATTACTTTTAAACATACAACTTTTAAATTATAAATAACATCTATTATGAAGCGTCTAAATAAAATTGCAAAATTATTAATCTGTACCGCTGTGTTATGTTGCACGGGTGTAATCGTAATGGCTCAGCATAAGGACGTTGAGAAGGCCCAACTGGATAGTATTCAAAAACAAGTGACGGGTTGGCTAAAAAGCAATACGCCAGCGGACCGGGCGAATGTCCAACAGACGGCCTATGCACTTGCCAGCAGCCATAATGAACAAAAGATGGCCATAGCTGCCTATTATTTAAAATCCCTCGGACGGGAGGGGGCTTCAGATTCTTTAAATAGAGTAATCGTCCAGGCTTTCCCGAAAGGCTTTACGGTCTTAAATGACCGGGCACAGGAAATCAACAAAGAAAGTGACCCTGTTAAGCAAGAAGCGCTCTTTAAAAAGCTGCTGATAGATTTGCCTGAGAAAAAAGATGCCAGCGGCAAGGTGCTGGACGAAGGGGATAATATTGTCTATGATTATCTTAGAAATTCGATTGCCGGTAGCTATATTAGGGCTGGAGAGTACGATAAAGGTGTAATTTATGCACAGCAGATCGTTACGAAATTCTGGAAAGGAGAAGGATATGCAGGTGCAGCCGGGGCGTTGGTCAAAGCGGGGCAACTGGATAAAGCCAAGCTACTCTATAAAAAGGCTATTGATGTAGCGGCGCCATACTGGGAACAGCACCCTGCAAAAGGACCTTCCGCCTTTGCTGCCATGGGTTATCCTGGTTACCTGGAAAGCTATGCAGGTATTTTGACAAAAGAAGGAAAATATACAGCTGCCTTACCCATTATCGAAAAAGCTTTTAATGCCAGAAAGAAGCGTTCACCGCAAAGCTATATGACTTATATGGATGTGCTGACCCAAACCGGCAATGAACAAAAAGCCTTTGAAGTGGGAGATGAGGCTTTAAAAAACGGCGCAGCCACAGAGGAGCTAAAAGACCGGTTAAAAACACTGTATGCTAAAGTAAAAAAAAGCGCCCCTGATTTTAACAACTATCTAAAAGCGGCCATGAAGGAACTCCATGAGAAGTTTTTGAAAGAATTACCGGGGACCATGCTGGATCAGCCATCTCAGAATTTTTCCCTGAAGGATATGGAAGGGAAAACAGTGCAGTTATCAGACTATACTGGAAAAACAGTAATTCTTGATTTTTGGGCTACCTGGTGCGGACCCTGCAAACGTTCATTTCCTGCCATGCAGATGGCCGTCGATAAATTTGCTGATGATAAAAATGTAGTGTTCCTCTTTATTGATACTTGGGAAAAAACGCCTGACGCCGACCAACAGGTTAGGAAATTTATCAGTTCCAATAACTATAGTTTTCGGGTATTGCTGGACCGGAAACCTGCCAGTACGACTGACAATATGGTCGTTGACAAGTATGGTATTACGGGGATCCCGACGAAGTTTGTTATAGATCCAAAAGGTAAGATCCGCTTTAGACTGACCGGCTTTAGTGGCGGTAACGACGCTGCTGTAGAAGAAATATCAGCGATGATTGAACTGGCAGGGAAAAGTTAGATTTCCATTTGCTTTGAGGTTAATTGGCAGAAAAGTGAAATACCCTTCATAAATTGATTACGATATATAAAGGGTATTTTCATATCAAAAATTAAAAGGTTCAATTCAATTACACTTTTCATATTTGGTGCTAATTTTTAATTAGCTCAAGTGTCCGGCTATGCATTCTTCAGCGTCTCCAGATCCAGTTTAACCATCTGCATCATAGCCTGCATAACCCGGTCTG
>Ga0164242_10009136_pt1 | contig 10724 bp, 22 predicted proteins | sample OricomgcompostMG_FD_108783 | JGI IMG/M metagenome (GOLD analysis project Ga0164242, IMG submission 108783) | Miracle-Growth compost microbial communities from Emeryville, California, USA - Original compost - Miracle growth compost (MG) ... | reverse complement strand
CGCGAAGGTGGCCGCACCGTCGGCGCCGGCGTCGTCACCAAGATCCTGGCGTAAACGTTTTTCGCCTTTACTTTTGCGAGGGGCGCGAATAAAATTCGCGCCCCTTTTGTTCCTCGCTCTTTAAACCGGAAACCACAGCATGGCCGCGACCAGCCAATCTATTCGCATCCGGCTCAAGGCTTTTGACCATCGCCTGATCGACCGATCGGCGAAGGAAATCGTCGAGACCGCGAAGCGCACCGGTGCCGTCGTGCGCGGGCCGATCCCTCTGCCCACGCGCAAGGAACGCTACACCGTTCTCGCTTCGCCGCACGTCGACAAGGACGCGCGTGACCAGTACGAAATCCGCACGCACAAGCGGCTCATGCAGATCGTCGATCCGACGGAAAAAACCGTCGACGCACTGTCCAAACTCGACCTGCCCGCCGGCGTCGAAGTCCAGATCTCGCTGAGCTAAGGAGATAACGGACATGACGATTGCAATCGTAGGCCGCAAGGCAGGCATGACGCGCATCTTCACTGAAGACGGCGTGTCGATTCCGGTGACTGTCATCGAGTGCACGCCCAACCGCGTCGCGCAGGTGAAGACGGTGGAAACCGATGGCTACCGCGCCGTACAGGTCGCGGTGGGTGAGCAGAAGCCGGGCCGCGTCAACAAGGCGCTGACCGGGCATTACAAGAAGGCCGGTGTTGCCGCCGGTCGCGGTCTCTGGGAAATCCGTCTCGCCGATGGCGAGGGTGCGGATCTGGCGACCGGCTCCGAGATCAAGGTCGACCAGTTCGACGGCGTCAAGGCCGTGGACGTCACCGGCGTCTCGAAAGGCAAGGGTTTTGCCGGCGTGCAGAAGCGCTGGAATTTCGGTGGCGGCCGCGCCACCCACGGCAACTCGCTGTCGCATCGCGCCCCGGGCTCCATCGGTCAGCGCCAGGCGCCGGGCCGTGTGTTCAAGGGCAAGAAGATGGCCGGACATATGGGTTCAGACCGCGTCACCGCGCTGAACCTGGACTTGGTCCGGATTGATGTGGATCGCAACCTTCTGCTGGTGAAGGGTGCGGTGCCGGGTGCCACGAATGGCGATGTCATCGTGCGCCCCACGGTGAAGGCATAAGTTCACTGGGGAAAAACGGCCATGGATATTCAAGTACATAACAGCACCAACAAACTGAACGTTTCGGATGTCGTGTTCGGCGCCGAATACAACGAGCCCCTGATCCACCAGGTCGTCAGCGCCTACATGGCGGCTGGCCGCTCGGGCACCAAGGCGCAGCTCGCCAAGGGCGAAGTGCGCGGCGGCGGCAAGAAGCCGTGGAAGCAGAAAGGCACGGGCCGCGCCCGCGCCGGTTCGATCCGCTCGCCGCTGTGGCGTGGCGGTGGCACGACGTTCGCGGCGACGCCGCGCGACCACTCGCAGAAGGTCAACCGCAAGATGTATCGCGGTGCGATCCGCTCGATCGTCGCCGAGCTGGCCCGCCAGAACCATCTGCTGATCGTCGAGTCGCTGTCGATGGCGGCCGCCAAGACCAAGGATCTCGTCGCCCAGCTCAAGCAGCTCGGCTCGGAAGACATCCTGATCGTCACCGGCGAGCTCGACCAGAACCTGTTCCTTTCGGCGCGCAACATTCCGCATGTCGCGGTCTGCGACGTCGAAGCCCTCAATCCGGTCTCGCTGCTGCGCCATGAAAAGGTGCTGATGACGGCGGACGCGGTCAAGAAGCTGGAGGCGTGGCTGCAATGAACGTCGATCGTCTGCACCAGGTGATCATCGCTCCGGTCGTTTCCGAGAAGAGCACGCGCGTCGCCGAAAAGGCGAACCAGGCGGTCTTCAAGGTCGTCCGCGACGCCGAGAAGCCGGAGATCAAGGAAGCCGTCGAAAAGCTCTTCAACGTCAAGGTTGACGAGGTTCGCACGATCATGGTCAAGGGCAAGAACAAGCGCTTCGGCCGGTTCTCGGGCAAGCGCTCGGACTGGAAGAAAGCGTACGTCACGCTCGCGAAAGGCCAGGAAATCGATTTCCTGAGCGGCGCCGGCGCATAACGAGGACACGACGATGCCATTGGTCCAACTCAAGCCGACTTCCGCCGGTACGCGCCACCAGGTCAAGGTGGTCACGCCGGGTCTGTGGAAGGGCGAACCGTATGCGCCTCTGCTCGAAAAGCAGAAGAGCACCGGCGGCCGCAACAACAACGGCCACATCACCACGCGCCACAAGGGCGGCGGCGAGAAGCAGCACTATCGCCTGATCGACTTCAAGCGCAACAAGGACGGCGTCCCGGCCAAGGTCGAGCGCGTCGAATACGATCCGAACCGCAGCGCACACATCGCGCTGCTGTGCTACGCCGACGGCGAGCGCCGCTACATCATCGCGCCGCGTGGCGTGAAGGCCGGCGACACCGTGCAGTCGGGCAGCGATGCGCCGATCAAGCCGGGCAATGCGCTGCCTTTGCGCAACATCCCGATCGGTTCGACGGTGCACTGCGTCGAGATGCGTCCCGGCAAGGGCGCGCAGATTGCGCGCAGCGCGGGCGCCGCGGTGCAGCTGGTCGCGCGCGACGGCGAGTACGCGACGATCCGTCTGCGTTCCGGCGAAATGCGCAAGGTTCTTACCGGCTGCCGTGCGGTCATTGGCGAAGTCGGCAACAACGAGCACAACCTGCGTCAGTACGGCAAGGCCGGCGCCAAGCGCCACAAGGGCATCCGTCCGACGGTCCGCGGTGTCGTGATGAACCCGGTCGACCATCCGCACGGTGGTGGTGAAGGCCGCAGCGGCCAGGGTAATCCGCATCCGGTGACGCCGTGGGGCCAGCAGACCAAGGGCCTCAAGACCCGCAACAACAAGCGCACGCAGCAGTTCATCGTGCGTAGCCGCCATTCGAAGAAGTAAGCAGGGACTGTCATGCCTCGTTCCGTCAAGAAGGGCCCGTTCGTCGACCACCACCTCGCCAAGAAGGTCGAGGCGATGGCGGGTCAGCGCGTGAAGAAGCCGATCAAGACCTGGTCGCGCCGTTCGATGATCACTCCGGATTTCGTCGGCCTGACGGTCCAGGTGCACAACGGCAAGCAGCATCTGCCCGTGTTCATTACCGACAACATGGTTGGCCACAAGCTCGGTGAGTTCTCGCCGACGCGGACCTTCAAGGGTCACGCCGACAAGAGCACCAAGAAGTGAGTGCCATGCAGACGCAAGCCATCCTCAAGTTCGTCCGTCTCTCGCCGAAGAAGGCGCGGGCCATTGCTGACCTGGTCCGCGGCAAGCCCGTCGGCGAGGCCCGCAACATCCTCAAGTACTCCACGCGCAAGCCGGCCCGCATCCTGTTCAAGGTGCTGGAGTCCGCGATCGCCAACGCCGAGAACAATCACGGCGCCGACGTCGACGAGCTGCGCGTCAAGGAGATCTACATCGATCAGGGTCCGGTCCTGAAGCGCATCATGCCGCGTGCCAAGGGCCGCGCCGATCGCATCGTCAAGCCGACCAGCCATATCACGATCAAGGTCTCGGACGGCCACTAAGGCCGCCGCGTCGGAACAGAGAACTAAGCATGGGTCATAAAGTCAATCCGAACGGCTTCCGCCTTGGCATCACGACGTCGTGGACGTCGAACTGGTATGCCGAGCGCAAGGCGTATGGCGAAAATCTGCTGAAGGACATGCAGGTCCGCGAGTTCCTGCGCAAGAAGCTTTCGCAGGCGTCGGTGTCGCGCATCCAGATCGACCGTCCGTCGAAGTCGGCGCGCGTCACGATCCACACCGCGCGTCCCGGCATCGTCATCGGCAAGAAGGGCGAGGACATCGAGAAGCTGAAGCAGGAAGTCGCCAAGCGGATGGGTCTGAAGGCGGATTCCGTGCACATCTCGGTCGAGGAAATCCGCAAGCCGGAACTCGACGCGCAGCTCGTCGCCGACAGCATCGCCCAGCAGCTCGAACGCCGCATCATGTTCCGCCGCGCGATGAAGCGCTCGGTGCAGAACGCGATGCGCCTCGGCGCGGGCGGCATCAAGATCCAGGTCGGCGGCCGTCTGAACGGCGCCGAAATCGCCCGTACGGAGTGGTACCGCGAAGGTCGCGTGCCGCTTCACACGCTGCGTGCCAACGTCGACTACGCGGTCGGTGAAGCGCGTACCACGTACGGCATCATCGGCGTGAAGGTCTGGGTGTTCACCGGTGAAGTGTTCGACACCAACCGCCAGGAAAAGAACGAAACCACCGAGGCCCGCGCGGCCTAAGGTCGGGAGATCACTGCCATGATGCAGCCCAAGCGAACCAAATTCCGCAAGCAGCGTAAGGGATCCAACACCGGTATGGCCTTGGTGGGTAACAAGGTCAGCTTCGGTGAGTGGGGCCTGAAGACGACCGAACCGGGTCGGATCACCGCGCGCCAGATCGAAGCGGCGCGTCGTGTCATCACGCGCTACATCAAGCGTGGCGGCAAGGTGTGGATCCGCATGTTCCCGGATACGCCGGTCACCAAGAAGCCTCTCGAAGTCCGCATGGGCTCCGGCAAGGGCAACGTCGAGTACTGGGTCGCCAAGGTGCAGCCCGGCAAGGTGCTCTACGAAATGGAAGGCGTTGATGAAGTGACTGCGCGCGAGGCGTTCCGTCTCGCCGCCGCGAAGCTGCCGGTCAAGACCAGCTTCGTCCACCGGACGATCATGTAATGAAGAACTCCGAATATGTGAAGAGCCTGCGCGGCAAGGACGCGAAGGCGCTCGACGAAGAGCTCGCCGCGCTGCGCCGCGAACAGTTCAACCTGCGCATGCAGCAGGCCGCCGGGCAGGCCACCAAGCCGCATCTCGTGCGCGACGCGCGCAAGAAGATCGCGCGGGTGAAAACGATTGCGCGTCAGGTGAAGGCGTCATGAGCGAACAGAGCGAAAAGAAATCGGGCGGCCACCGCGTCGTCGGCCGCGTCGTCAGCGACAAGGGCGACAAGACCATCACCGTGCTCGTCGAGCGCATCGAGCGTCATGCGCTGTACGGCAAGATGCTGCGTCGTTCGACCAAGCTGCGCGCGCACGACGAGACCAACCAGGCGAAGGAAGGCGACACCGTGGCGATCGTCGAGACGCGCCCGCTGTCGGCGACCAAGCGCTTCCGTCTCGTCGAAGTGCTCAAGACCGGCCACGCCGGCTAAGCGGAGAGCGATACCATGATCCAACAGGAAAGCTTTCTGCTCGTCGCCGACAACAGCGGCGCGCGCGAAGTGCAGGTCATCCAGGTCAAGGGTTCGACCTATCGCCGTTATGCCGGCGTCGGCGACTTGATCAAGGTCACCGTCAAGGATGCGATTCCGCGCGGCAAGGTCAAGAAGGGCGAAGTGCACGACGCCGTCGTCGTCCGCACGCGCTTCCCGATCAAGCGCGCCGACGGTTCGGTGATCCGTTTCGACACCAATGCCGCCGTGCTGCTGACCAACAAGCTGGAGCCGCTGGGCACCCGCATCTTCGGACCGGTGACGCGCGAACTGCGTGACCGCTTCATGAAGATCGTGTCGCTCGCGCCCGAAGTGATCTGAAGAGGCCATAGATCATGAGCAAGATCCACAAGGGCGACGAAATCGTCGTCATCACCGGCAAGGACAAGGGTCGTCGCGGCAAGGTCGCGCAGGTCCTGGCTTCCGGCAAAGTCGTCGTCGAAGGCGTCAACGTCGCCAAGAAGCATCAGCGCGGCAACCCGAATGCGGGCGTCGCCGGCGGCATCGTCGAGAAGGAAATGCCGATCGACATCTCCAATGTCGCGATCTGGAACGCGAAGGCCGGCAAGGGCGACCGCGTCGGATATCGCTTCGAGGGCGAAGGCGAAAAGCGCCGCAAGGTCCGCGTTTTCAAGTCCAACAGCGAACTGGTGGACTAAGGTAGAAAGTCATGGCGAATTTGCAGACTGTTTATCGCGAGAAGCTCGCGCCCGCGCTCAAGGCCTCGCTCGGCGTCGGCGCGATGGAAGTGCCGCGCATCACCAAGATCACCCTGAACATGGGTGTCGGTGAAGCGACCGGCGACCGCAAGATTCTCGAAAAGGCCGTCGAGGAAATGACGGCGATTTCCGGCCAGAAGCCGATCATCACCAAGACCCGCATCGCGATCGCGGCGTTCAAGGTTCGCGAGAACTATCCGGTCGGCGTCAAGGTGACGCTGCGCCGCGAGAAGATGTACGAATTCCTGGAGCGCCTGATCGTCGTCGCGCTGCCGCGCATCCGCGACTTCCGCGGCATTTCGGCGCGCGGTTTCGACGGCAGCGGCAACTTCAACTTCGGCGTGACCGAGCAGATCATCTTTCCGGAAATCGAGTACGAAAAGATCGACGCGCTGCGCGGCATGAACATCACCATCACCACGACGGCGAAGAACGACGAGCAGGGCAAGGCGCTGCTCGACGCGTTCAACTTCCCCTTCCGTAAATGAGCTACCGCAAGTAAGGCAGGCGAAACCACAATGGCCAAGACCAACATGATCGAGCGCGAGAAGAAGCGCGCCGCGCTCGCTGCCCGTTACGCGAAGAAGCGTGCGTCGCTGAAAGAGACGATTTCCAGCGTCACCGCGTCCGACGAAGAGAAGGAAAAGGCGGTCGTCGCACTGCAGAAGCTGCCGCGCGATTCGAGCAAGAGCCGCCAGCGCAGCCGTTGCCAGCTGACCGGCCGTTCGCGCGGTGTCTACAAGAAGTTCGGCCTTGCGCGCCACAAGCTGCGCGAAGCCGCCAACCGCGGCGAAGTGCCGGGCCTGAAGAAGGCGAGCTGGTAAGAGGATTACTGATATGAGCATGACCGATCCTATCGCCGACTTCCTGACCCGCATCCGCAACGCGCAGGCCGCCCGCAAGAAGCAGGTGTCCGCGCCGTCGTCGAAAGTCAAGGAAGCGATCGCCGCCGTCCTCAAGGACGAAGGCTACATCACCGATTTCAATGTCACCGCCGACGGTGCCAAGAAGACCATCACGCTGGCCCTGAAGTATTTCGAGGGCAAGCCGGTGATCGCGCACATCCAGCGCGTTTCGAAGCCGGCACTGCGCGTCTACAAGGGCAAGGACGAACTGCCGAAGGTTCTCGGCGGTCTCGGCGTCGCCATCGTTTCCACGCCGAAGGGCGTGGTCAGTGACAGCAAGGCGCGCGCGGCCGGTCTCGGCGGCGAAGTGCTCTGCATCGTCTCTTAAGGAACTATCCATGTCCCGCGTAGCCAAGATGCCGGTGAAACTGCCGGCCGGCGTGCAGGTCAGCAAGGCCGACGGCAAGCTGACCGTGAAAAGCGCCAAGACCAGCCTGACGATCAATGTGCCGGCGAAGGTCGAGATCGATGTCAATGGTGATGTCGTCACCGTTGCCGCCGCCTCGGTCGCGGCCGACAACATGCAGGCCGGCACGTTCCGCGCGCTGCTGAACAATGCGGTGGTCGGCGTGTCGGCCGGCTACGAGAAGAAGCTGCAGCTGGTCGGCGTCGGTTATCGCGCCGCGACGGCGGGCAAGAAGGTCAACCTTTCGCTCGGCTTCTCGCATCCGATCGAATACCCGATTCCGGACGGCATCACGGTGGAAACGCCGAGCCAGACCGAAATCATCGTCAAGGGTGCCGACAAGAAGATGGTGGGCCAGGTAGCGGCCGACATCCGCGGTTTCCGTCCGCCGGAGCCTTACAAGGGCAAGGGCGTGCGTTATTCCACCGAGAAGGTGGAGCTCAAGGAAGCGAAGAAGAAATAACGTGTTCGCGTGGCGCGCTCTCCTTCGGGCCGCGCTGCGCACATGGACCGGATTACTTCCCGCAAACATTTTGGTAACGACCAGAAAGTTGGAATCATGAAGGACAAGAAACAGACCCGTCTGCGCCGCGCCCGCCGCACGCGCGCCCACATCCGCGAGCTGGGCGTGCATCGCCTGGCGGTGCATCGCACGGCGCAGCACATCTATGCGCAGATCATCGCGCCGGACGCGTCGGTGACGGTGGTCAGCGCGTCGACGGTCGAGAAGACGGTCGCCGATGGCCTCGACAGCACCAGCAACGTCGCCGCGGCGAAGAAAGTCGGCGAGGCGATCGCCGCGCGCGCCAAGGAAAAGGGCATCTCCAAGGTGGCCTTTGATCGCGCAGGTTTCCAATATCACGGCCGCATCAAGGCCCTGGCCGAGGCCGCGCGTGAAGCCGGTCTGGAGTTCTAAGAATGGCGACGCAACATAACTACGACAGCCAGCAGGGCAGCGATCTCAAGGAAAAGCTGATCACCGTCAATCGCGTGTCGAAGACGGTGAAGGGCGGCAAGCAGTTCGCGTTCACCGCGCTGACGGTGGTCGGTGACGGCGCCGGTCGCGTCGGCTTCGGTTACGGCAAGGCGCGCGAAGTGCCGCAGGCGATCAGCAAGGCGATGGACCAGGCGCGCAAGAACATGGTGTCGGTCGCGCTCAAGGGCCTGACCGTGCAGCACGAGATCTGGGGCCAGCACGGCGCCGCGAAAGTGTTCGTGCGTCCGGCTTCGGACGGTACCGGCGTGATCGCCGGCGGTGCGATGCGCGCGGTGTTCGAAGTCGCCGGCGTGCAGAACGTGCTCGCCAAGGCGCTCGGTTCGCGCAATCCGATCAACCTGGTGCGCGCGACGATGGACGCGCTGACCAAGATGAACATTCCGTCGGAAATGGCCGCGAAGCGTGGCAAGACCGTCGAAGAACTCCTCGGCTAAAGAACGAGAACGACCATGACCGCTCCCAAGCAGATCAAGCTGACGCTGATCCGTAGCCTCGCCAAGCGCTTGCCGAAGCATCAGGCTTGCGTGCGCGGCCTCGGCCTGCGCCGCATGCATCACACGGTGACCGTTGCCGCCACGCCCGAGAACATGGGTATGGTCAACAAGGTTGCCTACATGCTGCGCATCGAAGAAGTCTGAAGCGCGCGACAGCACACGGACGAATGACAATGAAACTGAACACGATCAAGCCGGGCCAGGGCGCGAAGACCAAGAAGGTTCGCGTCGGTCGCGGTATCGGCTCGGGCCTCGGCAAGACCGCCGGCCGCGGGCACAAGGGTCAGCATGCGCGCAAGGGCGGCTACCACAAGGTCGGCTTCGAAGGCGGCCAGATGCCGATCCAGCGTCGCCTGCCGAAGCGCGGCTTCAAGTCGCCGATCAAGGCGCTGACCGCTGAAGTGCGTCTCTCGGAAATCGAGAAGATGAAGGCGACCGAAATCGATCTCGCCGCGCTGAAGGCCGAGAACATCGTGCCGGCGACCGCGCAGACCGCGAAGGTCATCAAGTCGGGCGAGCTGGGCCGCAAGGTCTCGCTGAAGGGCGTGCTCGTCACCAAGGGCGCGCGTGAAGCGATCACCGCCGCCGGCGGCAGCATCGCCGAGTAAGGCAGAGCCTCGACATGGCAAAGACTCCGGGAGCGCCGGGCGGTTCGATGATGCCGGACCTGAGCAAGATGAACGAGGTGCGCAATCGCCTGTTCTTCCTGCTCGGGGCGATCGTCGTGTTCCGCGTCGGCAGCTTCATCCCGGTGCCGGGCATCGATCCGGTGCAGCTGGCGGCCCTGTTCAACCAGAGCAAGGGCACGATCCTGGACATGTTCAACATGTTCTCGGGCGGTGCGCTGCAGCGCCTGTCGGTTTTCGCGCTTGGCGTGATGCCGTACATCTCGGCGAGCATCATCGTGCAGCTGATGGCGACGGTCATGCCGCAGCTCAAGGAGCTGAAGAAGGAAGGCGAGTCCGGCCGTCGCCAGATCACCAAGTACACGCGCTACGGCACGCTGGGTCTGGCGATCTTCCAGTCGTTCGGTGCCGCGCTGGCGCTGCAGAAGTCCGGGGTGGCGATCAACGCCGGCTTCGGCTTCCTGTTCGTCGCGACCGTCAGCCTCGTCACCGGCACGATGTTCCTGATGTGGCTCGGCGAGCAGATCACCGAACGCGGTGTCGGCAACGGCATTTCGATGATCATCTTCGCCGGTATCGTCGCCGGCTTCCCGCGCGCGCTCGGCGCGACCGCGCAGCTGGTCAGCGAAGGCTCGATCGGCGGCTTCACGGTGATCGCGGTACTCGGTCTGGTCGCGATCGTGACCTGGGGCGTGGTGTTCTTCGAGAGCGCGCAACGCCGCATTCCGATCCATCACGCGCGTCGCCAGCAGGGCCGCAAGATCTTCGCCGCGCAGACCCAGCATCTGCCGCTGAAGCTCAACATGTCGGGCGTCATCCCGCCGATCTTCGCGTCGTCGATCATCCTGTTCCCGGCGTCGCTGGTGCAGTTCTTCGGCAACGGCGGCGCCGAGGGCGCGACCGGCGTGCTGCAGAGGGTGGCCAATGCGCTGTCGCCGGGCCAGCCGCTGTACACGCTGCTGTACGGCCTGCTGATCGTGTTCTTCTGCTTCTTCTACACGGCGCTGGTGTTCGATTCGCGCGAAACCGCGGACAACCTGAAGAAGTCCGGTGCGTTCATTCCGGGCGTGCGTCCGGGCGCGATGACGGCGAAGTACATCGACACGGTGCTGACGCGCCTGACGGTGGTCGGTTCGCTGTACATCCTGGTGATCTGCCTGGTGCCGGAAATCCTGCGGTCGTTCGTCAGCAGCATTCCGTTCTATTTCGGCGGCACCTCGCTGCTGATCACCGTGGTGGTGGTGATGGATTTCATGGCGCAGCTGCAGGCGCACCTGACGTCGCACCAGTACGAAGGCCTGATGAAGAAGGCCAACCTGAAGTCTCTGGGACCGGCGCAGAGCCGCTAGTCCCGATTACCTAGTCCAGAGGTCAGTCATGAAAGTCCGT
>Ga0164242_10009135_pt1 | contig 10725 bp, 9 predicted proteins | sample OricomgcompostMG_FD_108783 | JGI IMG/M metagenome (GOLD analysis project Ga0164242, IMG submission 108783) | Miracle-Growth compost microbial communities from Emeryville, California, USA - Original compost - Miracle growth compost (MG) ... | reverse complement strand
TCGGTCACCCCGGCGAGGGCGGCCAGGAACGTCTCCGCCGCGTCCACCACGTGCAGCCGCACCCCGGTGGCGGCGACGAAGTCCCGCTCGACCTGCTCGGCCTCGCCCGCACGCAGCAGGCCGTGGTCGACGAACACGCAGGTGAGCTGCTCGCCGACCGCGCGCTGCACCAGGGCGGCCGCGACAGCCGAGTCCACCCCGCCGGACAGTCCACAGATCACCTGCTTGCCGCCGACCTGGTCTCGTACCGCCTGCACCGCCTCGGCCAGCACGTTGCCGGTGGTCCAGGTGGGTGCGATGCCGACGACCTCGTGCAGGAACCGCTCCAGCAGCCGCTGGCCGTGCGGCGTGTGCACCACCTCCGGGTGGAACTGCACCCCGGCCATCCGCCGCGCCCGGTCCTCGAACGCCGCCACCGGCGCACCCGGCGTCGACGCGGTCACCGTGAAGCCACTGGGCGGCACCGTGACCGCATCCCCGTGTGACATCCAGACCGGCTGCGCCGCAGGCATTCCGGCGAACAGCGACTCCCCCGCAGCCGGGTCCACGGTGAGCGGGGTGGAGCCGAACTCGGAGCCGCCGGTGCGGGCGACCTCACCGCCGAGCGCCTGCGTCATCAGCTGGAAGCCGTAACAGATTCCGAACACCGGCACGCCGGCGGTGAACAGGTCCGGGTCCAGGCCCGGGGCGCCCGGCTCGTACACCGACGACGGTCCCCCGGACAGCACGATGGCCGCCGGCCGTTTCGCCAGCATGTCCGTCGCCGGCATCGTCGACGGCACGATCTCGGAGTAGACCTGAGCCTCGCGTACCCGCCGGGCGATCAGCTGGGCGTACTGCGCCCCGAAGTCGACCACTAGGACCGGGTGCGCGCCCACGTCTGCCACCTCGCACAGTCTACGGAGCGCCGCACCGGCCGGGGCCGGCCGTGCAGACCACCCACCGACCGGCCGTGCGACATGAGCGTTGTCCTGGCGACGCGCATGTCGCACACCTCGTGGGCCGGCCCCGCAGATCAGCTCAGTCGAAGGTCGGTAGCTCGTCCCGGGACCGCTTGAGCTCGTAGAACCCGGGCGTGCCGGCCACCAGGCGCACCCCGTCCCACAGCTTGCCGGCGGCCTCGCCCTTCGGCGCCGGGGTGACCACCGGGCCGAAGAAGGACGCGCCCTCGACGCTGATCACCGGGGTACCGACGTCGTAGCCGACCCGGTCGATCCCCGCCTGGTGCGAGGCGCGCAACGCCTCGTCGTATTCGGTGGAGTCCACCGCGTCGGCGAGCGACGCCGGCAGCCCGGCCTCGGCGAGCACGTCGGTGTAGAACGCCCGGTCCCAGGGCTTGCGCTGAGCGAGGTGGATCTGGTTGCCGAAGGCGGTGTACAGCGGCAGCAGCACCTCGTCGCCGCGCGCCTGCGCCGCCGCGATGCAGACCCGGACCGGGCCCCAGGCCCGCTTCAGCGTCTTGCGGTACTTCTCCGGCAGGTCGTCCTTGCCCTCGTTCAGCACCCCCAGGCTCATCACGTGCCAGTGCACCGTGACCGGCCGCACCCGCTCCACCTCCAGCATCCACCGGGACGTGAGCCACGCCCACGGACAGGCCGGATCGAACCAGAAGTCCACCGGGGTGCGTACCTCGGTGGACGGTGCGGCGGCGGGCTGGGACACCGATGCGGTGGTGGAGGAGGGCACCTGGTCTCCTTGACTGGGAGGGACGAGTACCTCGTGCAACCCGTCGTGGGTACGGAACCTTCCGGCAGGCATGCGAAACTCGACCGGTGTCCCACGCTCACAACCTGACCCGTGACGAGGCCCGCGAGCGGGCCCGGCTGCTGTCCGTCGACAGCTACATCGTCGACCTGGACCTGACCACGGGCGACACCGTGTTCACATCGAGTTCGACGATCCGGTTCCGCTGCCTCGAACCCGGGGCGAGCACGTTCGTCGAGGTGGCCGCGGACGCGGTCACCCGCGCCACCCTCAACGGCGACGAACTCGACCTGTCCGGCTTCGACGGCGGTCGGCTGACCGTCCCGAACCTGGCCGCCGACAACGAGCTGACCGTGGTGGCGCGGTGCGTGTACAGCCGAACCGGCGAAGGCCTGCACCGGTTCGTCGATCCGGTGGACGGCAGCGTCTACCTCTACACCCAGTTCGAGACGTACGACGCGCACCGGATGTACGCCTGCTTCGACCAGCCCGACTTGAAAGCCACGTTCCAGCTGAGCGTGACCACCCCGGACGACTGGGAAGCGGTCACGGTGGCACCCGGCAGTCGGGACGGCGGCCGTTGGACGTTCGAGGCGAGCAAGCCCATGTCGACCTACATCACCGCGCTGGTGGCGGGGCCGTACCACCGGGCCACCGACAGCTACGACGGGCCGGACGGTCCGATCCCGCTGGGGCTGTACTGCCGCAGGTCACTCGCCGGGCACCTGGACGCCGACGAGCTGTTCACCGTCACCAAGCAGGGCTTCGACTTCTACCACCGGGTGTTCGACTACCCGTACCCGTTCGGCAAGTACGACCAGTTGTTCGTGCCGGAGTTCAACGCCGGGGCGATGGAGAACGCGGGCTGCGTGACGTTCCTCGAGGACTACGTCTTCCGGTCCAAGGTCACCGACACCAAGTACGAACGCCGCGGCGAGACCATCTTGCACGAGATGGCGCACATGTGGTTCGGCGACCTGGTGACCATGCAGTGGTGGGACGACCTATGGCTCAACGAGTCGTTCGCCACGTACATGTCGGTGCTGTGTCAGGCGACGTCCACCCGTTGGACGAACGCCTGGACGACCTTCTGCAACACCGAAAAGACGTGGGCCTACCGGCAGGACCAGCTGCCGTCGACGCACCCGATCGCGGCGGACGCCCGGGACATCGAGACGGTCAAGGCCAACTTCGACGGCATCACCTACGCGAAGGGCGCCAGCGTGCTCAAGCAGCTGGTCGCCTGGGTCGGGCAGGAGGAGTTCCTGGCCGGGCTGCGCACCTACTTCGCCCGGCACGAGTACGGCAACACGACCCTCGCCGACCTGCTGGCAGCGCTGCACGAGGCCTCCGGCCGGGACCTGTCGCACTGGTCGGCCGAGTGGCTGGAGACGACCGGCGTCAACACCCTGCGGGCGCGGCTGGAGACCGATGCGGACGGGAACCTCACCGAGTGCACGGTGCTGCAGGAGGCCGCTGCCGAGCACCCGACGCTGCGTTCGCACCGGATCGCGATTGGCTTCTACGACCTCGACGGTGGGCAGCTGGTGCGGCGTGAGCGGCTGGAACTGGACGTGGTCGGTGCGCAGACCGCGGTGCCGAAGGCGGTCGGGATGCGTCGGCCGGACGTACTGCTGCTCAACGACGACGACCTGAGCTTCGCCAAGATCCGGCTCGACGAGCGGTCGTTGGCGGTGGTGCGCGAGCACATCGGCGGCTTCACCTCGTCGCTGCCGCGAGCGCTGTGCTGGGCGGCGGCCTGGGACATGACCCGGGACGCCGAGATGCCGACCCGCGACTACCTCACCCTGATCCGGGCCGGGATCGAGCGGGAGAGCGACATCGGCGTGGTGCAGTCACTGCTGGCGAAGGCGCAGCTGGCGCTCAGCAGCTACGCGGACCCGGCGACCCGGGACGACGCGCGCACCGCCCTCGCGGACTCGTCCCTGGCCTGGATGCGTGCTGCCGAGCCGGGCAGCGACCTGCAGCTCGCCTACGCGTCCGCGTTCGCCGGCGCGGCCACCACCGCGGCGCATCGCGCCGTACTGCGCGGCATCCTGGACGGCACCGACGTACCGCCGGGCCTGCAGGTCGACGCGGACCTGCGCTGGACGGTGCTGATCGCGCTGGTGGCGGCCGGCGACGCCGGTGACGCCGAGATCGACGCGGAGGCCACCCGGGACAACACCGCCGCCGGGGCCAAGCGAGCCGCGACCGCGCGCAGCAGCCGACCCACGCCGGAGGCGAAGGAGGAGGCCTGGCTGGCCGCGACCACGGACGAGAGCCTGTCGAACCACCTGATCATCGCCACCATGGAAGGCTTCTGGCGGGCTGACCAGGTCGACCTGCTGCGCCCGTACGTGGCCCGGTTCTTCGCCGACATCGACGCGGTGTGGCAGCAACGCTCGACCGAGATGGCGCACACCATCACCACCTACCTGTTCCCGGCGGTGGTGGCGGAGCCGGAGACCGCCCGGGCCGCGGAGGACTACCTCGCAGGTCTGGCCACGCCGTCGGGCCAGCAGCGGCTGATCGCCGAAGGCCGGGACGGGCTGGTTCGGGCGCTGACCGCGCAAGCCTGCGACCGCGCCGCCGGCTGAGCGTCCGGCCCGCCGGCAGCCGGTCGGGATATCGGGCGCGCGGGTCAGGGGGTGGAGGTCGACGAGGTCGGTGCCGGGCGACCGTGCGTCTGGCGCGGCGGAGCAGTGGCGTCGGCGAGCATCCGCAGGCCCACCGTGATGCCGCCGACCAGGTCACCGAGCCCGAAGCTGGTGGTCATCGACAGCGTCGCCAGCCCGCACGCGTGATCGCTGAGCCGTCGCCGCGCATCGGCGGTGGTGACGATCTGGACGACGCGCTCGCCGGGGGCGACCACGGTCAGCACCACCTCGTCACCGAGTTCGCGCAATCCCGCGAGTTCCAGCTCGGCGAAGTGCCGGACGTCGCCGTGCACGGTGCCGACGTACACCGGGAAGCGCATCCCGGTCTGCTCCTCGGCTGCCGCGACCGCCTCGTTCAGCCGTTCGTGCTGGTCCCGGCTGAACGCCTCACCAGCTGCCACGAGCACCTCCGATGGTCTCATCCGGCGGGGCGGCCGCGACATCCGGCGCATCCGCGGGCCGTTCTTCGCCGTGCTGGAGCGTCTCGGCGCCGGCCAGCGCCGGGTGGTGATGCTCGCGGGACGGCACCCCGAGCCAGGTGGCGTCGGCCGTCCAGTCCCGACCTGGGCGGTAGCGCTGCGCACCGGGCGCGCTGCCCGGTCGCAGGAAGAACAGCGCGATCAGCAGCGTCAGCCCGACCGGCAGCACGAAGAAGATCAAAATACCGCTGACCACGCTGAGCGGCGGGTTGTGGCCGTCCACCCCGTTGACGTCCGGTCGCGCGGCGAAGGCCGCGGCCGGGGCGATGACGACCAGGCCGAGCGCGGTCACGGCGGTGAACAGCGCGCGAACGCCGAGAGCGCGCGGGCGGGACACAGGACGCCCACGACGGGCGCGGAGCATGGACACAGCTGCAGGTTACCGGCCCCCTCGGCGGTACGCGCGGCGCGCCCGGTAGCCGGCCGGTCCGGGCTCGACGGCTACCGCTGGCTTACCAGCAGGGCGGATGCACGTCGGACCAGCCGACTGCCTGCTCCAGCTGCGCCGCCAGCCGCAGCAGCCCGGCCTCACCCGCCGGCCTGCCCACCAGTTGGATACCGACCGGCAGCCCGGCCGCGGTCCGGTGCACCGGCAGGCTGACTGCGGGCTGCCCGGTCATGTTGTAGGTCGAGGTCCAGGGGGTGAACCGGGACTGGGCCGCGAAGTCGGCGGCGGGGTCGGCGTCGTCACGCAGCGACCCGATCGGTGCGGGCAGCTGTGCGAGGGTCGGCGTCAGCAGCGCGTCGTAACGCGCCGTGGCGGCCAGCAGGTCGCGGACGGCGAGCTGAACGGCCCGCAGCGACGCCGCATAGGCGGTGGCCGGCACCGCGGCGCCGCACTCGCGCAGCCACCGGGTGAGCGGCACCAGCAGGCTTTCGCGGTCGGCCGGAATCGGCGCGGCGGCGATCCCCACGCTCCAGAGCACGGTGAAGTCGGCGAACAGGTCGCCGAACGGGGGCGCCGGCACGTCCTCGATGTCGTGACCGAGTTCGGCCAGCAGCGCACTGGCGTGCTCCCAGCCGGCGCGGCACTCCGTTGCGACCGGCGCGGCCAGGATGTTGTCGACGTACCGTCCGATCCGCAGCCGCCCCGGCGGTCGGCCGAGTTGCTGCAAGAACGTCTCCCCCGGCGGCAATGGCGGCGCCCAGCTGGCGTCGCCGGGTTGGGGTCCGGCGAGGACGTCCAGCATGGCCGCCGCGTCGGCCACGGTCCGCGCCAGCGGGCCCTGCGCGAGCAGTCCGGCGCCCTCGGTGCCGTATGGCCCGTTGCTCACCCGCCCGCGGGAGGTCTTGAGCCCCACCAGCCCGCAGGCGCTGGCCGGAATCCGGATGCTGCCGCCGCCGTCGCTGCCCGGGGCGAACGGCACCAGCCCGGCCTCCACCGCCGCGGCGGCGCCGCCGGACGAGCCGCCGGCGGATCGGTCCAGGTCGTACGGCGTGCGCGCCGGGGGCGCGATCCCGGGGTCGGGTTCGGTGTAGCAGGGGAGCCCGAACTCCGGCGTGTTGGTCTTGCCCAGGCTGATCGTGCCGGCCTCGCGGAGCAACGCCGTCGAGTGGTCGTCGTAGACCGGAACGAGGTCGGCGCAGGCCAGGCTGCCGCACTTCATCGGCACGCCGGCAACCGCGTGCAGGTCCTTGATCCCGGTCGGCACCCCGAGCAATGGCGGCAACGACCGCTGCTCGCCCGCCGCGCGGGCCCGGACGGCGTCCCGCTCCGCCGCGCGGGCCTGCGCCCGCGCCCGGTCCGCGGTGACCGTGACGAACGCGCCCACGACGTCGTCAAGCTCCCCGACCCGGGCCAGGTAATGCTCGACCAGTTCGACCGGCGAGACGCTGCCGTCGCGGACCGCGGCGGCCTGCTGGAGGGCGGTGAGATCGTGCAGTGCGCTCACCGACCGGACGCTACCGGTCCGGTGCGAAGCGGCTCAGCGCGCTGCGGCTGCGCCCACGCGCTTGCGGTCCAGCCGCTCGGCCCGCGGCCAGCGCACGTCCCACGCCCAGCCCAGCCGCTCGAACAGCGCGATCAGGCGTGCGCTGGAGTCGACCTGACGCCGGTCCACGCCGTGGCGGGCGCAGGTGGGGTCAGCATGGTGCAGGTTGTGCCAGCTCTCCCCCATGGACAGCACCGCCAGCAGCCCGCCCACGTTCCGGGACTCGTCCCGGCTGGCGAACGGCCGCGCGCCCCATACGTGGCAGATCGAGTTGATCGACCAGGTGACGTGGTGCAGCAGCGCGATCCGCACGAGTCCCGCCCACAGCAGCGCTGATCCGGCACCGCTCCAGCTCATCGTGATCAGCCCGCCGAGCAGCATCGGCACCGCGAGGGTCGCCACCGTGAACAGCGGGAACAGCGCGTGGATGCGGCGCAGATCGGGATCGGCCATCAGATCCGGGGCGAATCGTTCCTTCGAGGTCTGCTCCCGGTCGAACAGCCAGCCGGTGTGCGACCACCACAGCCCCTTGGTGACGGCACGCGGGCCGCGGCCGAAGCGCCACGGCGAGTGCGGATCGCCCGCCTTGTCGGAATTGGCGTGGTGCTTGCGGTGGTCGGCCACCCACCGGATCATCGGCCCCTGGACGGCCAGTGAGCCCGCCACCCCCAGCGCGATCTTCAGGCCGCGGTTCGCCTTGAACGATCCGTGGGTGAAGTAGCGGTGCAACCCGATGGTGACCCCGTGCCCGGCGATGAGGTACATCCCGGCGCCGAGGGCCACATCCAGCCAGCTCGGGCCGAAGCCGAAGGCGGCTGCGGCGACGATTGCCGCGACCAATGCCACGAACGGTCCGATCACGAAGATGAAGAGCACGACCTGCTCCCACATCGGCCGGATCTCCGGCTCGGTGTCCAGCAGCGGCGGTCGGACCACCTCGGTACGAACGGCTACCGGCTCAGCAGTGAGGGTCACGCAGGCTCCTTCGGCTATCTCAGGCTCTGGACTTGATGATGACTGCGCCCAAAGGGCACGATCTAGCACGGACCGCAACGCATATGCCGTCCCGCTTTGTACCGGAGAGACAAGATGGCGGACAAATCAGGGATACCGGCCGGGCTCGACGCCCGCTGGCGGCAGCTGCCGTCCTCGCTGGGCCCGCTGCTGGCCGGGGTGCTGGACGAGCTGGCCGCGGATGTGATGACCGCGGTGCGTTCGGAGATCCCACTCTACGACCGCCCGATGGAGGGGTCGTTCGGCCGCGGTATCCAGCTCGGCGTGCACGAGGCGCTGAGCCAGTTCTGCCGACTCGTCGAGACACAGGGTGCGGCCGAGATCGGCGCAATGGCCGTGTACGAGGAGCTCGGTCGGGGCGAGTGGCGGCACGGCCGCCCGCTCGAGACGCTGCTCGCCGCGTACCGGGTCGGGGCCCGGGTGGCCTGGCGCCGGTTCGCGCTGGTCGCCGCGGACGCCGACCTGGGCACGACCGAGCTGGTGGCACTCGCCGAGCTCGTGTTCGCGCACATCGACACGCTGTCCGCGGCGTCGGCCGACGGGTACGCCGAGGAACAGTCGGCGCAGGCCGGTGAACGCGACCGGCAGCGGATGGCGCTGCTGCGGGTGCTGCTGTCCCCCGCCGTGGATCTGGAATCGGCAGCCGCCGCCGCCCGGGCAGCCAGCTGGCCACTGCCACGCTCGCTGCGGGTGGTGCTCGCCCCGGGCGGCACTCGGCTCTCGACCCTGCTCGGGCCGTCCACACTGGTCGTCGACACCGATCCCGCGCTGGCACTGGTGGGCGACCCGCCGCCGCAGCAGCGGCTCAGCGCGGTGCTGGCCGGTTCCGGGGCGGTCATCGGCCCGCTGCGAGGCATCGACGGCGCGGCGGGCTCGCGGGACCGCGCCCGGGCGGTCCTCACACTCCGGCAGGAGGGCCGGGTACCGGCCCCGCCGGACGCCCCCGTCTGCACCGAGGACTACCTGGTCGACCTGATGCTGTGGGCGGACCAGGCGGTGGCAACCGACCTGGCGGACCGGGTGCTGGCGCCGCTGGAACGGCTACCGGCCGGCACCCGGGACCGGCTCATCCAGACCTTGCGCGCGTGGCTGCAGTACGCCGGGGAGCGAGCAGCTGCTGCGACCGCGCTGCACGTCCACCCGCAGACGGTGCGCTACCGGATGTCCCAACTGCGCGAGTTGCTCGGTGACGTCGTGGATGACCCGCAGGCGAGGCTCGAACTGCTGTTGGCTGTGGAGTGGCGAGTCCGGCAGGGAGGCTGACGGCGTCTCACGCCGATGCGGTCGCCGGCAGCAGCGGCGCGGCGGCTTCCTTCTCCGACAGGAAGGGCAGCCAGCGTGGATCCATCCAGCGGCTGCCCAAGATGCGCCACGCCGCGCCGGTCGGCGCGACGGGCCGGGGTATCCGCCAGCCCAGGTCGTGCAGTGGGCGGTCCGCCTTCTGGTGGTTGCAGCGCCGACAGGCCGCGACGACGTTGTCCCAGGTGTGGCCGCCGCCCCGCGAACGGGGCACCACGTGATCCAGGCTGGTCGCCGCGTCACCGCAGTAGACGCAGCGGTGCCCGTCGCGAGCGAGCACACCCTTACGGGTGAGCGGTACGGCAGCCCGGTAGGGGACTTTCACGAACCGGCTCAACCGAACCACGCTCGGCACGGTGAGCGCCAGCCGCTCGGCGTGCAGCACCTCGTCGCTCTGCTGCACCGACACCGCCTTGTCGGTCAACACCAGCACTGCGGCGCGACGGGCCGACACCACACACAGGGGCTCGTACGTGGCGTTCAGCACCAGTGCCTCAGGCACGTGGCCTCCGCACGGGGCAATTCAACTCCTCCCTGCCGCGCGTCGTGACGTCGCCTCGCCCACTGCTGCCTCCGGCAACCCTCAAGATGGACGGGTGACCCCTTCGACAACCCTGTCCTTGGCCACGATTCATCTCAGCGACCGCCAGATCGACGACTTCATCACCAAGCCGGTACGGATCGTCGTGATCATCGTCGTCGCGCTGGTGTTGCGCTTCCTGGTCCGCCGGGCCATCCGCCGCGTGGTGCTGAGCACCCGGGAGGGGCGGGTGAACCGGAGGTTGGAGACGCTGGGCGAGCGTGCGCCGATGCTCGTCGACACCTCCGAGACGGCCACGCAGCGGCGGCGGCAGCGCGCCATGACCATCGGCACGGTGCTGCGCAGCTTCAGCGACGCTGTCATCACCCTGATCGCGGTGGCGACCATCCTGGGCGAGGTCGGCATCAACCTGGCCCCGATCATCGCCGGAGCGGGCATCGTCGGCATCGCGGTCGGCTTCGGTGCGCAGAACCTGGTCCGGGACTTCATCTCCGGCCTGTTCCTGGTCATCGAGGACACCTACGGGGTCGGGGACGCGGTGGACCTCGGGCCCGCCTCGGGGACGGTCGAGTCGATCGGTCTGCGCTCTACCCGGATCCGGGACGTACAGGGCACGCTGTGGTCGATCCGCAACGGCGAGATCAGCCGGGTCGCCAACTACAGCCAGACCTGGCAGCGGCTGGTGCTCGACCTGCTGATCCCCCGAGGCCAGGACGTCGACCGGGCTCGTGCGGTGCTGCAGGCGGAGGCGGAACGGGTCAGCGCGCTGCCGGAATGGGCCGGCGTGGTGCTCGAGCCGCCGACCGTGTGGGGCGTCCAGGAGGTGCGGCGCGAAGGGGTGTTGCTGCGCCTGGTGGTCCGCCGCCGGCCGCACTACGACGCCTTCGACCGCGTACTGCGCGAGCAACTGGTGAAGGCACTGGAAGCGGCCGGAGTGCGGATCTTCCTGCTCCCCAACGAGGTGCGGCTGCTGCCGGACGACGGCGCGGCGGCCGGGAGGCCGGCCAGGGTCCCGACCGACACGCAGGTGGAGGGGAGTCGCAGCACCGACTGAGCGGCTGCTCCGGGCGAGCTCAGGAAGACGGGCCGTCGGCCGA